>Ga0268266_10000883_pt1 | contig 38858 bp, 28 predicted proteins | sample KBSS13metaG_FD_190356 | JGI IMG/M metagenome (GOLD analysis project Ga0268266, IMG submission 190356) | Switchgrass rhizosphere microbial communities from Kellogg Biological Station, Michigan, USA - KBS S1-3 metaG (SPAdes) (version 2) | ecosystem: Host-associated > Plants > Roots > Rhizosphere...
CTGCGATGTGGGACCTTATCACGGTTGGGTGATGGCCTACGATGCCAACACCTTGAAGCAAAGGGCGGTCTTCAATACCTCACCCGATGCGGATGACAGCGGGGTATGGGCAAGTGACACGGGCCCGGCGTCGGATAAAGATGGAAATATCTTTGTGGCGACGGGCAACGGGCGCTTCGATGTGGCGACAGAGGGGAGAGACTATGGCGATACCCTCCTCAAGTTGCGTCTCGATGGCCATGCCCTAAAGCCGATTGACTATTTCACACCCTTCAATGCCCGCGAACTCGATGCGAAGGATCATGACCTTGGCTCGGGAGGCCCCATGCTGTTACCCGATCAGTCTGGACAGCATCCACACCTTGCAGTGATCGGCGGAAAAGGTCCTATGATCTACGTTGTGGATCGCGATAGCCTCGGCCAATTTCACCCGGGAAGTAACAGCCACGCTGTCCAGACGATTTCAATCTCGCACGGCATCTACGGATCGATGGCGTATTGGAACCACAATGTCTACGTCCTAAGCGATCACGACTCACTCCGCGACTTCGAGGTAAACGACGGAAAGCTCGTCTTCAAGACAGCCAGCAGCTTCAAGCTGGAAGATCACGCCGCCACGCCGACAGTCTCCGCCAACGGGGATAAGAACGGCATCGTCTGGGTGATGAGTTCGAAAGGTTGGAATTCCCCTGACAGGCGAGCAGTCCTCTACGCTGCGGATGCCTCAAACATCTCCCACCTACTTTATGCCAGCAATCAAAATGCAGATCGCGACAATGCTGGCTATGCCCTTCGCTTCAACATTCCTACAATCATGAATGGTCACGTATACGTTGGTACAAAGGGAGAGGTAGACGTTTACGGTCTGCTTCCTGCCAAAAAATAAATTTCGCGAAAGGACTAGTTGGCTCGACTGTTCAATGAGTGCATTGCCCTGAAGTCATCAGTTTGAAGTCTAGACTTGAGTATTACCTGTAACTCGATTCACTTTTCTCAACGCTCCGTGAACGTGAGACCTCTATCCGATCGAGCCGGTATGAACTCGTTTGCAGCACTGTGCGATCGCAAGGTGCCAGATAGGATGTGCCTGGTCCGAATTTTGTGTTGAACCATTTTCCGAAATGGCGCAGCGAGCTGGGATCGGCTCTTAAGTCATTCCTGTCGAAGCGCCAGCATCGGGTCAACTCTCGCTGCACGCCGAGCTGACAGCCACCAACCGAGCGCCGCTGTAAGACCGACCAACGCAACCTCGATCTAGACGCCTCCGGAGGGATCCCATACCTAAACCGTAGTGCCAAGCCTCTCTCTGGGCATCACAGGCTCTATCCACGGCATGTTCCTAGGACTATCGGTAAGCGTCTGCCGAAACGTTCAGCGATTCTGTATGATTTACCGGCTGGATCGAAGTAGCCCTCAAACAGTGATTGCAACGCGACGGGAGAAGCCGACCTGCGCTGCTTACGAGATTGATTCAATTTGCACAAAGGATTTGACTGGCAATGAATCGAAGAAGTTTTGTGAAGTCGAGCGTTCTCTCGGCTGCAGTCATGTCCTCGACTGCTATGCCGACTGTGCAGGCCGAGGAAGTCGCAAAAAAGATGAACGGGCTGCCACCACTCACCATTAAGGATGTAGAGATTATTACGACGAATGGGGGAAGTCACTACCGCTGGGTATTTGTGAAAATCATTACCAGTGAACCTGGCCTGTATGGAATAGGAACGGCTAATAATCACTACGAAACAACCGCGGTGATCTCCGGTTTGCAAGATCATCTGAAGCCTTTCCTGATCGGCAAGGACCCTGCCAGGATTGAAGATCTTTGGCAGGCTGCTCAGATGAGCACGTACTGGCGCAATGGCCCTGTTAACAACAATATGTTGGCCGCCATGGATATGGCATTGTGGGATATCAAAGGCAAACGCGCCAACATGCCAGTCTATGAGCTGTTTGGTGGCAAGGCACGGGATGGGGTAGCTGTTTATGACCATCAGGGAGGGAATACGAAGGAAGAATGCCTCGAAGCCCTGCAGAGATCCCTAGCAAACGGATACAAACACGTTCGTATACAGCTAGGGAACTATGGCGGTGGTGGCTTTACTCCTGAGGGACAAGGGAACCGGGTCGAGGGCGGCTATAAAGGCCGAGCATTCGACGAGTTCGACTACATCAACGCCATCCCACCTTTATTTGAGTATCTACGTAACAAAGTCGGCTTCGAACCTAGGCTGTTGCATGACGTGCACTCGCATCTGAGCGGCATGAATGCCGCCGAGTTTGCACGACGTATGCAGCCATACGAGATGTTTTTTCTGGAAGACATTCTTCCGCCAGAACAACTAGCCTATTACCGAAATATCCGTGAGATCTGCACGACCCCACAGGCGGTGGGAGAGGTGTTTTCGCATCCGCTGGAGGTGCTGCCACTGATCACCGACAGGCTGATCGACTTTATGCGCTGTCGTGTGGCCGCGATTGGGGGGATAACTCCGATACGCAAACTTGTAAACCTGTGCGAGATTTTTGGGGTGCACACCGCCTTTCAAGAAGGCGGAGAAAACGATCCGGTTAACCAGATGGCTGCCTACCATGTGGATATCTCCACGAGCGCGTTCGGAATACAAGAGGAGAATCACTTTCCACAAAGTGTGCATGATATGTTCCCAGGCATTGCGGAGATCCGCAGAGGCTACCTGTACGGAAGCGACAGGCCTGGACTCGGATTGGATATCAATCAAGAGCTCGCGGCAAAGTATCCGATTGGGCCTATTTCGAACGGAGGAGCATACCCTACAGATCGCAAGATCGATGGAACTGTGGTGAAGCCTTAAGCATTTGCAACTCATACCCGGGCGGGCCGAAATGGCTCGCTCCCGATTCTCTCCTCGTCTGAGAAGTCTGGCTGCAATAGCATGTAAAGCTCTTTCAATGGTCGACATCGGATCGCGGGTACGACGCGTGGCCACTCGGCATCCAGCCCAAGCTGAAGCTCAAGGATGTGCATGAGCGAGGTTCTTGGATCATCTGCATTAATTCCAATTCGCAGCCGAACCCGGACAGCGGTGCTGTGACGTGGGACCGGCCTACTCGCTCTCGCCCAGGTGTCATCTGAAACAATCTCGATTTGGGTACTGGTGCTAATATGGTGCAAAATGAAGAGCAAACCGCTGGCCAAGCAACATGAGCCCTCGCGAAAACTCGATAAGTAATGGGTACCAATCGTAGCTAAGACCCTTGACGTACTGGACTGTTTCAATTCAGTCAATGAAGCATTGGCACTTGAAGAGGTGGTCCGCCGAACTGGCATTTCACACACAAGTGCTTTCCGCATCCTCCATACCCTTGTCGTCCGAGATTATCTGACTCAGTCAGGACGTCAGTACCGGCTCAGCCGGCTACGTAAAAAGATCAAATTCGGCTTCGCCAATCTCTCGACACACATCCACCTCGCAGTTGAAGTTCAGAAAAGTTTGGGAAACGCTGCAATGGCAGCAGGTGTCACCTCGTCCGTATGGGATAACGATCGGAACGCCGATATAGCAATCCGCAATGCCGAAATGATGGTTGCCGAAAAGGTTGATCTTGCGATTGAGTTCCAACTGTTCGAGCAGGTCGCGCCGGTCATCGCCGACATTTTTGCCCGCGCCGGAATTCCGCTGATTTCCCTCGTCAATCCTCATCACGGGACTGTCTATTTGGAGTAAACAACTATCGCGCCGGCCTCACAGCCGGCATTGCACTCGCTGACCACGCTATCAATCACTGGCGAGGTAAAGTTGATGCTGTCGTTCTTTTGGAGCCCCCTCTCGCCGGCAGAACTACGCAGAGCCGAAGTGTTGGAGTTCAAAAGGATCTGGAAGAGCGACTGAACAAGATCCCCGATAATATCGGCCATCATCTCGACGGAGGCGGGGACAGAGCGGTATCCAAGTCAGCACTTTCCACTTTCCTTAAGACGAAGCGTCCCTCCAGCAGAATTCTTGTCGCCGGGATAAATGATGAAAGCGCCCTTGGCGCCGGCGATGCTGTTACCGCAATGAAGGGATCACCTCAGGTCGCCATCGTCGGCTTCGGTGGGAGCTCTGACATCTTGGAAGCTCTCAAAGATCCCAAAAGTTCGTGCATTGGCGTGGTATCTTTTCACGCAGAACGTTATGGGACCGAGCTTATAAACTTCGCATTGCCAATCGTCCAGGGACGTTCGGCGCCCACCGGTCACTACGTCCCGCACAGCTTGATCAGTCGCACCACGACGAATTAAGCTTTCCGAAAAACCGACGGTGGTCGCCCCCGCTCCTCGCAACTACAATACTCCCCGAAGATCGCCACTTTTGCCTTTCCAATCTGACACTTTTTCTGTTGCTTCATAGCGAAAACCTATTCCATCGCGTCACAGTTTGTCCAAGGACAGGGTCATCCTGCTCGCGATATCCGACGAATTTTTTGAAGTAGGGAGCGGCAAGGTGGGCCTCCAATGCAGCCTCGTTCGCGAACTGTTCGTAGAACATAAATTTCCTTGCGTCTTCGGGGTCGCGATGTAATTCATAGGTCAAGCATCCAACTTCTAGACGGGTGGGCGCGAGAAGCGCTTGCAACTCTCTGGCCAGGTCATCCTGACGCCCCTCCTTCGCTTCAATATGTACGTTCAAAACAATCGTATTTTCCATCGTTCTGCTCCTTGCTTTCGTCTCCCGAGAACATACCCTTGTCCTTCAACCGCTTATGACACATCAATTAGTTCATAACAGAACTGTTGATCCGAGCCAATGCCGAACTTAGGCTTTTACGATCACTAAACAGTGGATATATTGAACGTTTATGACTGTCAAGCACTGAAAACCTAAAAAGTTCTTATCGGAACTAACTACGATTAAACAACCATTTGGATTGTCCTTTATGTAGCATCTTCCATATAAAATTCTTCCCCAAAGGTATGGTTCGTACTCGACGTTTCCCAGTGAGGTCTTCGTGCAGCTACTGGTTTCGTGCATTCTGGTTTCAGCCTGCTTTACATCGGCGATTGCTTCGACGGTTCGGGTCTCCGTTACCGGAACTACGAAGGATGTCTACGTAGAGGAAGGGCCGATCTTCGGCTACAGTTCATATCAACACATCCCCGACGGCACACCCTTTACGCTGATCTACACCTTTGACGATGAAAAAGGAAAAGAAAACATTCTCGCTGCCGACGAGGGAGTCATCACCGAATCACAAATCGCAAATGCGCCTATCTCCTCACCTGGGACAAATGCAATTCTTCAGATTGGAGATGCGACATGGGAGTTTGGACCATCTACGCGCTCAAGCGCAACGTTGAGCACAGCGCTCAATAAGAGACGCTATGAACTGACATTCGCGACCCCCTCGAGAGGCAACCACATCTCTGTCCTGATTCAACCATCCAAAGATGGCTTCTGGCCAGGTAACGCCGATTGGAGAGCAAGTTTTTTGGCTGCTTCGGTGATGGACAGTACAGGCGAATTTTCCGCAGATAACGATCGTGTAGGCGCAAAAGGTCACTTGATTCCTTCAGGACTTACCGTCAGCGGTATCGATCTCGGCGAGCAGTGGTTAAGCTATATAACTGTCTCCGGAGGGCCAAAGTCGACAAGTTGGAACAGACGATGGCATCTCTCACACCCGTCTCATATGGGTGGCTACATCATAGAGGAGGTAACTCGAACGTTCACTGGGATTCCGTCTGCCGGATCGGCTATCACTTCGACCAAGAAAAGATACTGGATAGCTTGGAAGGTTCCACCGGAATCCTCGGGCACTGCAGATGCGTTGGATTCTTTTATCGGCAGTGCTCGTGGCACAGCAAAAGGAGTCGACACCGTCTACGCTACCGCCCGCTTTTATGAGGGACTTAACTTGCCAGAACAATTCTCTGTTGGCCAAAGCCTTGATGCTGGCTCCCTACTCTCTTCCACCAGTCCACCAAATCTAAGAACCAACCACGCGACCCTTCCTGTGAGCATTGAGGCCACATTGCAATAAATAGTGCTACCACATCTTTGAGGAATCAGGTTGACGCGCCACCCCAAGATCAGAGAGAGTGGCACGAACCCAATCCTGCCTTGGTACACTTTTTGCCACACGGAGCATAGAACTTGATGGAGCAGTTCTGATCTCGATCTCTTCACAAAAGGTTGTTTTGTCGATAGCGCTTGTGACGACGCTGGCTTTCTTGCCGATCCGAGCAAGATCTCAGACTGGTATGGGCTCTAGTGCTCAAAATGAACCGGCAAGACAAACGTCACAATCACCTTCGACATCGGGTGCTTCTTCCGGATCTGCTACAGGGGAGGCGAGGCCTCCAACCCTGGACGATCAACATCGACCAATTACAGCAGGCGGCTTTGTAAAGTCTGGCCCCATCGTCTTTAGAGACATCGCCGCAGATGCAGGTTTATCGTCTTGGACACACAAAATGGGCACTCCTGAGAAGTCGCTTATTTTGGAGTCAATTGGTTCTGGCGTTGCCCTTCTGGACTTCGACAATGACGGCTGGCTGGACATTTATCTCATCAATGGATCCACCCTCGAAGCTCTTGCAGGCAAAGAGCCCTCTCCGCAAGCTGCACTCTTTCACAATAATCACGACGGCACCTTTACAAATGTGTCATCGAAAGCCGGCACAACAAATGATCGATGGGGATTTGGGGCGGTGGCCGGAGATTTTGACAATGATGGCTGGACAGATATCTACGTCTCCAACTACGGCAAGAACCGCCTCTATCGAAATAACCATGACGGTACTTTCACTGATATCGCCGAGAAGGCAGGCGTAGCGATTGATAGTTGGTCTACCGGTTCGACCTGGGGGGATTACGATGGTGACGGCAAACTCGACCTCTTCGTCCCGGGCTACATTCATGTCGCGAGCGTGGGGTTGGGCACCAAACCGGCGAGCCGAACCTCTCATATTGCTTTCTGCACATTTCGCGGCGTCGATGTCATGTGCGGTCCGCGGGGTCTGAAAGGAGAACCTGATCACCTTTTTCATAACAATGGCGATGGAACTTTCACAGATACCAGCGTCAAAGCAGGAGTAGCCGATCCTCCCGGCTACTATGGCCTGGCTTCGCTTTTTATCGATGTAAATGGTGACGGCAAACCCGATCTTCTCGTTGCCGATGACTCAACTCCTAATTACCTCTATATCAATAAGGGTGACGGCACGTTCGAGGATTCTTCATTTGTCAGTGGCTATGCCCTCAACGAAAGTGGCGCCGAAACGGCTTCGATGGGCATCGGGGTGGGCGACCTGAATCATAGTGGCAACATCGATATCTACCACACGACATTTTCTGATGACTATAACCCTCTTTATCTAAACGACGGTCACGGAGATTTCAGCGATGTGGCTCATCAGTTTGGCATTGCCGAAGCTACGATCCCCTTCCTGGGATGGGGTACTTCTTTCTTCGATTACGATAACGACGGCTGGCTTGATCTATTCGTAGTGAACGGACATGTCTATCCTCAAGTAGATCGTCAGAGCTGGGGCACAACCTGGGCCCAGCGCCCGCTCCTCTTTCACAATGATCATGGCGCGCTTCACCTCGTTCCGCCGGTAGAAGGAACTGGCCTTGCGAAGCTTGCGAGCTCACGCGGCATGGCATATGGAGATTTGTTCAATGACGGAAAGATTGACGTAGTCATCAATAATATGGACGCCTCACCCACTCTTTTAGCTAACGTGACGAACGGCTCTGCCGTAACTGGTCAGCCTCTCAACGCCACGCGACCCGAAGCAAGCCATTGGGTGGCGTTCAGCCTCATTGGCGGGCCGAAGTCACCACGGGACGCAATCGGAGCTACTGTATATGTAACCGCCAACGGATTTCGCCAGCGCGCAGATTTGATCAGCGGTGGAAGCTTTGCATCGAGCCCAGATCCGCGCCTGCACTTCGGCCTAGGAAGTGCATCAAAGATCGAACGCATCGAAATTCACTGGCCTGACGGGGTTTCTCAGCAAGTAACTCCGCCAACGGTCCTCGACACTTTCTATACGATTGTCGAAGGCAAACCCGTTCAGGCGACTAGATCCACCCAACCCCTTCGACAGTAGCGCAGGAGTACCGCAACGATCCTAGAAGGTGTAGTACTCGTATCTGAACTGCCAAGACGCTTCTTTTCCGGGCCTCACGGTGTAATCAATAAATGGCTCGGCCGCTAAAACCGACCGGATCGACCAGAGGGCCATCTTCGAGAGTGGTTGATCCCCTGAGATGACCACTCCTGCCTTTACATTTTTGTTTTCTATCCGGATCCTGTAGTCGGCAGGAGTATTCCCGAACCCCTTAACTTCTGTAAAAACTCGATCTTTTCCACTCAGGGTTTTGAGGAAAATAATGGCGTCTGATTGCACCTGAACCAAGCCACGGTTTTTTTCTTGATCAATTACGGGCTTGAAAGGAAGGTCTATGGTGAAGGCCGGACCTGGGGGCTCATTCTGGAGCACAAGGAAGTTGTGATTGTAAGTGCTTCCTTGAATCGAACGTATTCCCACATTCTTCAGAGTATGTTCAATCACCATCTCGGGCTTACCCTTGATGAGCCTGAGAGTTTTGGTGTAAATGTACCCATACCCCGAAGAAGCGTCGTGCACTTCCTGAATGAACTCGATAAAATCCGGCCCCTTATTTACGCTCCGTTTGCCGCCGTCTACGAGATCGTACATGCGGAAGGCACCATATTTCTCATTGTCGGGTTTGCGAAGCACGCCAATCCCGATCTTGACGAAGTGGCCGCCGACCTTCGCTTCATCAAATCCCAGAGCGAGTGTGAACTCTTCAACGGGGCCCGTAATTGCGCTGCAAGGGCCAGCTATGATGTCAGGACCGTCATAAATAAAGTCTCTGACATTAGGATCGGTCTTGGTGAACCACGGACCATAATAGCTATGGCCTTTATAGCGCAAATCAGCAACGACCCCAGACCAATCAAATCGGGTCCCACGATAGAAGCCCCTCGTAATGTCAGGTGTATAAACACGCAAACTTATGATCCCATTCGTGATCTCTGTCTGAGGAGGAGCAGGCCATGCGGTAGAGAAGGATATGAGAAAAGCAACGATAGAAATCAACGCCTTCTGATGCATAGATCCAACTCCTCTCTCTACAAACGGCGCAGAGGCCCGACCGAACACATTTGACAGTTCGGTAGATATAGCGGATTTTAGTGATTCGTTGAAGGTGCGGGCAAGCTCGTTGGGGGAGCCGCTATCGGCATTCCAGACTCGACGTTGCCCGTCGCTGCCCATTCCGTCCCTCGTATCAACAGATCCAAAAAGCCTGGCTGGCTCATTGCCAGCAGATCATGACCGAGCACAGTCATCATGACTCTTCCTTGCCCGTAGGGAACCGTCCATACCACCGGTTCGTCCTTGCCGGTTCCCTTCTCCGCGACTGGAAGATCTCTTGCAGTTGCGAGTACGTGAGCATTCGGCTTGAGTTCGATCTTATGATAAAGCTCGTCATTCGCGACAAAGGTAGGCGGCAGTCCATGACTGATAGGATGATCTTGATCTGTCCACTGAACAACGAAGACGTGACGTTTCGCATGCCCGATATTGTCGATCGTCCAGGTCATGCCGAGCATGTCGGAATAAGCAGCCCACGGCTCGCCTTCCATGCGACGCGGTTCCTTCGCACTCCCTCCTGCCTGTCCAAAAAAAGGCCCATAGGTTACTCCGTGAATGCCTATCATGCCGTGTCCAGATTTGAGGAAGTCTTCGACGGCGTGTTCTGTCGTTTCGCCCCACCGAGGGCCATAGTAGTAGTTCACGAGAACATCATAGTTTGCGAGAGTTGCCGCAGTGATACCTACGACTTCCTCTTCAAGTTTCACGTCGAATCTGCCGGAATTCATCAAAGCACCTTGCAGAAAAGGTGCTGTACCTTGCCAGGGATGAGACCAATCCGAGCTTCCAGTAAGAATCAGCACACGAATTTTTTTCGCAGGTGATGTCATTCCCTGTTGAGCATTTAGTGGATGAAGTGCAGTCAAAAACATTACTAACAAGCAATGGTAGATGAGCTTTTTCACTATTACTCCGCCTCTTGGTAGCTAAAGACGCTATTTGATAACCGGCCCAACGGTGTCAGCTTGCAATTCCTAGAATGGCATGGAGGCTGACACGGTTTCATAAATCGTGATCAGAGATGTAACAGTGCAATCAACTTAAGTTTTTCGATAAGTTCCATAGAGAACTTTTTTCTTAACTGTACAAGCGACACTACGCCATTGAACAAAAGCCTGTCAATCTCTAACTTTATAGAACTGTTCTGCTGGTCGAAGAAATGACTCAACATCGCCGGTGGCAAGCCACCTCCTTGAATGGTTGGGAGGCACAGGGCCTAACGTTGAAGCAGGGGAGGCGATGGAGGAGACGGATCAACTCGTGAGTGGACGTTAGCGGTAGCGTTCGCGGGATCAGGAATCCTGATCCAATGATTTCGCATCGTCGGTTTAAGCGGCCGACCGGCCGTATCGAAATTGAAAGCGGTTGTAGGCTCTACACTCATGTGACAACCTACGCAACCGTCGACAATTTTCCGTCCTAAACTCTTTGACATGCCACAACTGTCCACTTGATGACAAGTTAGACAGCGCGACGAATACCACGAGGGCTCGCGTTCCAAAGCATGGGTATCATGGCAGGTCGAACAGCCCATCGATGGAGACAAAGCATAGCAACGGCTCTTCTTCAAAAGACCTACCTGATTGCCATGCACGTCTGGATGCTCAGCGCTATCTCCTAGATTGGGGTGGAAATATTTGTCGAGTCGCTCCCCCGGGGCGAAGGAAAAGGCAGGAGCCTTTTCTTCTGATTGGTTGCCGTTATGGCAAAGTGCACATATATCGACCTGCCGGTCCCGAGCGAGCTTCGCCGGATTCACAATCATCTCATCCGGGGCTCTGGTTCGCGCTGATGCTGAGGCATGCAAAGCGACATGTCTCTTGCCAGATCCATGGCATCGTTCACAGGTAATTCCAGTCACGAGGCTATCCTTCAAATAGCGGTTCGCCGAAATATCGCTTGAAGCCTGCTGAATGAAACTGGCATGACACTCCATACAACGGGGCGTTATAGGACGAGCAAAGTTCATGGTGCCGTTCTTGTAGCCAGGGCTATTAATCCACCGATGCCCTTCTGACCAATAGCTCACCGGCAGCTCAAATAGCTGATCACCCCGCCAGAAAAGATAGCTTTGGCCGCGCTTTCCTGACCCGACAACAATATCTATTTGTTCAGTTCGTGTTCGCAGTTGATCTGGCCAACCAGCTACCGCTGTCTGATAGTAGCTACCACCTCTCTCTTCCATCTTGAAGTAGAGACCCGGAGAATCTTCAGCCTTGGCTGGATCTGCGATCATCAGCATATTTGAGCCATCGGCACGGAAGGAACCAAGAATGCTATTTTTGCCGCTCATCTGAGAGGTTTTGTGATGGGAGGTCCCTAGAAAGCCCTCTTGATCCTTGTGGCACTGGATGCATACCTCGTCCGGTATGCTGCTCTCATGTTGAGCTCGCTTTGTGGCCTGAGAGACGGATGAATTCGCCTGTAACGTCATTCCTCCGGAAGATGATACGGTTGTTCGAAGAACGGGACACCACATTCCGATCGCCACCAGAAGCAGCACGGTTCCAGCTCGAACCATCTCACCAATTCCTTGTTATCTGCATATACACCTGATTCTGAACGATACAGCTTTTAAAAAGGACTCTATGCTAACTCTCTTAACGCGGCAGAACTCAGACGTCCTTTAGAAGTCCAATCGAAAACAAAACGTTCAAGGTTGATTAGGATTGGACGGAATGCCGAGACGGAGTTGCTCCGCTTTGATTGCGTCTTCGCGCTGTGTTCGAGTTAAAAGGCTTGCCTGGTTTGCCATCTGTCGCGCTTTGTCTACCTTCCCCATCCGCTCATACGTCCGGCTCAATTGATAAAAAGCAGCTGCATGACGTGGATTTATTTGAAGGACCGATTCAAACTCACCTTGAGCCTCGGGCCATTGATGCTGCTGCATGTAAAGCACTCCCAATTGATAATGAGGTTCGACCACACCTGGACCCAATTCTTCCGCGTTCTTGAGGGCCTCAAGCGCCTGCTCCTTCTGGCCTGCCTCAAACGAGATGAGACCGAGAACATATTCGAGCGCAAAATCTTTAGCCACTTTGCTGCGTCCATCGATCAATACATGAATGGCCCTCTCGTTGTTTCCCTCCTTCATATAGGTCTGGGCGAGGGCAACATAACCTAGTGGGACGTCGGGGTGCTCCTCGACGGCTTCTTTGAAACTGTCACGCGCCTTTTCGAAGTGCCCCTGCATCATTTCAATAGCGCCCATTCGAATGGTCAAAACATAAGGATCACGACTTGCCGCGATACCTTTTTTTAGAAGCGCTGACGCTTCCTCGTATTGATTCAGATCCACCATCACTCGCGTGCAATCCAGATAACGATCTGGGTTGTTTGGATCAGCCTCGATTGCATCCCGATAGGGTTCGAGGGCCAGGGAGGGCTTACCTTCAAGGTCGTACGCGGATCCGAGCATCCCCAGTATATTGGCATTTCCCTTGTGTTCCGCAGAAAGCGGTACAAGCAATATCCGGGCATTCTCTGGTTGTTTCGCTTTGAGGTAGGCAATAGCAAGGTTGTACTTATTCTCCCAAGCTCCCGGCTGCCGCTCTACAAGTTTCTTGAAAAAGGGAACAGCATCGACATAAAGTCCCTGCTGAGTGAGCAGATTGGCGACCTCATATTCTTGAGCGAACGATAAAAGTGATTCGCTCTCAAGTGAATGGATGAGATTCAAGGCTTCATCCGTATGACCTGAACTCAGGCACGCCTTCATCGCCAACATTCCATTTAGGGCATCCTTTCCCAGAAAATCTTGCGCCGGGCTGATCTGCGGAATGGCTTCGGTGGCTCGAGAAGTTGAGAGGTAGAGAATGGCCAAGTAATAGTGAACGAACGGATCCGTCGGGTTCAGGCTCAATGCGGTCTTCAACGGTGCTTCAGCGGACTCATATTGACCAGCATTCAGATAGTTGAACCCTAGATTCTTATAAGGCCCCGCGAGATTTGGATTCAGGCGCGATGCCGTCCTGTATTCCTGATTTGCGTCATCAATGCGACCGAGCTGAGTTTCGGAAATTCCAATAAAGTTATGGATAGACGCATCATTCGGATTGTCGTGACTAGCCGCCTTCAACTCTCTAAGCGCCGACTGATAATCTCCCTGTTGCAGCGATAAGACGCCACGCTGCAGAGAGGTTGATTGTGCAGAAGCAAGAACACAGGCAAAAATCTGGCTGAAGACTACGACCTGGCGACAGGAGATCATCGATTTAGAGTTTCGACCGCAGTCATCTGGTTCTCGGCCTCGGATAGGCTATCCAGCTTGGTTTTCCGGGAGATGGTGAATTGCTCCTGGGCCGCACTTTTTTCTCCAAGATCCCTGTAGACAAGCCCCAACTGGTAGTGTGCTAAGCCCTGCGGATCATTCTTGATCGCCACTTGCAGCACTTCTTCGGCCTTCTTAAAATTCTTTTGTAAATAGTAAGCTTTGCCCAATTGCCTTCGCGTCTCCCAAAGGTCGGGATTCAGCTGGATCGCCCTTTCAAGATAAGGCATTGCATCAATTTGATGCGATTCTGTGAGCAGGATCGAACCCACTTCGGCATTCGCCTCCGCGTGATCGGGATTTAATCTAAGCTCTTCCATCAGCTCAGAAAGCGCTTCCTTGCTTTGTCCCATCCTCGTAAGCAGACGGCCGACGGAATAGTGCACTCCAGGCACATTGGGTATCGAGGCCGCGACTATTCTGTACTCTGCTAAAGCTTGTTCATCTTTGCCGGCATCTTCATACGTTTCGCCCAAGAGCTGATGCGCTGAATATGAATCGGGTGCTACCGTCAATAGCCGTTCCAAGGTGGAATAAGACAGACTTCGGTAAGACCTAGCTAAGAGATAGTCTGCCTTCAAATCCAAGGGATGTGTTTTCTGCCATTTATTGAGATCAGACGCTGCAGCTTTGAAGTTATGACGGTTATAGCTGGCAACCCCTTTCTCATATAGACCAGCAGGATTCGTCGGTTTTGTCGCGGATTGAAATGCAACCCACTCCGGAAGAGAGGTGGCGTCCCTCTCTTTATTAAGCCGTACCTGTGCGACGGTGAGAGCTAGGCTTCTCTCTGCACTGGGCTGCTTGCCTTCAAGGAGCACAATCGTCCCTTGTAGTTGCTTTTGTAACTGGTCACTCAAATCCACAGAGGCATCCGGATACGTTCTTGGCAATCCGAGTGCATTTGAAGTTGCCTCAGGCGATGTGTGAATAGCCGAACGGAGCAGACTGAGAGCATCGTCGGCGTTTCCCTTAAGCATTTGAACCTCTGCCAGCCTTGCAAGCGCAGCCGCGGAGTTCGGGGTTGTCAGAAGCTCGAGATGGTACTCTTGGGCAGCATCGTCCAATCTTCCGGTGCCAAGAGCGATCTCTCCCAATCCCAAATGCGCACCCGGCCAATGTGGATCCTCCGACAAAGCGCGCTCGTAATGGGCCATCGCTTTCTCCCATGAATGCTCGTCTCTGTAGATATCCCCATAAATCTGATGAAGAAGCGGTTTCCCTTTCGATGCTGAAAGAATGTCTCGAACGGTTTGATCTGCGGCTTTGCGATAGGCCTCACCAAGATCGAGCAAGAGAGGCGGGTCAGATGGGAAGAGGTCACTTGCTTCATCTAGATTTTTGAGGGCTGCCGATATCTGGCCGTTATTCCATAAAGCCCTGCAAAGCCAGGTACGCGCTTCTCGGTTCTTTGGTTCGATTCGAACTGCCTCGGTAAGATACGGAATTGCTAGAGCAGGATGCTGCAATCGCATGTAGTCAATACCGAGAAAAAAGCTGACACCCGGAAGCCCGGGCTTCAATTTCTCTGCTTTTAAAAGGGTTCGGGCAGAGTCCAGATACTTACCTTGTGCACTGTAGACCAATCCCAAACTTGCATATGGCTCCGCAGTTTCTGGACGCAAACGAATTACTTGAGAGTATTCATCTGCGGCCACGTCAAGAGTGCCCGCGCTCTGAGCGCTCTGAGCCGCCTTGTAATGTCGAAGCACATCATCGTCTGTGCCTTGCGAGAAGCTGAACGAGGCGCTCACTATCAGTAATAACGCGATAATGCCCACTCTGTTTAGCGCGCTGTCTCGAAGAAACGACGATCTCGATTGCGAAACCGGGCTGCAAGAATCCTCTCTTTGGATCCCGCAAGCCCAGTTTCGTTCTGAAAAACAAGTCACCATAGACGATCAGAATGTTAATCGGAAGTTCGCCTGCATCGTTCTCGCTGATGGTGAGCTTACATTATTATTGGTCTCTGCGGCTGGTCCAGTACCGCATGTGAATTGTCCAAAAGTAGGAGTTCCTACGACTTGATTCGGACAACCCCAACCGTGTCGATTGAAGATATTAAACACGTCAAACCGAAACGTAAGGTAAACACTTTCGTGATACAAGGCAAACCGTTTCGAGGCTTGGAGATCTTCGCTTTTTTGAGCGAAGAATCGGGCTCCGCCGAGTAACCTCGGAGCATTGCCAAAAGTATAGTTTGGCGCAGCTGTGAAGGCGTTGGGATTTAGCTTTCTCGACACGCCAAAGACATAGGGCCCTCCATGGAATCCGGACACGTTTTGCCCGGGCACAATATTGGGACGAGGAGTTGCTCCTGTCGCTTCCCCCGCAAATATACCTGAGGTCCAACCAGTCTGCGTCGCAAATAATGGAAAGCCACTCGCATAACGGTCAACGCCCCCAACCATCCATCCTCCCGCTACCGCCTGAGCGATTGCGTTTGGAGTTGACATGAACTTCTTCCCCTTACCAAACGGTAGCTCGTAGGTGTATGAGATTTTTACGCTCTGGGGTTGATCAAACTGACTGTAAGACTTTTCAGCCCTCGGATTGTATGGATTGAGGGTGCCACCATTGCCGCCGTTCCAGCCTGATTGCACCGCATAGTCGGCATCTGCATCGGTAAGATTCTTTGACCACGTGTAATTAGCCAGGACGGTGAAGCCAGAACCGTACCTCTTGGTGATCTGTGCCTGCACCGCATGGTATGTGTAATTACCCCAAGGATTAGCGGAGAAGGCCGTATCTAGATTTGCATTCTGGAACTGCGGAAAGGGTCGCAAAGCTTGCGATACAGTGGCGCCCACACCGAAGTCCGAAATAAACGCTGAATAAGGCGCTTGAACACGTGGCTTTCCGTTGCAGGCTGCGCTGCTTGCCTGGTTCACAAGCTGCACCGCGAGGCAAGAACCGTATGCCAGAGCAGAAAGCGGGCCCACATTCGGATCTTTAAGAAGCTTTTGCAGATGAGCTCCGTGATTGCCGACATAAGCTACATCCAGGAGCCATTGTCCCGGCAGCTGCCTTTGAATATCGATGGTCCAATTCTGGACCTGACCTGGCCTCGCCAATCGACTTGGTAAAAATACGGGGCCGCCGGATCCGTTTGTAGCAGCGCCGTTAAGTCCGTTGGAGGCTGCAGGATCGAGATTCGGTGGAAGAACGCCCGGATAGGACTGAATCTGGCTGGGAATAACGGAAGGAGTCTGCTGGTTGACGTTAGCAGTGTAGTTATAGCCGACCGCAAAGAATCCTTTACTGTCCGTATTTGCGAAATTGGAAACCTTCAAGGGGGTGTAGTAAATACCATAGGCGGCTCTGACAACAGTGTCTTTGTCGAGCTGATAGGACATGCCGGCCCGTGGTCCCCAGGAACCCCAGTATTGATTCATAGGCGAGCATCGCCCATCTCGGCCTTGACCATTCCCTTGAAACTCAAGGGATCCAGGTAAGCCATCAGCTTTAGGATTCGGCGCTGTCAGGTTAACCTGAGAGGTCCTGCACTGAGATTCAAAGACCGGCTCAGGGATTTCGTAGCGAAGTCCCAAGTTCATTGTTAGCTTGGGATTCACCTTCCAATCGTCTTGAACAAACATTCCCCAGTATCGAGCTTGCATGCTTGCAACCTGGCTGCCACCGATGCTGCCTGTCGTGGCTGCTCCGAGGAAGAACGCTGCGGCACCTGAACCGGAATTTGGGTCGATGGCGATCCCATTAGCGCCGGTTCCCGCAGAGGTAAGCGCATCTTGATAGGTGAATGTCGGCGAAGCTGACGTTCCGAAGTACGCATTAAAGCCTTGTCGACGATAGTCCATGCCAAACTTGAAATTGTGCGCTCCGTGCGACCACAAAAGGCTATCGCTGATCTGATAGCTGTTGTCTGCAAAATGACTATTGCTACGAGGAGGCGAAGGCATATTGCCTGTACCTGTCGGGTCGTAGTGAACATTTACACCCGGTATAAGTGTGTCTTCCAAATAGCCTTTGAAGCCAAGTTTCGCCCCCCACTGTCCCACAGTATTGATCGATTGCTCAAGACGATACCGGCGCGTGTAGCCAAAGTTAATGTGGTTCAGCAAACTCGAGCTGATACTCCAATCTTCTGCCAGTCTCACATATCGGGATTTTGTGCTGCCCTGTCCCGTCTGAAACAGATCTCCATACGAATAACTCGTCTGGACAGGCTGAAGCGATTGCGAGTACGTTCCGTAAAATTTATGCTTAGTGCTCACCGTATGGTCAATACGCAGGAACCACAGATCTTGATTGACCGGCGAAACAGTCGAGTAACGCAAGTTCTGATATGGCTGCCCTGGTGATGTGGCCTGCGGCAAGAGGGCGATCATATTCTTCGAAAAAGGATCCAGCCGCGACAAAGGGATCTGATTGTTCGGGAAAGGCTGACAAGGCTTGCCCTGGTTGACGCCAGAACAGGTAGTGTAATCGTAGATCTTCTTTCCTGGATAAGTGATCCCGTTGATCACCTGGGTCTGCAGGATCGACGAGAAATCACCGTTCCACATCGCTGGAGTCGGCACTGAGGTAAGTGCACCTCCACCTGCCTTAAATCGAAACCCCTCGTAAGCCGTGAACCAGAACGTCTTGGATCGACCATCGTACAGTTTTGGAATTCTGACAGGCCCACCTGCGAATCCCCCGAAGTCATGCTGTGTATCATTCGCACGAGGCAGACCGACGTGATTGTTCTGCCAGCTATTGGCATCCAACACCCGGTTCTTGAGTTGTTCGTAGACACCGCCGTGAATCTCGTTCGTTCCCGATTTCGATGCAATTGTGACGAATCCCCCACCCGTCCGTCCGTACTCCGCAGGGAAGGTACTTGTTTCAACTTTGAATTCGCTCACCGCATCGACGCTGATGCCGAAAGGCATTTGATAATTCGGTGATGCCAGAGAGATCGAAGCTCCGTCCAAGAGGATATCCGCGCTACCAGTTCCACCGCCGTTTAATTTGAAACTTGCCTGCGAGACTGGATTTCCCGCTGCGCTTCCCTGAAAGCCTGGCGTAAGAGTGAGAAACGCTAGCGGGCTTCGGACTAATCCGCTGAAGTTCAGCGGAAGTTGATTGATGAGCTGTCCTGTAACTGTGGTTCCTACATCAGACGATTCAGTCTGAATCTGTTGTGCATCGGCTGAGACGACGACGGATTGTGTCGACTCGCCCACCTGTAAGGTGATGTCCTGCGTGACAATAGCGCCGACAGAGACTGTCACACCGGTCTGCACTGCCTCTTTGAAACCGCTAACAACCACCGCTATCTTGTAGACACCGGGATTCAATACCGGGAAAGTATATCGACCCGCAGCTGTTGTCGTAGCCACCGAACTAACGTTTGTCGCGATATTCACAAGCGTTACCGTGGCATTCGGCACCACCGCGCCAGCTGAATCGTAGATCGTGCCGGCAACACCGCCCCCCGACGATTGAGCAAATATGGCTGGGGTCAGCACCATTATCAAGACGAACGCTATCCTTAGGGGCAACGTAAACCGGGATTTCATCTATCTGCTCTCCATGAGGAACCTACTTCCTCTATTTATTGCAATTCTTAAGAAACTTATCTTTCTTTGGCCGGTAGTCCGGTCTATCTGAGCGATCCGCTTTAGGGACCCTCACTAGGTAACTGACTCAGATTTCACAGTGAACGCATTTTCTGCGCACAGACGGTATATTCCCGCGAATCGAATGAAGTCAATATATTTCTTGTTTGCAAAGTTCCTATTAGAACTATGAGGAACCTTCAGCTTTTGTTTGTTTCAGTGCCAGAGTGCGTTCGCGATTCGGAACCGCCCAAAGCACCTAGGCTGCGTTCCCTGAAGGCGATGGTTCGACACACGATGATTGTTTCTGTATTCGCTCTAATAACGCAAAACACCTATATCTAAAGACAAAAATTTATTCCTGCAGACGCGTTATGTCCAAAACCACTACCTCAAATTAGTGCCTCAACACACTCGCTTCGACGGCTTCTCGTTCTTCTTGAAAGCCCGGGTAAGTCTCAAAAGTAGATCTCGCGAACTCAGCGGTAAAGATCGTTTAGAAACGCTAAATTTTCTTATGGGAACTTCAGCGAAATACACTAAATTTGATACTCCGCTATGAGTTCAAAGGTAACGTTCCGATAGAACTGGAATCTTTTTGAGCTACCTAATCAAACCCGAAGCTGTCGCTCATTGCTGAAAACAACTGCTCCAGGCGCGAGCGGCCTCTGAAGACTAGCCTTCTAAGGTTAACTATTTAGCTTGAAGAGGGTGGGGTGCGAGATCCGCATCGATCAATCCAAGAGCCCATTTGATCGCGCCTATGTACATCTGCTGTACGCGGGCATCGTCCAGCGTTTGCTCCAAATGCCCAAAGGTCGAATACCACACGCGACCCTTACCGTATCTCTTTGCCCAAACGATGGGATAGTCACCGTCGGATCGCAACGCTGCCAGCTTTTCAAATCGCTGGCGGAGTTGCTCTGGGGTCACGTGCGAACTCGGATCGGGACGAACGGCATCAAAGGTATCCTTGAACTTCGAGGGATCCATCCTCATGATGACGTGATTGGTATCCCTTGAGTAGTTAGGACCAACAATGGTGTATTGATCCTTAAACTTGAATTCCTTAGGGAAGCCTTGTACGCCGGGAAAGCTTGGATCCTCCACGATGATCGGCATATCGGCCGTAGGAAACTCCCCAACGAGATTGCCTCCAATCATCTCGGCATACTCCGGCCAAAGCAGTAGATGGCCACCATTTCCTGCGTGGCCCGCAATGAAGCCCTTTCCGTCCTCGTGGACGAAGGACAAAAGATCGGCTTTCTGCCGATCCGTTATATTCCATGGCCCTTCGCCCATATAGAACACAGCATCAAAATGATTCAGCGTTCTGACATTCGCACCGGGGATCTCCTCCTTCGTCAGAAGATGCATATCGGTCCGGATGATCGTTGTCCATAAACCCGTCTCCCGGCCCAGTCTCTCTACCGTGGCAAGAGTATGGGAAGCAGAGTCGTGATGGTATCCGGCGGAAGAGTACCATTCCTGCGGATCAGCAATAGCAAGAATGATCTTCTTTTCTGGCCACGTGTTCTCGCGTCGATAGGTAGGCGGAGCTTGCGGAGTGGGAGTTGTCGCCTGCGCGAATAGGCTTCCGGCGGGAAGAGCTTCGGCGGCAAAAGCACCGGCCGCAATTCCCTTTATTAGTTGACGACGGTCCATTATGGACTCCCTCACAAAGCAATTGGAAACTCTGAACTAGAACAGATTTACAGAATGATACGGTCAGCTACTTCTTGGCTGAAGCACTAACGACCACGCGAGGTTCCGGCAGCGCGAACGCAAACCAGCAATCGTTCGCCGCTACGATTAAGTATTGGCGCCCATAGAGTCGGTAGGTCATTGGAGCATTCGTTACGAACTGGCCAAGGTTGGTGTGCCAAAGCGTCTGGCCAGTACCGGGATCCATCGCGATGAAGTTTCCGACGGAGTCTCCGCCAAACAGGAGGTTGCCCGCCGTATACAAGAGTCCTGAAATAAGGACTGCGCTCTTGTCACCGAGTTCGTGACTCCACACCACTTTTCCGGTTTTGTAGTCGATGGCATAAGTCGCATACTCTGGAGGCGAGCGAAAGCGACCATAGCCAGAAGTGGTGAAGTAAGCCCACGTTCGTGCGACATTCGCAAAGACTAAACCACGTTTTGGATCGAAGGCAGGAGACCACCAATTTGTAGCACCGATTGGATAGGGAGAAACCAAAGCTCCGGCCGGCGATGCATCTTTGTCATAATCCGGAATCGGCCTACCCTGCTTATCGATTCCTTTAGCCCAGTTCGTCTGCGGCATATATTTAGTGGTCAGAAGATGTTCGCCAGTCACCCGATCCAGAAGGAAGTAGTATCCGTTGCGAGACACCTGAACCAGAAGCTTTCGTTGTTTGCCCCTGAACTCACCATCGAAAAGAATCGGCGTTTGGCCGGCATCGTAATCATGGGTATCGTGCGGTGTTATCTGATATGCCCATACCAGCTTGCCTGTATCGGGGTTCAGAGCAACAACAGAAGCCGTATAGAGACTATCCCCGTGATCTGTGGGATGAGGCTTCCTATCCTCCGGCACTCCATTCCCTGTTCCGAAATAGTAGAGGTTAAGTTGCGGATCGTAGGTCCCCGTCAACCAGGGGAAACCTCCACCCTTGGCCATCGTCGCATCGTCCGGCCAAGTATCCGAACCTGGCTCTCCGGGCGCCGGATCCACCCACCACTTCCATTGCTGTGCGCCTGTTTCGGGATCTCTGGATTCGAGCCAAGCGCGCACATTGTCGTTATTGCCCGGCCCCACAATCACGTGATTTCCGATGACAAGCGGCGACGCAGCTGAAAAATAGTCGTCCTTTACATCGGCAATTTGCTGTCGCCAATGCTCTTTTCCGTCTTTCAGATTCAACGACACCAGATAATTGTCCGGCGTCATGAAATAAAGCCAAGACTTATAGATGGCAACACCACGATTGGCTACGTGGATCGCACGATTATTAGGCCAGGAATAGTGCCAAAGCTCCCGTCCCGTAAGGGCATCCATCGCCCAGACATTGTCCGTAATTGTGAAATACAGGACGCCGTCCAGCAGAAGGGGTGTCGATTTAATTCGCCGCCCCTCACTCGCCTGTTGGGCATACGAACCGCTTCCAAAATCGACCTTATGCGTCCAGACCAGCCCCAGCGTATTGACGTTCGAAGCGTTGATCTCGGAGAGCGTGCTATAGCGTTGGCCGGTGTAGTCGCCGTTATAGGTGGGCCACGTATCGATCGCCGGTTGCTGATATGCCTTAGGATCCAGGCTTTGCGCTGCCAGACAAACTGGAAGAAGCAAAACTGAGGCCCAGAGGGGGAAAGACTTTGTGGTCATTTGATTGTCACCAGATAGGCCAGGAGATCATGAATGTTTTTATCGGTGTAGATCGACAACTGCTTCTTGTGAACAGCGAGCGGGTCCACCATAGAGAGGTTTTTCAGATATTTCCTCGGCCACGTATGGTAAACATCAGACGCATCGTTCATCGATATTGTGAATTCATCGACGTACTCCAATGTGCCCGTAATAACCTTCCCGGAAGGGAGCGTCGCTGAAACTTTGATTGGCTTAGCAGCCGGTGTCAGAAAAGATGTCGTCAATGCGAGGGGCTGAAGTTTTCCGCCGATCCCGGCCAAGTCACCCTTCACCGAATGGCAGGTATTACATCTCCCAGCTCCATTGTAGTAAGCCTCGCCCGCTTTGGCATCTCCAACCAATAGTGCTGTCTCTGGCAAACGAGCGCGTCTCGTGGTTCGGAGTTGGTTGTGGAGGAACGCTGCGATGTCGGCAACCTGTGCTGGCTGCAAAGAAGCAAAAGACGGCATTCCCAGAGTCGGCCTTCCCTCTTTCAAGAAGGGGCCTAGTTTGTCGCCATCATGGTCCTGTAAAACTAGCGGACTGCGCATCAGATTAGGCGCTTGCTCGGTGCCCGTAGCCTTCGACCCATGACAAAATCCGCAACTCGATCCAAAAGCAGCCTGGCCGCGCGCAACAGCTTCAGAATCGCTGGCCTGCGCTTCCGCTGGTTGAGAGCTTTGTGCACCAAGTGAAGTTACAGCTGCAGCGGTTAATGCCAATCCACACCCCAGAAGCAACGCGAACGCTACTCCTGTCTTCGCTCTGGCGATCATCACTATCTCCGTCGGAGTAAGAATTGCTGCTCGACCTTAAAGGATCGCGCCGAACACATTGCGTTCTAAAAAATCCTTCAGCAGCCTTATAACAGTTCCACTTAGGAGGTGAATATATCTATTTTTGGAAAGAGTTCATATGGGAACTTTAGAGAAACGAACTTTAAATTCGAATACATAAAAAGCGAATCTTAGGTCGATTAGCTCAAGGAAAGCCAGGTGCATATCGGCGCCCGGAGCAAACTCACTCGCTGCAGTGGACGATTCGCTACACAACTTCGTTCGACGAAGAGCAGGCTTTAACTAGCGAAGTGCGAAGGCGATATACAGGCCCCCTTGAGGCTTCTTGCTAGTCTGGCCGCCGCTGGCTGCGATCACAATGTATTGACGCCCGTCGACCATATACGTAGCCGGTGTCGCCAAACCCGAGAATGGCAGCTTAGTCTCCCACAAAAGCTCGCCAGTGCGGCTATCATAGGCATGAAACTTCTGATCGAAGACTGTCGCTCCAATAAAGACAAGGCCGCCAGCCGTCACAATCGGCCCCCCATAATTATCTGAGCCCGTCTTCCCAATTCCTTTTGCGACAAGCTCTGGATATTCTCCAAATGGAATCTTCCAGAGATATTTCCCGCTGTTCATGTCAATGGCGCTCAGCGATCCCCACGGGGTTGACGTTGCTGGATAGCCTTCAGGATCAAGAAATCGTCGAAACCCGATCGTTTTATAGGGCATGTCATCGTCGACCGCTATTGAAGCGTCGTGTGTCGCTGCCGCTGCCGCCTGCATGTGAGCACCGGAGTTCCTCCTTTGCTGTTGCGGCGCACGTGTCAGATAGTGAACGAGCTCTGTGACGTCTTTATCGTCCAAGTTGTTGAAAGGCGGCATTCGCCCCTTGCCTTGACGGATGGTCGCAGAGATCTCATCTTCAGTGAGTATGCCTTCGATTCCCTGCAAAGCAGGAACGGAAGGCGGACTACCCGCACGATCGATCCCGTGGCAGACGCTGCATTGACTCTGATAGATGTGCTCTCCGACACCCCCTGCCGCAGGGGGTATAGTCAGTCCGACCAGCCAAGCCGTGTCGTTCGCGTTGACATAAAGAATCCCATTTGCTCGGTCAACGGCTGCACCGCCCCATTCTCCTCCTCCTGCGAAACCGGGCATATCGATAGTGAGCCTGTCTATACTGGGGGGCGTAAATTGCCCGCCATGAAGGAAGGATCTGAATTGCTTCAGAGCCCAAGAATGCGCTTCAGGAGAGCGCTGGGTTAATGTTTCTTCAGTTACTTCTTGATTAGTAAAAGGCGCCGGAAGCAACGGTAAAGGCTGGGTGGGCGAAGTCACTTCTCCTGGCACAGTACTCGACGGATAGTGGTTTTCTCGAATAGGAAAAAGGGGAATGCCTGAGGCTCTGTCGAACAAAAAGACATGGCCAGACTTTGTCGTTTGTGCGACGGCATCGACCGATCTGCCGTTGCGGCGAACTGTCAATAAAGCCGGGGGAGCGGGAAAATCGCGATCCCATAGGTCGTGATGCACACCTTGAAAATGCCACAAGCGCCTTCCCGTAGAAGCGTCGAGAGCGAGTAAGGTGTCCGCGAAAAGGTCATCGCCTTTGCGGTTCTGCCCATAAAAATCAAAGACCGCAGAACCGGTGGGGACATACACGATTCCCCGCCTTGTATCGACCGCCATCCCTGCCCAGTTATTGGCTGCGCCCGCTTTCTTCCAGGCATCCTGCGGCCAGGTTTCGTAGCCAAACTCGCCCGGATGAGGAATCGTGTGAAATGTCCAACGAAGCGCACCGGTGTGCACATCGAAAGCCCGTATATCACCAGGAGGGGACGGATAAGTTTCGGGATTCTGGCCCCCAACAATGATGAGGTCCTTATAAATCGTTCCGGGACTCGAGAGCTGAACAGACTGAGAGAGATAATCTTCTCCCCGAAGTCCTTTTCGAAGGTCGACCGAGCCATTTTCTCCAAAACCAGAGACAGCCTTACCGGTCTTTGCATCGATCGCGTAAAGAAAATTGCGAAAGCCCACAAAAATGCGGCTGTCGTTTCCGTCCGACCAGTAGGAAACTCCTCGCGAACGCGCCACGCCCGTAAGGCCAGAATCGAACTTCCACAGCAATTTTCCTGTTACCGCATCGAGTGCAATGACATGATGCGTCGGGGTGCAAGCATAAAGCACACGACCGACAATAATAGGATTTACCTCAAGCCAGCCAGTTTCTCCCGTGTCATAAGTCCATGCCGTCGTAAGCTGCTTGACGTTGCTACGGTTGATTTGCGAAAGATTCGAATAGTGGTCTTGCGAATCTCCACCGCCATAGGCCGGCCAGCCCTTATCAGCCTGATGCTTTCCCATGTTCTGGGCTACGCCATATGCGCCGAGGCCTCCGAGAGATAGACTCAGCTCTAGAACGATCACTAATGCCCTACCAAATCTCGCCATTCAGTTTCGATCCCTCAGAAATGGGTCTTCCATTAAAGCTCGCACTTATGATCGAGCTTCGGCTTCCGCTCGATTTTTGAGTGCTTTCATGTACGCAAAGCCATAAGCCTGTTCCGTAAAATGCCCACCAACTACGGTAGGCGTGTGATCCAGGATGATGATTCCATCGAAGTTGACTTCACGGGCGGCTTTCATGATTTGGTACATGTCGTAGTACCCGTTGTCCATAAAAGTTTCTACAAAATGCGGCAACGGTGCACTCACGTTTCGGAAATGCAGCTTCCATATCTTTGCGGCGCCGAAGTAACGAATCATCTCCGCCGGGTCCTTTTGCATCAGGTTTCGGCCACCTTCGTTCCAACACCCACAGCATAGGCAAATCCCAACATTTGGACTGTTAGCAATCTCCATAGCACGCCTGTACCCTTCAAAGTTCGAAAAGATGCAGCGCGGTACACCCGCTAAGACCGGCACTGGAGGATCATCTGGATGAATCCCGATCCGAACGCTGTTCTCCTCCGCGACAGGAGCCACTTGCTTTATGAAATAGGTGAAATTATCCCAGATCTCATCCTTCGTGTATTCACGTCCATGAGAGAGCGGCTCATAAAACTTCTGGCCCGCCCAGATACCCACTTTGTTCGGGCTTGCCATGTTAAATTCTCTGCCGGAAGAGCCACGAATCTCTGCTCTCCCGCTGTTCCATATACCGTTCGCCATGTGCGCATAGGTTGTGTAATAAATACCTGCCTGTCCCAGATTACGAAGATATTGCTTGTACTCTTCGATCTTCTTGTCGCGGCCGGGGAGATTGAGTGTGACTTCTGGCATGTTGTGAACATCGGTATTTCCGATGTTCCATACCGTGATTCCCACATCCGCATATCTCTTTTTGATCTGCTTGAATCCATCTGCCGTTCGAAGGTCAGGCGTGGACGCGACACTGACGTACTCCGCCCCCATCTGCTTGAGGAAAAGCAGCTCTTCGTCCGAAGGTTTGGCCGTCGATTGAGCACATAGTTTTATGCCCGACGCGTTCTTTTTCACCGTACCACCGGCTGTGGTCGCAAGTGCCGGCAAAAGAGTGGCGGAGCTCAAGGCACCCGCGGCAAGCTTGAAAAACTCTCTTCGATCCGGGTCAGCAAGAACCTCTGCTGTCTCCTGCTTATCGTGACTCATTCGCTTCTACCCCACAAAATAAATAGTTGAATACTGTGTGCAAATAGCTTCGAGAGTTTCCAAGGAACATTTCCTCCATCAAGCTTGAATATTAGTTCTAATAGGAACTAGCAATGACCATAACATTTAAGCGGATATCCCCTTGCTGAATAACTAAATACTCTCCTGCAATAAAATTGGTCAAGAAATTAAACAAAAGGAAAGAGTTCTTTAAGGAACTATTCGGGATCATGATATTTGATCGACGGCGGAACACTAGCACCGGGATATAGCGCAGTCAAGAGAGATTTGCTGGCGCAGTCTTGAGGATTCGCTGTTTGAACAGAGCATGAACCATCTAGGAAAGTTGGATGCGAGAGTATGCAACCGATCTAACGACGTAAGTTTCTCGCACTGACCGCTACTGGTGTCGCAGCGATACCGCTAAACGGCTCTTCACGTCATTCGGACAACCAGATCACGGCTGAACAAGTCGTTGAAAGAGTGAAAACAAAGGTCGGGATTGAATGGGCTACGGAGACCGTGGATACCTTTAAGGCAGGTGATCCCAAAACGATCGTCACCGGCATTATCACCACACCGCTTGTGTCACTTGATGTGCTGAAAACCGCGGTGAAATCGGGCGCTAATCTGATCGTCACCTGCGAGCCTACGTTCTTTGCAAAGGCGGACTCGTCCACGCCTCCCGTTCGACGCCTACCGGGATCGCCTCTCCCATCTTCTGTCGTGCCTCCTCCCGCAGATCCGGTGTTCGCGGCCAAGGACGATTTCATTCGAAGGCACAAGCTCGTGATATGGAAATTTAGCGATCGCTGGCGTCAGCACAAGCCGGACGCGTTCGTTCAGGGGTTGGCTAGCACGCTAGGATGGTCTAACTTCGCCGAAGTTGCGGGTTCGAATCTCTTCGCGCTTCGCAACACCTCACTCAATGAGCTGGCCGAACGCGTAAAGAGGTCGCTCCGTGCGCGTGGTGGCGTCCGCGTGATAGGTGATCCGCATCTGCAGATTAGGAAAGTCGCTCTGATACCCGGCACGTCCGCGATCCAAACCGCGATCAAATCGCTTCCCGAGGTAGATGCAATCGTCGCTGGCGAGGTGAGGGAGTGGGAGTCAGTCGAGTACGTACGGGATACGGTAGATCTCGGCGGAAGGAAGTCGCTGATTCTCGTCGGTCGAATGCTTTCGGAGGGGCCGGGAATGCGACTTTGTGCGGAATGGCTTAAGGCTATCGTTCCCGAAGTTTCCTCAACCTCGATCCTTATTGGAGGCCCAGGGCATGAGCCCACTTACGGCAGCAGAGGTTGTCTCTCTCGTATCAAAAGCAACCTAGGTTTTGCATGGCGGACAAACACATATCGGGACACCTATAAATTTGGTGGCCCTGAAACGCAGGTCAAAGGCATCGCGACAACTATGTTCTGCACTTACGACGTTGTTCGGCGCGCCGCTGAGTTGGGTTGCAACTTGATCATCCCCCATGAAGATACCTATTGGATGACCCTGACAAGTCAGAGGTCGTCAGCGCGGATCCGAGCTACCAACAGAAGGTCAGCTTTATGAAGGAGCACAATATCGTGGTGTTTCGAATGCACGATCATATGCATGCGCAAAAGCCAGACTTTACTTACATAGATTGCGCGCGAGCACTGGGACTTGAAAGTGAGTGGGAAAAGGTGCCCAATCTCACCATTTCATGGTTCCAGAAACCACCTTAGAGAACTTGCCAAAACTTTTCAGAAACGTCTCGGAATCAAGGCTCTACGGGTGGTGGGCGATCCGCGAGCGAAGGTCAGTCGGGTTCAGCTCTGCATTGGATACGCCACGCCGGCAATCAATAACCCAGAGGTCGATGTGGTCGTGAGCGGAGAACAACAGGAAAGCGATGGGTTTCTCGATAGTCCGGCCTATGTTCTTGACGCCACCACATTGGGAATCCCGAAAGGTTGGATCATGCTTGGACACAACGTCTCCGAGGAACAAGGAATGTTGGAGATGGCACAGTGGATTGCAAAGTTTGTGTCAGAAGTACCAGTTCAACTCGTGAGATCGAACGAACCGTTCTGGGTACCAAGCTAAAGGTCAAAGGCATTGCGATGAAAGCCGAAGCAATGATCAGTTCTTTGCTAATAACTGTTCAGTCTATGTCTGCGAAGAAACGCAAGCGTAAAACGTTCATTGATTCCCGACCCGTGCCGTCCGGACTGCCGCCGCAGTCCAAGCTCGTAGCATATCGTGGATCGTGCTTCCGATTGGTTCCCTGGTCGTTGTTGCCATAGCTCTTCTTAGTCTGCGTTCAAATCCTCTACCAGTCTCTCAACAAAAAAATGCTGAATATGTCGATGCTGCGACTTGTGCAACTTGCCATGCAGAGATCGCGAAGCGATATAGCCATACCGGAATGGCGAGTTCTCTCTCAACACCGGACAGCGGCAAGATGCCAGAAGACTTCACCAGGAGAAACACTCTCTTCCACAAGCCTTCAGGAAATTACTACACCATGGTTCGCCGCGGCGACAGCTTTTACCAACGACGCTACCAGATGGGTCGCGACGGCAAAAAGACGAATATCGTGGAAAAACGTATTGATTATGTAATTGGATCTGGGGATCAAGCCCGCAGCTATCTTCACCGGACCAATGACAACAGGCTTCTTGAACTGCCGGTCACTTAGTACAGCGAAAATGGAGATATTGGTCAATGACTCCTGGATATGAAGGCGTTGACCAAAGAGTTTTCACGGGATCATTTCCAAAGAATGCATCTTTTGTCACGACGCATATCCGGCCAACGAGTCTTCGGAGATCGAAGCGAGCGGAGAGCCGATTTTTACAAAGCCAGTTCCTCGAGGCATCGATTGTCAACGCTGCCATGGACCGGGAGCAGAACATGAACGCGCTGCCATGGCCCCTCATTCCGATCCGAAGGTCATTCGATCGTTAATCATTAATCCTGCACGGCTGAACAGAGCTTCCACCAGAGGCGTCGAAGAGCCTGACGGCCTCGCGAGTGGTTGCGCGAGGCAGGTGTTAGTTAGCGGCGACCGAAGGTGTGGCGAAGAGCCGAACGAGCGGCATGATAGCCGCACATTCCGTGAACACCGCCCCCGGGAGGAGTGGACGAGGAACATAGATAGAGATCGTTGGCCGAGGTACGATAGGGATCCAGTGCAAGGACAGGACGCATGAGGATCTGGCTTAGATCATTGGCTCCTCCGCCGATATCGCCACCAATGTGATTGGCGTTCATTTGATGCATCGCGACGGTATTGCGTGTGGCACGAGCGAGGATGATATCGCGAAAGCAAGGAGCAAAGCGCTCGATTTCATCCTCGATCTTCTTGGTCATGTCTACCGTTGAGCCATTTGGTACATGACAGTAAGCCCAGGCCGTATGCTTCCCTTCGGGAGCGCGGGTGGGGTCAAAGAGGCTCTGTTGAGCGAAGAGAACGAAGGGGCGGGCGGGTGTGTGACCACTCCAACTGGAGCGTTCGCCAATGGCCAGACTTTCGGCGCTGCCGCCGAGGTGAAGTGTAGCCGTTTGGCTGAGAATCGGGTTTGCCCAAGGAATGGGTTGAGACAGAGCCCAGTCTATCTTGAAGACTCCTGGCCCATAGCGAAACCCCTCCAACGAGGAGATGGCTCTTGGCGGGAGACGGCTATGAGCAATTCGAACGAATTGACGCGGAGTCGTGTCAAAGAGAACGGCGCGTGCCTGGGGAAGATCTTCAATCCTCTCTACGGGAGCATTCGTTTCGATTACGCCACCAAGAGATTCGAGGCAGGAGGCGAGAGCATTTGAGATGGACTGAGAACCACCACGTGGAATAGGCCACCCAGCGGTGTGACCAGCGATCGCCATCACGAGCCCTATGGCAGAGCTTGCTGGAGAGTTCAGTGGAGTGATGGAGTGACAGGCGAGACCGGCAAAGAGAGCACGAGCGCGTTCGCCTCGGAAGAAGAGAGCATTCAGTGAGGTGGCCGGCAAAAGTGCAGGCAGACCGAAGCGGGCCATGGCGAACGGGTGCGTGGGAAGACGGAGCAAGGGAGACAGGATTTCCGGGAGGATCTTGGACCAGTTGCGAACCAGAGGCTCCAAGAGGTGGGTATAGCTGGACTGATCTGGCCCCAAGGTAGAGGCAGTGGAAGAGATGCTTCGTTCGAGCACGCAGGGGGGCTCCCCGTCGAGCGGATGGACGAGAGGGATGGGGGGCTGAATCCATTCCAGCCCATACTGTTCAAGCGAGAGTGATTGGAAGAACGGGGACGAGACAGCCATCGGATGCACAGCCGATCCAATGTCGTGAAGGAAGCCGGGAAGAGTCAGTTCGAGAGTTCGCGCCGCACCACCAACGGTGGGGTTTGCTTCACGCACAAGTACAGAGAGACCAGCTTGAGCAAGTACGATGGCAGCTGCGAGACCATTGGGGCCGGAGCCGACAACGATCGCGTCGTAGACAGTCATGAGGGGTCTCTCCTTCGGCTCCTGAAGCTTCGACTTTCTACAGAAAAGAGAGACGGGATCGAGAGTTTCGATTTCTGCGACTCCGGATCAGGAGCCTGAGTCTGTCTTTGGCCAGCGCCACTCGAGCATCTGCTTTCCATTGACACGATACTTCATGTCGATGTCTGTCTTATCTCCGAGGGCCTGATGAATCGTCTCGGCTTGTTCAAGCATATCAATAACATGCTGAGGAGAACGATTGTCATTGCCATGTGCGGGACGACGATAACGGGCGAGAAACTCTTTGGGGGTGAGGGTATGACCGTTGACCGTAGCCGTGGCAGTGTATTCGGTCTGAGTGTCGTAGGGCGCCCAACAAAAATAGCGTGTCGGAACAGTGCGCGCATAGAGAATCGCACAGAGTTGAAAGAGGAGGAGCGCTGCTGGTATCAGGATTCGCATTCGGAAAAGCTTTCTGTTTCTAGGAAAAGGTTTCCGCACGCGAATGTATCACAAAATGACGCATCCTCTCACACGATCCATGCGGAATCGATGAGCTGCGCGCAAGTGATATTTGTTCAGACACGCCTGGAAAAATATTTGCTGAATGAATTCGTTGACCTATTTATGTAAGAACAAGTAGATTGCTCACGCTCGTGTTCTAGCAATTTGGCTGTAACGGATTGTCGGCAGCGGTGGGGCGATCAACAGCGAACACGAACGAGCACACAATGAGCGCTACAGAACGAGCATACGCAACAGAGCTCAGGGTTTGAATTCCACCTGTGCGCGGGCTTCCGGCAATTGGCTTTGGCGAGGACAATAGCAAATGTCAAAAAAGCGTTTTCCTGTTTTTCTTCTAAACTTCCTACTCCTGATGTGCGGTTCAGCGATGGCGCAGTTTGAAGCCGGCTCCGTGCAAGGAGTAGTCAGAGACCCCGCCGGGGCAATGATTCCGAACGCGCATGTTGAGCTGAAGAGTCTGACGACCAATGCTGTCAGACAGGGAAGTTCAAATGCAACGGGCGAGTGGACCTTTGTGGCTGTGCAGCCGGGTCGATATCAGTTAGCGGTAAAGGCGCCAGGCCTAACGGACGAGCAGAGAATATTTGATCTCGCCGTAGGTCAAAAGCTTCAGTTGGATATCGATATGACACTCGGCACGGCCACTCAGAGCGTCACCGTCAATGCTTCGGGAGAGATGCTGGAGACAGCCTCTTCGGATCTGAACAATGTAAGAACGACACAGCAGGTTGTGGATCTGCCACTGAACAGCCGGAATTTTACGCAGCTGGTGCAACTGGCGCCGGGCGTGAACAACAAGGGCAACGGAACAAACTCCACCAACGGTGGATATACGGCAGGACGTGGCACGAGCGGCTCGGTGGTAAATGGCAATCCCGCTGACGCAGGAGTCTACCTATTTGATGGCATCCAGAGCGTGGACGCAGATGCGAATGTACTGCTGTTTTATCCTCCCGTGGACGCAATCCAGGAGTTCAAAGTACAAACAAGCGCGGCTCCGGCGGCCTACGGAGGCGGTCCCTCCATTATTAACGTGACCTATCGCTCTGGGGGCAATCAGTTTCACGGCGTCGTGTACGAATTTCTGCGAAATTCGGCGTTCGATGCGAAGAACTACTTCGATCAACATTCCCAGCCCATACCTCCATTCCATATGAATCAATTCGGGGCGAACCTCTCCGGGCCGGTGATTCTGCCGCACCTTTTTAACGGTCGAGATAAGCTATTTTTCTTTGTCGACTATGAAGGCAAGAGGCAGGCACAAAGCCAAACCTCCGTCAGCACGGTACCCACAGCAGCATTTCGCGCTGGAGATTTTTCGGCCTATCCGGGGACGCTCTATGTTCCGGGCACTGCTGCTGCGCCCATTCCAGCTAACCGAATTCCACTTCCTGGAAATCGAGTGACAACGATCGATCCAACCTCGGCCAAGCTGGTAGCGCTATTTCCCTTGCCGAACTACGGTGCGCCAAATGCGATTGCGAGCAATTTCATCTACAACGGGAAGCTTATTAACACTATTGATCAAGGTGATGTTCGCATCGACTTTCGAACGCCGACAACTTCGATCTTCGGCCGCTACAGTCAAGAAAATGCTAATACGAACAATCCTGGATATCTTCCCTCTCCAGCCATCGGAGGAGGCCCAGGTTATCCAGGCATTACGTTAGCTCCAGGCAAGCAAGTCGTTTTGGGGTATGGTCGCTCCTTCGGAGCGAGTACCTACTCTGAGACAAGATTGGGGTATTCGCGTCTTACAGAAGATATCGTCACGGAAGGCGCCATGCTGGGCGAAGCGGGAGAAACCTATGGGATTCCGAATGCTAACGTGGGGGGAACGCCCGGATTTACAAATCTCGTCATCTCCAGTAACGCAACGCTTGGGGATGGTAATGGCAACATTAAGAAGGTCAATAACCTGTGGGAGGTGGATCAGGTTCTCACATTAACGCGCGGCAAACACGAGATCAAAGCAGGGATAACGTACATGAGCACACGATTCGCATTCCTGTCGCCGGCTCACCCGAATGGCACAATGTCGTTTACAGGCGCCTACACGGGTCTAGGAATGGCCGATTTTCTTTACGGGAAGTATGCGACCTCTCAACTCGACGTCTCTCAATTCTTCAGTCTGCTGCGTTTCAGGCCGAGCCTCTATGTGCAGGACAGTTATCGTGTGACGCGCAGGCTGACCGTAAACTTCGGTTTACGCGACGATATGGTGACGCCCTGGAAGGAACGAAGTAACAGGCTGGCGGCGTTCGATCCAGCCAACGGCGGAAGCCTTGTGCCAGTAGGGTCGGGTTCGGGACTATTTCCAGGAGACACCGTCGTAGATGGGCGTTACACAAACTTCGCGCCACGATTCGGTTTTGCCTATGAGATCGATTCGAAGACCGTGCTCCGTGGAGGGTTCGGCATCTTCTATGCGTTCCAGACATACAATTCGAATCCCATGTCGAAAAACGCTCCGTTCAATGGATCTTTGAATGTAACCAATGACACGTCCAGCATCGCCGGATTTCAGACGGCACGGCCGATATCCGCTGGATTTTCTCCGGATCGACCTGCATTGTTTCCGACCGCTGGTTCAGCGTTCCAAACGTACAGGCGTCGCAATCCGAATGGGTCGGCGAATGAATACAACCTCAACCTGCAGCGGCAGATTACATCCCATGATGTGGTATCGATTGCTTATGTCGGCCAAACTGGTGTTCACCTGCTGGTCAATCCCAATATCAATCAGGCAGTCCCGGGATCTGGCCCAGTATCCAACCGGCGCCCTTATCCAAACTTTGCCGATGGCACTCTGAACTGCTACTGCGCCAATTCGGCATTCAATTCGTTACAGGTGACGTATCAGAACAGGCTTTCGAACGGACTTGATTTTCAGGGAACCTATACGCTCGCGCACAGTATCGATTCTTCCAGTGGCAACGCGAACCTGGTCGGCTTGCAAATCCCATACGATTTGAATCGCTATCGAGGTAACTCGGACTTTGACGTCCGCCATATTGCTGCCCTGAGCTGGTCGTATAAATTGCCCTTCGGCAAAGGAATGAAGTTTGCGCCGACATCGCAAGGCATCAAACAGGTGTTTATCGGAGGATGGCAGATTAACAGTATTGACAGCTTCGCTACGGGCTCCCCGTTCACGCCGGTGATGGCATCAAGCCTGCTGAACTCCGGCAGCGCGGTTCAGTGGCCGAATCGCATCGGCTCGGGAAAGGTCGCGAACGCTTCGATTCACCAGTGGTTTAATACAGCAGACTTTAAATCTCCAGGGTTCTATACGTTCGGGAACTCGGGCAGGAATATTATCTATGGACCCGGCACTAAACAGGTGGACCTATCGATCTTCAAAGACATCAACTTCGGGTCGTCCGATGTGCGAAGACTACAGCTTAGGGCAGAGAGCTTCAACGTTCTGAACACACCGCAGTTCAACAATCCCAATGCGCAGATCAACAATACCGCTGCGGGGACCATTACAAGCGCTGGACAGCCGTTTCTCTTTCAACGCACTTCACGAGAGATTCAATTGGCAGCAAAGATCTACTTCTAGCAGACACGAACCCTGCACCGCGCAGATCCAAGAGGTCCTCGATGGAAAGTGCTTTCAGGATCAACGGGAGAATTAAGCATGGATGATGCGAATAAGGCCCAGATGCCGAGCTACTTCGATCTGGAAAGAAAGCCTTCATGGAATCCATTTCGATGCACAGGAACAGGGCTTCCAACTAACATTGCGATTCTGGTGAAATGCCTTGCAATCGCTGTGCTGTTGACGAACCATGTGCGTCTGCTCCCGGACCCGTGGCTCCCGTTCATTCCGGCAATCAGTGCCATTCCGGGGGAACTTTTCCAACGCACCATTCAAGTCATATTCTTTGTTTCCGCGCTGGCCATCCTCTTCAATCGGCGAATGCAGTGGGCCTCGTTGATTCTGGGCGCAACGATGTTACTCGCAGTAGTCTCTTCGAAGGCATACTACGGAAACAATAAGGCATTCTGCGGGCTGATGTTCTTTCTGGCAGGACTTTATAAACCGGGTGGGCCACCTTTCATCCGCTGGCAATTAGCGCTGACCTACCTTGGCGCAGGGCTGAACAAGCTGTTGGATCCCGACTGGAAGACCGGGGTGTTCTTCGAGTACTGGTCTGTCCAAAGATTACATGAGCAGGCCTACCTGCTGATCGATCGGTTCCTGCCGAAGCTATGGCTGGGGAAATTCATGTGCTGGTTCACGATCGTTACCGAGCTTGGTGTGGTTCCCTTTCTAATGCTGCCCCGGCTCTACTTCTGGGGTGTGCTCCTGAATGTGCTATTTCAGTGTGGTCTGTGCCTTTTTGTGGGCAATACCTTCACACTCTTCTTCTATGGAATGAATGCGGCGTCCTTCGCGTTTGTGACTTGGCCGCACAGCCAGATGGTAGTGTCCTACAACCCGTGTACGCGTGTTGGAAAACATTTGAAAGCAGTTTTCGAAAGACTGGATCTGGACGGTCGCTTCCAATGGCAGGCGAGAGAGGAACAAGTGACAGGCGCGCTTCCATTGCGGCTGGAAGTAGAGAACCGTAGCTACCTTGGTGCGCGCGCTCTGCGCATGATAGTGCTCTACAATCCTCTAACGTACTTAATCTTTACTGCGCTGATGGCGATCTCCGGAAACCGTGAAACACTTGGTCTGGCTGTTTATCGTCGGATCCTGGTGAGTACAGCTCTTGTGCTCCTCTTGCCTCCATTAGCGCGGATTGTCGATCGCCTGAGCGGTGGAGGTGGCTCGTCGCCTTCAAGGATCGAATATGAAAATGAGCAGAGAATCCTGCCAGTCAAGGCACGATGAGAGGATCACTTCCCTGAACGTGATCGCCTACTGCACAAACCGCTGCTGTTTGCGCTCAAGCTTGTAACCAAACGCGGCTACCCTGATACAAGAGTGTAGCCCTTGAGGAATCGGTGCCGGAGTTCATCAATTTTGAGCTCGTGCTTATGGGGCATCTTTATAATCGGTCAGCTCAGATCACCGAGGTTTTCGAATATTCCAAACGAAGATCGAATACCACTTTGGGGGACTGCCCCATCGTTATGTCTCTGTGGGATAGTTCTGCTCCATGGAACTCCTCGAACACCTTCCCTCGTACAGCCTCAGTATCCACCGGCTCCTCAACCTGCCCACACGCACAGAACAGGAACGGAAGATACTGCTCGATCTTGTTGAACGCGAACGCATCAGTAAGTTGATTCGTGAACAGCAACATCCCGAAGTTGCTCACTGATCCGACTCTAGCCGGCGTTACTCGTTCTGATAGAACGATGCCACATCTTCGACATAGCGACGCATAACGTCCTGAATATCGATATAGTCCTCTGTCTCAATACCGAAGAACTCAATGTGGTCCTCTTCCTCCGCAACGGTGTAGATCCCGACGAGGTCAGCCTCCTTCAGTTCTCCTCTTATATGTCCGCAAAGGTCTCGCTAATATTCGACGATCCAATGCGATTGGGTGTTTGCAAGCAATCGTTATCAGCAGTTCGGTATGGGAGACGAGGATTTTAGGAGAGGCCGAAGCTGCGCTTCTCAACGAGGAGCCACCAGGCAGGTGGCGAGACGCTCCCATGAAATATCGAGGTTTTTAGCTATAAACGGGATTCTCGGCAATTGGGCGCTCCTAAAGAAGAAGATCGGCAGAAATGTCGTAGCATTTTTTACTATGCAGCCCATCCGTACACTGTTCGCAACGCAATCCGCCGAGCCATCGAAAGCAGCCCTTCCTGAAAATCTTCGCGCCAGATACGACGGAGATCTTTCCTTTCCATCTGCTCCGGAAGAACGCCCCTATTGCATCGCAAACTTCGTGTCGACCCTCGACGGAGTTGTGAGCTTCAATTTACCGGGCCAGTCGGAAGGCGCTCAGATCAGTAACTCAAACCAAGAAGACCGGTTCATTATGGGTCTGTTGCGGGCCTCAGCAGACGCCGTGATCGTGGGCTCGGGTACGCTTCAAGCCGCTGGTCCGCATGGTTCCTGGCTCCCTGAAGCAGTCTATCCAGCAGCGAGAGATTTATACCAACAGTATCGAACCGAGGTGCTCCGAAAGCTGGAGTATCCACTCGTAGTGATCATCACGGGAACGGGCGGTCTGGACCTCACCAACGCGGTTTTTCATACACCGCGAACCAGGGTGCTCATACTGACTACGGAACAAGGTAAACGGAGGTTGTCGCAAAGTGGATCGGAGGCGCTCGCCTCAGTCGAGGTGAAGGCGCTCTCTAAGGCAGAAGAGCGCCTGTCTCCTTCCGCGATCCTTACATTCCTCAAGCAGGAAGCCGGAGTGGAGTTGTTGCTCCACGAAGCCGGCCCTACGCTCTTTGGCGAATTTCTCGCAGGTGGGTTCATGGATGAGCTTTTTCTGACAGTGGCGCCTCAGATTGCGGGAAGAGAGGCTATGCACCCCAGACCAGGCCTGGTTGCCGGCATTCAGTTTTCTCCCTCGACAGCTCCCTGGTGGAAGCTTCTCAGTGCGAAAAATTCGGCAAACTATCTCTTCCTGCACTATCAGGTGGGAGATAGGAGCGCATAGAAAGTCTCGTCCATGGCTCGATGGCCGCTCGATCAGGATCGCCGAGAGGTCTCCCGTAACTTTTTGGAATCTTTGTCAAGTGCAATTTGCATATAACTTACTCATCCTAAATAAGATTAGCCTTGCCGATCAGTTTCTGCAATTTTCCTATAATGGTTCTAGATAGAGCTCTTCTCGAAGCATTGTCACGCTAAGGTGTTTCAATTCAATATCTCGCGTAATAAGTACCTTGTTTTCAATATTTTGCCTCGTAGGTCCGCGTCTATCCCACATAGAATCAATATTTTGAACGAAATCAACGGGGATGGCGGTAGGGGAAGATCAGGGCGATCTCGTCGATAACTTTTCAGTTCGAATCTTCTCCCGGCTCAAGCCCGGAAAGAGTTCTGCCAGCGTGCGATACTAAGACCTGACATGTACAAAAGAGTCCTCCTTAAGCTCTCAGGAGAAGCCTTGGCGGCAGGCCGCGGCTTCGGTATCGACGCCGTATTTATCCACAAAGTAGCCGAAGAGATTGCATCCGCCCACGCCCT
>Ga0268266_10000884_pt1 | contig 38837 bp, 31 predicted proteins | sample KBSS13metaG_FD_190356 | JGI IMG/M metagenome (GOLD analysis project Ga0268266, IMG submission 190356) | Switchgrass rhizosphere microbial communities from Kellogg Biological Station, Michigan, USA - KBS S1-3 metaG (SPAdes) (version 2) | ecosystem: Host-associated > Plants > Roots > Rhizosphere...
AGTCATTCGTCTCCGGTGCTACAAGTCGGGTCGCGGTCGTCTTCATAAAATCGCTCTTTGCGTCGCGCTTTTTCTCGCATCGCCCTCCGTATTCCCGCAAACAAAATCACCAGCCCAGCCCGCGCAAACCTTCAAGCAGCTTTCGGAGCAAGCCGTCAAAGCCAGCGAAGAAAACCGCCTTGACGATGCCGCCGTTCTTTACCGCAAGGCTCTCGCGCTGCAGCCTCGTTGGGCGGAAGGATGGTGGTCGCTCGGTACTCTCCAGTACGACAAGAACCAATACGCACCCGCCGCTCGCGCTTTCGAAAAGCTCGTAGCGCTGCGGCCCACGAATGGCTCTGCCCATGCCATGCTTGGCTTATGCCAGATTGAGCTGAAGCAGGATGCCGACGCCCTCAAGCATCTTTCCAGCGCTGAACAACTAGGCGTTCTCGAAGACGCGCAACTTCGTCGCGTTGTGCTCTACCAGCTCGGCAGCGTTCAGCTTCGCTCGCACCGCTTCACCGATGCAAAAACGAGTTTTAGTCAGTTGGTAAGAGACGGTGTTCGCTCCGATGAACTGACGGCCGGCATGGGCATGGCTGCGCTTGGAATTCTCCCGTCGAATCTGCCTGATAAGAACACTCCCGGTCGCGACGCCGTGGATCGCGTCGGCGTCGCCGAGAGTCTTGCGGCAAAAAAGGACTTCGCCCGGGCAAAACAAATCTATTCGCTACTGGCGACGGAATATCCCGCTTACCCCAATTTGCACTTTGCTTTTGGAAGGTTTCATTTGGCGGCTCACGAACTCGACGATGCTGTCGCTGAATACCAGAAAGAACTTCAAAACGATCCCAAGCACCTCGGTGCGCTTCTCGACATCGCCGCCGCGCGGTATCGTGTGGACACGCCCGATGGCGTCAAGTACGCGGAACAAGCTGTCAAGATGAGTCCGCAGCTTCCCTTCGCTCACTATTTGTTGGGCCTGCTTTATCTCGATGCGGACCGCGCAGCCGAGGCTCTTTCCGAACTAGAAATCGCTCGCAAGGCCTTCGCGAAGCAACCGCAGATCTATTTCGCTCTCGGCAACGCCTACGCCAAGCTCGGCCGCAAAGAAGACGCGGCCCGCATGCGCGCGGAATTCACTCGCCTCAATGCCGCCGAAAAAGCCCAAAAGGAAGCCACCGACTCCGGAGTTTACGGCGACCAGGCTGCCGGCGTTCTCTCTGAAAAATTGCAGCAGCAGTCCTCCCCATCCAAGCCCTAGGGCCGGTCGTCTTCATGTTGTCACGCCGGCATTCTGTTTTTGGTAGCGGCCACTCCGTGTCGCTGTGTTCGACGCCCATTTGGAGAGCGGCAGCCCCTGCTGCCTCTCTGCCGTAAGTTCAAACATCACACTGCAAGTGGCTCGGGCTGGCGGAGGCGCACGTCTCTTTGCAACGCCACTCTCCCGAATGGCGTCTTGCTTCTTCCAGTTGTAAAATATCCGCAGTTTCCAGCGTTCGTTGCAGATCTCCCTTGCATTATGTTTACGTTTATGGTACTATCCTTTGTGAATATCGCGTTCAAGCGCTTTCTGGGGCCGCCTTTTCTCGCTCACTCCTTTGTTTCGATATTATTGCGCACTCTTCTGCGATGCATTTCCGCTAACCTCTTCAGTTTCAGTCGTTGCCACACTTTTAGGTCAAAAACAGTGGGGGTGGTGAGTTCGATTTCCAAGACCACGTCCCATTTTGGAACGCCTTCTACTCTTCTTTTGCTCTCCGCTACGCATCCCATTTCAATTCGCTTCGTCTTCGCACAATGACTTCCGTTTCCCGCGCCCACTTCCTCCGCTTCCTCGCCGCCGGGCTCGGCGGAGCGACCCTCCCTCGGAGTGCGTTCTCCCCGCTCGCCCGCCTTGCCGCCGTCTCGCCTGCCGCTCCCTTGTTTGAGGAACTTCCACCTTCCGCCACCGGCATTCGCTGGACCCACACCAACGGCCGCTCGCCCGAATACTATTTGCCCGAGACCACCGGCGCCGGCTGCGCCTTCCTCGACTACGACAACGACGGTTGGATGGACATTTACTTGGTCAACAGCGGCAAATGTGATTTCTTCTCCCCCGATCCACCGCTGCGCAACGCTCTCTACAAGAACAACCGCAACGGCACATTTACCGACGTCACCGAAAAAGCCGGCGTCGCAGCCGGCGGCTATGGAATGGGTGTCGCGGTAGGCGATTACAATGGCGACGGCTTCCCCGATCTCTACGTCACGCAATATGGCCGCAGCATTCTCTACCGCAACAATGGCGACGGCACTTTCACCGACGTCACCGAAAAATCCGGCGTCGCCGCTCCCGGCTGGGCTTCAAGCGCCGTCTGGTTCGACTATGACAACGACGGCAAGCTCGATCTCTTCGTGTGCCGCTTCGTCGAATTCGACAAGAGCAAAAACAAATTTTGCGGCAACGAAAAAACCAAAGAGCGCTACTACTGCATCCCTCGTGTCTACACGCCCGCGCGCAGCTGGCTCTTCCACAACAACGGCGACGGCACTTTCACCGACGTCAGTATGGAATCCGGCATCGGCAAGGTTCTCGGCAAAGCTTGGGGCGTCGTCGCCACTGACATTAACAACGACGGTTGGATGGACTTGTTCGTCGCCAACGACACCGTCCAGAATTTTCTGTTCTTGAATAAGAAAGGAAAATTCGAAGACATTGGCTTGCAATCGGGCGTCGCCTTCAGCCAGGACGGCCGCGAACGCTCAGGCATGGGCGTGGACTCCGCCGACTTCAATCAGGACGGCTGGCAGGACCTTTTCGTCACGAACGTCGACCAAGAGATGTATGCCATCTACAAAAACAATCACGATCTGACGTTTGAAGACCTCGCCGGGCCCATGGGCCTGGGCCGCACAACTCGCCTGATGAGCGGCTGGGGACTGAAATTTTTCGACTACGACAACGACGGCAACGTCGACCTCTTCATCGCTAACGGCCACCCCGACGACCGCATCGAACAGCACTCCGCCAACGTGCAATACAAAGAGCCGCTGCTGCTCTTTCACAACAACGGAAAAACATTCATGAACGTCAGCGCCGAAGCTGGTCCCGCCTTCGATAAAGATTTCGCCGCGCGCGGTCTCGCCATCGGCGACATCAGTAACACGGGCGCGCTTGACGCCTTGATCTCAATGAATGGCGAACCGCCCGTGCTGCTGAAAAACAAGGCCGCCGCGGGTAATCATTGGCTCGGTGTGAAGCTGGTAGGAAAAAAGTGCAATTCCGACGCGATCGGAGCCAAGGTCACCTGGACCGCCGGAACTCTAAAGCGCAGTCAGCTGAAAATCGGCGGCGGCAGCTATCTCTCTTCGCACGATCCGCGCATGGTCCTCGGCCTCGGCGCAAACACAAAAGTCGATCGCCTCGATGTGCAATGGCCGTTACCCAGCGGCAAAGTAGAAACTTTCAAGGACCTGCCCGCCGATCGCTATATCAAGATCGTTGAAGGGGAAGGCATCAAAGAGACCTAGGAAGGTTGTTGAGGCAAACTCAATTTAGCGTTCCGTGAGATTTAGCGTGGTCGGCTCGCCTTCGGCACTGCTCGGCGCAACCCACAACGTCACGCGCGCCGGCTCCACGCCGAATTTGTTTTCAGCGCCCCAGAAGGCAAACTTCTCCTCGTCCACGTCAAACGTGACTTTGCGCGTTTCGCCCGGAGCCAGCGTGACGCTCTGGAATCCCTTGAGCATCCGCACCGGCATCGCGATACTGGTGCCGTCGATGCGAACATAAAGCTGCGCCACCGTTTCGCCGGCGCGCGATCCTGTGTTGGTGACGTCGGCGGTAACGCTGAGAACGTTCTTGCCTTTCGCAGCGAGCGCTTGCCGGAGCGAGCTCACGGAAATGTCCTTGGCACTCGCAGACGTGGAACCGTAACGAAAGCTGGTATACGTCAGCCCGAAGCCAAACGGAAATTGCGGCGTGCCCTTCTCGTCGATGTAGCGCGAAACGTATTTCGTTTCACCCTTCTCCGCCGGATGATCCGGATCGGTGGCGGGACGGCCGGTGTTCAGCGCGTTGTAATACAGCGGCTCCTGCCCGACCGCGCGCGGCCAGCTGAGCGGCAGATGGCCCGTGGGCGCAGCGTCGCCGAGCAGCAAATCCGTCAGCGCATTGCCAGCCTGCACGCCGGGATACCACGCGGCGAGCACCGCGGGAACATGCTCAAACGCCCACGGAAGCGTGAGCGGGCGCCCGCTGAAAAGAATGAGCACGACGGGTTTGCCGGTCGCGACAACTTTTTCCAGCAGGTCCTGCTGGCGGCCGGGCAAGCCGAACCAGGCGCGCGACGCAGCTTCACCGGTCATGCTTGGCGCATCTTCACCGAGCGCGAGAATTGCGACGTCGGAATCCTTGGCAGCACTCACCGCGGCAGAAATATCGCTATCCGATGTACTTAGGATTTCGCCGCCCTTGGCGTAGTGAATGCGGGATTCGCCAAGTTTCTGCGTAAGCGCGCGGCGCAGCGTGATCGCATCTTCGCCGCGGCCGAGCCCGCCCCACGAACCGATCATGTTGCCCGCGTCATCGGCCAGCGGGCCGATCAGTGCGACAGAAGAAGCCTTTGCAGAGAGCGGCAGCAGCGCAGCGCCGGATACCGCTTCATTGCGCAGCAGAACAATGGATTTGGTGGCGGCGGTCTTCGCGACACCAAGGCTATCGGGGCGCAGGAACGCCGCGGATTCCTTGCTTTCATCCGTGTACGGATGGTCGAAGAGGCCCATGGCGAATTTTACGCGCAAGATGCGGCGAACACCCTCATCAATCGCAGCTTGTGAAACTTTCCCGGACTGGACGAGCTTGAGCATGTTTTGGTGATAGAGGTTGCTCTGCATGTCCATATCGACGCCGGCGAGAAATGCTTTTTGCGCGGCGGTAGCGCCGTCAATCGCGATGCCGTGAGCCATCACTTCGCTGACGGAAGTCCAGTCACTCACGACAAAGCCTTTGAAGCCCCACTCTTTTTTCAAGATCTGTTTAATGGTGAACGGATTGGCGGAAGCCGGAATTCCATTGATTGCGTTGAACGCGCTCATGAACGTTCCTACGCCGGCTTCTTCAGCGGCGCGGAACGGCGGCAAATAGTATTCGCGGAGCGTGTGCTCGGAAATTTCCGTGGAGTTATAGTCGCGGCCGCCTTCGGCTGCGCCGTAGCCGACGTAGTGCTTGGCGCAAGCGACAATGCTATCCGGCGCGTCAAGTTTTTCTCCCTGGTAGCCGTGCACGTACGCACGTGCCATCGCCGAGCCGAGGAACGGATCTTCACCGGAGCCTTCGGACATACGGCCCCAGCGTGCGTCACGAGCGATATCGACCATTGGAGAAAACGTCCAGCGAACGCCAGCGGCAGAAGCCTCCAGCGCGGCGATCCGCGAAGCCTTTTCTACGATTTCCGGATCCCAAGTGGCGGCGAGGCCAAGGTTCAGCGGAAAGGTCGTGCGGTAGCCGTGAATGACATCGAGGCCAAAGATCAGCGGAATGTGCAGGCGGGATTCATCGACGGCGATGTGCTGTAACTCGTTTGTAGCGCGGGCGCCAGTGACGTTGAAGAGCGAGCCGACCTGGCCTTTTCGAATCATGTCCTTGTCGTCGGTGCGGCCCGAGGTTGGCCCGGTGGCGGCGCCAGCGGAGTACTGGACGAGCTGGCCGATTTTTTCTTCGAGAGTCATCTTCGCGAGAAGCGTGTTGACTTTGGCTTCGATCGCGGGAGAGCTCAGTTGATTTGGCGAAGCGGTTCTCGCGGAAGCGTTGGCAGGAGTTTTAGCAGTGGCTGGCCCCTTCGCGGTTTGCGCGGCGGCCAAGGCCACACCGAGAAGCACGACGAGAGCTGCGCAAAAGATGGAGCGGACTGGGGTGACAAAAATTCCGCGAGCGTTAACGTTGCCGAGCGAAGCCGAGCGAGGTTTCATGACTAACTCAAGACCACCTTTTCCTGTGCGTGGGCACTTCCCTAGAGGAACGACGAAACGATCCAGAGCACCGAACCGAAGAGTAACGGGACACCGGAACAAGTCACCAAAAGCATAGTCGAGAAACAGCCATAAGTAAATCGATTTATCTGCAAAAACAGACTTGTCAAACGGCTGCAGTATGCGGCTCTTTCTTTGAGCCGCGAGCTTGCCCGAAAGCCTGAGCCTGTGACAGACTACGCAACCATCAGAGCCATGTCACGCAAGAAATCGGACAAAGGCACCGCGCAGGATGCCGGCGAGCAAAAGGTGAACCTGCGCGAACTGGCCGAGCATCTTGGGTTGTCCGTAGCGACGGTCTCCTTGGTGATGAACCGCTCGCCCGCGGCCAAATCCATCCCACACCATACGCAGCAGCGTGTCCGTGCGGCCGCGCGCGAGTTGAACTATCGGCCTAACGTGATGGCGCGAATGCTGCGGCAGCAGCGGAGCTTCACGGTCGGCGTGATCGTACCGGAAATCAGCGAAGGGTATGCGGCTCTGGTGCTTTCCGGTATTGAAGACCACTTGCTGCAAGAAGGTTATTTTTATTTTGTGGTGAGCCACCGCCACCGGGCCGACCTGATTGACGAGTATCCGCGCCTGCTGCAGCAGCGGGCGGTGGAAGGATTCGTCCTGGTGGACACACCATTGCAGACGGGGCTTTCGGTGCCCACGGTCGCCGTTTCGGGACATAGGCACGTGCACGGTGTGACGAATATTTCGCTGAACCACAGCCGGGCGGCGCGACTAGCACTGGATCACTTGAGCAGCCTCGGGCACCGGCAGTTGGCGTTCATCAAGGGCCAGGCATTCAGCTCGGATACGGAAGTACGATGGAAGGCGGTGCGAGCCGCGGCGCACGAGCTGAATCTGAACATCGACGAGAAGCTGACAGTACAGCTGGACAGCGACTCTCCGACGCCGCAGCCTGGCTACGACATGACGTGCAAATTGCTGAAGAGTGGACAGCCTTTCAGCGCGCTGTTTGCATTCAATGATATTTCGGCGCTGGGAGCGATTCGCGCGTTGCGAGAAGCCGGCCGGCGAGTCCCGGAAGACGTTTCCGTGATTGGATTTGACGATATTCAAAGCGCAGCGTACCAGAATCCGGGATTGACGACGATCCGCCAGCCGCTGCGACAGATGGGGATGACCGCAGCCGAAACTTTGCTGCAGCGGATCAATGCGCCGAAAAACGCCGACTATCCCAAGAACATTGTTGTGGAGCCAGAGTTGATTGTTCGAGGAAGCACCGCCGCCGTCTAGCGCTACTCGCGCGAAGGTAACCATAGAGAACAGGCGGATTTGACCGGGGGTGTGTATGGAGCGGACGCTTCTGATTGATACCGATGGCGGGTCAGACGATGTAGTGGCGTTGATCATGGCGCTGCGGACGCCGGGAGTGCGTGTTGGGGCGATTACTACGGTTGCGGGAAATGTGCCGGTTGAGCAGGCGACTCAGAACGTCTTGTACACGGTCGAGCTATGCGCCGCGCAGACTCCCGTGTATGTGGGTGCAGCGCGGCCGCTGGTGCAGGAGCTCGAGACGGCGCAGTGGTTTCATGGAAGGGACGGGCTGGGCGATCACGGATATGCGCCGAAAGCGCAGCAAGCGCAAACGACTCACGCAGTGGACGCGATCATCGGGACAGTGCTGGCGAATCCTGGAATCGAAATTGTCACGCTGGGGCCACTGACGAACCTGGCACTGGCGATTCGTAAAGAGCCGAAAATTGTGGAAGCGATTGGGCGTCTGGTGGTGATGGGTGGAGCGCCGTGCTGCGAAGGGAACGTGACGCCAGCAGCAGAGTTCAACATATGGGTGGACCCGGAGGCGGCGAAGATTGTGTTTCGGGCCGGGCTGCCGATCGAGATGGTGGGATGGCACTTGTGCCGCGGTAGTGCGGCACTGAACGCACAAGATATTGAGAAGATTCAGGCTCTGGGAACGCCGCTGGCTGAATTTGTGGTGCGGTGCAACAGCCTGGCGGCGGAAGCGTACCGCGTGCAAACGGGAGAAATAGGAATTTCGCTGCCGGATCCGATCACGATGGCGATCGCTTTGCAGCCCGAACTTTGCGCTACTTCGAGCATGCACTATGTGGATATTGAAACAGCGAGCGCTTTGACGCGCGGAATGACAGTGGTGGACCGGTTGAATGTGGCGGGCGACGGACGAAACCGGGACTTGTGGGCGTGGGCGCTAGAAGCGCAGGTACAGACTCACATTTGTTGGACGATCGATGTTGCCGGTTGGAAGGCGGCATTGTATGCAGCGCTCACATAGAATTCGAGCGGCCGCGGGACAATCAATGCCAACAAGCCGGGCCCTCGAAGCTCAGGGTGAACAAAAGCCCGGCACTACACGTTGAGCGACCAGGTGGAACGACGTGGAGATAAACCGCAAGCCGATCGTCGTCGTTGGGAGCATCAATATTGACCTTGTTGCGTGCGCGGAACGGATTCCGCTTGCCGGAGAAACTGTTTTGAGTAGCGATTTCCAAATGCATCCGGGAGGAAAGGGAGCGAACCAGGCAGTTGCCGTGGCGCGCTTGGGTTATCCGGTGCGGATGGTTGGCAGAGTCGGTTCCGATTCGTTCGGAGAGAAGCTGCGAGCGCAGCTTGTGCAGAGCGGTGTCGACGCTTCCGGCGTGCGCACGTCTTCCGGGCCATCTGGAGTGGCGGTGATTGCGGTGGCTCCCAACGGCGAAAATGCAATTGTCGTGACGCCGGGAGCGAATGCGCAGGTTTCGCCGAGCGATGTGGATGAAAATGCCGATGTGATCCGCGAGGCCGGCGCGGTGTTGGCACAACTGGAGATTCCGTTCGAGACTGTGCAGCACCTCGGGCAACTTTGTGTGCGCATGAACGTTCCGCTGATTCTCGATCCGGCGCCCGCGCGGCCATTGACCGCCGAGTTGCTGCAGCAAGTCAGCTGGCTGACGCCGAACGAGACGGAAATGCTACAGTGCTCGCCGGACGGTCCGCGTTCACGAGATCCCTTCGATAGTGTTGAAGCGCTGGTGAAGGAGGTTGGTTGCGGAGTGATTCTGAAAATGGGCTCGCGGGGAGCGTACGTCACCACAAGAGAAGGCGTCCGGCAGCAGATCGATGCATTTCGAGTGGAGGCAGTAGACACGACGGCAGCGGGTGATGCTTTCAACGGCGCCTTTGTGGTTGCAATGATGATGGGCAAGACGCCGATTGAAAGCGCGCGTTTTGCGGTGGCAGCGAGTGCGGTATCGGTGACGCGGGCGGGCGCGCAGCCGTCGATGGCGACGATTGAGGAAGTGCAGCGTTTTGTGGCAAGCAACACGAACCGTGACACCAAGAAAAACCCCGCCCTCTAAAGAGGGCGGCTACATGTCTGCGTCTAGATACATTCCGGTTGTTGGTTTGTCGCGATTTTGTAAGGAAAGAAATCAGTAAGGATTTGCTTCTTCCGAACCACAATCTCAGTCTTTTTCCTGGGTGACGATGTGGACGTCGACTTCCGGAGACTCGCGCAGGAAGCGGTGTGCGGCGGAGAGGTAGAGGTATTTGCGCCAGCCGTGTTCGACGGAACGGCCGAAGATGACGTGGGTGATGTGCTTTTCGCGGACGACCTTGGCGACGGTGTCGGCGACGCTCAATCCTTTTAGCTGGACGACTTTGGCGCCGAGATTTTCGGCGAAGCGAAGATTAGCGACAAGCGTTTTCTTGCTTGCGTCGGCATGGTCTCGGCCGGTGTCCACGTGAATCACATAGAGCTCTGAATCAAGTCGGCGGGCCATGCGAGCGGCGCGAGCGATCAAGTACTGAGCTGACGGATTGGAACTGACGCATACGGCGATGCGTTCGCGTACGGCCCAATTTTTCTGAATGTCTTTCGCCGCCATGTAGTTTTCGAGGCTGCGGTCCACCTGTTCGGCGACTTGACGGAGAGCGAGTTCGCGAAGGGCAATGAGATTGCCGCGACGGAAAAAATTGTTCAGCGCCTGCTCGACCTTGGCCGGCATGTATACGTCGCCGCGCCGCATGCGGTTCTGCAGAGCTTCGGGAGTGAGGTCCACCATGACTGTTTCGGTGGCGGTCATAGGCACCCAATCCGGAACGGTTTCGCGGACAGCAATTCCGGTGATGTTGCGGACCACGGGTGAAATGCTTTCGATGTGCTGGATGTTGAGGGTTGAGATTACGTCGATTTTAGCGGCCAGAAGAGCCTGAACATCTTCGTAGCGCTTTCGATTTTTGCTGCCGGGAATGTTGGTGTGGGCCAGCTCGTCCACCAAAACTACTACCGGTTTCCTCGCCAAGATGGCGTCCAAGTCCATCTCTTCGAACAGCGTGCCTTTGTATTCGATTTTCTTGCGCGGGACAGCCTCAAGTTGCACAGAGAGTTCTTCGATTCCCTTGCGGCCGTGAGTTTCCACTACGCCGATGACGACATCCTCACCGCGGCTGTGGCGGCGAATGGCTTCGCTGAGCATGGCGAATGTTTTGCCGACGCCGGGCGCGTAGCCGAGAAAAAGCTTGAAGGCGCCCCGCGCTTTTTCGGGCGGCGAGGCGACCGCGAGCCATTCTTCGGGATTTTTGGTCACTTATGCTTCCTTAATCTGTTGACGACAGCGACTGCGCTAGAATTGCGTGATGATTCCAGCCGTCCACCGCCGCACGATGCGGAGCTTTCTGGCCCTTTTGATCGTTGCGGGAATCACCGTGTTTTTCCGCAAAGCTCTGCCGCACGTGAACCAGACAACGGTGGCATTGTCGTTTCTTCTGGCAATTTTAGCAGTTTCAGCGGTATGGGGCATGACGGTGTCGGTGTTCATGTCCGTAATCGCGATGCTGGCGTTCAATTACTTTTTTCTGCCGCCGCTGGGTGCATTCACCATCACCGACCCGCAAAATTGGGTGGCGCTGTTCGCATTTTTGGTCACGTCCATCACCGGGAGCCGATTATCGAGCCGAATTCGCCGCGAAGCGGACGTCGCCAACCGCAGGCGACGTGAAATTGAGCACTTGTATGCGTTTAGCCAAAAACTGCTGGGAGAAGGCAACGTCATCCAGTTGATGAACGCGATTCCAAATCATATCGTGGACGCGTTCGAAACCGGCGCCGCCAGCCTATATCTGGCTGACAAGCAGAAATTCTACCGGTCCGGTTACGGGACGCTGCAGCTGGAGGAAGAGCAATTGCGGACGGCTTTCGAGCGCGAAGAGCCGTATAGCGATGCCTCTCGCGGATTTTGCTACGGCCCAGTGCGAATCGGAATGAAGTCGATTGGAAGTTTCGGAATTTCCGGGGCGCCGCTCTCGCGGCAGACGCTGGAAGCGGTCGGTACACTGCTGGGAATCGCGATTGAGCGCGCGCGTGCCGTGGAGCAGCTGAGCCGGACCGAAGCGGATCGGCAGAGCGAGCGGTTGAAGTCCGCGCTGCTCGATTCGATTACGCATAATTTCCGCACGCCGCTGACTTCGATCAAGGCGTCGGTGACGGCTCTGATGTCGGAACGCCCCCCAGACGCGACGCAGCAGCGAGAGTTGCTACAGATTATGGATGAAGAGTGCGACCGGCTGAACAAGTTGGTGGAAGACGCGTCGGAAATGTCCATGCTGGAAGCGGGCGAGATCGAACTGGAGTTTCGGCCGGTGACGGCGCGCGAGCTGGTCGATACCGCTCTGGCGTACTGCAAGACGTCGCTAGGCAATCGGGAAGTGCGGATTCAATTGGCGGATGGGCTGCCGAACGTGCGAGCCGATCTGCTGCGTGCGAAGGAGGTTCTGGTGCACCTTCTTGAAAATGCGAATCTCTATTCAGGAAAGGACCAGCCGATTGTCGTCGGGGCTGAAAATAATGGCGGCGTCGTTACCTTCAGCGTGGCGGATCGCGGACCGGGCATTGACGTGATGGAGCAAGGACTCATCTTTGACAAGTTTTACCGCGGCAAGGATCAGCGGACGGTGATTCAAGGTACGGGAATGGGGCTGCCGATCTCCAAAGCGATCGTCGAAGCGCACGGCGGGACGATTGGCGTGACGAGCCAACTGAATCACGGCTCTGTCTTTACGTTTACTTTGCCGGTTACGCGCGACGGAGTGGAGCGGCCGTGACTTCCGCAAAAATCCTAATTGTGGACGACGCGCAGCAGGTTCGGCGCGTGCTGCGGACAGCTTTATCCGCGGAAGGGTACACGATCTTTGAAGCGGGCACGGGCGAGGAAGCACTCGAATCAATTCGCCAGTCCACGCCCGACGCAATTTTGCTGGATGTGAACATGCCCGGGATCGGCGGGTTGGAGACTTGCCGCGAAATTCGCCGCACGCTAGATGTACCGATCCTCATGCTGACTGTACGCAACGCGGAGCGCGACAAGGTGATGGCGCTCGACGCGGGCGCGGACGATTACGTGGTGAAACCATTCGGGATGGCGGAACTGCTGGCGCGCATTCGCGCCGCTCTGCGCCGGCGCATGCCACAGGGAAAGTTGTCCTCGTTTTCGACGAAGGATCTTTCGGTGGATTTCGAAGCGCGGCAAGTTATGGTGAAAGGGCGCGACGTCCATTTGACGCCGAAGGAATTTGAGCTGCTGCGCCATCTAGTGACGAACGCGGGCAAGCCGATCACGCATAGGCGCTTGCTGCAGGCAGTGTGGGGACCGGACTACGGCGACGAGCCGGAATATCTACGCGTGATGATCAACCAACTTCGGAAGAAAATTGAAAGCGATCCGGCGCGGCCCAAGCTGATCTTGACGGAGCCGTGGGTGGGTTATCGCTTTCAGGCGCCGCGCGAACCAAAGGCGCTGAAAGCTGAACACCCGGAAAGTTCAGAAGATTAGTTTTGCGGAAAAGTCGCATCCAGTGCGCGATTTAGCTCCAGAACATTGACGCGAGATTCACCGAGAATGCCGAATTGCCGGGGCGTAGTGTGCGCGTCAACGAACTTGTGCAGCTCCTGAGGGGCGATTTTTCTGGCGCGCGCTACGCGAGGAATTTGGAATTGGGCGGCGGCGGGCGAAATGTCCGGATCGAGGCCGGACGCTGAGGCCGTGACCAAATCAATGGGAACGGAAACGCTGGGATTCTCCGCATGCAGCTTAGCGACGTCGGTCTGGACGCGCTCTACGAGTTGGTGATTTGTGGGAGCAAGGTTCGAGCCGCTGCTGTTGAGTGGGTCGTAGCCAGTCCCGGCTGCCGAAGGCCGCGGGTGGAAGTAGGCGTCTGAAGAAAACGGTTGGCCGATGAGTTGCGAACCGGCGTTTGGCGCACCCGTGAGCAGGCTACCGTTGGCTTGCCTGGGGAAAAGAAGCTGGGCCAGCCCGGTGACGGCGAGCGGGTAAATTACGCCGAAAATAATGGTTGTCACGAGCGTGAACCACAGCGCGGTTTTGAGATGTTGTTTCATGTGTGCCTCATGCCAGATGCAAGGCTCGGATGACGACGTCAATCGCCTTGATTCCGAGGAAGGGCGCGATGATTCCGCCCAGACCGTAGATAAGCAAATTGCGGCGGAGCAGCGCCGCCGCCCCAAGGGGGCGATAGCGCACGCCACGGAGCGCGAGAGGAATCAACGCGACGATGATGAGCGCGTTGAAAATCACGGCGGACAAGATTGCGGACTGGGGCGTGGCCAGGCGCATGACGTTGAGAAGATTCAGCTGTGGCAGAGCTGCCGCGAACATGGCGGGAATGATCGCGAAATACTTCGCGACGTCGTTGGCGACGGAAAACGTTGTGAGCGCGCCGCGGGTAATAAGCAGCTGCTTGCCAATCTCAACAATCTCAATGAGCTTGGTGGGGTTCGAATCGAGGTCCACCATGTTGCCGGCTTCTTTCGCGGCTTGTGTACCGGTGTTCATCGCGACTCCGACGTCGGCTTGCGCCAATGCTGGAGCGTCGTTTGTGCCGTCGCCGGTCATCGCAACGAGGCGGCCCTTGCTTTGTTCGCGCTTGATCAGCGCCATTTTGTCTTCTGGCTTAGCTTCGGCGAGAAAATCGTCCACACCGGCCTGACGCGCGATTGCCGCTGCGGTCAGAGGATTGTCACCGGTGATCATCATCGTGCGGATACCCATGGTTCGCAGATGATCGAAGCGTTCGCGCATGCCGCCCTTCACGACGTCGGTCAACGCGATGACCCCGAGGACGCGGCGATTTTCCGCAACCAGCAGCGGTGTACCGCCATTGCTGGAAATTTCCGTAACGCGGTGACCTATTTCGTGTGGAAGACCATTGCCACGCTCGCCAGCATAGCGGGCAATGGCTTCGCTTGCGCCCTTGCGGATTTCACGGCCGTCAATATCCACGCCGGACATGCGCGTTTGCGCGGAAAAAGGAATGAAAGTCGCGCCGTGAGAAGAAAGGTCGCGGCCGCGCAGGCTGTATTTTTCTTTTGCGAGCACAACGATGGAACGGCCCTCAGGAGTTTCGTCGGCGAGAGAGGCGAGCTGGGCGGCGTCGGCCAGGTAGGTTTCCTCGATGCCGGGCGCCGGAACAAATTGCGTAGCCACGCGATTGCCGAGCGTGATGGTGCCGGTTTTGTCGAGCAAAAGGATGTCAATATCGCCTGCCGCTTCTACCGCGCGGCCTGACATCGCGAGGACATTACGGCGCAGAAGGCGGTCCATGCCGGCGATGCCGATGGCGGAAAGCAGGCCGCCAATGGTCGTTGGAATCAGGCAAACCAACAAGGAGATCAGGACGAATACGCTTTGTGGCGCTTTGGAATAGATGGCAAAGGGCTGCAGCGTGACCACAGCGAGAAGAAACAGGAGTGTAAGTCCAGCAAGCAGAATATTCAGGGCGATCTCATTTGGGGTTTTCTGGCGTTCCGCGCCTTCGACCAATTTGATCATGCGATCGAGGAACGTCTGGCCAGGGTTTGCGGTTATGCGAATGCGAATTTCATCGGACAAAACTTTTGTGCCGCCGGTTACGGCAGAGCGGTCACCGCCGGCTTCGCGAATCACGGGAGCGGACTCGCCGGTGATGGCGGATTCGTCCACGCTAGCGATGCCTTCGATGATTTCGCCGTCGCCGGGAATCATTTCGCAAGCCGCCACTAGGACGATATCTCCGGTCTTCAGTTTTGAGCCGGGAACGTGCTCTTCTTCGCCGGATTCGGTGATGCGGCGAGCCATCGTTTCCGAGCGGGCTTTGCGCAGCGTTTCCGCTTGAGCTTTACCGCGGCCTTCGGCCATGGCTTCGGCGAAGTTGGCGAACAATACGGTGAACCAGAGCCATAGCGTGATCTGCAGGTCAAAACCGAAGCCCGAAGGGTGTTTTGCGAGGCCGGCTATCAGATCCACGGTGGTAATCACCGCGCCGATTTCGACGACGAACATGACGGGATTCTTGAACTGGATCCGGGGATCGAGCTTGCCGAACGAGTCTTTGATTGCTCGGCGCAGCAACGAAAAATCAGTTAAAGATTGGGGTTTTTGTTTCATGATTTTAGAAGCCGTCAGAAGACCTTGCCTGCATGCATAAAGAGATGTTCAAGAATCGGGCCCAAGCTGAGCGCCGGAAAAAACGTCAGAGCGCCAACGATCACGACGGTGGCGGTGAGCAGCAGCGTGAAAAGTGGAGTGGTGACGGGGAAAGTTCCTGAGGATTCCGGTACGTGCTTCTTCCGTGCGAGGTTTCCAGCGAGCGCAAGAATGGGAATAACGGCAAAAAAGCGGCCCAGCATCATGGCCACGCCGAGGGATGCGTTGTACCAATGTGTATTCGCGCTGATGCCGCCAAAAGCCGAGCCGTTATTGCCAGCCGCCGATGTATACGCATAGAAAATCTGCGTGAATCCGTGCGGGCCGGGATTGCTCATTCCGGCCAAGCCGGCATTGGTTACCACAGAGATCGCCGTGAAACAGAGCACTGTCACGGGAAAGATCAAAATCGAGAGCATCGCCATCTTCACGTCATAGGCTTCAATTTTCTTGCCTAGATATTCGGGAGTGCGCCCTACCATCAAGCCAGCCAGGAAAACGGTGAGGATTACGAAGACGACCATTCCATAAAGGCCGGAACCGACTCCGCCGAAGACGACTTCACCCAACAGGATGTTTGTTAGCGGAACCAATCCGCCGAGGGGCGTCAGGGAGTCGTGCATGGTGTTTACGGCTCCGCAGCTCGCATCTGTCGTGACCGCAGTAAACAAAGCGGAGTTGGCCATACCAAAGCGGACCTCTTTGCCTTCCATGTTTCCGCCAGACTGCTGCGCCGTCACCTGCTGATCAGTTCCTTTGAGCAAGGGATTGCCTTGCGCCTCTAACCCATAAAGAAACGACACAGCAATCACAAAAAGCAGAGCCATAGCAGCAAACACGGCCCAGCCGTGCCGCCGGGAGCCGGTCATGGCCCCCAATGTCGCGGTCAAACCGGCCGGGATCGCGAAGATCATCACGACCTGGAGAAAGTTCGTAAACGGTGTTGGATTTTCGTAGGGATGAGCGCTGTTCGTATTGAAGAAGCCGCCGCCATTCGTGCCGAGTTCCTTAATCGCTTCCTGGGAGGCTACCGGGCCTTGCGGAATAATTTGCTCGGTCACCTGCTGCGCTACGGTTTTTCCATCCGGGCCGGTTGTTGTGGCCGTCTGCGCCTCGGCCAGTTGCACTTTGGCGTACGGATGAAAATTTTGAATTACGCCCTGTGAAACAAGGACGAGCGAAAGAACCAAGCACGAAGGCAGCAGTACCCAGAGCAGGGAGCGTGTAACGTCAACCCAAAAATTGCCGATTGTTTCCGATTCCCTCCGGGCAATTCCGCGAATCAGTGCGATCGCAAGGGCGATGCCGACTGCCGCCGACGTAAAGTTGTGATAGGCGAGCCCGGCCATCTGGGTGAAATAGCTCATAGTCGATTCGGGCACGTAGGATTGCCAGTTTGTGTTCGTCGTAAAGGAAACAGCCGTATTCCAGGCGAGGTCCGGCGCTACGTTTGCCAGTTTCTGTGGATTCAGCGGCAGCCACGCTTGCACACGTTCGATCAGAAACAGCAGGAGCAGGGAAACGGCGCTGAACAGCAGCATCGCCAAGCAATACTCCGTCCAGCGCATTTCCTTGTACTCGGAAACTCCGGTGAGTCGGTAGATCAGTTTTTCTACGGGAACCAGCACCGGGTCGAACAGCGTCTTGTCGCGCCTAAACACGCGAATCAAGAAGTTGCCGATTGGCTTGGTCACCAGGATGATGACTGCGACGAACAATCCGATCTGGAACCATCCATTTGCGTTCATCTTAAAACTTCTCCGGCCAGAGCAGAGCTGCCAATAGATACGCAAACAAGCACACGCAAATCACGATCAGCAAAACTTGTTCAATCATGGGAGCCTTCGCTATTTCAGGCGCTCGCAGCCCCGCACATACGCCAGGGAGAGCGCGAAAAGAACAACGGTGCCGACTACGGAAATGAGATCTGCCATAGGTTCCTGCTGAATGCGCCAGTTAAGGAGGATAGGCGGGTCTGGCTAATCAAAAGGTGAGCGCCGTATAAGGATTTCATCAGGGATTTTTTGGAACGCTAAGGTGTTGAAAACAGAGAGCAAAATTGCGGCTAAAGCAATAATTTCGCGGACCACATGCGGTTGGTGCTCGGTACCCGCGTCTCGGATTTCGCGTATGATGCGCTGGTGCGTGTCCTTCTTGCAGAAGATGATCCTGGCGTACAGCGCTTTGTGATGAAAGGCCTGCAGGAACAGGCTTATGCGGTTGATGCCGTCGCAACCGGTCCGGCGGCCCTGGAGCAAGCTGAGATCAATTCGTACGACCTGATCATTCTGGATGTGATGCTGCCTGGTCTCAGCGGCTTTGAAGTCTGCCGCAGCCTGCGCGAACTCGGCCTGAAAATTCCTGTGTTGATGCTGACGGCGCGTGATGCCGTGGAAGATCGGGTCGCTGGCCTCGATCACGGCGCCGACGACTACCTGACGAAGCCATTCGAATTTCGCGAGCTGCTCGCGCGGATGCGGGCGTTGCTCCGACGTCCGGCGGAGCTGAAGCCGGCGCAGATTCACGTTGCCGATTTAACGCTCGACACTGCGGCGCAAACCGCGAACCGCGCCGGCCGCAACATTTCGCTTACTCATAAAGAGTACGCATTGCTGGAATATTTCGTGCGCAATACAAACCGAGTCGTCGGCCGCGCCGAGATTGCCGAACACGTGTGGGACGAACAGTTCGACCCGTTTTCGAATTTGATTGAGGTTTACGTTAACCGCCTGCGCCGCAAGATTGATGGTTCGAAAGAAACGCCGCTCTTGCATACGCGAAGAGGTGCCGGCTATCTACTTGGACTTGTCGAGGAGCACTCCGACCCAGAGGGCTCTTCTTCATTGGCTGTACGCGGAAGAAACAAGTCTCACGGCAAGCGACACGATGTTTAAATCGGTCCGCGCTCGGCTCACCTTCTGGAATGCAGGCGCCCTCACCAGCACGTTGCTGCTGCTTTCGCTGGTGATCTATTTCATCGTGAAGCGCAGTGTGATGGAGCGTACCGACGCGGGTCTCGTGGAGCTTGCCGATTCCTTCCTGGCAACCCTTGACGCTGAATTGAGTGACGCGACTCCCGCGATCGACGTAGCCGCCGCGGCTCGGCAGTCCATGCTGGAACACAAATATCCTGGCCACTCCTTTGCGCTGCTCACGCCTAGTGATCAAGTCCTCGCCGCTTCCAACGATCTTCCCGAGGCGACCAGAGAAAGCCACCACGCCGAACCCAACCCAAGAATTTCCCCTGAAGTCCTGCAAACTTGTGTGTCGCCACTGTCATCTGGCGAAAACCCGTTCATCACAATTCCCGGCAGGCGCGGTGGGACGAGATGTTACGTCCGCAGCTTCACTGCGGGACGGATCGACTGCCGCCTTGTCATTCTGGCGTCTCTTCATCCTGAAGCCGAATTGCTCGCGCAACTTCGTGTCGCACTGGGCTGGCTCGTTCCCATCACCATCGTCCTGGCGTCGGCTGGCGGCTATTTTCTCGCGCGCAAAAATCTTGCTCCTGTTGCCGACATGACCGCCCGCGCCGACCGCATCAGTGAATCCACGTTGCATGACCGCCTTGCCGTGCAAAATCCGGCTGACGAACTGGGCGGCCTGGCTACGACCCTCAATCGTCTTCTCGATCGTCTCGATCTCGCGTTCGAACGCCAGCGCCGTTTCATTGCCGACGCTTCCCACGAACTCCGCACGCCGCTCGCAATTTTGCAGGGCGAATCCGAAGTTGCTCTTTCGAATCCATCGCGTACGCCCGAGGAGTATCGCGAGTCGCTCTCCGCCCTTCAGCACGAAGCACGCCGCCTGGCTCGCGTTGTCGAGGATATGTTCACGCTCTCGCGTGCCGACGCGGGCCAGTATCCGGTGACTTCGCGCCCGCTTTATCTCGACGAAGTCGTTGCCGATTGCGCGCACTCACTTCGAACACTCGCCGCCGCGAAATCAATCACCCTTTCTGTAGAGTCCAATGGGGAACTGCCATTTTCCGGCGATGAATCGCTGCTCTCGCGCATGCTTCTGAATTTGCTGGACAATGCGATCAAATACACACCGAACGGCGGCGAAGTTACAGTTGCTGCTCGCTCCACGCCCGCGGGAGCGCAAATTACGGTCGCCGACAACGGCAGCGGTGTCCCTCCGGAATTTCAATCGCGCATTTTCGAGCGATTTTTTCGCGCCGACCAAGCCCGCACCCGCGCAAACTCGGTGCCCGGTCCTACTGGAGGCGCAGGGCTGGGCCTCTCCATCGCCCGATGGATCGCCGAAGCGCATCGCGGCACACTTCGTCTGACTCGGTCCGACGCAAGTGGTACGGTATTCACCGTAATCTTGCCCACCGATCCTGGTAACCCTGCGTCCACCGATTAATCCTGGATTTAACTCAAATTCGCTAGATTGAACTCGCGCGATTCTTGTCGCTCCGGGAATCGTATGACCGGTCTACAGGCATCCGATGCGTCATCAAGTTGCTAGTCTGCTGCACTTCACACTGCTCTTCGTACTCGCCGCGCCACGCGTTTACGGGCAGGACAAGCCCGAAGCGCCCCAACCTCAGTCGCAACCGCCCACAGCCAGTCCAGCTTCTCGGCAAACTTCCTCCGCCTCGCAGACCGTAGAGGTTTCTCTTGCCAAAGCGATCGAGCTCGCGCGCGCGAACAACACCGTCTACAACGCGTCACTCACCGAAGCCGGATCGGCGCATGAGGATCGAACGCAAGCGCGCGATGCGCTTCTGCCGCAAGTCAGCTACAACAACCAATATCTCTATACACAAGCGAACGAGCTTGGCCAGGTCCGCTTTATCGCCAACAACGCCGTTCACGAATACCTCAGCCAGGGCAATGTCCACGAATCAATAGATGTTGCCGGTGTCGCCGTCTATCGCAGAACCGCGGCGGCAGCCGCTGCCGCGCGCGCCCGTGCGGAAATTGCCTCACGCGGTCTGGTCGTTACGGTGGTTCAGTCCTACTTTGCAGCCATCGCCGCGCAGAACAAACTCGACGCGGCCCGGCGTGCTGCCGAGGAGGGCGATCGCTTCCTCCAGCTGACACAGCAGCTGGAACACGGCGGTGAAGTCGCTCATTCCGACACCATCAAGGCCGAACTGCAGGCGCAGGATCGCCGCCGACAGTTGCAGGAAGCTCAACTTGCTCTGCTGAACACGCGCCTCGACCTCGCTGTCCTGATCTTTCCGAATTTTCAAGAAAATTTTGTCCTTACCGAAAATCTCACTGCCTCTGCGCCAATTCCGACGCTGGAAGAAGTCCAGCATCAGGCCGCACGCGAAAATCCTGACCTTCGCGCCGCACTCGAAACGGTGAACATGACAAATCACGACGTGACTGCCGCGCGCGCCGAATACTTGCCGTCTCTCGGCTTGGACTATTTCTATGGCATTGACGCCGCGCAGTTTTCCGCGAACTCCACAGTCAACGGCCAAAAACTCAGCAACCTCGGCTCTTCCGCTCTCGCTTCCCTCAATTTTCCTGTTTGGAATTGGGGCGCCACACAGAGCAGGGTCCGTCAGGCTCAGCTGCAGCAGAAGCAAGCCAAACTTGAACTCTCTTTCACGCAGCGAAAACTGATCGCGGAGATCCGTTCGCTCTACGCTGAAGCCGAAACTTCGCTCAACCAGCTTGCCGGCCTGCGGCGCTCCGCGGAACTCGCCGCGGAAAGTCAGCGCCTTACTACCCTGCGCTACAGGGGCGGCGAAGCCACCGTGCTCGATGTCGTCGATTCACAAACCGCGTTTGTGCAGGCGAACAATAACTATCAGGACGGAGCGGTTCGCTATCGCGTCGCACTCGCCAATCTGCAAACTCTCACGGGAGTCCTCACCAACCCATGAGTTCACATAAAGTCTGGTGCTTCACCTCGATCTTGCTTCCGGTTCTTCTGCTTTGTTCGTGCTCACAAAAGGAGCAGGACGTCACACCGGAAGTTTCCGTTCAGGTCGCGCCCGCAAGGCTCGGCGACATTTCGCAAGTCGTAACGGCGGAAGCCGTCGTTTTTCCGCTGCAACAGGCTGTCATCACGGCAAAGATCACTTCCACCATCAAATCGTTTCAGGTGCAGCGTGGCGCACGGGTACGCAAGGGCCAGCTGCTCGCGGTTCTTGAAAATTCCGATCTCTCGGCCGCCGCCATTCAAAGCAAGGGCGAATACGAACAGGCCGAAGCGAGTTACGTAAGTTCCACAGCCGCCGGGTTGCCCGAGCAAATCCAGAAAGCAGAACTTGACGCTGCCAGCGCGAAGTCCGCCTTGGACGCACAACAAAAGATCTATGACAGTCGCAAGGAGTTGTTCGAACAAGGTGCGCTGCCTCGCCGCGAACTCGACTCAGCGCAAGTCGCGCTCGTCCAGGCCCGCAGCCAGTATCAGCAAGCACAAAAAGCACTCGACGATCTGCACCGCATTGGCAAAGAACAGGCGCTTAAAACCGCGGGCGGCCAGCTTTCTGCCGCGAAAGGAAAATTGCTCAGCGCGGAAGCGCAGCTCAGCTACTCCGAAATCCGGAGCCCCATTGATGGAGCCGTCACTGACCGGCCGCTTTTCCCCGGCGAACTTGCCTCTGCCAATCAGCCGATTCTCACCGTGATGAACACCAGCCACCTCATCGCGAAATCACACATCGCCCAGTCGCAAGCGGTTACGCTGAAAGTCGGTGATTCCGCAGAGATTCACATTGCCGGCGTGGACGATCCTGTTCCCGCGAAAGTCAGCATCGTAAGTCCCGCTCTTGATCCGGGCAGCACGACCATCGAAGTGTGGGTTGAAACTTCTAAGCCTCCCGCCGAACTCAAACCGGGAATGACGGTGCAGATATCGATCACGGCCGCAACGGCGAAGAACGCAGTCCTCGTCCCCAAATCGTCCTTGTTCGAATCTTCGGAGACGGATCCGTACGTTTTGCTCGCGGGCAAAGACGGCCTTGCGCACCAAACGCCGATACAAATCGGTCTGCGCGGCACAACGGACACGCAAATTAGCAAAGGAGTTTCTGCCGGAGACTCCGTCATCGTTTCCGGCGGGTACGGCCTGCCCGACAAAACGAAAATCAAAATTGAGGCCCCTCAACCGGCCGAATCGGGCAAGGAAGAAGGCCAGGGTGACAAGCCCGGCGGGAAATCTCCTTCCGATTCGGAAAAGGAATAGCGGCCGTGCCGGACCTGACTCCTTCTGCTTCCACTGCGTCTAGCGGCGAAAGAAGCACTTTCTGGTTCCAGCGAATCTCGCGACCGATTCTCTTCCTGATCGTCAGCTGCGCGCTTGTCGGCGGCTATCTCGCCTTCAGCATTCCCGTTTCCGTTTTTCCTAACACCAATTTCCCGCGCGTTGTGATCGGCATCGATAACGGCGTGATGCCGATTGATCAGATGATGGTCACCAGCACGCGGCCCATCGAAGATTCGATGAACGACGTGCCTGGCCTCCAGCGCGTCGTCTCGATCACCAGCCGCGGCTCTGCCGAGATCGACCTCTTTTTCGACTGGCAGAACGACATGATTCTCACTCTTCAGCGGGTGGACGCTGTCGTTGCCCGTCTGCAAGCTGAACTGCCAGCGACCGCTAAAATCCAAGCTCACCGGCTGACCTTCGCCACCTTTCCCATTATTGGTTACAGCCTTACTTCAGACACGCTCTCGCAGGACAATCTTTGGGAAATCGCTACTTACGACATCAAGCCGCGCATCAATCGTCTCGATGGAGTTGCGTCGGTGCTGATTCAGGGCGGCCGCGTGCCGGAATTTCAGGTCACTCCCGATCCTGCGCGCCTCGTCGCTTCCGCTGTCACCGTCGCGGACATTCTCGACGCCATCCGGCGCACCAATCTCATCGATTCACCCGGACTCTTTGAGCACAACCATCAACTTGTGCTTGGGCTCGTCAGCGGCCGCGTTCGCTCGCAGAGCGAAATCGGCCAAATCGTTATCAAGAATTCCTCCGCTGGAGTGCCGATTCGCGTCGGCGACATCGCCACGGTCGCGCGTTCCGTCGCGCCAGTCTACACGATGGTTAGCGCCAACGGAAAATCTGCGGTGCTGCTCAGCGTGAATCGCCAGCCGGACAGCAACACGCTTGCCGTCGCCGACGAAGTGCACCGGCAAATTGCGGCGCTGCGCGCGAGCCTTCCTCCCGCCGTACACCTCGAGCCGTTCTATGACCAGTCCACCATCGTGCGCGACGCGATCTCTAGCGTTCGCGACGCCGTTCTCATCGGTATATTGCTTTCAGTCGTTATCTTGATTCTCTTCCTTCGTGATTGGGGCGCATCGCTCATCGCCGGCTTAGTCATCCCCGCGACGCTTCTCATCACCTGCGTAGCTCTAAAAGTCTTCGGCCAAACCTTCAACCTTATGACCCTTGGCGGTCTCGCTGCCGCGGTCGGTCTGGTCATTGACGACGCCATCGTCGTCCTGGAAAACATCACGCTTCATCGCGACGCCGGGCAGGGCCGTTTTCAGTCCATCGCCAGCGCCTTACATGAACTCACGGTGCCGCTTATCGGTTCGACTATCACGCCAATCGTCGTCTTTCTTCCGCTCGTCACGATTGCCGGCGTCACTGGCACTTTCTTTCGCGCTCTTGCCATCACAATGACGGTAGCCCTTCTCGTTTCTCTTTTCCTCGCGATGACCTGGACGCCCACGCTCAGCCAGTTTTTCCTGCGCGCGAAAAAAACTGGCGAACTACCCGCTGCTTCGCCCACCTCTACTGAGCTCGATTCTCAAGCTCTTCTCGCCGCCGAAGAATCTCATCTGACCGGCGTGTTCGGCCGTATCGTCAATTTCTATACGCGTGTGATGCAAAGTCTCCTGCGCCGCCCGTTTCTTCTCGTCGGAAGCTCGGCCGTCATCATCGTTCTTTCGCTCGTCTGCTACAAATTCCTCGAAACCGGCCTCTTGCCTTCGATGGATGAAGGCGGCTTCATTCTCGACTACTACACGCCACCCGGAAGCTCGCTCACGGAATCGGACAGCATGCTTCAGCACATCGAACGCATTCTCAAATCCACGCCCGAAGTCGAAAACACTTCGCGGCGCACGGGACTTCAGTTGGGCCTCGCCGCCGTCACCGAAGCCAACCGCGGCGACTTTACGGTGAAGCTCAAGAAGGCGCGTGACCGTGACATAGAAGAAGTAATCAGCGACGTCCGCCGCCAGATCAAGAGGCAGGAACCGGCAGCCGACGTGGAGTTCGTCCAGGTTCTGCAGGATATGATCGACGACTTGAGCAATGAGCCGGAGCCAGTCGTCATCAAGCTCTACTCGCAGGATCCGCAGGCGCTGCTTGCCGCCGCCCCTCGCATTGCCGACGCTATTACAAAGGTTAAGGGAGTTGTGGACGTTCTCGACGGTGTGGAAAATACCATCAGTGGTCCGGCGTCTACATTTCAGGTGAACTCGCTCACGGCCGCGCGTTCCGGATTTACGCCGGAGGAAATCGCCGTGGACGCATCAGCCATTCTTGAAGGCGAACCGGCTGCCACTCCCGTGGTGCTCAACGATCGCTCCTACTCCATTCGCGTTCGTTTCCCAGATTCTAGCCGCAGCTCGCTCGACCAAATGATGAACACTCCCATCGTCAGCGCTACGGGCCACACAGCTACGCTGGGCTCGCTGGCTTCTCTGGCCAACGCTCCGGGGCAAACCGAAATTCGCCGGGAAAACTCCCAACGCCTCATGCAAGTTACCGCGCGCCTCGAAGGAGTCGGTCTCGGCTCAGGTATTGCGGCGGTACGCACGGCCGTTAACAATCTTCACTTGCCATCTTCGATCCGCGTCGAGTACGGCGGCACTTATCAGGAACAACAGAAATCGTTCCGCGACCTGCTTAAGGTTCTTGTCCTTGCGCTATTGCTCCTGTTCATCGTCTTACTCTTTGAGTTTCGCAGCTTCTCGGCGCCCGCCGCGATCCTCGCTTCCGCTTTGCTTTCCACATTCGGCGCGCTCTTTGCTCTGCTCATCACGCGCACCACGTTCAACATCGCTTCCTTCATGGGCATCATCATGGTTGTCGGCATTGTCGCCAAAAACGGGATCTTGCTACTCGACGCCGATCAGCGTTTTCGCAGCCTGGGGTTTTCTCCCGAGGATGCGATGATCCAAGCGGGCCGCCGCCGGTTGCGTCCCATCGCCATGACCGCACTCGCTACGGTGGCAGGCATGTTGCCGCTCGCCTTCGGCCTCGGCGCAGGCTCAGAAATGCTCAAGCCGCTCGCCATCACCGTGATCGGCGGCCTGCTGAGCTCCATGGTTCTATCGCTCGTTTTCACGCCGGCGATTCACTACCGATTGCAGGCAAAGACACGCGTAAGCATGTAGGCAACGGTAGTCTCAACGGTTGGATTCTGCAATCCGGCGAGGCAACAGAGCGCTAGCGCATGGCTCGCTCTGTCTGCCGTTGTTCGTCTATCGCTCAGGTCCACCACGGCTCGGTTGGCGGTTCTTTCAGTACGATTTCCGACAAAAACTTCGCTGCGGATTCAAGGCCTTCATCGACTGAAGCTAGCGCGTCTTCGTGCTCAATACTAATGACGTAATCGTAGCCGACCATGCGAAGCGCGCTGACGATCTCTTTCCAGACGAGCGCGTCGTGCCCCCAACCCACTGTGCGGAACAACCACGAGCGATCGGCCATCTGACGGTAACTCTTCGCGTCAAGTACTCCGTTACACGCGATGTTCTGGCGATTGAGCGCTGAATCCTTCGCGTGAACGTGAAAGATAGAATCGCCGAGCGCCCGAATCGCTACTGGAATGTCGACTCCCTGCCAGAAAAGGTGGCTGGGATCAAAATTGACGCCCACGCTTTTGCCCGCGGCTGCGCGCAACTTCAAAGCAGTCTCCGTGCTATACACAACAAAACCAGGATGCGCCTCAATCGCTACTTTCACGCCGTGATTCGCCGCAAACTTCCCGGCCTCTTCCCAATACGGAATGACCTTTTTGTCCCACTGCCATTCAAGCGTTTCGAGAAATTCCGGCGGCCATGGACAGGTGATCCAGTTGGGGCAAGTAGACTGATCGCTGTCGCCGGGGCAACCCGAAAAGGTCACCACAACTTGAACTTTCAACACTTCTGCAAGGCGAACTGATTTCCGGAACGCCTCGTCGTATTCCTGTGCCAACGTTTTATTTGGGTGCAACGGATTTCCGTGGCACGACAGCGAACTGATCGTCAAACCGGCGTCCCGGATCTGACTCAGAAATTCTTCCGCCTTATGCGGATTGGCGAGCAAACCGTTCACGTCGACATGGGCGCTACCAGGCCAACCACCGGTTGCCAGCTCGATTGCTGAGACTCCCGGCAATGACCGCATCTTCTTGAGCACTTGATCCAAAGTACGGTTTCCGAAAACCGGCGTGAACACTCCCAGCTTCATCGCAGTGTCTCCCTAAACAGCGCATTAGCATACCTTACCCGCTTAGGCGTGCAAGCCTGGACTGCGGTTGTGATGAAACCGGTTTTCCGTTACTGTGCGAAGGCATTTACGCGGTGAAAGTCTGTGACGGAATCCGGGATAGGCGGCAGCTGATCCATGAGCCAGACCGTGCCCAAACACTGGGGCTCGCATGTTATCAACATCGAGGATTTGCGGGAACTCGCGAGACGCCGCATCCCGCAGGTCGTATTCGACTACTTGGACGGTGGTGCCGATGGCGAAGTGACGCTGCGGGAAAACTGTCGAGTTTTCGATGACGTAATCTTTCGCCCTCGACAAGCAGTGCAACTCGCGGAGTGCAACCTTGCCACGCGCGTGCTGAACTTTGATCTAACTTTCCCTGCCATTCTGGCGCCCGTAGGCTACAGCCGCATGATGCACCCTGGTGGCGAAGTAGCCGCTTCCTCGGCCGCTGGTGACGCGGGAACGATTTACACCCTTTCGACGGTTTCTGGGCACAAGCTGGAAAGCGTTCGCGCTGCTTCCAAGGGGCCCGTCTGGTATCAGCTTTATCTGGTCGGCGGTCGCGAAGTCGCCGAAGCGGCGCTGACCAGAGCGCAAAAGTCAGGGTTTTCCGCGTTGGTAGTTACCGTTGACACGGCGGTTGCCGGCAACCGGGAGCGCGACATCCGGAATGGGATGAAACAATTGCTCGGCGGTTCTGTTTTTTCCAAGTTGCCCTACCTCTTCCAGTTTTTGGAAAGGCCGGGTTGGCTCGCTCAATACTTTCTCGATGGTGGGCGTCCGCAGCTCGAGAATATTGTGATCCCGGGCAAGGGACCGATGGAACTAGTAGGCGTTGGAGACGCATTGTCGCGCGCCGTCGTAACTTGGGAAGATTTTCGCTGGATCCGTGACGTTTGGAAGGGGCCGATTGTTACCAAAGGCGTTCTGACTGCGGAGGATGCGCTCAAGGCCGTGGATGTAGGCTCGGCGGGCGTGGTGGTCTCAAACCATGGCGCGCGCCAACTGGATACCGTTTCTTCAACTTTGCGAGCACTGCCGGAAGTTGTAAAGGCTGTGGGAGGACAAATCGAAGTGCTGATGGATGGCGGCATTCGGCGCGGAGCGGACATCGCCAAGGCGCTATGTCTCGGTGCAAAAGCAGTGCTGATTGGCCGTGCCTACGCCTACGGGATGGCCGCTGCAGGCCAGCTTGGCGTGGCGAGGGCGCTGCAGATTCTGCGGGAAGACTTCGATCGAACCCTTCGCCTGTTAGGGTGCCCTTCTGCAGCTGACCTCGACAAAAGCTATATCACTCTTCCGCACCACTGGAATTGATTCGAATTGGCGTTAGACCAAGTGCCCAGGGATGCGTCGTTACGGTAGCATCTGCTGCGCAAGTAGATCGCGGCTGAAGGCGATGCGACGACCCAGAGCCACGGCCGCAAAGTACCCGCATTGGGCCCGTTCGCGGTCTGCCCATGCTTTCAAGGAAGGCACCGCTACGGCAAGCGTCGAGCGAACGACACCCAGAAAGCCGTAATACATCGAGACCGTGCGAATCCGACCGCGCTCTTCCGGGCGTTCTGGACAAAGCTGGAGAAGTTGAACGACCCTGGAGAAGTCGTCGGGCGCAACCTGGTTGGCAATTCCCGTGACGTCGCGCACTTCCTGCGTCAGTGCGACGGACGAAGATGTGGCCAGCAACGACCGGCAGTAGGACACAAAGAACATCAGCAGAAAGCCAACCGAACAAACGAGAATGAATGCCGCGGTCATCGTGGCGTCACCGCCAGTCCGGCCGGCGCCAAGCGAGCTTCTTCCGGCAGCTTCCAGAATGCATAGGCCCAGGCGAAGGGCAGGAAGCATCCGATCAGAGGATTTAAGACGGTAAAAAGAGCTTCCGCGGAAGGGTATAGATTGCGAAGAGCGTAGTTCGCCGCGTACAGGCTGAAATACACGCCGAGAGAGAGTACCAACTGAATCAGGCGAGTGCGCGTCTCACGGAGCTTCAGGATCGCTGCCCACAATATGTACGTGAGCAGCAATCCAACAAAATAAAGATTTTGCGATATCTCAAGGACGAAGCGGGACAGGAGTTTGTCGCTGAATTGTTCAACCACGGCGAATGAAAACAACGCCGTCCCTGCGAAAAGAGCTACCGACCCCATCTGGACGTAGCGCTCGGCGTTGAGTTCCCGGAAGACTTCCGAATACAAGCTGCTCAACACCAGAAACAAAAGAATCGTCAGAAGGGCATCGGAATAGTAATAAAAGTATGCGTAGGTGAGAGAGGTAAATCCGTAATGCTGGAGAATCTCAAAACGGATTGCGCTCGCGACCACTTCCGACGCCATATACAAGTTCAGGAAGAGATAGCGCCGGAATGCCTTCCGCTTGATCGCACACACCACCACGCCCGCTTCAAGAAGAGCGCCTACCAGCCATACGACATACTGCATTGTTCCAGGCACGTAGTCACCTTCGCGGCTACGCCCTGGACTAACCTGAGGTTAGCTTACTTCCAGGGCGACGGCGGCGTCGGAGCGCTGCCATTCTTCTTCCATGGGGAAGGAGGAGTGGGAGCGCTGCCGTTCTTCTTCCAGGGCGAGGGCGGCGTCGGAGCGCTGCCATTCGCCATCAATACTGCACCGCTATCTTTCGAGGTAACTGCTGATTTCAGACTCATCGCGCCGACAAGAATGAGCATCGACGCAGCAATAACTGCGAGCCGCTTGGACATTGTGCCTCCGAGGTATACTGCAACCGCGGAGGTACGGTATCTTAGGAGACACCAATAGTCAAGCAACCCGCTTATTGCGGGCTGAAATTCCCCTCGTCAAGCAGAGCAACCTTTTGCCGAGGGGAGGCACATCCCCGGAGCGGTCGGAAGCTACTGCCAAACAAGACGAGATTAGAAGGGGCCGCTGCGCTGTACAACAGTACAGTAGTACTAGTCCCTTTGGAACTTTCTGGTAGGTACCAAGGCTCTTTTAGTAGCAAATTCGCGGTCGACTCTAGGCCGCGAAGAACTTGACGGAGTCGCGGGTGCCTTCGTAGGATTGAAAGCTGCTTTTTGGCCGGCGTAGCTCAGTGGTAGAGCGAGGGTCTCATAATCCCTAGGCCGTGGGTTCGATTCCCCCCGCCGGCACCAGTTATTCACGAGTCACAATCCCTCCAAGCAGGCAACAGAGCGCAGAAAGTCAAGGTCGAGAGCAGTAGGATAAACCGATTTAGTTCAGCATGAAGCGTTGGGAAGCGCGGTTTGTGCAAGATCAATAAGGGCGGCAGAGGTCGAACTTCATGCACGTCGCAGTGCTTAGAGCCTGTTGGCAGAAAAGAGCGATCACCCGGTGAGGCGGGGTGGCCTGAGCCGGCGGGAATGGCTCAAGCAAGCGGGCCTACTGAGCGCAGCGGGACCGCTGGGTATCCCGGCGACCATTGATATTTCCAGCGGGCAAGATGCCCCGCAAGCGCTGGAGCCGCGCGAGCCGACGCCAGGCCTGCCTGCTCGTCTATTTTCTTTCGATCCTTCCCTGTACCGCTTCACGCCGGATGAGGACGCCTTTCTTGAAGAAGTCCAACAAGCGACGTTCGCCTACTTTTGGGAACAGGCAAATCCGAAGACAGGCCAGGTCGAGGACCGCGGGCCTGCAGACGGAGGTAGCCTGCGAAACGCGTCAAGTGTCGCGGCTACCGGTTTTGGTCTTACAGCGCTATGCATCGCGGCAAAGCGAGGTTATGAGGAAGACGGTCCAATAAGGGACCGCGTGAAAGCGACACTGGGTTTTGCTCTGAGGAGCGTCCAGCACCAGCATGGATTTCTCTATCACTTCGTGAACGGCGAGACGGGTCAGCGGATCTTGAACTCCGAAATTTCCCCTGTCGATACATGTCTGTTTTTGTGTGGCGCTCTGACATGCAAAGGTTTCTTCGACGACAAAGAGATACAGCAACTGGCGAGCGAACTTTACGAGCGTGCCGACTGGAATTGGATGCTGCACGGGGGCCAGACGCTCGCCATGGGGTGGATGCCCGAACAGGGTTTTTTGCGCGCGCGGTGGGACAGCTATAGTGAACTCATGATGATGTATTTGCTCGGCGTGGGGTCGAAAACCCACCCGCTTCCCCCATCCAGCTGGAATAGCTGGCAACGGCCGCAATTTGAGTTCAACCAAATTGCATACATCGGGGCGCATGCTCCAATCTTTGCCCATCAATTTTCCCACGCCTGGTTTAACTTCCGCGGCATCCACGACAAATACGGCGACTATTTCGCTAATTCGATCGTCGCAACCAAGATTCACAAACTATGGTGTCTGGAGATGGCCGAGCGATTTCCGGATTATTCGGAAAACTTGTGGGGCATTAGCGCGTCGGATTCGGAACACGGCTACGCCATTTGGGGTGGCCCGCCGACAATGGGAAGAATTGATGGCAGCATCGTTCCGTGCGCCACAGCGGGATCGCTGGTATTCCTTCCGAAGGAGTGTGTTTCGGTTCTGCAAAACATCCGGGAAAAGTTCGGCAAGCGCGTGTGGAAGAAATACGGTTTTGTCGATGCGTTCAATCCGCTGAACAACTGGAGCAGTCCGGACGCCGTGGGAATAGATGCAGGAATCACTATTGTCATGGCGGAAAACGCGCGCAGCAGTTTTGTATGGGAACAGTTCGGTAAGAATTCCGAAGTAGTGGCGGGCCTGAAGCTGGCGGGATTTCAGCCTTACACCAAAGCCGGGATTGGGTAAGCTTGCGCAACTTTTTCTTGCTGTGACAGAGTCTTTCGAATCGACGACAAAATGATGCAAAATGCGCCGGCGAAGGTCTTTGTGAATCCGCGAGCTGGAAGCGGTAAAGCGGCGCGCAAAGCTAGAGACGTGCGGAATGAATTTGCGCGGGCCAATTTTGCAGCAGAATTCGTCGAATCGTCTTCTCGCGAACATTTCCGTGCCCAGGTTAGACACGCTATTGATACGGACTGCACAAATCTGATTGCGATGGGCGGCGATGGGACCTTGCAGCTCCTGGTGAGCGAAGCGTTAGGGCACTCAGTGAATTGCGGCGTCATCCCAGCTGGGGGCGGCAACGACTTCGCGCGTGCGCTCGGTATATCCAGCGCAGAAGACGCAGTAAAGGCCGTTGTTGCCGGCAAAACCCTGGCTGTGGATGTAGTTCGCGTGAATTTTGCGTCCGGAGATTCAGCTACGTATATCGGTGGCGGCGGAATGGGCCTTGATGCGGAAGCTGCCCGCTATGCGAGCGAAAAGTTCGCAGAGTGGCCCGGCAGGCTGCGATACGTCGCCGCTGCCCTTTTGGCGCTATGCGGATTTTCCGGCGTGAACGTGGAGATATCGTTCCCTGAAAGCTCGGTCGAAAGCGTCAGCGGCCTCGTTTTATTGGCCGCCGCGCTGAATACGCCGAGCTACGGCGGCGGATTGCGCTTGGCGCCCGCCGCACGGATTGATGATGGCCAACTGGAGTTCGTCGTCCTCGACAGACTTTCACCGACGGAAGTCATAAAACTAGTCCCGCAATTGCTTCTTGCTGGCGAGTTAAAGACAGCACGCCTTCGACGATTCCGCGCCACAAAGGCTCAATTCTCGTCGTCGGCACTCAGTTGGTTCCATGGCGATGGCGAAATTCTTGGAAGAACTCCGCTCGAGATCGAGGTGCTCCCGCGAGTTATCCGCCTATTCGCCCCCGTGTCCATTTGAGGTCTACTTTCGCGGCGCGATTCGAATGGGCCGAGTCGCATATCAGCCAATATTGCGGAGTAGTTCAGGCTACTATCGCCGCGCGCGCTCGAGATTGGCCAATGTCACGGGGATTACGATGATCCGGTTTGCGCTGGCCTCGATTTGTCGGCGGCAATGGTGCAGGACGGTTTCGGTATTTTGCGTGGACAGTAGCGCGGAACCTGCTTCGCCGCGATCCACTGGTAGCAGTCCAACAATGTGTCCGTATTCGTGAAGGAGCGTTGTGATTTGGGCATTAAGCGAGCCTCCGTCGTAGCTACCCACATGGAGCTGTCTGCGTGACTGGGGAATAAGCGGCCCGCCGCCGTTGAGCCGGATACTGACAGGCGCGCGATAGATAAAGAAAGCCCCGTTGGAATTCAAGGTGATGGTCGAGCCGGCCCCGACCTCTTGCTGAGCCCGCGCTACAAACGGTTCGTGGAAGGCCACGCTGTAGAAGGTGTATTCGCCTACGGCCGTGGCTTCTCCGTTCGAATCGGTTTGGAAGCGAAGCGTCGCAAACTTTTTCGCCGGGTCAGGTTCCGCTTGTGCATACCAGGCGGAGCACGCATTGTTTTCCCGCAATATTGCCAGTACATGCTGGCGAACGACCGCGATGACATATCCCGGAGCGCCAATCAGGCGCAGCTGGCTCTCGATCGGATCGCGCTCCAGCGATTCGGGTGAGACTTTCGGCGGTTGGTCGTAGCGAAAATCTAGCTCGTGCGACGGAGCGTCACAGTCACTTTCCGTACGGACATACGAGACAAAACTCAGTCGCGCGGCTTGTATTTCTTGGGAGGGGGCGCCCGCTTCATCCGAACAAGCCGCGAGTTCAGAGAACTGCGCCGTGCGTGCAGGCCTTCGAATTTGCGCGCTCGCGGCGTTAGCGCAGACGAGAACGAGAGCCGTAAGAAAGCATGAAGTCAGAGCGTGTCGGCGGTCCATGGAATCCTTCCTTCACCGACCGACTTCGCGCCATTCGAATATGAACGGCTGCCCCAGGTAAAAGGGAAGACGATGAGACGCAGCAGAAGTTTGGTCAAACGTGAGCCACGGGTGGAATTAGTGGGTGATTTAGATAACTGGCGGCGGGTGACTTAGGTAGCGGTACGTTTCACATCCGCGAAGTTGTTGAGAATACGAGAAAGGCTGCGAGCTCGATTGCGTCAGTTCTTTCGAAAGTAACCAGCCATTAACTCTGTGGCCCATGCTGGCTCGCGCACTTCTCCTCGCGGCGCAAAGCCCTTGTAGTACGGCTTCACGTCGAGCACCGGTGTTCCATCGACAGCGTCGAGTTCCCGCACGCGGATTTTCAATCCGTCGACGCCTTCAAGGCGGCAAGTGGTGACACCGATTCGGTTAGGGCGATCCTTCGTTCGCTGGGCAAAGATGCCCACATTGGGCCAATCGTCGCGACCGCGGGGACGGCGCGCTCCAGTCATGATTTTTTCGTCTGGAATCGCGCTGAGATAGAAGATGACCTCGACATGCGAGTAGTCAGCAAGCCCCAGTGTGCAATCTGGCGAAAATTGGGAGCCGTCAAGCTCAATGGTGGAAACGACGCCACCCCAGCAATCGTCGGCGATTTCTTTGACGGGCGAGCGTACAAATCCGATTGGCCGTAAGACGATCGGCGTGTTAGCGGCGTTTTTCTTCTCGGTCATGGAAGTGCGTAGCCAGCGCTGTCGCCGGCCATGTTAGCGCTCCCTAGGGCGAACGGGGTGGAGTTTCTGGTTGGAGCGTGAGTCAGAAACGCACGACTATACCGGTGGAGGCGCGTGGCTGGTTTTGCGTTCCGGAGTGAAAGCGCGTCACCAGATAGTCCAATTGGATCGCGCGAAATGAAAGGAACGGCGCGATGTGAAGGTCCATGCCCGCTCCGATGGCTGTCGCGAAGGCATTCTCACTCGAAGAAAGAACAACAACCGGGTCCCCATTGCTGGTGGATGTGCCGGCGCCAACCGCTTGGTGGCCGATACCAACCAGCGCGTGCACAAACGGGGAAACCTTCGCGGGGAAAGCGAGCTCCGGGCCAAACAAATACGTCTGCACATGACCGGAACTGGAGCCAGTCACTGTCCCGTAATGGCCGCTGAAATCCGCCGTGAGTCCGACAAAGGGAAGAATTTTGTAGGTGGCCGAAAATTCATAGCCATTGAAATTCGGATGGTTCGTAGCCGACCCCGGCGGCGTGGGGCAGGTCAAAGGACAGACGCTTACCTGATCGTAAGTTACGGAAGGACGGAGATACGAATAGCCAACAAAGAGCTTGAGTTGTTCTTGCGCCAAAGCAGGCACGCAAGCAGCAAAAGCGAACAGAAGGAGTCCGGCAAACCACCGACAACCTTGCATGAGCACACCCTCATAGCGAAATGTTTTGGGCCGGTGCAGAAGAGATGCAGGACGGAATTTAGCGGTTGCTCTCGTCACTTCTTGTGCTTGAAAAATTCCACTTGGCGGATACGCTTTTCCGCCTCTTTCTTGGTTTTGTAGGGCCCGCCGAGATTTTTTCCCTTTTCGGATAGGACTTTGTATCCGCCGGCGACTTTCTTGATCATGCTCTGCTCCCCTGTTGGTTCCACGCGACCAGGTACATATTGGGGCGGCGCGCACCACCGTCTCCATACCGTTTCCAACCGAAACGTTGATGAACGATGCTTTAGAAAAAAACCGACTGCGCGTTGCAGCTTTGCTTGCTTGACCGCGCTGATGTCCAGTCATACGATGCGCGCGGCACTAGGGGTGATCCATGAATCGAGCTTGTAAACGTATTTTGACAGTCGGCGGCGCCGCGCTGCTTTTTCTGCTGACCGGATCGCACGAGAAAAGTGTTGTCCTCGCACAGGCTACGACCGCCGCCTCACCGGTCCGATATGACGTCGTTTTCGAACGCAACGTAACGGCTAAGATGCGTGACGGTGTGACGCTGCGCGCCGACATTTACCGGCCGCGCGCGGAGGGAAAATTTCCGGTGCTTCTGGAGCGAACGCCTTACGACAAAACACACGAGCGCGATTTTGGAATGAAGGGAGTGGCACGCGGGTACGTGGTGGTGGTACAGGACACGCGCGGCCGTTTTGCCAGCGAGGGCGAGTGGTACACGTTCAAGAACGAAGCGAACGATGGCTACGACACGGTGGAGTGGGCGGCGGCGTTGCCTTATGCGGACGGAAAAGTCGGAATGTTCGGCGGGTCGTATGTGGGAGCGACGCAGTTCTGGGCGGCGATCGCGCACCCGCCGCACCTGGTTGGAATTGCGCCGGATGTGACGGCGTCCAACTATCACGACGGGTGGACGTACCAGGGCGGAGCGTTCGAACAGTGGTTCAACCAGAGTTGGGCTTCGGGGCTGACTGAGGACACGCTGCGGCGCGTGTCGAGTCGGCTTACCACGCCATTCGAGTGGCGCAGCGTCTCGCCGCTGGCGGATTTTCCGATGCGGGCCGTGCCGGACATTAAAACGCTCGCGCCATACTACGCAGACTGGCTCGCGCATCCTTCGTATGACGATTACTGGAAGGCACTTTCAATCGAAGCGCACTACGGGCAAATCCAGGTCCCGGTGTTCAACCTGGCGGCGTGGTACGACATTTTTCTGGGCGGCTCGCTGCGCAACTATGAGTCACTGAAAACCCAAGCGGGCACTGAGGCGGCACGCAGAGGCCAGCGGCTGCTGGTGGGTCTTGGCGGGCATGCGGGTGGATGGGAACAGCGCAAGATCGGCGACGTAGATTTCGGCGAAAAAGCGCCCTTCGACGGAGATGCATTGGTCCTCGACTGGTATGACATGCTGCTGAAAGGAGTCCACAACGCGTTCGCCACTGCCAAGCCGGTGCGCATTTTTGTGATGGGGCGGAACGAATGGCGCGATGAGGACGACTGGCCACTGGCGCGTGCGAAAACTACGAAATATTTTTTACACTCGGGTGGCAACGCGAACTCGCTAGCGGGCGACGGCGTGATGAGCACGGATGCGCCTGCGGCGAGCTTGGCGACTGCGCAGGTGCAAGACGCCTTCGTGTACGATCCGGCGAATCCCGTGCCGACGATTGGCGGTCCGCTATGTTGCCGTGGCGATTTGCTGAAACCGGGTCCGTTCGATCAGAGCGCAGCGGAGCAGCGCAAGGATGTGCTGGTGTATTCAACGGCCGCGCTTGCGAAGGACGTGGAAGTGACCGGCCCGGTTAGCGCGGAGCTATGGTTGTCATCGTCGGCCGTAGACACGGACATCACTGCGAAGTTGGTGGATGTTGCTCCGAATGGCTTTGCTCAAAACCTGACGGAAGGAATTTTGCGGCTGCGCTACCGCACTTCGCAGGAAAAGCCCGAGCTAATGAAGCCTGGCACGATCTACAAAGTGAAACTGGATTTGTGGGCAACCAGCAATGTGTTTCTGGCGGGGCATAAAATCCGGCTGGAAATTTCGAGCAGCAACTTTCCACGCTTCGATCGCAACCTGAATACGGGCGAGGAACAGGCGCGTGCTACACGTGTGGTCAAGGCGGCCAACACGGTGGTGCATGACAAGGAGCACCCGTCCGCATTGATTTTGCCCGTCGTTCCGTAGCACCTGGACAGCGGCAAAGCCCGGCGTGAGCTTCAAAGTTCGGCTTGTGGTTGAAGGTCGGGCGCGATCCACTCGCGCCGCGCGCGAACATCGTTCACAACGTCGAAACTGAAGTAGCTGCGGAAAAGTCCGCTGTCGCTGCCAAACCGGCTAAGCGCTGCCCGCACAAATTCCAGACGCGAAGAATAGGCGCGCGTGCGCAGGAAGTTCGCAATCAGTCCGGTCCAGAAGCGGGTCAGCGTTTCGTGGTAACCGCTATGATCGGTATTCGCCGTGCCGACGCAACTGTTGTAGTGGATGATGCCGGAGCGGATTTTCTGCAGAGCTTCCTCGTCGGTGTAGTCAAAGACATGACAAGCGGCAACCGCAACGTGTGCGGCGTGTGTCCACTCCTTTTTCGGAAGCGTGCCGGCGCGCCAGTGGTCGAGAAAAGCGCTCAAAGCCTCTTCGGAACGGACCAAGGTAAGCGTTCCGCTGAAACTGGTTTCCAATGCTAGATTAGCTTTTGACATTGTATTCATAAGTTTTATGACATATATTATTACGAATAGTTAGTCTCGGAATCAAGGGAAAAACGATTATGGATGAATTGGATCGGAAAACTTTGCGCTTCTTAATGAAGCAAGGGCGCGGGACTTGGGCCGAACTTGGCAAACTTCTTCACCTGACAGCACCTGCGGCCGCTGAGCGGGCCCGAAAACTGGAAGCGGATGGCACGATCCTGGGCTACGCGGCGCTGACGAACCCCGAGAAGCTGGGTTTCCCTTTAACGGCCTATGTCTCCGTGACCATTGGCGACCAGCGAAAGCGTTACGAGTTCCTGCGGCTGGTGGAAAAACAGCATCAGATCGTGGAGTGCCACCACGTGGCCGGGGAAGACGACTATCAGTTAAAAGTACGCTGCCGCGGGACGCGTGACCTCGATCACTTCCTGAGCAAAACCTTGAAAGACGGCATTGGTGTTGCCAGAACGAGGACGACAATTGTGCTCGGGACTGCTAAAGAGACAGTGAAGACGCCCATCGAATAGCCGGACTCGAAGCACATACAGCGTTTTCCGGCAAAAAATCAGAAAGCGCGTTTACTTGACACATTTTGTAACGAGGCCTACACTACGGAGTTTTTAGATGGCCCCGAAATTCACATTAGAGGGGCAGGACTCACATGGACAAGAAAAGGCTCGACTACTACAAGAAAAAGCTCCTCGCCCGTCGCGAGGAGTTGCTGAAGACCATCGCCCGTACGGCAGAGGAAGGAAGACTCGCCGACGAAGACCCAACCGTTGACCTGGCGGATAAAGCAGCCAATTCCTACACCAAGGAATTTCTATTCGGCATTTCAAACACCGACCGCAGCATCCTAAACCTGATTGACGCCGCCTTGAAGCGCATCCAGAAAGAGGAATACGGAGTGTGCGCGAATTGTCAGGAAGAGATGCAGCAAAAACGGCTTGAGGCTGTGCCGTGGGCCAAGCACTGCATCACCTGCCAAGAAAAGGCGGAAAAGGGCCAGCTGTAAGTTTAGGATTTTAAATTCAACTACGTAACTCCTGACTATATAACGCCGCGCGGTAAGCTTCGGCGCGGGGATCCCGTTGCCCGAAGCTTCTTCAACCCGTCGAGGCGCTGGTCAGCGTGTTTCTGCCCTCGGGCTGCCGGCTTTGCGAAAGGCTGCTCGTTCGTCGTCCCGGTA
>Ga0268266_10000886_pt1 | contig 38796 bp, 33 predicted proteins | sample KBSS13metaG_FD_190356 | JGI IMG/M metagenome (GOLD analysis project Ga0268266, IMG submission 190356) | Switchgrass rhizosphere microbial communities from Kellogg Biological Station, Michigan, USA - KBS S1-3 metaG (SPAdes) (version 2) | ecosystem: Host-associated > Plants > Roots > Rhizosphere...
TGTCAGATCGGCTTCCACAATCTGGTGCTCCGCGACCGCCGGGAACTCGATCTGACACGGCAGGCCGCCGTCGAGGACTTCTTCGCCGAAGTACGCCCGGAGTACGTGTTTTTCGCTGCCGCGAAGGTCGGAGGAATCCTGGCTAACGACCGTTACCCGGCCGAGTTCCTGCAGGACAATCTCATCATCCAGACCAACATCATCGATGCGGCCTGGCGCAGCGGCACGCGCAAGTTGCTCTTTCTCGGCTCGAGCTGCATCTACCCGAAGCACTCACCGCAGCCGATTCCCGAAGAGGCCTTGCTCACCGGGCCATTGGAGCCGACGAACGAGTGGTATGCCATAGCCAAGATCGCGGGCCTGAAGATGTGTCAGGCTTACCGGCGACAGTACGGTTTCAATGCCATCGCGGCCATGCCGACCAACCTGTATGGGCCTGGCGATAATTTCAGTCTGAAGACCTCACACGTGCTTCCGGGCCTGCTACGGAAGATTCACGACGCCAGGAAAAGCGGTGCCTCTGAAGTTGAGGTGTGGGGTACCGGCAAGCCGCGTCGCGAGTTTCTGTACGTCGATGACCTCGCCGATGCGTGCGTCTTCCTGATGCAGAAGTATGACGAGGACCGCTGGATCAATGTCGGTTGGGGCACCGATGCGACGATCGCCGAGCTCGCTCACACCATCTGCCGGGTCGTGGGATTCGAGGGTACGTTGCGTTTCGACTCCTCCAAGCCGGACGGCACCCCCCGCAAGCTGCTCGACACTACGCGCCTCAGAGCGCTCGGATGGTCGCCACAGATTGAACTCGAAGTGGGCATTCGCTCCACATATGAATGGTTCCTGAACCATTACGAGTCCCTGAAGGTCTGACCTCCCCGCGGAAGCCGCGGGCCGACGCGGATACAACGCGATACGCGCAAGGCCCTCCGGCTTCAGTACAATCGCCGTTTGGCGCGCGCCGGGTGCGGGGTCGGGCTGGAATCGGGATGGCTTCCGGTGTGCGGCTGATCTAGGGACTCGGACGCGTTCTGCTTCGTTTTACGACGAAAAGGCTTCTCATGCGCGTGTTGCGGCGTCGGCTCGTGGGGCTGGCTTGCTTTTGGCTTTCGGTAGTGACTTCTCTGGGCTCGGGCTGGGTTTATGGCCAGGGGGCCACACCGTCCTCCGACCAGATCGAGATGTTTCGTAATCTCTCTCCGGATCAACAGCAAGCGATTTTGCAGTCGCTCGGTGGCGCAGGCAGCGGTGGCCTGGGAGCCCTGACCGGCCTGGGTAGCGGAGCGGGGGGCCTCAGCAGCCAATCGGCCGCGGCCCAACAGGCGCAGCGCGAAAATCAGGAGAACCTGAATAACCGCATGCGCAAGCCTTCTGACGAGGACGAGGAGAAAGAGCCCCTGGTCCCCGTACTCAATGGCGACGACTGGGTCATTATCGAGATCGATTTTCACCTGGGACCGCGCCCGCTGCAGATCCCTGGACAGCCCTCCCAACCGGGCCAGGGTCCCGGCGTGCAGAACCTGCAGGGCTTGCAGGCTGCGGCCACTGGCGGTGCGGCCAATGCGCAGCAGCCACCGTCCGTCCTGCAGAACCCGAGTACCAATCAGAACCCCTGGCAGCAACAGCAGCAGTCCCAGTCGGGATCGGACCGGTCGCTGGCCGAGATGATGGCTCCGCCCCCGCTGACTGAGCGGGACATCAAGCGCCTGAAGGACCTGATCGACCTCATTCGCCAGAGAAACCCCTATAGGCTTTCGCACGACGGCGCCCTGACACTACCCGGATTCTCTGAAATCCCGCTGGCAGGCCTCACAGACGACCAGGCGACGCTGCGCCTGAAGGTCGAGCCCGCATTCCGGGACCTCGACATTCGCCTCACCCGGTTACCTCTGAAGAAGACAGGTCTCGATGCGCTGCGGCCGTTCGGGTATGACCTCTTCGACCGCACCCCCTCGACCTTCGCGCCCATGACGAATGTTCCGGTGCCATCGGACTACGTCATCGGGCCCGGGGATGAGCTCACTGTCCAGCTGTACGGCAGCCAGAACCGCACCTTGCACTTGCCGGTCGGCCGTGATGGCCGGGTCAATTTTCCGGAGATCGGCCCGATCAATGTCGTGGGCCAGCACTTTGACAGCGCCAGGGAAAACATCGAGTCACGGGTCGAGCGCCAGCTCATAGGGGTGCGGGCGAGTGTGTCGATGGGTGATACCCGCTCGATCCGGGTATTCGTGCTCGGCGAGGCTCGCAATCCCGGCACATACACAATTAGCAGTCTCGGCACGATCACGTCCGCGCTGTACGCCGCTGGCGGCGTGAAACCGATCGGCTCCATGCGCAGAATTCAGCTCAAGCGCCAGGGGACCTTGGTGCGTACGCTGGACCTGTATGACCTGCTGATCCGGGGTGACACGACCGACGACAACAAGCTGGAGCAGGGCGATGTCATTTTCATCCCGCCGGTCGGCTCGACTGTGAGCGTCACCGGCGAGGTTCACCGCCCCGCGATCTACGAGGTCAAGAACGAATCGACGGTTGGTGACCTGGTGAACCTGGCGGGCGGCCTGACGCCGCAGGCCGATCAGAGCAACGCTATGTTGGCGCGGGTTGATGAGAGCCAGCACCGCGTGGTTGTGCACGTGGATCTTGGCGGAGCGGGTACAAGAACTGAGCCGTTGCGCAATGGCGACGTCCTCAGGGTCTCCCGGTTGCGTCCGACTTTGGATGCTGGCGTCGTCCTATCGGGGCACGTCTTCACGCCTGGAAGCTATGCCTACCATCCGGGTATGCATCTGACCGACGTGCTCCACTCCGTCGATGATCTCCAACCGAACGCCGATCTGCACTACTTGCTGATTCGACGCGAAGTGCCGCCGGACAGACACATCACTGTGGTGTCCGCGGACTTTGCCGCGGCCTTGAAGAACCCGCGCTCTAAGTCCGACATCGAGCTGTTGCCACGCGACGAGATCATGGTGTTCGACCTGGCCTCGGGTCGCGATCACATCATTCACCCGCTGCTCGAGGATCTGCGCTTACAAGCCAACTCGGACCAGGCTAGCCAGGTCGTGCACGTCGATGGTCGTGTGAAGGTTCCGGGTGAGTATCCCCTCGAGCAGGGGATGACGATCGCGGACCTCGTGCGTGCCGGTGGTGGGTTGTCGGATGCCGCCTATGGAGGCAAGGCCGAGCTGACTCGGTACAAAGTGGAGAATGGCGAGACGCGCCGTACGGAGTTGATCGAAATCGACCTCGCGCAAGCGTTGAAGGGCGATACGAAGGAGAACGTCAAGCTCGAGCCTTACGACATTCTCAGTGTCAAGGAGCTCTCGCAGTGGCACGCGCAAGAGAGTGTTACGTTGGCGGGAGAAGTGCGGTTTCCTGGACGCTATGACATCAAGCAGGGCGAGACGCTGGTTTCCGTGCTGGCGCGCGCCGGCGGCTTGACTCCCTTCGCGTTTGCAGAGGGTAGCGTGTTCACTCGCGAGGAGTTGAAAAAGCGCGAGCAGGAGCAGATGGATAGGCTCGCCGACCGCATGCAGACGGATATCGCTGCGATTGCGTTGGCCGGTATCGCATCCGGAGCGCCGGGTTCAGCCAATAACGCAAATGCGGTCTCCACGGGGCAGTACCTGTTGACACAATTGAGGTCGCTGAAAGCCGTCGGCCGGCTGGTCATCGACCTTCCACAGATGATGCGGGAGCGGCCGGGATCGTCGGTGGATGTCATTTTGCGTGACGGTGATCAGCTCATCGTGCCCAGATTCCAACAGCAAGTCACCGTGATCGGCGAAGTGCAAAGTACGACCTCACACTTGTACAGCGCCAGGCTGGCCAGGGATGACTACATAGCGCTGAGTGGTGGACTGACAACGCGCGCCGATAAAGGCAGGATATACGTAGTTCACGCGAACGGTAGCGTGGTAAGCGGCGGTGGTCATCGGTGGTTCCAGCCGACCGGCGGCAGCTTGAAGATCCGGCCGGGCGATACCATCGTTGTACCTTTGGATACGGAGCGGTTGCCGTCGCTGCCGTTCTGGACAGCAGTGACCACCATTGTCTACAACGTTGCAATCGCCGTGGCTGCAGTACACTCGCTCTGATATGACACTCAAAGGCATAGTGCTGGCCGGAGGAGCAGGGACCCGCCTGCATCCGGTCACGCTCAGCATCAGCAAACAACTGCTGCCGGTGTACGACAAGCCGATGATCTACTATCCGCTGTCGGCACTGATGCTTGCGGGCGTTCGTGAGATCCTCATCATCTCCACCCCCGAGGATCTGCCGCTGTTCCAACGCCTGCTCGGCGATGGGCGGCGGTGGGGCCTGTCTTTAACCTACGCCGAGCAGCCCAAGCCTGAGGGCCTGGCACAGGCCTTTATCATAGGTAAAAGGTTTGTCGGCAACGATCGCGTTGCCCTGGTCTTGGGCGACAACATCTTTTACGGTCACGGGCTACCGGAACAGTTACGTGCCGCGGCCAAGAGCTCCGACGGAGCGACCGTGTTCGCCTACCGAGTGAGTGATCCGCAGCGCTATGGCGTCGTACAGTTCGACGCCCAAGGCAACGCCCTCGGCATCGAAGAAAAGCCACAACAACCCAAATCCCATTTTGCCGTCACCGGCCTGTATTTTTACGATAATGAGGTGCTCGACATCGCGGCGTCATTGCGGCCTTCGGCACGCGGCGAGCTCGAAATTACCGACGTAAACCGTGCCTACCTCGAGCGTCGCAGGCTGCATGTGCAGCTTCTGGGGCGCGGTATCGCCTGGTTGGACACGGGGACGCACGAGTCCTTGATGCAGGCGGCGATGTTCATCGAGGCGATCGAGAGCCGGCAGGGGCTGAAGGTGTGCTGTCCGGAGGAGATTGCCTTTCGCGCCGGTTATATCGACGCCGTGCAATTGGAGCAGTTGGCACTGCCGCTCGCGAAGACGGGCTATGGATCCTACCTGCTCGAGATCGCCCGCGGGCAGGTCGTCTGACATGGAGTTCGAGCCGACCGCGATCCCGGATGTAGTGTTGATCCGACCGAAGGTGTTCGGCGATGCGCGCGGCTTCTTCCTCGAATCCTGGGAAGAAAGCAAGTTCGAGAGCGGCGGCATCGATGCGCGGTTCGTACAGGACAATCACAGCCGCTCTACGCGCCATACCCTGCGCGGACTGCACTACCAGATCCAACGGCCACAGGGGAAGCTCGTACGGGTCGTGACCGGCTCGGTGTTTGATGTTGCGGTCGACATCCGGCGCAGCTCGCCGACCTTTGGTCGCTGGGTGGGGGCGACGCTGTCGGCGGAGAATCATCACATGTTGTGGGTGCCGGCGGGCTTCGCGCATGGTTTCGTAGTGCTCAGCGACTCGGCGGACTTTCTGTACCGCTGCACGGACTTCTACGCTCCCCAGTTCGAGCGGGCGATTCAATGGAACGATCCCGATCTTCGCGTGGATTGGCCATTGCCCGAGGGCGCCGTGCCGGTGTTGTCGGCGAAAGACGCGGTCGCGCCGCGTTTTCGCGATGCCGAATATTTTCCATGACAAAATCGTCTGGAACGATTTTGGACGGCGAACGCCGGCCCGAAGGGCGAGGCGCAGGGACGGCGCCTCGCAAAGTCCTCGTCACAGGGGTCAGCGGCCAGGTCGGAGGCAGCCTGGTCAGTGCTGTACCACAGGGCATTACGCTGCTGTCGTCCGCCCACCAGGATCTCGATATCACTGATGGCGACGCGGTACACGCGTATGTCCAACGTCAAAAGCCGGCTGTCATCATCAATTGCGCCGCATATACGGCCGTGGACCGTGCGGAGTCGGAACCGGAGCTGGCGCGTCGCGTTAATGTGGATGGTCCGCGTAATTTCGCAATTGCCGCCCGCGATGCCGGCGCTCGTCTGATCCACGTCTCCACCGACTTCGTTTTCGATGGGACGGCGTCGTCACCTTATCGCCCCGATGCCCGGACGAATCCCCTCAGCGTTTATGGCAAGACGAAGTTGGCAGGTGAGCAGGCCGTACTCGAGGCGCTGCCCGCAAAGTCGGTCATTGTACGCACGGCGTGGGTCTACGCCGCTGCGGGGAACAATTTCGTGCGGACGATGCTGCGAATCATGAAGGCCAACGGTTCGGTGCGCGTCGTCGCCGATCAGGTTGGAACTCCAACGGCCGCGCGAGGTCTTGCGGAGACGCTCTGGCAGCTAGTCGCCAAGCCGGAAATCCAGGGTATTCATCACTGGACCGATGCCGGTGTCGCGAGTTGGTACGACTTCGCTGTGGCGATCGCGGAAGAGGGTGCCCAACTGGGACTCCTGCCGGACAATGTTGTCGTAACGCCGATTGCCACGGCCGACTATCCGACGCCAGCGCGGCGACCGCCATATAGTGTGTTGGATAAGACATCCCTGACGTCTAGCGGTTTCACGTTGGTCCACTGGCGCAAGCGTCTGCGCACCGTGCTTGGAGAGCTCAAGAATGGCTAGGCTGCTCGTGACTGGCGGCGCCGGCTTCATTGGCTCGAACTTCGTACATTACTGGCTGCGTGAGCACGCCGGTGATCGCGTCGTCGTGCTGGATGCACTCACGTATGCCGGGAACCTGGCGAATCTCGAATCCGTGATGAGCGATCCCCAGATGCGTTTCGTGCAGGGAAATATCGCCGACGGCCCGTTGGTCGAGGGTCTGCTCCGCGAGGAAAAGATCGACACGCTCGTGCACTTTGCCGCGGAGTCGCACGTGGATCGCTCGATACACGGTCCCGATGCATTCCTTGATACCAACATCATGGGGACTCATTCCCTCCTGAAGGCGGCGCGCAAAGTCTGGTTGGAGGAGAAAACGGTCGCCAAACACCGGTTTCATCACGTCTCCACCGACGAGGTCTACGGCTCTCTGGGTCCGCAGGATCCCTCGTTCCACGAGCGCACGCCGTACGCCCCGAACTCGCCGTATTCAGCCAGCAAGGCCGCTTCGGACCATCTCGTGCGGGCCTACCACCACACGTACGGACTGCAGGTCACCATCAGCAACTGCTCCAACAATTACGGGCCGTATCACTTTCCGGAGAAGTTGATTCCGCTGATGATCGTGAACATTCTGCATGGACGCTCACTCCCGGTGTACGGAGATGGCCGTAACGTCCGTGACTGGCTCCATGTCAGCGACCATTGCCGCGGTATCGACCTGATCCTGTCCAAGGGGGTGCCCGGCGAGGTCTACAACATTGGCGGAGGCTCGGAGAGCGAGAACCTTGCGCTCGTGCAGACACTTTGCACAATCGCCGATGAGGTCTTCGACGAAGAGCCGGCGCTGTGCGCCTCGTTCCCCGAATGCGTTGCGGCTCGCGGAGAGCGCGCCGCCTCACTGATCAAGTTTGTCCAGGATCGGCCGGGACACGACCGGCGCTACTCGATCGATTGCGGGAAGATCGAGCGCGAGCTCGGCTATCGGGCCGCGGTTTCCCTGCAGGAGGGGCTGCGACACACATTCTCCTGGTACCTGCGGAACCAGGCCTGGTGGCGCGGCGTCATGGATGGGAGCTACACACAATGGATTGACAAGCACTACGGGAATCGATGACCCGCGTCACCATCGCTATCGTTACCTACCGGTCGAAAGCCGAGCTTCCCACGTGCCTGGACAGCGTGCTCGCCTCGGACATTCCCGTGAAGATTGTCGTGATCGACAACGCTTCGGGCGACGGTACGCTGCAGCTAGCCCAGGAATACGCCGCCAGAAATAGCAACATCGTCGCAATCGACAGCGGCGGAAATATCGGACTTGCGGCCGCGAACAATCTCGTGATCCCTCACATGGAGGGCGAGTACGTTCTCATTCTGAACCCCGACACGGCGATCAAGCCTGACACGCTGTCGTCGTTGATTGCTCTCATGGAGCGCGATCCCAAGATAGGCGTCGTGGGTCCGAAGAACGTCTACGAGGATGGCAGGCCGCACACCAGCTATCACCATGGCTGGGGATTTGGGCACCTCATCCTCTGGCGTGTCGCTTCCTACTCACTGATGCGCCGGTTGTACGATAGCTGGGCGAAGTATCGCGAAGGCGATGTCTACTATGTTTCCGGTGCCTGCCTGTTGGCTCGGGCACAGGTGTTTCGCGACGTGGGCGGATATGATCCCGCGTTCTTCCTCACCATGGAGGACACCTGCGATCTGTGCCGCCGGATCAGGGAACGCGGCTTCAGGGTCGTCTATGCGGCCCGCACTCAGATCACGCACCTGACGGGGCGCAGCGGGGCACAGGTGCCATTTCTGGCTACCCTCGAGAGCTACAAGGGCAGTATCTACTACTTCAGGAAGTTCAACGGCGTCTGGGGCGGGTACGTCGCCTTTGCGATCATTGTTCTGGCCTGCCTCACACGGATCACGACCTCGCTGCTCAAGGTCGTCGTGCGCCGTCGCGAGGTGGATCGGCAGAACCTCCGGATCTATCTCACCATCCTTTCGAAGCTGTTCTCCGGCGGGACGGGAATCGCGTACTCGCATGGACAGTAACGCCTGACAGGATCGTTTTATGAGCCGGATGGTGACATCCACAGCGATCAACGTAGGCGTCCAGATCGCCGGCTCGGTGATTCCCGCGCTGCTGATGGTCATCACCTTTCCCGTGATGAGAGCAGCGCTGTCGCCATCGTCATTCGCCACCTTCGCGTTTCTCTTCACGGCACTGTCGTTCATGAACGTGTTGGATGTCGGGCTCGGCAGGTCCGTCACGTATTTTGCCGCCCGACATCTGCAGCAGGGGCAGCAGCGCGAGGCGCTCCGTTCGCTCTGGGCAGCTATCGCGATTGGACTCGCCATGAGCGCGGGCATCGTCGGTATGGCGTGGCTCGCCGACACCGTATTGTCCGCCCGCCCGGGCCTCAATGTTGGAATCGATTATCACACGGTGTTCAGACTCGTGTGGTTCCTGCCCATCTTCATCTGCGGAGCACTGTTGCGAGGCTTCCTGGATGCGGAGCAGCGCTTCCTCGCCTCGAACACCGCGCAACTCGTCTACGGCATCGTGCTCGCCTTCGCACCTCTCGTGGCGGTCCACTTCACCACCGACATCGACAGTTATCCCGTCATGTTCGGTCTGATCCGCAGCGCCATGGTGCTCGCGTACCTGCTGCTCGTTCATGCGACTCAACCGGGAGTCCTGGTTCCCGACGTCCACGGAAATTCCAAGCTGGGTGAGGTCCTTCGATATGCGAGATGGCTGTTTGTCTCCAACCTGCTCGGCATCGCCATCGTCTATGCGGACCGGATCGCGGTGGCGGCGGGCCTCTCATCCGAGCTCATCTCCGCATACGTGGTTCCGATGGAGTTGGTGCTGCGGGGGCAGATCCTGATTGGCGCGTTGTCGACCGTCCTGTTTCCGCTGTTGGTGCGCATCGCGGACCGCGGGTCCGGCGAGTTGATCACCGGGGCCGTGTGCGGACAGTTCGTGATCTTCGGAGGCGTGCTCCTGGCGGCGGCCGTAGCCAGCACCTTCGTGCCGCTGGTGCTCGAGAAGTGGATGGGTGCGGCATTCAGCATCGATGCGACGTTGATCGCTCGCGTGGCCATCCTCGGTCTCGCGCCGATCGGCTGCGCAAATCTCGCTACGACCGTGCTCCATGCCCAGGGCCGTACGGCTTACCCGGCAGCCCTCTATGCCCTGGAGTTTCCGCTATACTCGATCGCGCTGTGGTTCGCGGCCCGCACCGGCAATGCGACATTCATCGTCGGGTCATGGCTCGGCCGGTTGTGCTTCGATATGGCCGGCGCCCAGTATCTCCTCCTCCGGCAAAGCTCCCGCGGCTCCTCACTATGGATGTTGCAGCAGCCCCTGTTCCTGGCGACGGTGGTCGCTTATTTTGTCCTGGTCGCCCGGGGGGGCGGCGGCGGCCTGTTGTTCCTGCTCATCTTCGGAGCACTCGGCGCCCTCATGATGTTGGGTGGGCTCAGGCTGATGCCCGGGTCGTTCTTCAAGCGGGCCCGAGCCCCGGCCGTGCATTGATGGCGTGCGAAGTGACCTGACCCGTGCAGAGACTGATCGTCGACAAGTGCCCGGTGAATGCCAATGCGGGGCAGGCAGCCTACTCCGAGGTCGTGGACCATTATTTCGGCACTCCCGGGACCTGGACATACCTGCGCGACCTGGACACGGGTCACATCTGGATGAGCCCACGCCCGGCCGATTTCGAAATCCCGGGACTCTATGGCCAGTACTACACCCACGGTAACGCCCCAGATGCGACCGGTACCCCCTTGCACCGCGCCTACGAGCTCATCCTGCATAGACAGCTCGGCTACCCTCTGGACAGGCCGCCCGGCGCTGCTGTCCGAGTTCTGGCGGCGCTCCCGACTCTGAGCTCCGCGGCCGTCATGGAGGCGCTCAAAATATCGGCGCGGACCTCCGGCAGCCTGCTGGATTTCGGTTGCGGTGATGGAAGCTTCATGTCGCGCATGCAACGGGTCGGCTGGCAGGTGAGCGGCATAGAGCAGGACCGCAAGGCCGCGGATTCCTTGCGGGCGCGCCTGGGTTTTGACGTACGGCCGTCGCTCGATGACTTTTCGGATCGCGCGGGGCAATTCGACCTCATCACGGCCAGCCACGTCATCGAGCACCTGGGGGACCCCGTCGGGACTCTTCGGGCGCTGCGCCGATTCCTGGGGCCGGGCGGACGTCTCATCATCGTGACCCCGAACGCAAACAGCCTGGGGGCGCGCGTGTTTGGGAAGTTCTGGCGTGGACTCGAGCCACCGCGTCATTTCAACGTGTTCACGCCGAAGTCACTGCGGTACGCATTCAGCCAGGCCGGTTATACGATCGAGGAGTTGACCACGGAGACGCGCATGGCTCGCCGGCTGTTCTGGGTGAGCACCCTTGCGAGGCGCGGTGTCCGCGACATCGAGTTGACCCCCCGCTCCGAGCGCCTCACGAAGTGGGGCGGTTATGGGTTTCAGCTCGTCGAGGCCTTTTGCAACGCACTGGGCGCCGAGATGGGGGAGGAGATCTACTGCCGCGGAGCGCCGGCCAATGAGCATTGAGGGGGTGTCAGCGACCTCCGGTCGGCTGTGCCGCATTTGTGCCAGCTCGGGGCCTCATCGCCTGCTCGTCCTGGAAGAGTCGATGTTCGAGACGTGGGAGTCGTTTCGGTATTTTGAATGCTCTTCCTGCGGCTCTGTACAGATACTGGACATCCCGCCGGACCTGGGGCGCTTTTATCCGCCCGAGTACTATTCGTTGGCGCCTCCGGGCCATGGCGCATTGCATAAGCTCCTCAAGGCGGCGGTGCTGAGTTATGTTGGCGGCAAGCCTTCCCTTCTCGGGGCCCTGCTGTACGCATTCGGTTTGCGGCCTGTCGATACTCCTTGGATGCAAGCAGCCGGCGTCAGGACGGAAACGAGGATACTCGATGTTGGCTGCGGCGCTGGTGGGCGCCTGCTCGATCTCTCCCACGCTGGTTTCGCCAATCTCATGGGCATCGACCTGTTCCTCGATGGAGATCGGGTATTGGAGCACGGCCTGACGTTGCGCAAGGCAGAGGTCGGGCAGATCGACGGGAGATTCGATCTCATCATGTTTCACCACTCGCTGGAGCATATGCCCGATCCGGGCGCGGCCGTTGTGAATGCGAGCCGCCTCCTGGCACCGGATGGAAAGATCCTGGTGCGCGTGCCCGTCATGGGGAAATGGGCCTGGCGTCACTACGGCACGGACTGGGTGCAACTCGATCCACCGCGGCACCTGTACACATTTACCGACAAAGGAATCGCGATGCTCGCCGCGGCGGCCGGGCTCGGAATCGGCAAGGTGCTCTACGACTCGGAACCCTTCCAATTCGAAGGTAGCGAGCGGATATTGCGCCTTCGCTCCCAGCGCAGTGACGGCGCGACCCCCGCTTCCGGCAGTGTAGGTATGTCGCAGACCCAGATGAAGCAGCGTGCCCGGCAGCTCAACCTCGCCCAGGACGGCGACCAGGCCTGTTTCATCCTCGTGCGTGCCACGTCCTGACATGGGGCTCTATCTCGTCATTGCCGTCGCCTTGTTTTGCCTGGCCTTCGCACGGCTGACCGACGCCATCGACCGGCGTTTCGAGGTTGCTCTCACGGCCTACCTGACGGTGCTGGCCTATGTCATCTCGTTCATCCGTTGGGAAACCGGTACGGACTGGCCGATGTACATCGAGATGTATGGTCAGATCACGAGTTTCAACGCCGCGCTCACACAGACCTGGTGGGGTCCCGGCTATTCCCTCATTGCCTGGCTGGTGAATTCGGTCGGGGGCGACTACTCGGTATTCCTGTTCTGTATCGCGACCCTGCTTTTTGCCCTGAAATTCCACCTCCTGCGGGTGACCTGCAAGGCGCCGTTGGTCGCCGTATTCGTCCTGTTCTGTACGAGCTTCTTCGATATTTTCTTCGTGCGGCAGAGCGTCGCGGGTACGCTGTTCTGGGCGTTCGCCTGGTACTTCTATCAGAGGCGGTATGTCATTGCGTTTGTCGCCGGACTACTGGCGGTCGCATTCCATTATTCCGCGGCGATTCCCATTGCCATTGTCATGATGGTGGGACATTTCAGCTGGCGACGGGTGCTGTTCCTGGGCGTCCCGGCTCTCCTGGCGGTGTACTACATCAGCACCCAGATCGATATCACCAACGCATTTTCCGCCGCCGCCCGCGTGAACGACTACATCAACAGCGGCTTTACGGAGCAGAAGGCGTCTTCCCTCAGTACCACGTTGCGCTCATACGCGAAGCTGAGTTTCTGGGTGTTCGTGATTGGCGCGGCGTATCTCTCGTTCCTGAAGAACGGTGAGCCGGAGTCGGACACAGGTTGGAGCGCCTTCTGTCTGCGGTGCGCCGCCGGCATTGTTGCTTGCACCGCAGTCCTGGTGCCTGTTTCGGAGATCTTCGCCCGGTTACCGGAGTATTCGTCCTCCCTGTTCGCGGTGGTGCTGGCCAACTACCGGTTTCGCATGGCCCGGATGTCGGTCGGGGGCTTTGCGTACTTCGCCGCGTTGTTGCTGCTGTTTGTGCAATTGGGCTTTGCCTACAGCGCCTATCCGGACCTCTTCTATCCGATAAAGACCATCCTGGGCTGAACCGGTGCTGTACATCGTCGACGCGAATAAGCACGGGGTTGAGCACGTCTCGTTCAACGCGGCCATGCTGCAGGCGCTGATCGGAGCCGCGCGGGAGCGCGGTTCCGGAATCGCGCTCTTTTGTGAGCGTACACATCGGGATGCCGTATTGTCATTGCTCCCGGCGAGCGCCGGGATCGAGTGGCACGGCATCCCTGTCGTGACGGGCTTCGATCGGACCTTTGCCAGGAAGTTCGGCGTGGAGCTCTGTGTTGTGTGGAAGCTGATGTTCAGGGCGAAGCGGGCGGGCGCGGACCTCCTGTTGCTTTCGGTGTTCCCCAACGTCCTGGCCTGTGTCCTGCTGCTGAAGCGACTGTTCCGGGGTGTACGCCTGCATGTGATTCTCCATGGCGAGCTGGAGTCGCTGGTCATCGAGGAGAAACGACCCATCTGGCGGGAAGGCTTCTGGGTGAGGCTCGCTTTGCTGCGACTGTTCGATGGCAAGTGGCCAACGCTGTACGTCCTGGGCCAGGGGATTCGGTCACGCCTGATACAACGTTTTCCGGAAGCGCCGCAGCTACAGCAAGTCCGGGTGATGGAACACCCATACATGTTCGCCGAGAATGCCGTTCGACCGGCTCCTGTTCGCGGCAATGTCAAACTCCGTGTTGGGTTCGTCGGGATAGGGCGGGTCGTGAAAGGGATAGGGTCATTCTTCCAGTTGGCCCATTCGCTGTCCGATCGTGTCAGCTCCGGCGAGCTGCAGTTCGAAGTGATCGGTGGGATCGAAAAGAGTTACCCCTACGATCCTCACGGACCTGTACGGGTCCTTGCCGACCAGCCGGGCGGCCTCAGCGTCGAGAAGTTTCGGGACTCGATCGCGACTCTCGACTGCGCGGTATTTCTTTTCCAGACCGACTACATGTTTACTGCCAGTGGGTCGGTTTTCGACGTGCTCGATGCAGGTGTGGCCATCCTGTCACTCGAGAATCGGTATTTGCGCGATCTCGCGCGCGACGACACCGAACGCGGGATGACGTTTTTCCCGGATGTGCAGGGTATCGAGCGGGAGATCAGAAGGAGACTGGACAGCGGCCTGAGCTTTCCGCGACACACGTATCCGAAGATAAAATGGAATCATTCGGCCGGCACGCAGGTCGCCGTCGCCGCGGAGATCTTCCAATGACGTCGGCCGCGCTTCCCGTCCGCAGGGCGAGAGTCGGTCCCAGGGAGTTGTTCACCCTTTTGCGGGCCAATAAGCGCTTTATTCTCAGCGCCGGTGTGTTGGTCTCGCTGCTATCGTTTGCGGTCGCATCGTTCTTGCCCAGAAGCTACTCCGCGACGGTGGTCGTCAGCCCTGTCTCGAGCGGCCCTGACAGTGGAACGCTCGCCGGTGCGGGCTCATCCCTCAGCACGCCGTTGGCAGGGCTGTCGGAGCTGTTTGGCATGTCTTCGGTCTTGGATTCGAAGAAGGCCGAGTCGGTCGCCTTCCTGCAATCGGATGCGCTCACCGAGAAGTACATCCAGGACAATAATCTGCTGCCAATCTTGTATGCCAGGCTGTGGGACCGGGCGGGAAAGCGCTGGAAGGTCAACGACCCCGAGAAGATACCGACCCTCTGGCGCGCCAATGAGCTTTTCAACAAAGGTATCCGCGAGGTCAAGGCTGAGAAAAGGACCAACCTGGTCACTGTGACCATCGTGTGGAAGGATCCTGTGCTCGCTGCGGAGTGGGCCAATGGCCTGGTGAAACTGGCGAACGACTCGCTGCGGGCCCGGGCGGTGGCGGATTCCGAGCGCAACATCGCCTATTTGAAGGAGGAGGCCGCCCGGACCAACGTGCTCGAAGCGCAGAAGGTCATCTATACGGCTCTGCGCATGGAGATGAGTAAGCTCATGCTGGCCCAGGGCACGCAGGAGTATGCCTTCAAGGTGATCGACCCGGCGCTCGTTGTTGAAAAGGCGCTTCCCCCGGAGCGAGTGGTCTGGCTGCCGTTCGGATTGCTCCTCGGAATGTTCCTGGCGTCTTTCGGGGTGACACTGCGGGCCGCTTTCGTGTGAGGATCAGACGAGATTCGAGGCGATCTTCCTGACGTTGTCTCGGGTGATCGCCTCCAGGACCGGCACTCCCTCGATGACATGTCCTACGAGCGCATCCTCGTAGTTGATGAATCCGCCTGAGCCTGCTGAGCACAATCCCGAGCCCGTGCCGAAGTGAATCCGCGGGCGGGCTCCGGTCAGCGTCATTCGTGCGCTCGTCGTCGCGGCGCATTCCCAGATGACGGCGGAGTTTGGAATGCTGATACCAGCATCGGTCAGCTCGTAGTGGACCTCGCCCCTGACCGTGAAAGCGGCCCGGGAGGTATAACCACGGATGTCGAGGTTGTACTGGATGAGGGTCGCCCGGTCCAACACCAGCGGCGTGGTCAGGGTCATGACCGGCCGGGACGAGCCGGAAAAGTCCCTTTGTAGCTGGACCCTCACATTCTGCAGCGTGTACGACTTCGATACGGTGTGCGTGTTGCCGTCCTTGAGATGGACGCTCCAGGCGGGTATGTGCGGATTGTTGACGATCCACTGGAAGGCGCCATCGAGCGTCGTGGGAGCATCGGCCCGGAACCCGTCCAGGGTGGAGTTTCCGGTCGCATCGTTCACATAGATCGTCGTCGGTACCCCGGTACCGGACACAGGGTAGAGCCGCGTCCTGTTGGTCGTCGAGAAGCGCGCCGCCAACCCCTCGATCGCATCCGGGTTGAGCCGCGGATTGTGGATTTCCACTTCAAAGCTCGAGGACGCCTCGTGGTCGAACGGTGTGAAGGTGGCCGAGCAGCTCAGCATGTGCGGCTGCCGGATAATAACCGACTCGCCGTCTCCCGTAGCCAGGGGGACACGGTCCTTGTTCTTCAGCCCATCGACTGTGATCCGGGATGACCTGCGACAAAGGAAGATCACATGATTCGTGAACTCCTGCTCCATGTGCAGGATGTTGACATTACTGGCCATGCACTCGATGCCCACGGTCCCCAGAGCAATGAATGCATACCCGATCGTGAAGTTCTCACAGAAGGCGAACAGGACTGCCTTGGTCGCCAGCTGGTACCACGCGCCACGGTTCACAAACCCGCAGTCAGGAGTTCCGCGGAGCGCGAAGACGTAGAACACATTGTCAATGAGCCTCTGGTTGGCGGCAGTCCATGCCGGGCTGGCTGAGCCCGAGAGCCACAACTCTCCGGCATCCTGCATGCCGGACTCGCAGCCCGCCGCCCACCAGGCTATCGGGGCCTCGCCTTTGAAGGCGCCGATGGAGAATTCGTATGAGCTCAGGGTCGCCAGGCACGTGTAGAGCGCATTGACGACCACCACCCCGTCGATACGGAAATTGGACGCGCACTGCTGGCGAATTCCTCCAAACGCCGAGTGATTGCAATCGACCACCAGGTTGAGGATCGAAAATCCATGGCACCATGTTCCGACAGCCTTGTCCTTGTCGTCGGCCAGGTAGAATTGGTCCTGTGCGTCGATGACGCGATAAGGTTTCGCTACGGCCCGGCCGGTCGCTTCACTCTCCTGCCGCCAATTCCCCGTGTCGATCACGTAGGCCCCGTTCGGCGCCCCAGATACGCCGCGCGAATAGTTCGCGCGAATGATGGTCAGATTGGCGTTCGCGAAATTAGTCCCGGATTGATTGACGCGGCAGACTCCTTGTAGTGTCACGCATGGCGCGCCCAGTATCGGTGCGGTAACAAGGTACACAGCTCCCGAGAAATACACGGTTCCTCCGCGCGCCATATCTGGAGAGGTGCCATGCGGATTACCTATATTGCCGGGGGAGTAGACCGACACGTCGTTCATTACGCGGATCGCCGCGTTGATGGCGTCGGTCATGTCGGTGCTGCCGGGGTTTGTGTTCGCACCGTACCGGTCCACGTATCCTGGTGGAAACGACAGGTTGACCGGCGTAATACCTGACGCGCGCTCGGCCGAAGTCTGTGGATACCCCGGAGTAGTACGGATCTGGGCATCGGCACCCGGGAGTACTCCGGCCGCTCCGGTGGCCGTGGCGGCGGCGAGCAGGCCTTGTGAAAGATCCCGACGACGCATAGACCTTCCTCTATGACGACAGATCAACCGCCATTCCTTCTCGGAAGGCGCGTTGTTTGAGTAGGTAGTTCGCCCACTTCTCCTTGCGGGCCAGGAGCCGCCAGTGGAAGAGGAGCTGCAGGCTCGCCAGCCAAAGGAGTCTGGCGGGTAACGGGAGATGCTTGCGAATGAAGAGCACGCGGTTGCGCGTGGTGTAACGCACGAAGAAAGGTGAGCCACTTCCCCCGGTCAGGGAGCTCACCTTGTGCAGCAACGATGCGTTCGGCGTATACCAAAGCTTCAGGCCGAGAGACTTCGCTCTCCAACAATAGTCGGCGTCCTCGGTATAGACGAAGTATCGCTCATCGAAATAGCCCACACGCTCGATCGCGTTGCGCCGGATCAGAATGCAACAACCCGGCGCGAATTCGACGGGCTTCGGCTCATCATACTGGCCGGTATCGATCACCCGTTCGCCGAGGTGCACGCTGGCATACCCTCGGAGTCGTTGGAAGCGCCCACCGGCGGCCCATATCCTGCGTGGCTCGTCGAAGTGGTAGATCTTTGGCACCGTCAAGTCGGCACCGAGCGCGCGCTCGGCCTCCAGTAGTCGCGTGATGAGGTCCGGGCCGAACGTGGTGTCGTTGTTGATGATCAGGACATGACTGCTGCCTTCCGCCAGGCCCGCTTTCATTCCGATGTTGCAACCCGCAGCGAATCCCACGTTACCACCGCTTTCGATCAGGCGGATACGCGGGTCCCGGAATAAACGCACGCGCTGGAGTGTGTCATCTGAGGAGGCATTGTCGATGATATAGATCAGGAGCGACTGGTGATCCTGCGCCAGGGTTGAGCGCATGAAATCGTCCACGACCTCGCCACTGTTATAAGTGACGGTTACCACTGCCACTACGGCAGTTGAGCCAGGCTTCATGCCGTTCGCGGTGTGCCCGGCGCCACGATGCTGCGCCATTGCGCGGCGTACCTCTCGGACGACAGGGTGCTACGGACGAAGGCATTGCCCAGCGCCGCGGCCGACACCCACAAATCGCGGTATTCCTCCGGATGCAGCAGGTATGCGGCCCATTCGGACTCATCGAGCGCCAAGGGATATCCGGATATCTCGAGACCCTCGAAGGCGAGCGGATTGCCGAGGACCGGAGCGCCGAACGACCAGGCCTCGATGATCTTGGTCTTGATTCCACCCGGCAGAAGGCACGGAAGCAGCAGTATGCTGCCGCTCGTGTATGCCACCGCCACATCATCCACGTAGCCGTGCCAGATGACTCCATTGTGTTGAGTCAGGGGGCGCTCCTGTCGCCCATAGATATGCAACTGCGCCGCCGGCTGCAGTTCGTCCCAGAGTCGCAGCAGAAAATCGATGGCCAACCGGTTCTGCACCAGGCGGTCGCTGCCGATGAACGTGAAGCGAAACGGACTCGCCGGTGGTGGAAGACTACGGTAAGTGTGCGCCGGGGGCGGAACGGAATGCACGTTTTCACCTGTCTCCGGGGCCAGCCTGTCACGCAGCATGTCTCGCTCCGCCGACGACACCAACACGACGGCGTCGGCGGACCTGGCGATATCCAACTCCGCCGTACTCAGTGCCGCCGCTTCGTAGCGCGCGATCAGGCCGGAGATGCGACTCTCAGCAGCCCACTGGAACGGCTTGGGAAACAGGTGCCGCAGAAACCCCAAGGACAGGGGTAGCCTTTTGAGAGCGATTTGCTCCATACGCCGTGACATCAGGTCGTCCATGTCGATGACGAGGCGGGCGCCCGGCAATCGGCGGCGGATCTCGCGCATCAGGCGGTGGCATCTCACGGTGTCGAGATAGACAGCATCGAACCGTCCCGCTTCGAGGTCGGCGAGCAAAGCCCCGATCTCGCTCGCTCCCGAATACAAAATGGTCTGCAGGGGTGCCGGGCGACCGGTGAGTAGTCCAAGCACCAGCCTGGCCCCGGCAGTAAACAGGTCGCGCGCACGGCGGGTCTCTACGAGGCTGTGCAGTCGCAGTTCCGTGACGTCGAAATCCTCGTTGAACGCTTTCCGGATCTCACGCAACACGTTCACCCTGCCCACACCCGAGTCTGCGGCGATCGCCCGGGTGAGAACCACTGCCACTTTGGGGCGGTCAGGCGGGGGAGCGGCGTGCGTAGGTGTCAGCGGGTTCCTCGCAGTCTTCGGGGGTGCGAGCACATTCATGAAGACAAGTTCCGGCAGACACGGCATTGCCCGGGATGGCAATCCCGGTAGGCCTGTGCCAATCTGGCCATTGGCAATTCTACAGGATTATGCGGGAACCCATGCACGAGCGAGCGCTGCGGGAAAAACAACAGTGGAATGCCGGCACGGTCGAGCAGGAGTGGGTTCAGCTGCGCACCCGGTTCATCCATGTGTTCGCCTGCCCGAACACTCAACGGCTCAATGCCCACTGGGATCGTTGTCTCCAACGGGCGCTTCCCGGGAAAGCCGCGCTCGTGATCGGGTGCTTCCGCGGGGAGGAAATGGGGCAGTACACGAGCCATCGGCCCGCGCGGATTGTTGGGATCGACATATCGGATGTGGCCATCGCCCACGCCCGTGAGCATCTGCAGGGTGAGTTCCATTGCATGGATGCGCACGCCATGGACTTCCCCGATCAGTCCTTCGATACGATCATCGGGCGCGGCATCCTGCATCACCTGGACTTCGAGCGAGCGGTCCGCGAGGCGGCGCGAGTGCTCAAACCGGGCGGCCGCCTGTTGTGCGCGGAGCCGCTCGGGGACAATCCGGGCGCCAAGTTGATCCGCTTGCTGAATCCACGCTCCCGAACGGTGGATGAAACTCCGCTCACGCGCCAACGCATCCGTTTTGCCGACAACTACTTTGGAGGCGAGCACGACCACTGGTTCGCCAATCTCACCAGTGTACCCGTGGGCATGCTGACATCACTTCTGCCTCTCAAAGCCGACAATCTGGCGCTGCGCGCGTGCGATAGGATCGATGCCGCGTTGATGCATACGCCCCTGCGCACCTGGATGCGGTACTCGGTCCTCAACTGGCAGAAGAAATAGCCCGCTAGCCCTTCTGCCACGCGAGTCGGGCCAACACCACGAGCACCGACAGGACGAAGCTGCCGAAAAAGGCGGCCAACACCCAGATCTTCTTCTGCGGAAAGGCAGCCTTCTCGGGCACCAGCGCCGGATCGATCACTTTGAAGGCGTACTCGGGAGTGCCCCGGGCAATCATGCTCTTGCTGATCTCCGACTGCAGCAGGTTGTAGATCGCCTGCTTGATGCCGAGCACGTCGGTGCCGGCCGCCTGTTGGGTGAGGTAGGCGATGTTTCGATCCGACTCGGCAATGGCCGTTTCGCGCTCATAGTCGTTGGTCATTTTCACGAGCCCGTTCGCCCATTTTGCCGCCAGCAGCGGGTCCTTCCAGCGGACCTTCAGGGTGACCATGCCGGTCTTGTTGTCCGGCTCGACCGTGCGGATGTTCTTGAAGAACTGGGTGGCTATCCAGAGTGTCGGAGTCTTCTTCGGGTCCGTAACCTTCCATTTCCCGGTGGCGGCGTCCCACTTATCCTCGTAGAGGATCGGCATCAGGTTGTTTTCACGGATGTAGCGTTGCATGAGTGCCTGGGATTGCAACGTCGCGAGCGACTCATTCTTCTTCGAGTCCGATCCCAGCGACATGCCGGCCAGCGCGGCGAGTCCGCTGAGGGAGCCCAAGGCGCCGCCGCCGAGTGACTTCTCCGACGTGCTCGTCACCGGGGAGATGACGATCACCGCGTCGTATTGCTTCTGGATGACGAACGACAGGACTCCTATCAGGATCGTGCAGCAGACCATGAACAGCGCGATCCGGTAGCGATACAGCAGCAGTGTTTGCACGAGATCCTTCATGCGGATCTCATCTGACTGACTGACTGAATGTACGGCTGTGTCCATCTGGGCTTATGTTACGGTATGGGACCGTCGGCTGTACCGGTGGCGCAGCATAGCGCCGATCAGTTTCATCCGTTCGGTAGCCACCGTCGCCACAGGTCGCCGGCGGTCGGTTGCCGTTACGGAGAACGCGTCCGTATGGCGCCTGTAAAGGATCAACGGCACGGGCAAGACGGCCAGTGTATTGTCGCATGCCGCATTGAAAGTAAGCCAGTAATCATGCGGAACACCCGCCGGAAAGGGCAGTAGTGTTTCGAGGTAACCTCTCCGGCACGCCACCGTGGCCCCGATGATCGACGGCTTCCAGTAAAGGGAGAGGCACGAGAAATGTCGCGCTCCACGCAACTCGAAGAACGAGCGATGGAGAGTCTCGAGCCGCTCGTCGACGACGATCGCATCCGATGCGGCGCAGTCCGCTGCGCGCAACGCGTTATCCAACATCGCGACCTTGTTGGGTAGCCAGATGTCGTCCTGGTCGCAGAAGAACACCGTATCACCACGGCAGCCCGCGATCGCTCTTTGAAAATTGGCGACGTAGCCCAGGTGCCTGTCGTTGCGCAGCACGCGAACCCTCGCGTCACCTCGCCGGGCGATCACTTCGAATGTACGGTCCGTGGAGACGTCGTCCGAGACTACGATCTCATCCTGCGGGCCCAGCTGCGGGAGGATGCTGTCGAGCTGTTCACCAATGAACCGCTCACCCTGATAAGAAGCGAGGACCACACTGCGGACGGTGTTCGGTTTCAGCACAATTCTTCAAATCCATCCGCACAGAGCTGAAAAAAGCGCCACCGCGTTGTCGCGTCGGCGGCGGCGTGCCCCATGCAGGCAGAATCTCGCGATCCGCAGTCGCCTGCGCCAGGTCCGCGGGCCCGTGAGCTCGTGGTGCCAGCCCCGGACCAGGGGGTTGCCCGGCGCGGCAGCGCTGCAAATTCCGGCGATCGCCTCCAACTGGGTGCGATACCAACCTCGGCGGATCATGCCCAGGCGCTTGATGACACCCCGAAAGCTACCCCGTGCCCCGGTGTGGTTTCCGGCGTGTTGGCGATATCGCATCGAGGGCTCCGGGTCCAGGCACCACGGCAGGTCCCAGGAGCGCGCGAGCGCATAGATCAGCCAGTCGTGGTAATGGACCGAGTCGGTCATCTCCCGGTGACCCGCGATGAAACTCCGTACGCGCTCGTAGAACTCGCGAGTCAGTACGAACGTACAGCCCTGGCCGGCCCCTTCAAACAGGAAATCCGCCGCGGTGGGCGGCCCCGAGATCTCGGTCAGGGTCTGCCGCCCATCCTCCCAGGCGGCGGTCGTGGCGCTCGAGTACCCCGCGGCCTTCTTGGCCTCCAGCATCCGGCAACCTCTCGAGAGCTTGTCGGGATTCCACAGGTCGTCCTGGTCGGAGAAAGCGACAAAATCGGCGGTGCCGGCGGCGTTCGCGCTGATCAGGCTCAAAAAGCTGCGTGCCGGCGAACCACTCGCTATGGGCACGGTGACAATGTTGATCCTCTCATGGGCCGCGTATCGCGCCAGCCCGTGGTGCGTGGCATCGATCGGGCCTTCGTCGCGGATCGCGATACGCAGATCCACACCCTGCTGGCTCAAAATGGTTTCGAGCTGCTCCCCGATCCAGCGTGAGCCGTTGCAAGTGGCCAGTAGCACCAGAATCCGCGGACAACACACAGCGCCGACTTGCGTGGGTGCCGCAAGAGGATAGTCGTCGCGACAGGGGGCGACTTGGCTCAATACGCTCCGTTTCCTCGCAGAACGACCCCAGTGGTCTTCACCAGGATGTACAGGTCGAGCAGGAGGTTCTGGTTACGCACGTAGTAGGTGTCCAGCACCACGCGCCGCCGGTAGTCCGTATTGTTCCGGCCGGTGACCTGCCACAGGCCCGTGATACCGGGCTTGGCCGCCAGGTAGGTGCCAACACTGCGCCCGTATCGTAACAGCTCTTCCCGTACCACCGGGCGGGGGCCGACGAGGCTCATCTCGCCACGCAGGACATTCAGCAACTGGGGCAGCTCATCCAGGCTCGTGCGGCGAAGAAACCGTCCCAGCGAGGTCACCCGGGGATCGTGTCGGAGCTTATGGTCACGCACCCATTCGGCCTGCAGCGCGGAGTCGCTCTCCAGCAGATCGCGCAGAACCTGCTCCGCGTTCGGCACCATCGTGCGGAACTTCAGACAGGAAAACATCTTGCCGTCGCGCCCAACGCGACGATGGCGGTAGATGATCGAGCTGCCTTCCTTACTCATGAGAAAGACAATGACCCCGATGAGCGGTAGAAACACGAGTCCAAGGATGATCGCGCCGACGACGTCCAGGACTCGCTTGGCGACGGCGGCGGCACCGCTGAGAGCGAAGGCGCCGGTCGCGGGGGCCTCGACGACTGGTCGGACACCTTCGGGGAAACTGATTCCGGCCTGGGGTAACTCGGCCACGCCCTCCGCTTCAATGGCCCCTTCAGCGACCGCCCCATGTTTCAGGCGTATCTCCGTGGCGCTCACCAACTGCGGGCGCCTCGGCAGCACCCGGACGACAGCTGCCGCGCCTCGCGTCGACGGCTCGTTCGCTTGTTGCATCGACAACTCAAATCCCCTTGTGGCTTTTCGTTGGTTTCACTGTCGCAACCGGGCGACACGCTACCCGTGTCAGCTGTTGATTCGTCCATGACAGTCCCGCAGAAGTGCTGTATTCAGCTTGCCAACGCCGCTCCGGAGGAGAAGTTGACTCATGACACCCACAAGGGGCGCTCGGGATCATCGGCTATCGAAACTGAATGGGACGTGAAGAGCTGACAGCAAATTGTGGGCCTGCGGCAGCCTGACAGTGGATCTCCTGGTAGATCTCGCGGGAAATGCTGAGTTGAAGTTGGAGCGAGCATGAGCGTGCCCTGATGCGATGGTCCGTAACGGTGCGCGGGGCGAGACGGAGTCCCTTCAGTAGTGCACGCAACCTGAGCTGGGCGGCGTGCCAGAAAGAAAATCATTGACGCAGCCGGCATTTGCCAGAAGAGCTTGCCAGCAAAGGCGGGCGTGTGGCTGTAACAGTTTGTCGCCAGATTGTTACCACCCGTGCGCACCGCACGTCTTCGCAACGCATCGTGCGGTAATCGAACCCGTCCTTGAGGCTGGTGGGACCTTCCGCTAACCTCCGGAATCCTTTGGCCCATAGAGTTCAAAAACTTAATGCGTGTCACGATTTTCGGCTCTGGTTATGTAGGCTTGGTTACCGGGGCCTGTCTCGCGGATGCGGGCAACCACGTGATTTGCGTCGATGTCGACGCCGGCAAGATCGAGCGGCTCAACCGCGGTGACGTTCCCATCCACGAGCCCGGCCTCGATGCCGTCATCAAGCGCAATGCGGAGGCCGGACGCATCGAATTCACGACCGATGCGGCGAAGGGAGTCGAACACGGGCTCTTCCAGCTCATAGCTGTAGGTACCCCGCCGGACGAGGACGGTTCAGCGGACCTGCGCTATGTGCTTGCCGCGGCTCGCACTATTGCGACGCACATGAACCGTTATTGCGTCGTCATCACCAAGTCCACGGTGCCCGTCGGCACGGCCGACAAGGTCCGCAAGGAGCTGGAAGCCACCTTGGCCGGGCGCGGGGCAACGGTGGAGTTCGACGTCGTCTCGAACCCCGAATTTCTGAAGGAGGGGGCGGCGATCGCGGACTTCATGAAGCCGGACCGGGTGGTCGTCGGGACCGACAATCCGCGCACCACGGAGCTGATGCGGGCGCTCTATGAGCCGTTCATCCGCAATCACGACCGGCTCATCGTGATGGACATCCGTTCCTCCGAGCTCACCAAGTACGCGGCCAACGCCATGCTGGCCACGAAGATCAGCTTCATGAACGAGCTGGCGAACATCGCCGAGCGGCTCGGGGCGGACATCGAGAAGGTGCGCGTGGGTATCGGCTCGGACCCGCGCATCGGTTACAGCTTCATCTATCCGGGGACGGGCTACGGCGGCTCGTGCTTCCCGAAGGATGTGCAGGCCCTGATCCGTTCCTCGCAGGAGGTGGGTCACAAGGCCCAGATCCTGAGTGCCGTCGAGGATGTGAACGAGCGGCAGAAAGAGGTGCTCTTCCACAAGATGAAGGGCCACTTCCCGAACCTGCGGGGGCTCACGCTCGCCGTGTGGGGCCTGGCCTTCAAACCCAACACCGACGACATGCGCGAAGCGCCCTCACGCGCCCTCATCGACATGCTGTTCAAGGCCGGCGCCAAGGTGCGGGCCTACGACCCCGTCGCCTCGGACGAGGCGCGCCGCATCTACGGCGACCGTCCCGACTTCGTTCTGTGCAAGAACGCCTATGAGGCGGCGGAAGGCGCGGACGCGCTCGGCATCGTCACGGAATGGCAGGAATTCCGGAGTCCCGATTTCGAGCGTCTCAGGCAGCTTTTGAAAGCTCCCGTCATTTTCGACGGCCGCAACCTTTATGATCCGGGGATGGCCAAGCGGTTTGGCTTCACCTACTACGCCATCGGTCGCGGTACACGGCTTGCTGTAGCGTAGCGGTCACGTTCGTAAGAATCACTATGCTCACGCCAGTTATTCTCTCGGGCGGCGCCGGAACCCGGCTCTGGCCCCTCTCCCGCGAGCTTTATCCGAAGCAATTGCTCGCCCTCACGGGCGAGCGCACGATGCTGCAGCAGACGGCGCTGCGGCTCGAGGGGCTGGCGGCGACGGCTCCTATCGTCGTTTGTAACGAGGCGCATCGGTTCCTCGTGGCGGAGCAGCTGCGGCAGATCAATGTCGAGCCGCGGGCATTGGTGCTCGAGCCTTTCGGGCGCAATACCGCCCCGGCGATCGCGCTCGCGGCGCTGGCCGCTCTCAAGGCCGGCGGCGACGCGGATGCCGATCCCGTACTGCTCGTTCTCCCCGCCGACCACGTCATCCGTGACGTTCCCACTTTTCAGAAGGCCGTAAAAATCGCACTGCCGGCGGCCGAGCAAGGCAAGCTCGTGATGTTCGGCGTCGTGCCTGGCACCCCTGAGACGGGTTACGGCTATATACAACGGGTCGAAGCGGGGCAACTTGGTGCGGACGGCGTGCACCGCATTGCCCGGTTCGTTGAAAAGCCCGACGCCGACAAGGCGGCGCAGTTCGTACGCTCCGGCGAGTACTACTGGAACAGCGGCATGTTCCTGTTCCGGGCGCGCCGCTACCTCCAGGAACTAGAGCGGCTCGCCCCGGAAATCGCCAAGGTGTGCGCCAGCGCGTTCGGGAGCGCCAAGAGCGACCTCGATTTCACCCGTATCGAGCCGAAGGCGTTCGAAGCCTGTCCCTCCGACTCGATCGACTATGCCGTCATGGAAAAGACCGCGGATGCCATGGTCGTCCCCCTCGACGCGGGGTGGAGTGATGTCGGCTCGTGGGCAGCGCTCCACGGCGCCTCCGAGACGGATGGCCATGGGAACGTCGCCCGCGGGGATGTGATTTCCGAGGACTCGGACGGTTGTTACCTGTATTCAGAAAGCCGGCTCGTCGCCGTCGTCGGTCTCCAGGATCATGTGGTGATCGAGACCAAGGACGCGGTGCTGGTCGCTCCGAAAGACCGGGTGCAGGACGTCAAGAAGCTCGTCTTCCGCCTCAAGGAGCAGGGCCGCTATGAGCATTCCCTGCACCGCGAGGTTTTCCGCCCCTGGGGCAGCTACGACAGCATCGAGAACGGGCCCCGCTTCCAGGTAAAGCGACTCAAGGTGAAACCGGGCGCGGTCCTGTCGCTGCAGATGCATCACCATCGCGCCGAGCACTGGATCGTGGTGTCCGGTACGGCGCGGATCACGCGCGGCGACGAGGTTTTCCTGCTGGAGGAAAACCAGTCCACCTATATCCCGGTGGGCGTGCGGCACCGCATCGAGAATCCGGGCAAGATCCCGGTGCACATCATTGAAGTGCAGTCCGGCTCCTACCTCGGTGAGGATGACATCGTCCGCTTCGAGGATCGCTACGGCCGCCAAGGGACGACGACCTGAGCCCGCGCATGACCGTCAATCTGAGCTCCTTCAAGGCCTACGACATCCGTGGGCGGATTCCGGAAGAGATCAACGAGACCCTCGCTTACGACATCGGCCGCGCCTACGCCGCCTTCGTGAAGCCGCGGCGGGTGGCTGTCGGATATGACATCCGATTGTCGAGCCCGCAGCTCGCGGCCGCGCTGAAGCGTGGGCTGATGGACTGCGGCGTCGACGTGCTCGATATCGGGCTTTGTGGCACCGAAGGCTCTTATTTCGCGACGTTCGCCGAGGAGTTGGACGGCGGTGTGATGGTCACCGCGAGCCACAATCCGCCGGACTACAACGGCATGAAGTTCGTTCGCGAGCAATCGCGACCCATCAGTGGCGACACCGGCCTGTTCGAGATGCGCTCGCTGATCCAGTCGGGCAACTGGCCCGCCAAGGCGGCGCGCCCTGGTAGCGAGACTCGACTGGACATCAGCCGCAAATACCTCGAGCACCTGTTGAGCTATGTTGATATAGGCAAGTTGCACAAGGCTGGCGCGCCCCGGCTCAAGGTGGTCGTGAACGCCGGTAACGGCGGCGCCGGGCTCATCGTCGACCAGCTCGAGCCGCACCTGCCGTTCGAGTTCATCAAGGTGCACCACGAGCCCGATGGGACCTTTCCGCACGGCGTGCCCAATCCCATGCTGTTGGAAAACCAGGCCTCCACCGCGGACGTGATCCGGCGCACCGGGGCGGACCTGGGGCTCGCGTGGGACGGCGACTATGACCGTTGCTTCTTCTTCGACGAGCACGGGCAGTTCATCGAGGGTTACTACCTCGTGGGCCTGCTCGCCGAGGCTTTCCTGCGCGGGGAGCCGGGCGGTCGCGTCGTACACGACCCGCGGCTCACGTGGAATACGATCGACATCGTGCGCCGCTGCGGCGGCCAGCCGGTGTTGTGTAAGTCCGGTCACGCGTTCATCAAGCAGAAAATGCGCGAGGTGGACGGTGTGTATGGTGGCGAGATGAGCGCCCACCATTACTTCCGGAAATTCTCCTACTGCGACAGCGGCATGATTCCCTGGCTGCTGGTGCTTCAGGTCATCTGCGAGCGCGGCCTGTCGCTGTCGCAGCTCGTGGGCGAGCGGATGCGGCTCTTCCCGGCCAGCGGCGAGATCAACCGGCGCCTCGAGACGGATGCGAAATCCATCCTCGCGCGGGCCCGGAAGCGGTATGAGTCCGAGGCTCAGTCCCTCGATTTTACCGATGGGCTGTCCATGGAATTCCGTGACTGGCGCTTCAACCTGCGCGGCTCCAACACCGAGCCCCTGGTGCGGCTGAACGTCGAGTCGCGTGGTAGTGAAGCGCTGATGCGGGAAAAAACGGACGAGATCCTGCGACTGATTGACGGCTGAGACACTGCCGCTGGAACAAAATCAGCGGGAACGTTTCTTGCTCGGTGCCGCCGGTATGCAAACGGGAGACGCTTTGGAGGCCACCAAGCCATTGCGTGTGCTGATCGCGGAGAACCACCGCGATTTGAGCGACGTGATGAGCCAGCTGATCGATACCGAGCCCGACATGCAATGTGTCGGACAGGTGTCTGACGCTACCGAGGTGCTTTCGGCCGCGCGGGATGCCTCCGCCGACGTGTTGATCCTCGATCTCATGCTGCAGGGAGGTAGCGGCCTGCCCCTGGTCGAGGAGCTCACCAGTGCCATGCCTTCACTGCGGGTCATCATTTTCAGCGGCCTTGCCAACAGCGAGGAAGTCGCTCGCGAGGTGAAGCGCCGCGGGGCGGCGGCGTTCGTCACCAAGGGCTGCGACTTCCAGGTCCTCCTCGACGCGTTGAGACCCACCCAGGCGCCCCGGCTGGCCGGCTAGACGCCTAGGTTGTCCCGAGGAGCTCGCGCAGGCTCTGTGCCGCACGGTCGGCCGTGTGGCCGTCCCAGAGCGCGGGTTTGCGGCCGGTCGGCCACTTACCCTGCAAGGCTTCGCGCGCGGCCGCGACCAGGCCGTCAGGTTGCAGCAGCCGGTTGGTCCCCTCGGTCAAAGTAATCGGTCGCTCGGTGTTCTCCCGCAGCGTGGCGCAGGGTATGCCGAGGTAGGTCGTCTCTTCCTGCACGCCGCCCGAGTCCGTGATGGCCAGGGTGCAACCGGTGACGAGGCTCATGAACTCGATGTAGCTCAGCGGTTCGGTCGGATGGATCCCGGGGCTGCCGGTGATCGTGCCCAGCAGTCCGAAATCCTCCAGCCGCTTGCGGGTGCGTGGATGGATGGCGAACACCACCTGCAACTCCTGCGATAGGGCTACCAATGTCGTCACGAGCTCGGCGAGCTTGTCGCGCTCGTCGACGTTGGAGGGGCGATGGAGCGTTACAACCGTGTAAGGCCGGCCCTGCACCCCGAGGCGCCGCCGCGTATCGGCGCCCTCGATCTTGTCCCGCAACATTTCGAACGAGTCGATCATGATGTTGCCGATACACACGATTTTCCCGGGCGGGACGCCCTCTGCCCGCAGGTTCGCATCGGCATCCGGTGACGGTGTCCACAGCAGGTCGGCGATCGCATCCGTGGCGAGGCGGTTGATTTCCTCCGGCATGCGCCGATCGCGACTGCGCAGTCCGGCCTCCAGGTGTATGACAGGGATCCACAGCTTCGTCCCGACCATCGCGCAGGCGACTGTCGCGTTGACATCCCCGACCACGACGATCGCATCCGGACGCTCACGCATACAGACCGCCTCGTAAGCGATCATCGTCCTCCCGGTTTGCTCCGCGTGAGTGCCACTGCCAACCTCAAGATGGTGTGTGGGCTCGGGGAGACGCAGGTCCCGGAAGAAAGTGTCCGACATATTGGCGTCGTAATGCTGTCCGGTGTGAACTATGTGCGGTGTGCACCATTTTTCCTGTGCCAATGCGTGATACAACGGCGCCACTTTCATGAAGTTCGGTCGCGCTGCGGCGATGAGATGAATGCGCTTGGATTGCAAGTGCTATTGCCTCTTGGAGCGGTACGCGCGAAGCTTATCCGATCGTGTCATTGCAAATGCAGTGCACGATGTCGGTTCGGGCCGCAGGCTCCGACCCAGGTAACGCCCGGACTGACGTAAGCTTGACCCGGCGGTGCGCCATACCTGTCTGCCGTTAGAGACACTGGTGGCACAATCGACGGGTCGGGTAAGTTCAATGGTTCTTTACATGCACGGGGGCCAACATGGCGCTTTGGAAAGATACGAACTCAGGACCCGCTTCCGGACCGGCGACGAGCGCGCCGCCACCGTCCGGCCCACCACCGCTGCGTGAGCCGCAGGTGGAAAGGACGAATGTAGCACCCCTGAGCCCCGAAACTGCTCGCCGACCCGCCGTGAAGGAGGCGCAACGCCTGGATATGAAAGAGTCCGTCATCGCCTCGGATCTGACCATCGAGGGCAAGATCGTAGGTTCCGGCCATGTGCGCATTGCCGGTCGTTTCAAGGGCGATGTAGCGGTCGACGGTAATGTCACCCTCGATACCGGTGCCCACCTGGAAGGCCAGGTCAAGGCGAGCGTCGTCGTCGTCGGCGGCGAGCTACTGGGCAACATCGAAAACGCCAAACGGGTCGAGCTGCTGGAAGGCGGCGTGATCAGCGGCGACGTCAAGGCAGGCTCTCTCACGGTTGCGGCCGGCTCGCGCATGCGCGGCCAGGTCGAATTCGGCTGGGATGGCACTGAAGCACGCGCCAAGTCAGTCGGTAACGCATGAACGTAGCTTCTCGCCCGGTCGTCCCGGGCAAGACGCGTACTTGTCCGCACTGTAAGGCTGTCATTCTCGAAAGCCTCAGTATCTGTCCGGGCTGCCTGCACCACCTGCGCTTCGACTCGGAAGCGGCGAAGCGCCAGGTGGCGGCCACGTCCGCCTTGCGTGTCGAGGGGCTGATCCGTCATCCGCCCCTCGAGGAGCCCTGGGAATATTTCGTAACCATCGCGATCCGCAACGATCGCGGTGAGGAAGTCGCGCGCCAGGTCGTGAACGTCGGCGCGCTGTCGGGCGCTGAGAAGCGCACTTTCACGCTGTCGGTGGAAATGCTGCCGCCGCAGCCGCCCGTACCCACCAACAATCCCAACACGAGCGTCACCGGCTCGAACCCGATGTTGAAGCAGGGCGCGCAGCCCGGAAAGGCGACACCGGCCCAGATGGCGGGCTTGAAGCCCCCCGTACCGGGACAGAAGCCGCCCAAGAAGCACTAAAAGCTCGCTTCCGTCTGTATCAGGAACTGGACCTTGTCGATGCCCGGTTGAGTATGGAGCGGAAAGGCAACGTCCACGTGTACGACGTTGCCGAACCCCGAGCGCGCATTACCGAATCGCAGGCCGAAGCCTGCATCCTCCAGGAACCCGAGGCCCGGCGCCGCAAGCGGTGCGTTACCCCAGGTACGGCCGGCGTCGGCGAACACTGCCGCGCCCACGCGGAATAACCGGAACGGATACCAGTCGGTGAAGTAACGCTCCTCCACGCTCACGATGCCCCGGCCCGTGCCGTCCTGGTACCGCAGGGGGTAGCCCCGCAGACCGTTGTCCCCGCCCAGAAGAAGTTGGTTCTCGATATCGAGGCGCCAACCGTTCGCGGCGTGCACCGTGCTGAAGAACAGCCAGTTTTTCGACTGCTGGAGGTAGTAGCGGATCGCGGCGTCGAGCACACCGTTGCGCAAGGAACCATCCTCGACCCGACCGGTGAAGACGCTCGTCATCAGGACGGTGGAGTTCTCCGTCGGCACCGCCCCGCGGCCGGCGGCCAGCATGAAAAGCAGGGCGCTGCGGCTCGAGCCCGCGGCCGAGTCGGCCCAACCCACTCGCGCCGTTGCGTAGGTGCCGAGGGAAAAGTCCTCCGTGCGGCCGATCTGGTCGCGGTTCTCGAGCTTGACGTAGCGGTCCTGCACGAGATCGAAGCGGATCCACGGATACAAAAAGCGGCGATCCTGGGGCACCAGCGTCGGGCCCGCCCAGTTCGGATCCGGGTCGAAGCGCCGCTCGTCGTAGGTGACTCCCGCGCTCCAACGCCGCACCCAGCCGTTGTTCAAACCCGCCGACCAGCCCGCGTAGGCCTGGGCAAACACGGCGTGATCGTGATACTGGTCGATGACATTGCCGCGGTCGTAGAGATGGTCGACCTGGTCGTTGGCCTGGGCGACGACGCCGCCGGCGTAGTGGGTGTCGAGCGAATAGAACGGACTGTTGATGACGGCCTGCTTCATCACGCCGTCGCTCAACTGCGCGTAGTTCAGACTCACCATGGTCCAGGTGCCGAAGGCGTGGCTGTTGGCGAAGCTGACACTGGACTCGCTGCGGTCGACCGCGCTCTTGTGGCCGATACCGACGGCACTGCCGGTGCCGAAGATGTTGAGCTCCTGCAGCGAGACGCCGGTGCTGTTGCTGCCGCCGCTGCGTCCGAAGTTGAATCCGGGGTCCAGCGTCCAGACATCCCGGGTCGTTACCAGCACGTCGACCTTGCCGTCGTGGTAGCGGACGGGCTCGATCGTCGCGTCGTAGAAATAGCGGTCCGCGCGCAGGATCCGCGCGGATTCCTCGATCGCGTGCCGCGAGTAAGGATCGCCGGAGCGGAACAGGAGCTGGTGCCGGATGACACTGCGGCGGGTGCGGACGTGTAACCGGTCCGCGAGACGAAATAACGCCTTGTTGTCCTTGGGGTCGGCCTTGTCGAAGACATTCTTATTGTCGATCTCGATGTCGCCGAACACCGCGCCGGACTGCTCGAGCTCGGCATCACTGGGGAGGGGCTCGTCGGGATTGGCCGCGGTCGCCGGCCGCCATGTCAGGGCCAGCCACGCCAGGATGAGGATGAAGGTTGCCTGCTGCTTGTAGGACTGAGCCCTGCTCCAATTCACGCGCCACTCAACCGCCATGCAGCGAGAGTAGCGTGTCCGGAGCGCATTTGGGCAGGTCCGCCCGCTGCAGATGTGATGTCAGTCGTGCTCGGTGGCCGGAGCTGTGGATCGCGACAGTCGTTTGCGTCGCGCGCCTGCGTCCTTCGTCGCGGTCGCCAGCGCCTTGCCCATGATCGGCTCGAGTTGCCCCTGCGCCGCGGTCTCGATCGCCTGCGCGGCGGCCCGATAGCAGCGGATGATCTCCAACCCGAACGGCGTGAGCGTGACGCCACCACCGCCCTGGCCGCCGATGCTGGCGGTCGCGGCGGGTTCGCTGAAGGAGTGATTGAGGCCATCGAGCAGCAGCCACGCGCGCCGGTAGCTCATGCCCAGCGCCTGCGCCGCCTGGCGCAACGAGCCGGTCTTCTGAATGCTTTCCAACAGTTCGATCTTGCCCGGCCCGAGCGAGCAGGCTTCGGAGAAGTCGACACGGAATCGGACTAGCTGCTTCATGGTGTAAAGCATACTGCAATGTCAGCGGTTGCGGAGGCGCTGATTTTGCTGCTACCGGTATGTTTTTGCCTATACTGCGGCGCACCAGTTACGAGGTGCTAACAATGAGCAGACGAACGACAGTCCGGGGCCTGCTGGCGTGGCTTTGTGTGGCGTTTTTTGGCGTTGCAGGCGGCTCCGCGGGGGCTGCCCCTGAGACTCAGTCCATCCTCGTGTTCGATGCGGCCTCGCTCACCGACGTGGTGGAGGACCTCGGCAAGGGGTTCACCGAGCGAGCCCATGTACCCGTCAAATCCTCGCCCGCGGCCAGCTCGGCGCTGGCCAGGCAGATCGAGGCAGGCGCGGGGGCGGATGTGTTCTTCTCCGCCGACCTGGAGTGGATCGACTATCTGGACCAACGCAAGCTCCTGCGCCCGGGCTCACGCCGCGATGTCGTTCGCAATCGCCTGGTACTCGTCGCGCCGGCGGACAGCAAGGTGAGTGTGAAGATCGCGCCGGGGTTTGATCTGGTCAAAATGCTCGGCGATGGCAAGCTCGCCACCGGCGATCCGGATTCGGTACCGGTCGGAAAGTACGCTCACGCCGCCTTGGAAAAGCTGGGAGTCTGGAACAGTGTTTCGGGCCGCATCGTGCGAGCGGAGAATGTGCGCTCGGCGCTGGCCTTCGTGGCGCGCGGCGAGGCACCGCTCGGCATCGTCTATCGGACGGACGCGCTCGCGGAGAAGCGGGTGCGCATAGTTGACGTGTTTCCGGAGGATAGTCATCCTCCGATCATCTATCCCATCGCCCTGACCACGCGAGCCGGCCCGGCGGCGCAGCGGTTCTTGGATTTCGTCACCAGTGACGCCGCCCAGCCCATCTTCCGCAAGTACGGTTTCCAACCTGCGCACTGAGTCCGTGAGTCTGACGCCCGGACGACGGCTGCTGTCGATCTTCAGCGGCTCGGTGGGCAACCTCGTCGAGTGGTACGACTGGTACGTGTACTCGTCGTTTTCCATCTATTTCGCCAGGAGCTTTTTTCCCAAGGGCGATCTCACCGCGCAATTACTCAACAGCGCCGGCGTTTTCGCGTTGGGGTTCCTCGTCCGGCCGCTCGGGGGGTGGCTGCTCGGGTGGTATGCCGATCGACGCGGCCGCAAGGCGGCGCTGACCGCTTCGGTGTTGCTGATGTGCCTGGGCTCGCTGCTCGTGGCGGCTATTCCGGGCTATGCGACGATCGGCCTGGCGGCGCCGACCCTGTTGGTGCTCGCACGGCTGCTGCAGGGATTGAGCGTAGGTGGTGAGTACGGGACGAGTGCCACCTACCTGAGTGAGATCGCCACGGCCGAGCGGCGCGGTTTCTATTCGAGCTTTCAGTATGTAACGCTCATCATGGGCCAACTGCTGGCGCTCGCCGTGCTCGTGTTGCTTCAGCGGGTCTTTTTGACCGAAGCGCAGCTGTATGCGTGGGGCTGGCGCATCCCGTTTGTTATTGGTGCCCTGTGCGCCGTGGTCGCTGCGTTGTTTCGACGGGGCATGGATGAGTCGGAAGCCTATAGGAGTGCCGCCGCGCGCCAGCGTGCGGGCGGCAGTCTTCTCGTTCAGTTGCTCGTTTCTCACCCGCGTCAGGTTCTGACAGTCGTGGGTCTCACCATGGGTGGCACGGTGTGTTTCTACACGTTCACTACGTACGCACAGAAGTTTCTGGTCAACACCGCTGGATTTTCCAATGCAGCGGCCACGGGGATCTCGGCGCTCTCGCTTTTCATCTATATGTGCGTGCAGCCTCTCGTTGGGCTGGTGTCGGATTTCGTGGGCCGCCGCGCCGTGTTGCTGAGCTTCGGGGTGCTGGCCACACTTTTCACCGTGCCATTGATGAGCGCGTTGGGTTCCGCCGGCAGCTTCGGGCAGGCGCTGGCCATCATTGTCTTGGCGCTGCTCATCGTGAGCGGGTACACGGCCGTGAATGCCGTGGTGAAGGCGGAGCTCTTTCCGACGGAAGTGCGGGCTCTGGGGGTTGGATTTCCCTATGCCGTGGCGGTGGCGGTGTTTGGCGGTACGACGGAGTACGTGGCTCTGCAGGCCAAGGCTGCCGGTCACGAAGCCTGGTTCTACTGGTACGTGAGTGGCTGCGCCGCGGTCTCCTTCATCGTGTATCTTTCGATGCCCGACACGAAACGTCACTCGCGCATTCCCGCGGCGTGAGGTAACCATGGATGCGAGTACTGAATTTCAGCGAGCGCCGGGCGCTCCGGCGTTGCCGGCTACGCCGTTCCGCTTCATTTGCCACTTCATCGCGCGCTACAAGTGGTGGTATCTCGCCATGATGGTGTTCGAGACGATCAACTCCACGTGCGGCATTCTCATCCCGTATGCCACCGGGCAGGTGATCAAGGGAGTGACCCAGGCTCACGAGCATTCCCAGGCACTGGTCGACAGCCTTCGCGGTCCCGTGTGGCTGTTCATTGCCCTGAGTATCGGCGAGGTGATCTTCAGTCGCCTGGGCGGCCGATGTCAGATCATCCTCGGTCCGCGGCAGCGCCAGACGGTTACGCGCGCGCTCTACGCGTACCTGCAACACCATTCGCACCGCTATCTCAGCAACGATTTCGCCGGATCTCTCGCCCACCGCATCAGCGAGACCTCGCTCGGGGTGTCGCAGACCCTGTGGACGGTCATCTTCGATTTCTATCCCATGGCCATCGTGTTCGGCGTCTCCATCGGCATTCTTGGGTCTGCCTATGTCGGGCTGGCTGAGCTCGTCAGCGCGTGGTCGGTGTGCTTCGTCGCGATCTCATTCTGGCTCGCCATGCGTGCGCGGCCATTTGCGGTAGCGGCCGCTGCGGCTCGCAGCGAGACCACGGGAAAGGTCGTCGACGCGGTGACGAATCTCACCAGTACACGCCTGTTCGCCCGGCTCGGCTACGAACGGGAGTACCTCGACACGCAGTTGCGCAAGGAGTTACGCGCGGTTCGCCAGTCGAACGGTTACTCGGAGCGAGTCCGTTGGTTTCAATACACCGCCGCAGCGGCGTTGAAGATTGCCGTCCTGTACTACGCGCTGACACTTTGGGGACGGGGCTCGATCACGGTCGCGGAATTCGTCGTCGCCTGCACGACGGCACTGTTGATCATCAACGAGGCGCGCAACCTGAGTCGGCGGTTTCTCGAGTTTTTCGAGTACGTCGGCAACGTGACGAACGGCGTCCATATCATCATCAAGCCCCACGAGATCGTCGATGCGCCGCAGGCCATCGCAGCGACGATCGATCGCGGTCGCATCGAATTTCGGAACGTCACGTTCGGGTACACGCCCGACCGGCCGATCTTCCGCGACCTGGGTGTGACGATTCCGGCGGGGCAACGGGTCGGGCTGGTTGGGTTTTCCGGCTCGGGGAAATCGACGTTCGTCAGTCTCATCCTGCGGCTGTACGACGTCCATAGTGGTCAGATTCTCATTGACGGCACGGACATCCGCGCCATGACGCAGGAGTCGTTGCATCGGCAGTTGAGCCTGATCCCGCAGGACCCGAACCTCTTCCATCGCACGCTCATGGAGAACATCCGCTACGGGCGGTTGGATGCGACGGAGGAGGAGGTCATGGAGGCCGCGCGCAAGGCGCATGCGCACGACTTCGTCATGCAGATCAAGGATAGGTACGAATCCCTGGTGGGCGAGCGCGGCGTGAAGTTATCCGGCGGGCAACGTCAGCGCATCGCGATAGCGCGTGTCGTAGTGAAGAACGCGCCGATCTTGATTCTCGATGAAGCGACCTCCAGCCTGGACTCGATCACCGAGCAGGCCATCCAGGAGACGCTCGACGACGTGATGAGGGGGAAGACCGTCATTGTGGTGGCGCACCGGCTGTCCACGATCGCTCACCTGGACCGCATCCTGGTGTTCGACCAGGGTGTGATCGTGGAGGACGGCTCGCACGCGGAGCTGCTTGCGCGGCAAGGGGCGTATCAGCGCCTATGGAGTCGCCAGGCCGGCGGGTTCGTACTGGATGACGGGGCCGGGGAGGGCACCGGCGCTACGGCGAAGTTGGGTCGTGTGGCCGTCGGTGAAGCGGAGGAGGAGACCGTGGACGCCCCTCCGGAGATGCCCGAGGAAGTCATCGGACATGACCGGAATCCTAAGAGGCGCCCGGCGCGGGAGCGGTAGCGTCGAACTCGCGTAGAACGCGGCTTGTAAGCTCAGGGTTACATAACAGCACACACTTGGTGAGAGCATCGGCGATCGCGGCCTGCTTCGCTATCACGGCTGCGAAGCGGCGCACGGGCTCGTGGCCGGTGTGGTTGTAGTAGCCCTGGTGCTCGATGGGGCGATCCGTGGCGTCGAGGTCGCTGACGGCGATCGCGGCGTTCTGCAGTTGGAGTGGGTGGTAGAAGATGGCTTGAGGGTCACCGGTAACGCTGCTTGGCGCGCTGGTGGGGGTCCTGGCGCCGATGCTGCTGAGGCTGCTCTGGCTCTGGCGCAGCAAGATGGTCTCGGCGTGGTCCCCGAACACCCGCAGGTCGCCGCCCGCGTTCACCAGGCCGCCGCTGCAGCCGTGCTCACTGAGTGCCTCAATGGCCCTGTCAATCGCGTGGCCCTTGGCGATGCCGCCCAGGTCGATTGCCACGTGCGCGCGGCAAACCAACATCGAGTCGGAGCGGAGCTCCACGTCCGCAAGCCGGCCGGGTTGCTCGGGGAGGCAGGGATCGAATACCCCGTTGGTCAGGCAGTGCAGGCGCTGCGCGAGCTGCAGCAGGTGCCAGATGTCAGATTGGACCTGGATGGGAGTGTTGAGGGGTGCGGAGTTGATCCGGCTCAAGTCGCTCCCGGGGCGCGTCGGATGCATCGTTTGCTCGATGGCACCTATGGCCGCATAGGCGGCTTTGACAGCTGCCTGCTCGAGGGCGGCCTGCTCGCCGGCACCGCCGGTGTGGGTAACCCGGGGCTCGATCGCGACCCAGGTGCCCAGGGCGATGCGTAAGCGGCGCGGGGAACGGTAGCTGCTCATCGGTGACTGGGTGGCGTATTGGACTCCAGCCCGTTATGCTAAGACAAGTAAGAATGATTCGCATTTGTATTGTTAACGTCGAGGCACCGGTTTGACCAGAGACTGGCCTATCGTCGCAGCGGCAGGGCTCGCTGCCTTTGCCGCTCCCACGCAAGTCGTCGTCGCGGCCGAGTACATGTCGGTCGAGCAGGCCCAGAAGTCTCTGTTTCCGGAGGCGGACCGTTTTGACGAGGTCGTCTTGGCCCTGAGCCCGGCGCAAAAGCAGCAGGTGGTCTCCCTGGCGGGTCCGCAGCCGCCCCATCGCTCCCTGCGCTCCTGGAAGGCCCTCAAGGCCGGCGACGTGCTCGGCTACGTCTTTGTCGACGAGGTTGTGGGGCGGCAGGATTTCATTACCTACGCAGCTGCAATCGACCG
>Ga0268266_10000888_pt1 | contig 38725 bp, 39 predicted proteins | sample KBSS13metaG_FD_190356 | JGI IMG/M metagenome (GOLD analysis project Ga0268266, IMG submission 190356) | Switchgrass rhizosphere microbial communities from Kellogg Biological Station, Michigan, USA - KBS S1-3 metaG (SPAdes) (version 2) | ecosystem: Host-associated > Plants > Roots > Rhizosphere...
CGCAAGGCCAACCCCATGCCCAACTTCAAGGGCACTCGCTTCACCAATGCGCACGAGACGCTGATCTGGGCTTCGATGGGCGAGAAGGCGAAGTACACGTTCAACTACCGCGCGATGAAGACGCTGAACGACGAGCTGCAGATGCGCTCGGACTGGGTCCTGCCGATCTGCGCCGGCCCCGAGCGGCTGAAGAAGGACGGGCACAAGGTTCACCCGACGCAAAAGCCCGAGGCGCTGCTCTATCGGCTCATGCTGGCGACCACCAACAAGGGCGACGTGGTGCTCGACCCGTTCTTCGGCACAGGCACCACCGGCGCCGTCGCCAAGCGCCTGGGACGCGAATGGATCGGTTGCGAGCGTGAGAGCGGATACCGGCAGGCGGCCCTCGAGCGCATCGAGATGGCGCTTCCCCTCGACGAGAGCGCGCTCAAGACGATGCAGAGCAAGCGCACCGCGCCCAAAGTGGCTTTCGGTACGCTCGTCGAGACTGGCTGGATCGCCGCCGGCGCTGCGCTGTGCGACCGCAAGCGGCGGCACGCCGCCACCGTTCGCGCGGACGGCTCGCTCGCAAGCGGCGCGCACACCGGTTCGATCCACGGTGTCGGCGCGGCGATACAAGGCGCGCCTTCGTGCAACGGCTGGACCTTCTGGCATATCGAACACGACGGCGAGCTGAAGCCGCTCGACGCCATCCGCCAGCTCTATCTCCTGGCGACGGAGCCTTGAAGCTCCTGTGGCGGAGGTGGAGTAAGCGACCTTGACCGCACGCCTCTACCTGCGACCGATCGCCTTTGCGGACAGCCCGCAGAGCGAGCATGGCGAAGCGGTGCGGCTTGGCGGCTCGATGGTCTGGGCCAGCCGGTTCGCGATCATCGTGCGCGAAGCCGGAAAGGTCGTCTCGCGCGAGCGTGTGGCCGTGCCGGACCTGCCCAGGGCACTGGCCGGTCTGCCGCAGCCGCTGGCGGCTCAGGGCGAGGCGCAATGGGCGGCCTTGCGAAAGGTCCACGCGCCGCTTGCCTGCGGGTCGCGTACGATCCGGCTCGACCAGCCGCAGATCATGGGCATCCTGAACGTGACGCCTGACAGCTTTTCGGACGGGGGCCAGTTCCTGGACGATCCCGACGCCGCCCACGCGCACGGCGCGGCGATGCTCGAGGCGGGAGCGGCGATCGTTGATGTCGGCGGGGAGTCGACGCGTCCTGGCGCCGCGGCGGTGTGGGAAGGAGACGAGCTTTCGCGGGTCGTCCCGGTCGTCGAGCGACTGGCGGCCATGGGCGCGGCGATCAGCATCGATACGCGCCGGCCGGCGGTGATGGAGGCCGCGCTCGCCGCGGGCGCGCACATCATCAACGACGTATCGGCCTTGCGGCACGATCCGCGCAGCCTCGAGTTCGTTGCCGCGTCGGACGCGCCGGTGGTCTTGATGCATGCGCCGGGCGAGGGCGAGGATCTTCACGCCGATGGCCGCTACGACGATGTGGTGCTCGACGTGTTCGATTGGCTAGCCGAGCGGCGCGATGTCGCGATCGCTGCCGGTATTGCGCCCGAGCGCATCCTGCTCGATCCGGGTATCGGCTTCGGCAAATCGATCGCGAGCAACTTGGCGCTGATGAACGCCTTGCCGCTGTTCCACGCACTGGGTCAGCCGTTGCTCGTGGGCGCCAGCCGCAAGCGCATGATCGGCGCGCTGTCGCACGAGGCACCCGCGCATCGGCGAGTCGGCGGATCGCTGGCCCTGGCGATCAAGGCGCTGGACGCGGGCGTGCACATGCTGCGCGTGCACGACGTGTTCGAGACCGTGCAGGCGCTGCACGTCTGGCGCGGTCTGCGCGACGCGGCGCTGACCGACTTCGCACAACTTCCGGCTTGATGCGGCCGCTCAAGCGGCGAGCTTGACCTGATCGCGGCCGCCGCGCTTGGCTTGGTAGAGCGCGCGGTCGGCCCGTTCCATCAGCAGCGCCGCGTCGTCCTCGGCGGTCAGGCAGGCGATGCCGGTGCTGATCGTCACCGAAATCTGTACACCGTCGTCGATCTCGACGATGAGATTATGGATCTGGTCGCGCAGCCGCTCTCCGACCGCATAGGCGTTGAGTTCCGAGGTCTTGGGCAGGATGATGCCGAATTCCTCGCCGCCCAGCCGTCCCAGAGTGTCGTAGCCGCGAACCGTCGCCAGGCCGGCCTGCACGACATGCCGGATCACCTCGTCCCCCGCGGCGTGACCGTGGGTGTCGTTGACTTGCTTGAAGTTGTCGATGTCGACGAGGGCGAACGACAGCGGCGTCTTGTTGAGGCGAGCGGCCGCGATCGCCCGGTCGAGCGAGGCAAGCAGCTGCCGCCGGTTGGCCACTCCCGTCAACTCGTCGGTCTCGGCCCGGTACTTCAGTTCTTCGCGATAATGACGTTCACGTTCGAACGAGCGGTACAGTGCGATCGCAATAAGCCCGGCAAGGATCAGCAGGCACAGCCCCGCGAACGAAATGACGTAGATGAACGTCAACAGCTCCTGGGTGGCGCGATCGACCTCGCGGGAAATCTGGTGGAGCCGGTCTCGCTCGCTCTGGATGATCCGATCGACGGCGCGATCGATCCGCGCGATCGCCAGCTTGGACTCGTTGCGCTTCACGAGGCGGATGGCGGCGGCGCCGTGCCCTTTGCTTGCCAGCTGGATGATCTGCTCGAGCCTTTCGGTGTAGTTGTCGATCTCGCCTTGCAGATGTCCGAAGGCCACGACACTGCCTGGATCGGCGAAGTGGGCCTGGCCGTTGAGCAGCCCCATCGCGACGCGAAGGTTGTGGCGGCCCCGCCGATAAGGCTCGAGGTAGTCGTCCTCGCCGGTGAGGAGATAGCCGCGCTCCCCCCTGATGATGTCGAGCGAGGCGATCTTGATGGCGTTCGCCGAGCGCAGAACGCCGAGCGTCTGTGTATAGGCGGCGCCAAGCTTGCGTTGCTCGCCCGCGACCTTCCAGGCGACTGTCGAAGCGCCGATGAGTAATGAACCCATCAGGGCAATTACCACAATGAACAGGTGAAGCCTGCTTTGCAGTCCATCTCGCGTACGAACCAGGGATTGACTCAAATTCATACAGATCCACCCGTCCCCTGCGGGTGAATACATGCATATTAAGTCTTAGGACAGAGTTAACGTAGAAGTAACGTCGATGTCCTTGCACCTTGGTGCATGGTCGGGGAGACAGGATTCGAACCTGCGACCCTCTGCTCCCAAAGCAGACGCGCTACCAGGCTGCGCCACTCCCCGACACCTGGACGGGATGCCCTTAGCCGAGGATTTGATAATAGGCACCCACAAAGTGTATGGTGCGCCGCACGGGATCGGGCGAGCGGTGCGATCCTGCGCTGTCCCCCTTGGCAACCTGCACGAGCGCTCCTAAAGCCCCAGCCACCCATTCCTGCGAGAATCCCGGCTCCATGGCTTCCCCCTACAAGCGCGTCCTCCTGAAACTCTCGGGCGAAGTGCTCATGGGCAATCAAGGCTTTGGCATTGACCCCGCATTCGTGGCCGAGCTCGCCAAGGAGGTGAAGGCGGCCAAGGAGACCGGGCTGGAGCTGTGCCTGGTGATCGGCGGGGGCAACATCTTTCGCGGCATGGCCGGCGCCGCCAAGGGCATGGATCGCGCCCAGGCCGACTACATGGGCATGCTGGCGACGGTGATGAACGCGCTGGCGATGCAGAACGCGCTGGAGCAGTTGGGCGTGGATACCCGGGTGCAGTCGGCGGTGCAGATGGACCAGGTCTGCGAGCCGGTGATCCGTCGCCGGGCCGAGCGGCACCTGGAGAAGGGTCGCGTGGTGATTTTCGCCGCCGGCGTCGGCGCGCCGTACTTCACCACCGATTCCGGCGCCGCGCTGCGTGCGGCCGAGATGCAGTGCGATGCCTTGCTCAAGGGCACCAGCGTCGATGGCGTATACGACAGCGACCCGAAGACCAATCCGAATGCCCGGCGCTACGACACGATAGACTACGACACCGTCCTTGCCGACAACCTGAAGGTGATGGACGCCTCCGCCGTGGCGTTATGCCGCGACAACGCAATACCGATCGTGGTGTTCTCGATCCGCGAGCAGGGCAACCTTGCCCGCGTGCTCAATGGCGAGGGCACGCAGACGATCGTCCAGAAGGGAGCCTGAACCATGGCCAAATACGACAAGGCCGATCTCGAACGCCGCATGAAGGGCGCAGTGGATGCGCTGGCGAGCGATCTCGCCGGTCTGCGCACCGGCCGCGCTAGCGCCAACTTGCTCGATCCGATCACCGTGACCGTTTACGGCAGCCAGATGCCGCTGAACCAGGTGGCGTCTGTCTCGGTGCCCGAGCCGCGCATGATCTCGGTGCAGGTGTGGGACAAGTCGAACGTCGGCCCGGTGGAAAAGGCGATCCGCTCGGCGGGCCTGGGCCTCAACCCGATCAACGATGGCTCGACGCTGCGCCTGCCGATCCCGGACCTGACCGAGGATCGCCGCAAGGAGCTCGCCAAGCTTGCGGGCCAGTATGCCGAAAAGGCGCGGGTCGCGATCCGCAACGTGCGCCGCGACGGCATGGACAATCTCAAGGTCGACGAGAACAAGAAGGAGATCTCCGAGGACGAGCGCAAGCGTGCCGAGGCCGAGCTCCAGAAGCTGACGGACGAGCAGATCAAGGCCGCCGACGAGGAGCTTGCCCGCAAGGAGAAGGACATCCTGGGCAAGTGATGCCGGGAGTGAAGTCCGGCATGGGGGCGGCAGCATGAGCAAGGCCGAACCCGCCAAGGCGCGCCATGTCGCCATTATCATGGATGGCAACGGGCGCTGGGCAAAGAAACGGCACCTGCCGCGCGCGCTCGGCCACCAGCGCGGGGTCGAGGCGGTGCGCCGCGTCGTGAAGGGCGCGCGCGAGTTCGGGCTCGAGGCGCTGACGATCTACGCCTTCTCGACGGAGAACTGGCGCCGGCCCGAAGACGAAGTTTCGGACCTGATGACGCTGATGAAGCGGTTCATCCTCTCCGACCTCGAGGAGATCGCGCAGGCCGGGGTCAAGCTCAAGATCATCGGCGATTACAAGGCGTTCAAGCCCGATGTCGTCGAATTGATCGAGCGGGCGATCGCGCGCACCGCGCAGAACACCGGCACGATCCTGGCTGTGGCGCTCAACTACGGCTCGCAGGACGAGATTGCGCGCGCGGCCCGCGCTGTCGTTGCCCAGGGCGGCGAAATCACGCCCGAGAGCATCGCGGCGCATCTCGACACCGCCGATCTGCCGCCGCTCGATCTGCTGATCCGCACGTCGGGCGAAGTGCGGCTTTCGAACTTCCTGCTGTGGCAGTCCGCCTATGCCGAGCTGCTGTTCACCGATGTGCTCTGGCCGGACTTCGGCGCCGAGCATTTGAAGCAGGCGATGGATAACTTCGCCACGCGTGACCGGCGCTATGGCGGGCGCTGACGGCACCGGCCCAAGGGCGCGGCGCAACGCCGACTTGCCGATACGCGTGGTCACGGCGTTTGTCATGCTGGTCGTGGCCGGCACCGCCCTGTGGCTGGGCGGCATGGCCTGGACCGTCTTTGTGCTGATCATCGGCATCGGCGTGTGGATCGAGTGGAACGCGCTTGTCCTGCTGTTCCGCTCGCCCGGTCGCGCCAGGACCGCATGGCAGGCGGCGGGCGCGGTCTACTGCGGCATCGCCAGCGCGATCCTGATCCAGATCCGCCAGGAGCCGGCGGGAGCGGCCATCGTGCTGCTGATCCTGGGCGCGGTGATCGGCACGGACATTGGCGCTTACTTCGCCGGGCGGACGATCGGCGGGCCGAAGATCGCGCCGCGCATCAGCCCCTCGAAGACCTGGGCAGGGCTGGGCGGCGGCGTTGTCGGTGCAAGTCTGCTGATCTGGGTGGTGCTGGGGAACGCCGAGCGATTCCTATCGGCGATCCCGACAGCGCAGCTCACCGCCGTGGATATCGCGCGCGATCCCTTGCAGATCTTCTGCATGGGCGCGGCGGTGGCGGTGGTGGCGCAAGCCGGCGATTTCTTCGAGAGCTGGATGAAGCGCGCGGCCGGCGTCAAGGACTCCGGCAAGCTGCTGCCGGGCCATGGGGGCCTGTTCGACCGGGTCGACGGGCTGCTTGCGGTACTTGTGGTATTCGGCACACTTTTCGTTATCGTGCGCTTGTCCACCCTTTCATGACGCAACGCTCCATCTCCATTCTCGGCGCGACCGGGTCCATCGGCGCTTCCACGCTCGACCTCGTGCGTCGCCATGCGGCCGACTGGCGCGTCGTGGCGCTCACCGCCAATTGCCAAGCACTGGAGCTGGCCCGGCTCGCTCGCGAGTTCCGGGCTGAAGTCGCAGTCGTGGCCGACGAGCGGTGCTTGCCGGAGCTGCGCGAGGCTTTGGCCGGGACCGGCATCGAGGCGCTGGCAGGGACCGAAGGGCTGGTCGAAGCCTCGTCGCGCGCGGCCGACATCGTGATCGCGGCCATCGTGGGCTGTGCCGGCCTCGCGCCGACGATGGCGGCCATCGAGCAGGGCAGGGTGGTCGGGCTCGCCAACAAGGAGGCGCTCGTCTCCGCCGGCGAGGTGATGACCGCCGCCGTGCGACGCTGCGGCACCGTACTGCTACCCGTCGACTCCGAGCACAACGCGATCTTCCAGTGCCTTGCCGGCAACGACTCCGCCGACGTGCGCAGCATCACCTTGACCGCGAGCGGAGGCCCGTTTCGGGACTGGTCGCACGAGCGCCTCGCGGCGGCGACGCCGGCAGAAGCGGTCAAGCATCCCAACTGGGACATGGGCGCTAAGATCAGTGTCGATTCGGCGACGATGTTCAACAAGGGCCTGGAACTGATCGAGGCCTATCATCTGTTTCCCGTGGGGCTCGACCGCTTGCGGATCATTGTCCACCCGCAGTCGGTGGTGCACTCGATGGTCGAGTACCGTGACGGCTCCACTCTGGCACAGCTTGGCCCCTCCGACATGCGCGTGCCGATCGCCTCGGTGCTCGCATGGCCGCGCCGGATGACGACGCCGATGCCGCCGCTCGATCTCGCGGCGATTGGCGAGCTCACGTTCCGGTCGCCCGACGAAGCGCGCTTTCCCGCGACCCGCCTCGCTCGTGAGGCGGCTGAGGCGGGCGGAGCCGCACCCGCAATCCTCAATGCGGCGAACGAGGTGGCCGTCGCCGCATTCCTCGCCGGTCAGATTGGGTTCACCCGCATTGCGGTAGAGGTCGAAAATGTCCTCAGCTCCTACGCCGCGCCGGCTCCGGCGTGCCTGTCCGACGTGTTCGCCATCGATGTCGAGGCGCGCGCCCGGGCGCGTGAGCTGACGGAGGCGCTGGCGTGATCGCTTCGCCCTCCCTGCTGACGATGGTGATCGGCTTCCTGCTCGTGCTGGGGCCGCTGATCATCGTCCACGAACTCGGCCACTATCTCGTCGGGCGGCTGTTCGGCATCAAGGCGGATGCGTTCTCGGTCGGCTTCGGCAAGGAGATCGCCGGGTTCACCGATCGACGCGGCACCCGGTGGAAGCTCTCGGCGCTGCCGATCGGCGGCTACGTCCAGTTCGCCGGCGACATGAACCCGGCCAGCGCGCCCTCGGCCGCAACCGATGGACTGACGCCGCAGGAGCGCGCGCAGACCTTCCATGTGAAGCCGCTTTGGCAGCGTGCGCTGGTCGTGCTGGCCGGGCCGCTGACCAACCTGCTGTGCGCGGTCGCGATCTTCGCCGGCTTCAACATGATCTACGGCCGCATCACCGCGGTGCCCGAAGTGTCCGCTATCGCGGCCAACTCCCCCGCGCAGAAGGCCGGATTGCAGGTCGGCGACCGGATCATTTCTGTCAGCGGCCACGCCATCGACGATTTCAACGAGATCCCCGAGTACGTCGCGCCTTATCCGGGTGAGATCGTCCCGGTCGAAGTGCTCAGGAAGGGCCGCAGCATCACGGTGCCCGTGCAGATCGGCGCCGAAGTGGAGAAGGACCGCTTCGGCAACGAGGCCACTGTCGGGCGCCTCGGGATTGCGGCCGGACGGGGAGCGATCGTCAAGGTTGGCCCCCTCGAAGCGGTGCGCATCGGCGTCGAGCAGAGCCTGGGGATCATGCGCCTGATGGCGACCGGCATCGCCCAGATCTTCACCGGGGAACGCTCGGTCAAGGAGCTGGGCGGCCCCATCAAGATCGCCAAGTACTCGGGCGAGCAGCTCACTCTGGGCTGGGCCCCGTTCGTGGGCTTCGCAGCGCTGATCTCGATTAACTTGGCATTCATCAACCTCCTGCCAATTCCCGGCCTCGATGGCGGTCACCTGGCTTTCTACGCTGCGGAGGCAGTCCGTCGTAAGCCGCTCGACTTGCGCAGTCAGGAATGGGCGGTCCGCACCGGCGTCGCACTCGTGCTGGCGTTGATGCTGATCGTCACCATCAACGATCTGGCCTCGCTCCCGATTTTCGGGGGTTAGCTCGGAGGTTTTCACCTAGTTTCAGAAGTGCGCCGGGAATGGCTGCTTGATCGGCAAACGTCCATCGGGCAGGGAAGCGGCGGTTTATCTGCGGGAGAAACCCTGGGCGGGGGATCGACCGAACTTGCGCGTGAGCGCTTACGGGATTTGCGTTGATGATGGGATGGGAAATGGTTCGCAGCGATAGGACCCGCTACGCCTCGCGAGTGGTCGCTGTGCTCCTGGGAACCACCGGGTTGACCCTCCCCGGGATCGCCTTCGCAAAGGGCCAGGCCGCTCCTTCGGCGCCCCCGGCTGCCGCCGCCACTGCGGCCGCGCCGCAGCCCGGAGAGACGATCCAGACCATCCGCGTCGTCGGCGCCGAGCGTCTCGAGCCGCAGACCGTGCTTTCCTACGTCAAGCTGCGCGCGGGCCAGCCCTACAGTTCGTCCGCCGCCGACCAGGCGCTCAAGGACCTGTACGAGACCGAGCTGTTCTCCAACGTCCAGATCACCAACGATGCCGCGAGCGGCATCGTGACGATCCAGGTCAAGGAGAACCCGGTCGTCAATCGCATCATCCTTGAGGGCAACAAGCGCATCAAGGACGAGAAGATCCTGCCGGAGATCAAGGTCGCGCCGCGCCAGATCTTCACGCGATCCAAGGTCCGCGCAGACGTCGCGCGCATCATCGAGCTGTACAAGCGCCAGGGCCGCTATGCCGCGACCGTCGAGCCCAAGATGGTCATGCTTGACCAGAACCGCGTCGACATCGTGTTCGAGATCACCGAGGGCGACAAGTCCAAGGTCCGCCAGATCAACATCATCGGCAACGAGAAGTTCTCCGATGGCGAGCTGCGCGGCCAGATGGTCACCAAGCAGGCCGGCTTCAGCAAGATCTTCAGCTCGACGACGAGCTACGATCCCGATCGCATGGCCTTCGACCAGCAGAAGCTGCGTCAGTTCTACCTGACGCAGGGCTATGCCGACTTTCGCGTGGTCTCGGCCGTCGCCGAGCTGACGCCGGACAAGAAGGACTTCATCATCACCTACGTGGTGGAGGAGGGCCAGCGCTACAAGTTCGGCGACGTGAAGGTCGACAGCCAGCTGCGCGACTTCGATTCCGAGAAGCTCGCCGCGCAGTTGCCGATGAAGAAAGGTGATTGGTACAACGCCAAGCTGGTCGAGGACACGATCGACAAGCTGAACGAGACCGCCGGTGCGTTCGGCTACGCCTTTGCCGACGTGCGGCCGCAGTACGACCGCAACAAGGAAGACCTCACGATGGGGATCACGTTCGTGATCGCCGAGGCTCCGCGCGTGTATGTCGAGCGCATCGACGTCAACGGCAACACGCTCACGCAGGACAAGGTCGTGCGCCGCGAGTTCCGCCTGGCCGAGGGCGACGCGTTCAACTCGCTGCAGGTCAAGCGCTCGACCAACCGCATCAAGTCGCTCGGCTACTTCCAGGAGAAGTTCGAAGTCGAGCAGAAGCCCGGCAGCGCCGAGGATCGCGTGATCCTGGAAGCCAATGTCGAGGAGAAGCCGACCGGCGAACTCCAGCTTTCGGCGGGCTTCTCGAGCCTCGAAAGCTTCATCTTCCAGGCGTCGATCCAGCAGCGCAACTTCCGTGGCCGTGGCCAGACGGTCGGCCTGTCGGGCAGCTACTCGCGCTACTCGAAGAGCGTCGAGGCGAGCTTCACCGAACCCTACGTGTTCGACAAGAACGTCTCGATGGGCCTCGACATCTATCGCCGCGACTTGAACAGCTTCAACTATTACAACTCGAACCGCAACACGACCTACAAGCAGGCGACGACCGGCTTCCAGGTCCGCGCGGGCGTGCCGCTGACCGAATACCTGACCGCCGTCGCGCGCTACACGCTGAACTACGACGACGTGAGCCTGGACAAGAGCACGTTCTATTCCGACCGCCTGTCGCCGGGCAACCCGCAGTGCGAGCCGCTGCTCGCCGGACGATACTTGTGCGAGGCGATCGGCAAGCGGTTGAGCTCGATTCTGGGCGCCTCGCTGATCTACGATACGCTGGACAACCGGGTACGGCCGACGCGTGGCATTACATCGTCGCTGAACGTCGATGTTGCGGGCCTTGGTGGCGATGTCAGCTACGTCCGTCTCAGGGCGAATGCCTCGAAGTTCACGAACCTAGGCAAGGGCTTCATCTTCAAGCTTTCGGGTGAGGGCGGCGCGATCAAGTCGCTCAACGGAGATGAAATCCGCCTGACGGACCGCTTCTACCTAGGCGAACCGCAGATCGGCGGCTTTGACATTCGTGGCGTTGGTCCGCGCGTGGTTCGCAGGCCTTATGTTGATGGGGATGGCGGGCTCTTGGCCAATGCGCCCAACCCGAACGATCTTCGTGAGGGGCTTTCGAATAAGCGCAGTCAATGGACTGACGATGCTCTTGGCGGCAAGTATTACTACCTCGCCACTGCCGAGATCGAAATTCCGCTCGGTTCGGGTGCCAGAGAACTGGGCTTGCGCCCATCCATTTTCGTCAATGCCGGTTCGGTGTGGGGTTCGGGATTTAACCAGAAGTTGGATGGATCTCTTACGCAAATACCGATTCCGATCCGCGATAGCGCGGGCAATGACCAGTTTTACCAGAACTGCACTGACTCCACCGGGGGAACCAGTTCTACGATCGTCAGCGGGACTGGAACTGCCAAGCCCCCCCCAGCCGCAGGCTGCACGATCGGCGATCGTTATGCTAACAATATCAACGCCTTCCAGGAATTCTACCTAGGCGACACCTGGAAGCCGCGTGTCTCGGTCGGCATAGGCGTGAACTGGAATTCACCGTTCGGTCCATTCCGCATCAACTTCTCGAAGGTCCTGGTGAAGCAGGACGGCGACGATACCAAGCCCTTCAACTTCAACGTGGGAACGCAATTCTGATGAAGACTCTTCTCAAGTCCGCCGTTGCCGCGAGCCTCGCGCTCGGCACGGTCGTCGCGCAGCCCGTGCTGGCGCAGGACACCGGCACGATCGTGCCCGGCCTCGCCATCGCCAACCTTGATGCCGTGATCGCCAACTCGAACGCCTACAAGACAGCGGAGACCCAGCGCCAGACGACCTACAAGGCGCAGATCGACCAGGCGACCGCGCGCGGCAATGCGCTCAACGCACAGCTCAAGCCGCTGGCCGACAAGTTCAACGCCGATCGTCAGGCCGCGAACCCGAACCGCGCCTCGCTCGAGCAGCAGGCTGCGACGATCCAGCAGCTGCAGGAGTCCGGCCAGCAGGAATTGCAGCGGATGATGCAGCCGGTCGCCCTCTCGCGCGCCTACACCGAAGAGCAGATCGACGCCAAGATCGACCAGGCGGTCAAGAACGCCATGAGCAAGAAGAAGATCTCGCTTCTTCTGAGCCCCCAGTCGGTTCTGGCGGTCAGCGCCAACGCCTACAACCTCAATCAGGATATCCTGAACGAGCTCAATACGCTGGTCCCCTCGGTGCAGATCGTGCCGCCGGCCGGTTGGGTGCCCGCGCAGGCGCGCGACCAGCAGGCTCAGCAGGCGGCTCCTGCGGCTGCGCCCGCCGCGACCGGCAAGCAGCCTTCCGGCCGCTGAAGCAGGACCCCGCCTGACGATGTCCGACGCGCCGGTCTACGATCACGCCAAGATCCTCGCGGCCCTTCCGCACCGGTACCCGATGCTGCTCGTCGATCGAGTGGTGTCGGTGACCGAGGAGGAGATCCACGCGATCAAGGCGGTGAGCTTCAACGAGCAGTTCTTCCAGGGCCATTTCCCCGGCCGGCCGATCATGCCCGGCGTCCTCCAGATCGAGGCGCTGGCGCAGGCCGCAGGGATCCTGGCCGTGGAGAACCTCGGCCTCGCGGGGACCGGCAAGCTGGTCTACTTCATGGCCATCGAAGAGGCGAAGTTCCGCGCCCCGGTCGAGCCCGGGGTGCTGCTGAACTTGCGCGCCGGCTTCGTCCAGAAGCGCTCGCGCGTGTGCAAGTTCTGGGGCAAGGCCTCGATCGAGGACAAAGTCACTTGCGAGGTGAATTTCACCGCGATGATCGCGGATAGCTGATCGCCTCGCGCCCACCCCACTGCGGCTTCGGCAGGGTAGGGGGTGGGCTTATGCACGACCTTGCTTTTCTGCCCGGACGCCGCTAATGGCGCCGCTTTCCGAAGGCAGGCCGGTCGGAACCGGCCCAGCGAAAGAGTTGAGACGATGAAGGCCGATACGCACCCCGATTATCACATGATCACGGTCCAGATGACCGACGGCAGCACCTTCCAGACCCGTTCGACCTGGGGCAGCGAAGGCGATACGCTCGTTCTGGACATCGATCCGACCTCGCACCCGGCCTGGACCGGCGGCAAGGCCCAGCTGCAGGACGGCGGTCGCGTGGCGGCGTTCAACAAGCGCTTCGGTGGTCTCAGCCTCAAGAAGGGCTGATCCCGGCGCTATTTGGCTTTACGAAGGGGCGGCTCCGGCAAGGAGCCGCCCTTTTCGTTTGCGCGTGCACTTCGTTGCGGCAATCATTCGACATGCAACCGATGCGCGGGCGAAGACTTGTGTTCTTGGGGCTGCGCTGCTCCTGCCGGGAGAATTGTCGATGAACCGCCTTGCCGTAGTGCTCTGCACCGCCGCCGCCTTCGCCGCCACGCCGGTGCTCGCCGGTTTCCAGATGTCGAACGCCGGCATGGCGGCTAGCCCTGGCGCAGCGATGGTCCATGCAAAGGTGATCGGTGCCGACGGCAAGGAGATCGGCATGGTCATGCTGCAGGACACGCCCAGCGGCGTGCTGGTGACGGCCGATATCAAGGGCTTGCCTGCGGGCGAGCACGGCTTTCATTTCCATGAGAAGGGCCTGTGCGACGCTGCGCAGAAGTTCACGACCGCGGGCGGCCACTTCGCGCCGGGCGCGACCAAGCACGGGTTGATGGTGATGGGCGGGCCCCACGGCGGCGACATGCCAAATCAGCACGTGGGTGCGGACGGCATGCTCGACGTGCAGGTGCTCAATACCGGCGTCACCTTGGCGAAAGGCCCCAAGTCGTTGCTGGACGCGGACGGTTCGGCGCTCGTGATTCACGCCAAGCCCGATGACTACAAGACCCAGCCCTCGGGCGACGCCGGCGATCGCATCGCCTGCGCGGTCATCAAGGCAACCGCCTGAGCCATCGCGATCAGCCCCAGGGCCGCTCGCGGTACCAGCGGGTGATCACGTATTTGCGTCCTTTGCGCACTTTCATGGCGTGGTGGAGTGTGGCCGCGTTCAAAGTCCCGTCAGCGTGTCGATTGTTCCAGGCCAGCAGCTTGCCGCGCTCGGGCTGCACGATCTTGTCGATCGCCTTGAAGCGCGTTGCACCGCCTGCCTCGACGTCGTTCAGGTAGACCATGAAGGTCCAGGTGCGCTGGCCCGAGACGGCGCAGTAGGTCTGGTAGTCGGCGTGATCGGGCTCGAAGTAGTCCGTGTGCGCCTTGAACTCCTGTCCCACCTCGTAACGCTGGCCCTGGAGGCGCTCGCCGTAGATCGGATCGATGCCGGAGACTTGCGCCAGCTTGGCGTCGAGCGCCGCAACCGCCGGATGCTCGTGGTCCATGTCGCATGTCTCACTGGTGCGGAAGGCATCGTCGCCGTTGTGATTGGCGATCGTCGAGGGGCGATGCTCCGCCTCGATCAGCGCGATCAAGGCGTCGCATTCCCCTTGCGTCAGGAAGTCGCGCTTGATGAACATCTCGAGCCGCGGCGAGGGTACGCGCTGCATGCCTGAGTGGCGGGTGAGATAGTCTGCCGATGATTCGCCCGGGGACAGCATGCCTTGGGCAAATACCGCGCCGTGGTGCTGGCGCAACGGGCGCGACGAGATGGCCGCCGAGTCGCTCTGCCGAACTTCGCGCGAAGCGGAGAGGGCGGCGAAACAAAGTTGCGCAGCTCGCGCGTCCCCCTCACTTTTTGCTTTGCAAGAACCGGCGCCTTGTGCGAAGGCGCGCTCCCGCATCGATCGCTGCTTGCAGCGGCCTGCGGTGCTACCCTAAGGCGCCCGCTCCGGCATGCGCGCCGGGGTTGTGGCGATCGTAGCTCAGTTGGTTAGAGCGCCGGTTTGTGGTACCGGAGGTCGTGGGTTCGAACCCCATCGATCGCCCCATTTCCCCTTCATCATCAGCGCACTGCCTTCCTGATGGGGAACGATCCTTGGCTGCCTTCTGGACGCAATCGGATTTCGACGAGCACGAGGGCGTGCACTTCGTGCATGACCGTGAGAGCGGCCTGACCGCGATCATCGCGCTGCATTCCACCCACCTCGGGCCGGGCGCCGGCGGCACCCGCTTCTGGCACTATGCCGAGCCGGAGGATGCGCTGCGTGACGCCCTGCGGCTGTCGCGGGGCATGAGCTACAAGAACGCGATGGCCGGGCTGCCGATGGGCGGCGGCAAGGCGGTGATCCTGGCCGGATCGGATCGTCGCAAGTCGCCGGCGCTGCTGGCCGCGTTCGGCGATGCCATCGATGCGCTGGGCGGTCGCTACATTACGGCCGAGGATGTCGGCATGGGCGAGCCCGACATGGTCGCGATCGCGGCGCGCACGCCGTACGTCACCGGCCTTCCCGCGACCGATGCAGGCGCGGCGGGCGGAGACCCGGGTCCTTTCACCGCCAAGGGCGTCTACCTCGGCATCGCCGCGGCGGTGCGGCAGAAGCTTGGCCGTGAGAGCGTCGAGGGCGTCCATGTCGCGGTGCAGGGCACCGGCAGCGTGGGCGGTGGCGCCGCGCGGCTGCTCGCCGAGGCCGGAGCGCGGCTGACGCTCGCCGATGTCGACACCGCCCGGGCGCAGGCGCTCGCGGACGAGATCGGCGCGAATATCGTGGCCGCCGAGGCGATTATGGATGTCGAATGCGACGTCTTCAGCCCCAACGCGCTCGGCGCCATCCTCGACGACAAGGGCATCGCGCGGCTGCGTGCGCCGATCGTGGCGGGGGGTGCCAACAACCAGCTCGCTCGGCCCCAGCATGGCGCGATCCTTGCGGACAAGGGCGTGCTCTATACTCCCGACTACGTCATCAACGGCGGCGGGATCATCGCCGTGACGATGGAGTACCTCGCGCGGCGGGACGGGCAGCCCTGCGACGTTGCGGCGGTCCACGCGGCGGTCGAGGCGATTCCCGATCGGCTCCACGCGATCTGGGACGAGGCCGAGGCCACCGGCCGCACGCCCGACGCCGTTGCCGACGCGACGGCCCAGCGGCTGATCGGCCGCTAGCTGGGGAATAGCACGGAGTTGCCGCAAGTAGCTCTTGCGGGCCGCGCGAGGGGGTATAGAAGCGCGCCGATCATGCACGGCTTTGCCAATCCGGCCCGTTTCCTGCGCATCGCCCGATGGTTGACCCCGCTGTGCCTCCTCGCCGGCCTGGTCGTCACGGCCGTGGCGCTGGGCTGGGGGCTGTTCGTGGCGCCCGCCGAGCGGCTGCAGGGCGAGACCGTGCGCATCATCTACCTCCATGTCCCCACCGCCTGGCTCGGCATGGCAGGGTGGATGGGTATCGCCGGGGCAAGCTTCGCCGAGATCGTCTGGCGCCACCCGCTCGCCGCCATTGCCGCGCGGGCCTGTGCCGTGCCCGGCGCGGTGTTCACTGCGGTTTGCCTGATCACCGGCTCGATCTGGGGCCGTCCCGCCTGGGGCACCTGGTGGGTGTGGGACGGGCGGCTGACCAGCATGCTGGTGCTGCTGTTCCTCTACCTCGCCTGGATCGCGCTGGCGCAGGCGAGCCGGGAAAGCGGCCGCGAGCAGAGCATAGTCCCGGCAATCTTCGGGCTGCTGGGCGCAGTCAACATTCCGATCATCCATTATTCAGTCATCTGGTGGCAGAGCCAGCATCAGCCGCCGAGCATCACGCTTGGCAAGTCCGCCATCGCCGGTCCGTTCCTGGCGCCGCTGTTCGCGGCTCTGGTCGGTTTCAGCCTGATCTTCGCCGGCGTCGTGCTCGCGCGGATGCGCGCGATCCTGGCCGAGCAGCAGGCCGAAGCACGTCTGCGCCGCAAGGGCCTGGAGATCGCCTGATGCGCGAGGCGCTGGACCCCTGGACATTCGTGACCGCCGCGTACCTAGTCGGCGTCGGCTCGACGCTGGCGATGGTCGCCTGGTCCTGGCTCGCGATGCGCCGTGCCGAGAAGCGCCGCGACGCGGTTCGGCGGCGCTGATGGCCGGTCCGCTCAAGGCCAAGCACCAGCGCCTCGTGCTGCTCGTGATCGCGCTTGTCGTGCTGCTCGGCGCGGCGCTGCTTGCCACTTGGGCGCTGCGCAACCAGGCAAGCTACTTCTATGTGCCGAGCGAGATCGTCGCGAGACCGCCCGCAAGCGATCGGGCGGTGCGCCTGGGCGGGATGGTCGAGAAAGGCTCGCTGCACACGGCGCCTGACGGCGTCACCGTCGATTTCGTGGTGGGTGACGGCAAGGCGCGGGTGCCCGTGCGCTTCGCCGGCATCGTGCCCTCGCTGTTCGTCGAAGGCTCGGGCGTCGTGGCGGAAGGCAAGTTGGGCCGCGATGGCACGTTCGTGGCCGACAACCTCCTGGCCAAGCACGACGAGAACTACGTGCCGCGCGAGATGCAGGACATGACCAGCGAGCAGGCCAAGAAAGTCGTGGCCGAAACCAAATGACGGCGGAGTTCGGCCTTGCCGCCCTGTGGCTCGCCGCCGCGCTCGCGGTGCTCCAACTGGTCGCGGGCGCGCTGGCGCTGACCCAGCGGGGCTCGGATCTCGCGGGCGTCGTGCGACCCGTGGCCGTGGTGCAGGGGCTGCTCGCGCTGGTCGCCTTCGCCGCGTTGATCCGCGTGTTCGCGATCACCGATCTGTCGGTCAAGCTGGTGGCGCTGAACTCGCATTCGATGAAGCCGCTGATCTACAAGATCGCCGGAACCTGGGGCAACCACGAGGGTTCGATGCTGCTGTGGGTCACCGTCATGGGCATGGCCGGTGGCTTCGTGGCGCTGGTCGAGCGTCGGCTGCCCGAGCGCACGATGCTGGCGACGCTCGCGGGGCAAGCTTTCGTCAGCATCGGCTTCTACGCCTTCCTGCTGATCGCCTCCAACCCGTTCGAGCGGCTGAGTCCGGTGCCGGCGGAAGGGAACGGCCTCAATCCGTTGCTCCAGGACCTTGGCCTCGCCTTCCACCCGCCGACGCTCTACCTCGGCTATGTCGGGCTCTCGGTCGCGTTCAGCTTCGCCATCGGCGCCCTGGTGACGCGCGAGGTGGGGCCGGCATTCGCGCGGGCGATGCGGCCCTGGGTGCTCGGCGCCTGGATCTTCCTGACCCTGGGCATCACGGCCGGCTCCTACTGGGCCTACTACGAGCTGGGCTGGGGCGGCTGGTGGTTCTGGGACCCGGTCGAGAACGCCTCGCTGATGCCCTGGCTCGCGGCCACCGCTCTGCTGCATTCCGCCAGCGTGCTGGCGGCGCGCAATGCGCTGCGGGCATGGACGATCATGCTGGGCGTGGTCGCCTTTTCGATGTCGATGATCGGCACGTTCCTGGTGCGCTCGGGCATCCTTACCAGCGTGCACGCCTTTGCCGTCGATCCGGAGCGAGGGACGTTCATCCTCGCGCTGCTGGCGATCAACATCGGCGGCGCGCTGACGCTGTTCGGCCTGCGCGCGGGCACGGTGACCGAGGGCGAGCGCTTCGCGCCGGTCAGTCGCGAGGGTGCGCTGGTCCTGAACAACGTGATGCTGTCGGCGATCCTGGGCATTGTCCTGTTCGGCACGCTCTACCCGCTGCTCGCCGAAGCGCTGGGCGCGAAGGTGTCGGTCGGGCCGCCTTACTTCAACCCGATGACCGCGCTGTTCTTCGTGCCGATGCTGTTGGTGCTCGCGGCGGGGCCGCTGCTTCGGTGGCGGCGCGACCGGATGAACCGGGTGTCCCGACCGCTGCTGCTCGCGGCCGTGGCGACGCTGCTTGCGCTCATCGGTGTCGTTCTCCTGGGCGGCGTTGCCCTGCTGCCGTTCCTGGGCCTGGCGCTCGGAGCCGGGCTTGCGGTGGCGAGCGTCCTGCCGCTGCGCCGCCGCAACTTGCGGCGCACTCCGCTCCCGATCTGGGGCATGGTCATCGCCCACTTCGGCGTCGCCGTGTCGCTCATCGGCATGGCGAGCGAGAGCGCCTTTTCGGTCGAGCGGCTCGTCGCCGTGCGCCCCGGCGAAGTCACCAGCGTTGGCCCCTGGTCCGTGCGCCTGGCACGCGTCGAGCCGGTCGCCGGGCCCAATTGGACGGCGCTCGAAGGAGAGCTGCAGGTCAGCTACCGCAACGCCGCGCCAAGCGTGCTGCGCCCGCAGTCCCGCAGCTTCTGGGCACCGACCCAGCAGACCAGCGAATCGGCGCTGCTGACGCGCTGGAACGGCCAACTCTATACCGTGCTGGGCGAGGAGGCCTCGCAAGGCCGCTGGCAGCTTCGGCTCTGGTGGAAGCCGTTCGTGACGCTGATCTGGGCGGGCGGTTTCCTGATCGCGCTGGGTGGCATGATGGCCCTCTTCGGCCGCGTGGCGAGCGACTTGCGCCGCCTGATCGCGCGCGACAAGATCGCCTATCGACGCGAAAGGCAGGGGCGATGAACGGCGAACCGGGCAAGGCGCCACGCCTGGCGATCTGGCTTCCACTGGCGCTGTTCGTGGCGTTCGTGGCGCTCGTCGCCGTGGGACTGTTGCGCCCGGCCGATCGCAATGTCGCCAGCACGCTGATCGACAAGCCGCTGCCGCAGTTCGTCCTTCCGCCCTCGCTGCCGCAATCCGGCGGGATCAGGAGCGCGGACTTTGTTGGCCAGAAGCCACGACTGCTCAACATCTTCGCCAGCTGGTGCCTCCCGTGCCAGGCCGAAGCGCCGCAGCTCGCGCAACTCAAGGCCGCCGGGGTCGAGATCGACGGCATCTCGGTGCGCGACCGACCCGAGACGCTGCGGGCCTTCCTGGCGCAGAACGGGAATCCCTACACCCATATTGGCGCCGACGATTCGGGCCAGGTGCAACTCTCGCTGGGCTCCTCCGGCGTTCCCGAGACTTACGTGATCGATGGCCGGGGCCGGATTCGCTACCAGCACATCGGCGAGATCCGGGTCGAGCATATCCCGATGCTGCTCGAGAAGCTGAAGGCGGCGCAATGAAGCGCGCCAACCTCCTGATCTGGGCGCTTCTGGGGCTGCTGGCGCTAGTGCCGTTGGCCGCGGCGACCGCGCAGGAGATGGAATCGACCGCGCCTTACGCCTATCGCCAGCTGGACAATGCCAGGCAGGAAGCCGCGGCGCAGGCGCTGATGGAGACCTTGCGCTGCCTCCAGTGCCAGGGCCAGTCGATCGCCGACTCCGATGCGCCGATCGCCGGCTCGATGCGTTCGCTCGTGCGCGAGCGGATCGCGGCGGGGGAGAAGCCGGAGGCGATCCGTGCCTGGCTGATCGAGCGATACGGCGATTACGTCAGCTACGCCCCGCGCATCACGGCGCTGACCTGGCCCTTGTTCGCACTGCCGCTCGCGCTGGTGGCGTTGGCGGCGTTCCTCTTGCGCAACCGCTTCGGGCGCGCCGCGTGAGCTGGGCCTTCGCCATCCTGCTGGCCATTGGCGCGTTCGTGCTTGCGGCCTTGGTCCTGCGCGCCCCGCGCAAGGGCTGGGAGGCGATCGGCGCGGCGCTGCTCCTGGGTATCGCGGGCTACGCCTTCCAGGGCAGTCCTGGCATGCCTGCCGCGCCCAAGGCGGCGCAGGAGAGCGTGTCCGGCGATCCGGCGGCGCTGATAAAGGCCCGAGGCAAAGTCACTCGAAGCGGCATTCCGCCGACCGACCGCTGGGTCGTGATCGCCGATGCCCTTGCTCGCAATGGCCAATATGCCGACGCGGCCGAGATGCTGCGCGGTGCGGTCGATGCCGATCCGCGCAATGCCGAGGCTTGGCTGGCCATGGGCAACGCCTTGGTCGCCCATGCCGACGGGGTGCTAACACCAGCCTCGCTCTACGCCTATCGTCGCGCCGCTGTGGCGGCCCCCGATCATCCCGGGCCTCCCTACTTCCTCGGGCTGGCGCTGGCGCAATCGGGACGGTTCGACGAAGCGTTGACGCTTTGGCGGCGCCTTTTGCAGAACACTCCACCCGATGCGCCCTGGCGCGCCGACCTGACGGACAAGATCGGCCGCCTCCAGACGATCATGGCCACGCAACAAAGCGGCGGGAGGGCGCGTTAAGTGTCGTTGCGAGGGTATCTGCATGCTGCTAACGGCGCGCGATGCCGCAGCTGCAGGACCGTGCTTCGATGATTGACGGTGTGCACGCATGAGTGAACCGCCGGTATTGGGCGGAGCCGACGGCCCGCGTATTATCGATCCCGCCAGCGGCAGGCCGGAGGTCGCCGGCCACGGCGGGCGCGGCCTGGGCAATCTCTCCAAACTCGCGTTCGGCGCCATCGGCGTGGTCTTCGGCGATATCGGCACGAGTCCGATCTACGCCTTTCGCGAAACCTTCGTGGGCCCGCATCCCTTAGCCATCGATGAACTGCACATCCTGGGCGTCGTCAGCCTGATCTTCTGGTCGATGACGCTGGTCGTGTCGGTCCAGTATGTCGGCATCCTGATGCGGGCCGACAACAAGGGGCAGGGCGGCAGCCTTGCGCTCGTCGCGCTGATCTCGGGCAAGCTGAGCAAGTCGCGCTATTCCGGCCTCGTGGTTCTGCTGGGCGTGTTCGCGACCGCGCTGTTCTACGGCGACAGCATGATCACGCCGGCGGTCTCGGTGCTCTCGGCGGTCGAGGGCCTGACCGTCGTGGAGGCGAGGCTGCAGCCGCTCGTGCTGCCGATCGCACTGGTGCTGCTGATCGGGCTGTTCGTGATCCAGAAGAGCGGCACGGCGAAAGTCGGGGCGTTGTTCGCACCGGTCATGGTGATCTACTTCGCCGTGCTCGCGGTGCTGGGCGTCTACCACTTGGTGCAGCTGCCGCACGTGCTGCTCGCGCTGAACCCTTGGTACGCGGTGCAGTTCTTCCTGACCGACAAGATGCTGGCGTTCCTGGCGCTCGGCTCCGTGGTCCTGGCCGTAACCGGCTCGGAAGCGCTCTATTCCGACATGGGGCATTTCGGCCGCGGGCCGATGCGCATCTCGTGGTTCAGCTTCGTGATGCCGTGCCTGCTGCTCAACTACTTCGGCCAGGCGGCGATGATCCTCGGGCTCGACGATTCGTCGGCGGCGGAGGCGATGCGCAATCCGTTCTTCAATCTGGCGCCGGAAAGCCTGCGCCTGCCGCTCGTGATCCTGGCGACTTGCGCCACGTTCATCGCCAGCCAGGCGGTGATCAGCGGGGCGTTCTCGATCACGCACCAGGCCATGCAACTGGGCTTCATCCCGCGCCTGTCGACCCGCCACACCAGCGAGCACGAAGTGGGGCAGATCTACATTCCCTTCGTCAACTGGGCGTTGATGTGGGGCGTGATCGTGCTGGTGCTGATCTTCCAGAACTCGTCGAACCTGGCCTCGGCCTATGGCATCGCGGTGACCGGGGCGATGCTGATCGACACCTGCCTGATGACCGTGCTGCTGGTGGTGCTGTGGGAGTGGAAGCCCTACCTGGCGATCCCGGTGGTCGTGGTGTTCTTCCTGGTCGACGGCACCTACTTCGCTGCCAACGCCACGAAGGTAACCGATGGCGGCTGGTTCCCGCTGCTGATCGGCGGCATCGCCTTCACTCTCCTGACGACCTGGAACAAGGGGCGCCGCCTGATGCGCGACCGCATGACCGAGGCGGCGCTGCCACTCAACGTCTTCGCCAAGAGCGCCCACGGCAGCGCCGCGCGCGTGCCGGGCACCGCGATCTTCATGGCCTCCACCAATGTCGGGGTGCCTTCCGCGCTGCTGCACAACATCAAGCATAACAAAGTGCTGCACGAGCGTGTCGTGGTTCTCACCGTCGAAGTTCAGGACGTTCCCTGGGTGGAGCCGACCGAGCGATTCTCGGTGGCGAGCCTGGGCGAGGGCTTCTATCGCCTCACGCTGCGCTACGGGTTCATGGAAGAGACCGACGTGCCCGCGGCGCTGGCGCACACCGATATTTGCGGTGGTTCCTTCGAGATGATGAAAACCAGCTTCTTCCTTTCGCGGCAGACACTGCTTCCTTCGGCCAAGCCGGGTATGGCGATCTGGCGGGAAAAGCTCTTCGCATGGATGATGCGTAATGCCGCGAGTGCGATGGAGTTCTTTCGCTTGCCGACGAACCGGGTGGTGGAGCTTGGCAGTCAGCTGGAGATTTAGGGCACCTGAACCAAAGTGCATGTTGCCGCTGTACAACTAGACTGGAACTACTATCTAGGCCGCCGTGGACGGAACGGTCGGGAACCTCGTCGCCCAAGTGGCGCGCTTACTGCGGCGTTCCTTCGACGAACGCACGCGAGACATCGGGGTTACCCGCGCGCAATGGCAAGTTCTTGGGCTAGTGCGCGATAATGAGGGCATAAAGCAAGGTGGACTTGCGGATCTGCTGGAGGTCGAACCGATCACCGCCGCCCGCATGATCGATCGTTTGCAGGAGCAAAAGCTGCTCGAGCGTCGGGCCGACCCCGCCGACCGTCGCGCTTGGCGTATCTATCTTACCGCGCGGGGCACCGAACTCATCGAAGAGATGCAGCCCTACGCTTACAAGACGCACGAAGCCGCGCTGGAGAATGTCTCGGCCGAGGATCGGGAAGTCTTGAAACGCGTGCTCGAGACGATGCTGGCCAATCTCACGCGCAGAGCTACCGGTGCACCCGATCGAAAGCAGGCAACGCGTCACGGGCCTCCCCGCAAAAGCTAAGCGCGGCGTTTCCGATCCAAGCGGAAACGCCCTTACATTCGGCCCTTACTTCCCGCAACGTGCTGCAACTGCTTCTTCACGCCAAGCGCCGCGATTGCACCGAAAAGCGGTAGTTGAGCGGATCTCCTTCGCACTTGCAGCAATATCAATTGACGTGTGCGCTCTTCAAACCTAACCCAGCTTAGTAAGGCAGTTCGGGCTTCTCGCCAAGCTCGTGCGCACCCTGATCTGGAGTATTCCGCCATGAAGAAGTTCGTTGCCCTCGCATCGCTCGGTGCTGTTGCAGCCCTTTGCATTCCGACTGCTTTTGCCGAGACATCGCAGTCCGTTGGCGTGGCCGGTGAAACCGTTGCCGCGGCCAAGCTCAAGGCTGGGCAGATGCTGTACAGCAGCGCCGGCTATCGCGTTGCCCAGATCTATCGCGTGAGTGGCGACGGCAACCCGCAGGTCATCTATGACGGCAAGCTCATCACAGTTCCGGCCTCGACGATCAGCGCGGTCGATGGCAAGGTGACCACCACGCTGACGAAGAAGGATCTGAGCTCGGCCAAGTGAGCGGCTCGATCGGTCGATTTCTCGGAAGTAAGGATGGGCGGTGCGCAAGCATCGCCCTCGTTCCTTCCGGTCCAGCCAGGCTCGAGCCGGTAACCCCGTTCGAGTCAGCCGCGGCTGACGTTGTCGTAGATCCGATCGAGATAACTGCCGAGTAGTTCGAGTTCTTCGGCGGTGAAGTTCTTGAACATGCGCTTCTCGCCTTCACGCGCGAGCGTGGCGAGACTTTCCAGGAGCGGTTCGGCCGCTGGGGTCAGGTAGACCGCGCGGGCTCGCCGGTCGTCCTTGCGATCGCGTCGTTCGAGCAGCCCTTCGGCGCAAAGCCGGTCGATGAGCCGTCCGGCCGAGGCTTCCGACATCTCGAGCGCCTCGGCAATGGTGCGTTGGGTTGCGCCGGGAACGCGCGAGACGACCGCGATCATCGTCCACTGGGACCGAGTCACGCTCAGGTTCGCCATCATGCGATCGAAATTGTTGCGCAGCATCCGCGCGATGATCGTCAAGCGCACGCTGATGTGGCGGCGCAATTCATGACCGCCCGGGACCGCCGCTTCGGCTTCCGCCGCGCCCTTGAGGTCCTTGCCGATGGTGCGTGGCGGTGCCTCGGTTCCGGTCACGCTCGGTTCCGGTTCGAAATCGAGAGACGCTCGCACTGGACGGCGGGCAGGGCGCGCTTGCCCACTCCGCCAAGGCGCCGGGAGGTTTGAATGGCATCGATACTACAGGCGTGGGCCACGGTGATCTCCTGAGCTTTACCGCAGGGCCAAGCCGTGCGGGCGAGCCATTGCTTTCAAAGGTTAGCATATAGCGAGCGATGGCGGCGTGCGCCAGTCGCTGCGAAGCGTCTCCCGCCTTGACGCGGGGGCAAGTGGCGTCGACACGAACGTGGGTGAACGAGATAGGACAGTCAGGGAGAATGGGGGTGGAGGAGGCACCATCGGGCGGAGCGTTCGATCCGCTGCGGGAGCCGACGTTCCGGCGCATCTGGTCGGCGAGCGTCCTGTCCAACTTCGGGCAACTGTTTCTCGGGGTTGGCGCGGCGTGGGAGATGACGGCCCTCAGCAATTCGCCGACCATGGTTGCGCTGGTGCAATCGGCGTTGATGGCGCCGCTCATGTTCGTGACGCTGCCCGCGGGCGCGATCGCCGACATGTTCGATCGCCGCCGCATCGCCATTTCTGGCCTTGCCTTCTCCGCCGTGAGCGCCGCCGTCCTGGCCACGATCGCCTACCTTGGCTGGACGACGCCGGGTCTTCTCCTGTTGTTCTGCATGCTGATCGGTGCGGGCGTGGCGCTCTATTCCCCTTCCTGGCAAGCCTCGATCCCTGAGCAGGTCTCGCGCGAGAATCTCCCGTCCGCCGTGGCGCTCGGCACGATCAGCTATAACGTGGCGCGAAGTTTCGGGCCGGCGCTGGGCGGCGTGATCGTGCTGGCCGCCGGCGCGAAGGCGGTGTTCAGCCTCACCTCGCTCCTCTACCTGCCGCTGCTCTTCGCTTTCGTGCTGTGGCAGCGCCGCCACGTGCCCTCCCGCTTGCCGCCCGAGCGGCTGGACCGCGCCATCGTCGGCGGTGCGCGATACGCGCTGCACTCGCCGGGTATCCGCACGGCTCTGACGCGCGTCCTCGTGTTCGGCCTGCTCACCGCGACCGCTTCGGGACTGGCGCCGCTCGTTGCCAAGGATCTGCTCCATGGAGACGCGGCGACCTTCGGCATTCTCCTGGGATCGCAGGGCATCGGATCGGTGCTGGGCGCGGTGTTCGTGCCGCGGGTGCGCGAGTTCCTGTCGACCGAGGGGGCGGTGCGGCTCTTCGTGCTCGGCACCGGCGCCGCGCTGGTCGGCATCGGCTTCAGCACGTCGCTCATCGCAACGTGTGCCTGCTTCTTCCTGATCGGCGCATGCAACATCCAGACGATCGCGATCCTCAACGTCATCGTCCAGTTGTCCGCACCGCGCTGGGTGACGGCGAGGGCGGTCTCGCTCTACTCCTCGGCGATCACCTGCGGCATCGGCGTGGGCGCCTGGGCGTGGGGGGAATTCGCCAATGCCAACGGCGTGTCGCTGGCATACATCGTGTCCGGGATAGCTGCCGCATTCTCGACACTGCTCGGGCTGGTGCTGCCGCTGCACGAGGCCGTCAGTACGGAGGACGCCTCGGTCGAGATGGGGAACGAGCCGGAGGTCGGGATGGCGCTGACACTGCGCTCCGGTCCGATCGTCGTCGAGATCGAGTACGACGTGGACCCGGACCACGCGCGCGAATTCTACGCCGCCATGATGCGGCTGCAGCGCATACGAAAGCGCCTCGGCGGTTTCGACTGGTCGCTCGCGCGCGACATCGAGAACCCGGCGATCTGGACCGAGCGCTATCATTGTCCCACCTGGGGCGACTACTTGCGCATGCGCGACCGCTACGGCCAGGCCGATGTCGAGATCCAGGCCGAGGCGAACGGCTTCGACCGCAAGAGCCGACGGCGGATCACGCGCCGCCTGGAGCGTCCGTTCGGATCGGTGCGCTACAAGGCGGAGTCGCTCGATCCGCAACAGGAGACGGTAGGCTTCATCACCCCTTGAGGCACGCGCGCCCGGGCTGCAGTCGTCGTTCTCGGCAGCGGCTTTTCCGCGCTAGGCGTGCTGATCCAGCGTGCCAGGTGGAGGTCGAGAGGCTAATCCGGTCAGCCCGACCGCCGCTTTGCGAGTATCGCCGCCAGCGGGTTTGGCCGGGCCTCGCCCACGCGTTGCAGCGTGTTGCGGTCCTGATGTGCGAACGGTGTAACGTTCCCCCTGACCATCAGCTGGGTGTCGGTGACGTAGCTCCACGACCCGTCGGGGTTGAAGGTAATGGTGATGCGATAGCTGTCGGTGCGGAACGCCTCCTCCAGGAACGTGGTGGAGCAGATGCCGTACTCCGTCGTGCCTCGGGTGGCGGTGACGACGATCTCGTCCGCATCCGGCGCGGCCTGGCCCGAGGCCAGCGCCACCTGGCCGCGCGGGATCGCCACGGTCTGCTGGATGAGCCCCGTGGCCGGCTCCCACAGCCAGTAACCTACTTGGTCGTGGAACGTGATGTCCTCCTCCACGGTGGTGACGTGGAGGTGGTAGCGCAGTCCGTAAAACAGCTGCGGGCCGTTAGTCTGCGGGTCGATCGCCTGGAAGTCGATGTTCTCGATGAACGTACGGCGCTCCGGTCCGTCAGGCTTCGGCGCCAGGTCGACACCCTGGCGGGCTTGCCAGCGGCCGGCGAGGCGGCGCAGCGGACCGAGGTTCGCCAGGGTATCCGGATCAACATCCGAGGGTTCGGTGAAGATGTCCTGGTGCGAGAGGGCCATGACGAGAGTCCTGAGAAGTGTGCCGGGTGCACAGACGATATCGCAGCTGACAGGAAACGCCATGCCGCGGTCGCAAGTGTGCCGCGCCGTACGTGACCTTTTGACCCCGGCGCGTCGGGATCGGCGTATTGCGGCAAGACGCTCGGTGCGCTGAATGAGTGTATTTCGTGAGCTGTGAGGCCGCAGCCTGACAACGGAAGGGATCAGCATGATTGACACGCGTGAACACCAGCGCTTTCCGGTCCTGACTCCGGCGCAGATCGCGAGCGCCCGCCGCTTCGCCAGCGGACCCGAGACGCGGTTTGAGCCCGGCGAGACGATCTACGCAATCGGTGAACATGGCGCGCCGGCGTGGCTGGTCGTGGATGGCACGATCGAGGTCATCCGCCGCGACGGGCTGAGCCACGAGGCGGTGATCACCGTCCACGGGGCAGGGCAGTTTTCCGGTGAGGTCAACCAGCTCGCCGGACGTCCGTCCATCGCGGCCGGGCGGGCGGGACCCGATGGTTGCACGGCGGTTCCGATTGACGCTGCGCACCTGCGCGCGCTGATGGTTGGCTCCGCCGAACTCGGCGAGATCGTCATGCGAGCCCTGATCCTTCGCCGCGTCGGCCTCCTGGAAAAGGGCGGGGCCGGGACGATCCTGATCGGCAACCCCGGCAGCCCCGACTTGGTTCGCCTGCACGATTTTCTCAGCCGCAGTGGGCTGCCCAACCTCGTGCTTGACGTCCGCTCCGACGAGGAAGCGCGGGCCTTGGTGGAACGCATCGGCGTGCTGCCGGACGAACTTCCGCTGGTCGCCTGCCCCGCTGGACCGGTGCTGAAGCGCCCCAGCGTCGAAGAGCTTGCCGCCTGCCTTGGCGTGGTCCCGGAGATCGATCCGGACCGGCGGTATGACGTCGCCATCGTCGGGGCCGGCCCTGCCGGACTTGCCACCGCCGTCTACGCCGCGTCGGAGGGCTTGTCCGTCATCGTGCTGGATGCACGGACGATGGGCGGGCAGGCGGGCGCATCGGCGCGGATCGAGAACTATCTCGGCTTCCCTACCGGCATCTCTGGCCAAGCCCTGGCCGGGCGGGCCTTCAATCAGGCGGTGAAGTTCGGCGCGGAGATGGCGATCCCGGTGGCGGTCGAACGGCTCGATTGCGATACGCCCGAGCTGACCCTGGTATGTTCGGGCAACAGGCGTGTGACGGCGCGCGCCGTGGTGATCGCATCGGGGGCCTGCTATCGCCGGCCCGACGTGCCGGGCCTCGCCGAGCTGGAGGGCGCAGGCATTTCCTACTGGGTATCGGCCATGGAAGCGCGCAGCTGCGCCGGCGAAGACGTGGTCCTGGTCGGCGGCGGCAATTCCGCCGGCCAAGCGGTCGTCTTCCTGGCCCCGCAGGTGCGCAAGCTTCACCTGGTCATCCGCCGCCCTCTGGCCGCGACCATGTCGCGCTATCTCATCGACCGAATTGCCGCGCTTTCCAACGTCGAGGTGCACATCGGGAGCGAGATCGCGAGCCTCGAGGGCGATCGCGAGACCGGCTTGGCCGCGGTCACCTTCCGCGATCGCCATGAAGGTTCGCTCAAGCGCCGCGAGGTGCGGCACATGTTCCTGTTCATCGGTGCCGACCCGAATGCCGATTGGACCAGGGATTGCGTCGAAACCGATGGCAAGGGCTTCATCGTGACCGGCGGGGGCGCCCTGCCGCTGGAAACCAGCCGGGCAGGTGTGTTCGCGATCGGCGATGTCCGAGCGGGGTCGACCAAGCGCGTGGCGGCCGCCGTCGGCGAGGGCGCGGCCGTGGTCGCACAGATCCACGGCCTGTTCGCCGAGCAATCCACCCGCGGGACGCACTCTTGACCTGCCAGCGTTGCTGGCGTCGGCTGCAAGTCATTCCCACTCCGCCGCGGCGTCATGTTCCGGATGCGCGCGTCATCCCATCGTGCCAATTCTTCCGCCATCGACGAAGATGGTGCTGCCGGTCGTGTAGGACGAGGCAGCCGAAGCCAGCAGCAGGGCGGCGCCGACGACCTCGTCCGCATGGCCGAAACGCTGGATGGCGTTGCGGCCTGTGAGGTCCAGTTGCGAATAGGTCTTCAGGGTCTCGCTGTCGCCACCGTCCGGCGTGATCGCGCCTACTGAGATCATATTGACCCGCGTCGCCGGTGCCATCGCCTTCGCCAGATATCGGGTCAGCATGGCGGTCCCAGCTTTGGCCACACTGTAGGCAATCGAATTGCCGATGACCGAAAAACCGCCGCTGCTGCCGATCGTGATGATGCTGCCGCTTTGATGCGCCTCCATGTCGGGATGGACGAGCTCGGCAAGATGAAAAATGGCGGTGATGTTGGCGCCCAGCGCCCTGTCCCACACGTCCGGTGTGTTTCCCCAGATCCCGGCCTCGGGCGCGATGGCGCCGGCCGTGGCGTTGTTGAACAGGATATGGATCGGGCCGAAAGCCTCCCGCGCCTGGTTCACCAGCGCAACCCGGGCATCGGCCTCCAGGATATCCGCGGTGACAGCCAAGGCTTCTCCGCCCGAGGCGCGGATGCCTGCCGCAGTCTCCGTAATCACGCCGGACGATCTCGCCGAGCACACGACCTTCGCACCCGCGCCTGCGAAGGCGGCTGCAACGTGCGCACCGATGCCCGGCCCCACACCGGTGATGATCGCGGTCCTGCCGCTAAGGTCGAATTTTTCGGCAATCGATCTGCCGCGCAGCACTTCCGGCATCTCAGTCTCTCCCCGTCCCCCAACGTACCGTCATCGCGCAGACGGTACTCGATACGCTCGCTCGCCTGACCGCGTCGCTGCCGATCGGAGATTTCCTACTCGCATCGTTCTCTCCCCATCTTGGTTAGTTACCCTGAAATTGATGAAAAATACAGTTTAGCGATTTTTCGTCTTAATACCTTTGATGAGATCGTATCGATATCGATGACTTGGCTCGGCTTGCATCCTATATACAATGACGAACCATAGATTTCTCCTGATAGATTTCTTATCAGTGTCGCCCATTCTGCTGGCGTTATTGTAATATCGGGGAACAATCCCTTCACTTTCACGTGAATGCGCGAGATCATGTCGTAGGTCGTCTGCTCGATGGCCAGTCCGACTGGCGATCGACTGTCGATGCCCTTGATCAAGGCGATCGATGCTGCCTGCCATTTGCTGGCGGCATTCTCTTCAAGGAACGAGATCAAGATCTCCACGCGCTCGTCGAGCGGAAGCGTTGCGGCGTCCTCCGGGATGCACGGGAGTTCGGCGCTGAGTGCAAACTGGTAGAGTTGAACCAGAAGATCGTCTCGCGATGCGAAATGGTGCTGGAGGGCGCCGCGCGTAAAGCCGGCGTGCTCGGCGAGCCGCACTGTGGTCAGGGCGCCGAAGCCCCGGTCGACAAGGAGGTCGATGGCCGCATTCAGCAGCGCCAATCGGGTCGAGGCGCTGTCACGATATTTGGCCTGGATTGCTGTTGTCGCCACCTTGAATTGGGTCCCTATGCTGGTTGCCGCGGCCGTCAGGTGCTGCGAGCGATCACAGCGGACCCGATCACTGGTTGTCCTCGCCCTTTGGCTGCACCAAGGCAGATCGTCAGTTCGAGTAGAGCGAGACGCTCTGCCGCAGCTTAGACGCTATTCTTCGAAAAGCATCGTATCCTTCAAACGAGGGGGGCCAACCGCCCTTAGTGCGATGTGCTGCATGATCGCTGCGGCATCGTCGGTGCCAAGCCCGCAGCACTGGGGTTCCAAGATAGCCCGCGCATCACTTCCCGGAAGTTGGAGCAAGCAAGACCCCTTTGCCCGCCTGCGGAATTAGCCGAGCGTGCCACGCCCAAGGTGCCGAGGCTCAGACCGTCTCGACGGAAATGGTAACATTCATTCTAACATGAACTACTATCATAAACTCATCTTGAGGCGTTAGAATTTTTCTTTAGCATATGGAGATATCGGTTTTCCGGGGATATCCCCGAACTGAAATTGGGCGATTCTGGGTTTTCAAGGCTACCTAGATCATTCATATATGAATGCTAAGGTACAAGATTCATCGGTGCGCATTGCTCGGCCTTTTGCGCCTGCTAGGTGATCCGCTTCAAGGAGCGGCTGCCTGAACAATTGGCGGGGCTGCTCAAATGAGATGTCCTGCGGACTAATAAATGGGAGAGGCGCAATGTCTGAGGAACTCCGTTTTGATGGCAAGGTGGCCATGGTGACCGGCGGCGGAGTTGGGCTCGGAAGGGCCTACAGTCTGCTCCTGGCGGCGCGCGGAGCCAAGGTTGTGGTCAACGGCAATTTTCGGGACTCCGGCGTCGGCCCCGAAGCCGATGTCGCCGCCGAGATCCGGTCCATGGGTGGCGAGGCTGTCGGGGTAAATGGCAGCGTCTCGGACGATGCCTCCGCTCGCCGCATGGTCGCCCAGGCAGTGGAGACCTTTGGCGGCCTCGACATTCTGATCAATAATGCCGGCATCGGCGAGATGGCGCCGGCGATCTTCGACGCACCCACGGCAGAGACCGACCGGTTGATCGAAAACCACCTGCACGGCCATCTCCGGATGTCGCGCGCCGCATTCCCGCACCTGGCGAAATCGGGAGCCGGGCGAATCGTCACCACCGGTTCTTCGGTCGCGCTCGGCTGGGAAAGCCCGGCCGGCTGGGACGGTTCCTATAGTGTGGCAAAGGCGTCGCTGTTCGCCGCGACCCGTCAGCTGGCCGGCGCCGGCGCCAAATTCGGTATCAAGGTCAACATGATCATGCCTTGGTCGATCACCCCGCTCGTGGAGCGCGAAATCGGCCATACTTCATTCGGCAAGTGGATGAAGGCCAAGCTGCCGCCGGACCGGGTCGCGCCGGTGGTGGCATTTCTCTCCCACAAGTCGTGCCCGGTCACCGGGCAGTTCATTTCAGCGGCGGGGGGGCGGGTTACCCGCATCGTGTTCGCCTCCCCGCCGGGCTATTTTAACCCGCATCTCTCGATCGAGGATCTGCGGGACAACTGGGCCGCTGTCATGGGCGATGTCGACGGCGACGGAAATCTTTCCGGGTTCTACGAAGTGGAGGGCCAGCCCACTGAATTTGCCCGGATCCGCGACCTTGTTGGGGAGTGAAAGGGCAGTGGGACTGGCTGTAGCGGGTCGTCTTTCCGGCCGTATCGCGATCGTCACTGGCGCGGCCTCCGGCATCGGTCGCAGTGTCGCCGAACGGTACCTGCGGGAGGGAGCGGCGGTGGTCGCCGCCGACATCAACGCGCAAGGCCTGAAGGAACTGGCCGACACACAGGACGTCGATCCGGCCAGGATCGCGATACAGCAGTGCGACGTGGCCGATGAAAGCGCTATCGAGGCCGTGGTGCAGACTGCGCTGGAGCGGTTCGGCCAGGTCGATATCATGGCCAACATCGCCCAGGGCGGCCTTGCCGATCATCTCTGCCTCGAGCAGGCCACGGCGCAGCACGCGCTCGCCAGCTTTACCACCGGCCCACTCCAATCGATGCTGTTCATGCAGAAATGCCTGCCGGCGATGCGTGAACGCAACTACGGGCGGATCATCAACGTCGCGTCCCATTCCGCACTGATCGGGACGCCGGGCTTTGCGCCCTACGAAATCGCCAAAGGCGGAGTTCAGGCGCTCACCCGCAATGCCTCCCAGGAATGGGCGCCCTACGGCATAACCACCAACTGCGTGCTGCCGATCGTGCGAACCCCAGCCTATGATCTCACCGAACAGGGCCGGGCGGCCGCCAGGGTGCTGGAGGAATCCATCCCGGTCAGGCGCTTCGGCACGCCGGCGCAGGAATGCGCACCGGTGTTCGTCTTCCTCGCCAGCGAAGAGGCCGGCTATGTCAACGGCCAGATGGTCGGGGTCGACGGCGGATTCAGGCTGTTCGCGTGATCCTGCATCGACCGCTTGACCACGAGGCAGGGTCTTCACTTTTCTGACGTCAAAGGAACGGGAGTAGACATGGCTTTCGACATCACCGGCGGATATCCCCAACACGCGGACTTCCCGCTGCCCGGACCGCCCACAAATTCAGAAATGCGCGAGAGCGCGTCGATGTGGATTTCAGACAATGACGGTCGCTTCGGATTTCCGCGCATGACCGTGGAGTCCCTCGCGATCGATTGGGAAAATCGCGGCATTGAGGCGAACCTCACATTTCCCAACGGCCGGGTTCTGATCGGTTCGGGCGGCTTTCCGGCACAACCAGTCAAGCGCAGCGGCGATCGTGCCTTGTCGACTGGTGGCGGTCCCCTGCGTTTCGAGGTCAAAGAACCGCTTCGCCATTGGAGCATGACCTTCGACGGCACCATGTACGATCGCACTGTCGCCGATCAGATGCGAGGCATTGCGAGTCAAGAGCAGCGCCGCGTGGTCATTGCCGTCGAGGCACATATGGCTGCTCCGCCCTGGAACCCAGGCGAGCAGGCCGGGCGCGACGGAGACATGTCTTCGGCGCTGGCGGTCGGCGGCGTCGGCGGCACGCGCTACGAGCAGTTGTTCACTTGTACCGGCACCTTGTCGATAGACGGCGAGCCGGAGCAGCGTTTCGAGGGCAGGGGGCTCAGGGTCCGCCGCACGGGCATCCGGTCACTTGGCGAGTTCAAGGGCCATTGCTGGATGTCCGCGCTATTCCCGAGCGGCAAGGCCTTCGGGGCCCTCGCGTTCCCATCGCAGGATATCGATGCCGCGCCGGCGTTCAGTGAGGCCTTCATATTCGACGGCAAGACCAAACGGCACGGCAAGGTGGTCCAGGCGCCCTGGCTGACCCACTTCAAACCGCATGGCGGGGAATGCGACCTGGCGCTCGAATTGAGTGATGGCGAAATCGTGAGGATCGGCGGCCTTACCCATGACTCCGCGTTCTTTCCTTCCAATACTCCTCTTCTGGGCGACTGGAGCCTTGACGAGCCCTTGCCGCTGCCATTCCATCGCGGCGGCGTGCGCTACAGCTGGGATGGGGAGGAGACCTACGGCATGATCGAGCGATCGCTCCCGCTCGAGAACTGGCGAACCGAATAACCGAGGCATCGGTACGCCCCGCTATTCCGGGTTGGGGTCCGGCAAGACAATCAGAACAAATCTGGGAGAGGGTTATGACGGGAGAATTGAGCGAACAGCGCCTCTGCGAAACGGCCGAAAGCCTGACGGGATTGCACGATTGGGGCGAAGACCAGAGTTTCCGGACCGGCTTGCGCAAGCTGATCGAGGCGGTCGAGAGGATGCCCGTGGCGAGCGTCCTGCGCGAGCCAGTCGCCAGTCAGGCAGTTGGCCTGCTCGTCACCCGGCTACATCTGCAGGACGACGGACGTCGCCACCCGGAGGTGCTCGAAGGCAAGATCGAGCGTCCGCTGATCGTGACCGGCGCGCCTCGCAGCGGCACGACCTGGCTCTACGAGCTCCTGTCGCTCGATCCCGCGGTCCGGGCCCCGCTGGACTGGGAGGTAATCGCTCCGTGGCCTGCTCCCGAGATCGCTACCTTCGAGACGGATCCGCGCATAGCCAATCTTCAGGCAAGCTACGACCATCTGCTCTCGGAGGTACCCGCGCTCGCCACAATGCATCATTGGGACGCTCGCGCGCCCCAGGAATGCAACTGCTTCACCACGCTACATTTCGTGAGCTCCAACTTCTGGTCATCATTCGGCATTCCCGACTATCTCGACTGGTTGGTTCATGAGCGGCATTCCGGCGTGTTCAACACACACCGCCGGGTGCTCCAGCAATTGCAATGGAGAGGGCCCAGGGGGCGTTGGCTGCTTAAATCCCCGCCTCATATGCTGATGCTTGAAGACTTGCTGGCGGCCTATCCCGACGCGATGATCGTTCAAACCCATCGGGAGCCGCAGGCGGTGATTGCCTCACTGGCGAGCTTGGTCCGCGCGCTGCGGCTGGCGACCTTTCCGAACGTGCCGGAGCTGACCGACCCGAAAGTCATCGGACGTGAGGTCATGATGCATTACGGGGAGGCCCTGGAGCGCGCGACATTGAGCCGCCAGAACCCTGACATCGACCGCCGGGTTTGTGACGTTGCGTATCGCGACACCCTGAGTGATCCGATCAGCACGGTGAAACGCATCTACGACCATTTCGGGCTGGAATTCACCCCGGCCTATGAGCGGCGCCTAGCCGAACTGGTCGCTACCGACCGCCCCTCCGCGGGCGGGCGGCATCGCTACGATCTGGAGGAGTTTGGGATCCCCCAAATGGACATACTCAATCGGTTGCCCGCCTATCGAGCGCGATTCGGCGAACTGCTCTGACGCATCGCGGACAGGGCGATGGTGCCCGGGGAGCGGAATCCAACGCAAAAAACAATTATCTAGTGATCTGAGATAGCTAGTAGGGGCCATTCGGCTTCATGTACCGTCATAGATACCGTCACGTGCGAACGGTGCCTGTTAGATGCCCGATTTTTAGCGCCTTTTGCCTAGAATGTTTCGGGCAGGGAGGCAATGCCGTTCTCATAAGCGCTGGTGCTAGACACTCTCATCCCGCGTCTGCGCCTGCAGCTCTCGCATCCCACTATACGCGTGAATGGTGTGTGCCTGCTCTGTAGTGCGAGTGCGAAAGGCAGGGGGCCTCAGGCCTCACCGGCCTGACCGCGCTCTACCTGCGCTGGCGCTCCGGCCGAGCCGCCTTGCGGCGTCTCGTCGGCAGAGCCGTGACGATCGCTGACGCGCTCCCGCGCCGCCTTGAGCGGCCCGGACGGGATGCAGGTGTGCATCCCTTGGCGGACGCCCGCGTGAAGCGCGGGAGGCGCTGAGCCTCCGGCTCCAAGGTGGCGGGGGGCGTCGCTGCCCTGTAGCCCCGTCTCGGCAAGCCGCAATCCGTCCGCTGCGCTCCCGGCTCCTCCATTTCGTTCCTGCCCTTCGGGTGCGGCCCGCCTTCAGCCGGCGGGGCTGTCGGTCCGCTCTTGCCGCCCCCCCGCCACCCTGGCGCCGGTCAATGGCGGTTGAAGGAAGGAGTGAAGGAGCATGGCCAAGACCCAACGTGCCAGCCTCTATGGTGAGGTCACTGCCAGATCATTGCCGAGCTGGAGCTAGGCCGCTTGCCGTGGGTGCAGCCGTGGGATGCGGCGAAGTGCCCGTGCTCGATGGAGCACAATGCTGCATCCGAGCGTAACTATTCAGGGATCAATGTGCTGATCCTGTGGGCCGCCGGTGTCGCGCAGGGATACGGTGCGCAGCGCTGGCTGACGTACAAGCAGGCGGAGAAGGCGGGCGGTTACGTGCGTCGCGGCGAGCGAGGCTCGCACGGTTGCGTTCCTGAAGCGCTTCACCGTCTTCAACGTCGACCAGTGCGAAGGCTTGCCGGGCGCGCTGACGAGACCTGTGAACCCCATCGATCCGGTGCTCGCTATTGCCGAAGCGGACGCGATCATACAAGGTTGCGGTGCTGACCTCCGGGTTGGTGGTGGCGAGGCCTATTATGCTCTTGGGCAGGACTTCGTGGCAGTGCCGCCCCAGATTGCCTTTCATGCGGGCATCGACTGGTACCGCACGGCATTGCATGAACTCGGGCATTGGATCGGGCACGCCAGCCGTCTCAATCGCGACCAGACAGAGCCTTCCGGTCCGCTGCCTACGCCCGCGAAGAGCTTGTGGCCGAGATGGCGAGTGCCGTTACCTGCGCGTCACTGGGCATCCAGCCGACCGTACGCCATTCCGACTACATCGGTGCCTGGCTCGAGGTCCTGCGTGCCGATTAGAAGGCGATCTTTCGTGCGGCCAGCGCTGCGAGCAAGGCAGCGGATTACCTGCATGGACTCGGGGAGGGTGGCTGCGTCGCAACGAGGCACTTGTCTGGGAGATCATGGCGCGAATTGCGCGACACCAGCTGATCTCGTCGGCGCAGACGCCGCCCTCCCGCGAAGGTCAGGCGGTCGGTGCTAAGCTCTTTGCAGAGCTGATCGACGAGATGGCGGACCGGCTTGCAGGTAAGTCGGCCAAGAGCACGTCCGACCCAGCACTCATCAAGCTGAGGTCGTTGCAGCGAGCCGGCGGGAAGAGAGCTGTACCAAGGTGCAGATCATCGAACCGGTCGCGGTGCGCATCCCTGAGGCCTGCCGCATGATCGGCATAGGCCGTTCCAAGCTTTACGAACTCATCGCCGATGGAACGATCGAGATCGTAAAAATTGGAAGCGTTACCGTCATACCCGTAGCGCAGCTGAAGGCGCTTGTTGAAGTCCCAGCCCGGTATCGGGCATGTCATACCTACGTGGAGTGTCTCAGGTCACGGCCTGCCTTTCGGAAGGCCTATGAGGACCACATGGTCCACTTCGCTGCGGGGGACACATGAACGGCAGCAGCAAAGGCCGAGCGACTTGCCGGTTCCTCCGTAACCGGACATTCGCCTCACATTCATGTGAGCTTGCAAGCAGGCCACGGCTAATCAAGCACAGCTGTTGCAGCTCTCAATCGCACAGAACATGTGGCGTGGTTCTAAGGGTGCGGGAGCCGATGGCCTCCCGGGCCTGCTGTATGCGGCAGAATGTCAGCTTATTGAGCTTCGACGAACGAGATTTACGATCGCAAGCAAGATGATCGCACCAACTAGCGAGACCAAGAATGTCATGACCGTAAGCTGCGCGTTGTTGATATTTCCTTGGGAAAAGATCAGGCCGCGGATGAAGGAACATATGATGCTGACCACGATATCAAGGATGACGCCCTGCTGACCATCTGTCCGCATGATGATACTGGCGAGCCATCCGATAACGCCGGCAACGACGAGCTACATGATAATTCCATAACCGTTCTCCTGCGATCCAAGACAATTGGGCCGCAATTGACGCATCGTGCCCGGAATATCTGCTAACTCCTGAGCTTAGCAAAACGTCCTACAGGCTCTGGATGCACAAGAAATGAAACAATTTTGGCATTACTCATGATATTAGGATGAAAAATAAAAATTAAATCTACCGGCCGTAACTTTTCTGACGTGGTGATCGTTATCTGAATGCTCTCAGCGGTGCTTTCCATTCTGGATGGTGCGCTTCCAGCCCAACAACAGACGCCGACTTCACACAGGAAAAAGCCTGTACGTGCCGCGTCTGTAAGGAATAACACCATGAAACATACTGTTTTCGCCGTCCTCGTCGGGACCGCAGCACTCGGCGCCGCGACTGTTGCGACAGCCCAATCTACGACACCGGCTACCACAGGCAGCTATTCGAGCATGAATGTGGGCACCGCTCCCGTCCATGGCCTGGACGGTCCTGCCTTCTCCGCCGCCGCATCCGATGCCAATGGGTTCCAGATTGCGGCAAGCCGCCTCAGCCTGACGCGTTCGCAACGCAGCGATGTCAAGGATTATGCCCGACGCGTAATCTCGGAATCTCAGATTGCCCAGCAGACGCTGATGGCGTCGCTGAGCAACGACCAGCGCAAGATCGCCCGGCCCAGCACTCGCCTGTCAGCTGAGCGCGCCTCGATGCTCAAGATGCTTCGCAGCACGCCGCGCGGGTCATTTGACAATCTCTATCTCACCCAGTCCGCGCAGGTGCAGCAGGGCAACTGGGCGACCTACAAGGGTTATGCCGAAGATGGAGCCGACCAGTCGCTGAAGCAGGTGGCCGGCAACGGCGTGCCGATCATCGAACAACAGCTTCAGCAGGGCAGCGCGCTCCTGCCTTCGTCACTCTCTGCGAACTGAG
>Ga0268266_10000890_pt1 | contig 38685 bp, 27 predicted proteins | sample KBSS13metaG_FD_190356 | JGI IMG/M metagenome (GOLD analysis project Ga0268266, IMG submission 190356) | Switchgrass rhizosphere microbial communities from Kellogg Biological Station, Michigan, USA - KBS S1-3 metaG (SPAdes) (version 2) | ecosystem: Host-associated > Plants > Roots > Rhizosphere...
CGTCTGGTTTCTGCACCGCTGCGTGTTTCGGCACACTCAGCCCACTATCCTTCTGTGCGCTGCGTGCCTCGTGAACCTGCCGAGCACCGCAGGGATGGTCAACTTCGCAATCGGGTTACCGCTCGTCTTCCTGGGTCTGGGATGCTGGATTCGGATGGGAGATACGGCGACAGGACGCTCCCTTTTGTTGCTCAACGCCCTCGGAGTCGCCGCCTACTTCGCGCACATGGCGGCGCTCGCCTCCTTGGGACTCACGGTGGCGGCATACCATTGTCTGCAGGAACCTCGCAGTGCGCGAACGATGGTAGCTCGCGCCGCACGGATCATGCCAGGCTTTCTCGTTCCTACCCTTCTCGCCATCGCAGGTGTGATTGCGGGTTGGCACGACGGTACGGTGCACAGCGGCGCGGCCATCGCTTTCAACGAGACGAAGCTATTTACACCGCTTGCTGCCTTCTTCAGCGGCTACACCGCAGCCGATGTAGCCACACTGTGCGCGACGGCGGCGATAGTGGTTCTGTGTCGCGGGCCGATCGCTCCACGGTTGAGACCGGTGCTCGCAGTCTGGACCCTGGTCATTGTGGCGCTGCCAACGGGAATCGGAGCTGCAACCTACATCGACAGGCGCCTGGCCATAGTTCCCGTGATGTTGTATCTGAGCTCGATCGCCTTTCAGCGAAAATTGCTCCCTGCTGCGGCTGTGGCGGCCCTGGCTACGTCACTCGCCGCCATCCGTGTTCTGACTCTCGTGCCGGCCTGGCACCTGCATGATGCTCACGTGCGGAGCTTTCGTGCCATCGATGACCGCATTCCGAGAGGGGCGCGCGTGATCGTCGCCTCAGCGGAAGCCGGGTGCGGCGGTGATCAATCCTGGGACCTGCTCGAGGAGCATTTGCCCTCGTTGCTGACCATCGACCGAGATGCGTTCGTATCAACGGTGTTCGCGGGCGATGGTATGCAACCGATCCGTTGGAAAGTCAGTTTGCGCGGCACGGGCGAGCCCAACGTGACTGCACCATTGTTGACGACTCTCGAAACACTTGCCTCATCTTCGGTGCAAGTGCCGGATGTGAAAGACAGCCCCGACGTTCTGCGATCGATCAAGACCCTCGAGGGCTGGCCCGAGCGGTACGACTACGTGGCCCTCAGAGACTGCCTGCCGAGGCAGACATCCATCCCTCACCTGTTGCCGATCGCCCGCAGTGATACCTGGCAAATCTATGAAATTGTGCGCTCTCCCATCGCTGGGCCGGGCGACTCTTTCAACAAACCTGTTTTGTAAGTCCCCACTGTACGTAGTTTTACGTGATAGACGGAGGTAAAAACACGGTATAGTGGTGCTGCAACTGGGTGAATTTGTACCACGGGCGGCATTTTTCCGTGCTGCAACGCAGCAAAAAGCAATAGACAACGCTATCTGTTGCAGCAGCGACCGGGAAAATGCGCAGTGTTACCGGATCACGCACCTGACTCTCAGGGACAATGAGCCTGTGCGAAACGCGAGAGCTGTTTCCAAAAGGCCCTTACGTTTCCCAGCGGAAGAATTCGGTCCCGTATAACAAACGACCTGTATTGGGGGGCTCTCATGAGCCGACCACGACTTCTTTGGGTGGACAGCACCTTCGGCTGTGCCAGTCCGGTGCCGCGTACCGCGGCCGAAGCGCACTTCGAGGTCAGCGCACGCGTGCCACTGGCGCAAGCGCTCGCGGCGGTGCGCCAGCTGGCTCCGGCTGTTGTTTGTTTCGAGTTCGAGCACCCGGACGACGCAGGCCTGCGGGCACTGCGTGACTTCAAAGTCGCCAATCCTTCTCTACCCCTGTTGATGTTGACCACCCAGCATTCCGAAGCGCTGGCGGTCTGGGCGTTTCGGGTCCGGGTGTGGAATTACCTGACCAAACCTGTCGCGGCGAGTGAGCTCGAAGCCAACTTCGCCATGCTGGCGCGCATCGCACTCGAGGAGCGCGGACCATCGCGGCCCGTGCGCGCTGTTGGTGCGCTCATGCCTCCGGATGCCAAAGCCGCGAGACCGCAGGAGTCACCGCTGCGCTGCGCGCTACGGCACGTCGAACATAACTTCGAGCAGAAGCTGCGGCAGAGCGCCATCGCGTCCAGCGCGGGCATGAGCAGCAGTGCCTTCAGTCGCGCTTTCAAAGCCGAGTTCGGCATTACTTTCAGCCAGTATCTCGCGCGCTACCGCATCAGCCGCGCGTGCCACCTGTTGCGGCAGGGCTCCCACTCGGTAACCAATGTCGGGCAGGCTGTTGGTTTCGATGATGCCTCGCACTTCGCCCGCACCTTCCGCGCCCTCCTCGGGGTCTCGCCGTCCGCGTTTAAGCGCGTCGGCCCGGACGCCGTCCCGGGATGCGGCAGCGACGGACACCCTCCGCGGGGTGCCCAGCACCATTCAAGCGGCACGGCGTGGTTGAACGCGTTATTGCAGGACCAGTCCGAGGAACTGCCGGCCTAGCCGTGGCCAAGCGCCCCTGCTGTGCAACGCAGGGCCCTTTAACCTTAAAATGTTCGGATGCCTACCCAATGCATCCGGACCCTGATCCTCGTCACCACCTGCGCCGCCGTCGCGAGCACTGCAAGTTTCGCTGCCCGCAGCACCCCCTCGGGGCAACCTGCGTCCGACCAGCCCGCACTCGGGCAAGTCGCGAGCGAGCTGAAATGGCGCATGATCGGACCCTTCCGAGGCGGTCGCACACGCGCTGTCGCGGGTGTTCCCACGCAGCCCGATGTCTTCTATATAGGAGCCGTCGACGGCGGTGTCTGGAAAACGGACGACGCCGGCCGCACGTGGAAACCGCTCTTCGATGCCCAACCGACGCAATCCATCGGTGCCATCGGCGTTGCCCCCTCCGACCCGAACGTCGTCTACGTCGGCAGCGGCGAAGGCCTGCACCGGCCTGACCTCTCCGTAGGCGATGGCATTTACCGGTCGACGGACGCGGGCCGAACCTGGACCCACCTGGGACTGCGCGACGGGCAGCAGATCGCCGATCTCGCGATTGATCCCCACGATCCGAATCGCGTCTTCGTCGCCGTGCTCGGCCATCCCTACGGTCCCAATGCGGAGCGCGGAATCTACCGCTCCCTCGACGGCGGCCAGAGCTGGCAACGGGTGCTCTTCAAAGACGAGAACACGGGGGGTTCTGCCGTGGCCCTCGACCCTAGTCGACCGCAGGTGGTGTACGCGGCGTTGTGGGAAGACCGCCTGGGTCCGTGGGAAGACAAGAACCAGTTCGCGGGAACCGGCGGAGGCTTGTTCAAATCCACGGACGGCGGCGACACCTGGCACAAGCTGACCCGGGGACTTCCTGACAATACCTCGCAGGTGAACCTGACGGTCAGCGCCAGTCAACCGGAGCGGATCTACGCGGTCGTCGGGACCAACGAGCCCGGCGAATATTCCTCGGCTGCCGGACTCGGCGTGTTCCGCTCCGACGACGCGGGCGAAAGCTGGACGCGCATCACCACCGATCCGCGTCCGGCCCTGCGCATCGGCGGCGGTGACCTGCCCGTTTTGCGCGTCGACCCGAAGAACCCCGACGTCGTTTACAGCGCGGGCTTGGTTACCATGAAGTCCGTTGATGGGGGACGGGAGTGGCAACCTCTACGCGGCGCGCCCGGCGGCGATGACTACCAGAATCTTTGGATCAACCCCACCAATCCCGCGCATCTCGCGCTCGTGAGTGACCAAGGCGCCGTGATCACACTTAATGGCGGCAGCACCTGGAGCTCGTGGTTCAACCAGCCCACAGCCCAGCTCTACCACGTGAGCACCGCCCCCACGTTTCCGTACCGGGTTTGCGCGGGACAGCAGGAGAGCGGCTCTGTTTGTATCGCCAGCCGCGGCAACGACGGCTCTGTCACCCAGCGCGATTGGCATCCCGTGGGTGCGATCGAGTACGGCTACGTCGCACCGGATCCGCTCGACCCCGACCTCATCTACGGCGCGGGGCGCACGAATGTCTCGAGGTTTCATTGGTCGACCGGCCTGGTCGAGGACGTTACGCCCATTCCCGTGAAAGGCGCGGATACTCGAGCGGATCGGACCGAGCCGTTGTTGTTCTCGCCGACCGATCCTCACACGCTCTACTACGCGGCTAACAAACTTTATCGGACGCGCGATGGCGGCAAGAGCTGGGACACCATCAGTCCGGACCTCACACGCGAGCAGCCCGGCATACCCGCCAGTGTCGGAACGCTGCATCAGCCCAACATCGAGAAGCAGCGCGGTGCCCTCTATGCGTTGGCCATCTCGCCCCGCAACGGAGACATTCTCTGGACCGGTACGGATGATGGACTGATCTGGGTGAGCAGCGATGGCGGCAAGAACTGGTCCAACATCACACCGCCCTCCCTGACACCGTGGAGCAAGGTGACGCAGATCGAGGCCTCGCATTTCGACGACAACACGGCGTACGTGTCCGTGAGCCGGATGCGCATCGACGACCTGCACCCTTATATATTCCGGACGCGCGATCGCGGGCGGACCTGGGAGTCCATCAGCGCCGGACTTCCCGCCGACGCTCCAGTCAATGCCGTGCGCGAAGATACTCAAAGGCAGGGGCTGCTGTTCGCCGCAACAGAGACTGCCGTGTGGGTGTCGCTCGATGCCGGCGCGCATTGGGACTCGCTGCAGCTGAATCTGCCGCACACTTCCATGCGCGACCTGGCGATTCACGATGACGACCTGATTCTCGGCACCCACGGCCGCGCGATCTGGATTCTGGACGACATCGCGCCACTGCGTCAGATCGACACGGTGCACCTGAAACAGGCCACACTTCTGCATCCGGCACCGGCCTATCGCATCGCGCGCAGCACCTGGACCGATACTCCGATTCCGCCGGATGAGCCTCTCGGCGCGAATCCACCAGCGGGCGCCATCATCGACTACTTCCTGCCACGGGATGCGAAGGGTGTCGTCACGCTCGAAGTTCTCGACGGCAAGGGCGAGTTGGTCCGCCGCTTCCGCAGCGACGATGCTCCTGGCATCAGCGAAGAGGAGCTGGCGCGCGAGTTGATTCCGCAGTACTGGATCGAGATGCCGCGAACCCTCCCGAAGACGGCCGGCATGCACCGTTGGGTCTGGGACCTGCACTATCCGGCACCGACCAGCACCACCCGGGGTTTCCCGATCTCGGCCGTGCCACACGCCACACCCCGTCTACCACTGGGTCCGTTCGCGGTGCCCGGAAACTATCGCATCCGGCTGATAGTCGATGGTCGACAGCTGGAGCAACCGCTGGCTCTCGAGCCCGATCCGCGCGTGCACGCGACGCCCGAGGACTTGCAGCAGCAGCTCGAGCTCGCCACCACGGTCGCCGGGTTGTTGACGCGGAGCTCGCAGGCGTTGCTCGAAGCTCAATCCCAACAGAGACAGCTCCAGGAGCTCAAGGCCAGCGGCGCGGCCGAACAAGCGATCAAGGACTTCAGCACCCGGCTGGCCAACTTACTGGAAGCAAAGACCGCCCCCACGTCCGCCACCCCTGCCTCGGCGGGGACGACCAAGGAAGAGGGCCGGATCGTGCTCTCCGAGGTACAGGAGCATCTCGGCACTCTCTACACGGCTGTCACGAGTGGCGCTGCGGCGCCCACCGCCGCTGAAATTGCCGCGGCCCGGTCCGCCGGCCAGGACGTCGAAAGACTGGAACAACAGTGGCAACAACTTCAGGCCGGGTTACCGGCCCTGAACAAGACACTGCGCCAGGCGCGCCTTGCGCCGGTCCGCACAGGTCTGGCCCCACCGCGGGATCTCAACGCCGCGGATGAAGATTGATCAGGAGCAAACATGAGACGATTCGCAGCGCTTGCGACCCTTTGCATTGCGCCGGCCGCCTTCGGCTACACGGCCGACGAGCTGGCCGCCAGGAACGTCGCGGCGAAAGGCGGGTTGGACAGCATTCACGCCATCAAGTCATTGCGCCTGAGCGGCAGCATGCGCGTCCAACAGGACACGCTGGAGCTCGGCTTCGTGACTCTCGTCCAGCAACCGGGCTCGGTACGCTACGAGGCCACGCTGCAAGGACTGACCCAGGTCCAGGCATTCGACGGCACACAGGCCTGGCAGATCAATCCATTCCAGGGCCGCAAGGACCCGGAGAAACTCTCGGCGGACGATGCCAAGGGACTGGGTGAGGACGCGGCCGACTTCGCCGGCCCCCTCGTCGACTACCAGGCCAAGGGTTACAAGCTCGACTACCTGGGACGTGAGGACGTCGACGGAACGGATGCCTACAAGCTGCGGGTCACCCGCAAGAATGGCGACCTGACCACGGTGTATCTCGATCCGGATTATTTTCTCGAGATCCGCACGGTCAACCGCAGGATCGAGCACGGAGTGCCGGTCGAGACGGTCGTGGACTACGGCGACTACGAGAAGGTGGCGGGCGTATTTCTGCCCTTCTCGCAGGAGTCAGCCGTCAAGGGCTCGGGCGATCGTCAGAAGGTTCAGTTTGACAAGGGCGAGGCCAACGTGGACGCCGCCGACGGATTGTTTCATTTCCCGGCCGGTAAAACGGCGGCCCCCGCTGGCAAGTAACTCGAGAGGAACCTTCCGATGCGACTTTGCTGCTCGTCGTTCTTTGCCGTCCTCTCCTCAACCGCGCTCGCCATGGGCGCCGAACCGAACACGTCCAACCCGCCCGTCACCGCAACCCCCGTAATCGACTCCGGCGCGATCTCCGGCCTGGGGGCACGCAACATCGGCTCCGCGGCCATGAGCGGCCGCATTGCCGCGCTCGCCGGCTTCGATGATGAATCGGGCAAGGTCACCCTGTTTGTCGGCTCCGCCAGCGGCGGTGTCTGGAAATCCACCGACGGGGCAACGACTTTCAAGCCGGTGTTCGATGACCAACCCGTACAGTCGATCGGCGCGATCGCCGTCGATCCATCGAACCACCAGAATGTCTGGGTGGGCACCGGCGAATCGTGGACGCGCAACAGCGTGTCGGTTGGTAACGGCATCTACCGCTCCACGGATGGCGGGGAAAGTTGGGAGTTTGCCGGGCTGCCCGAGTCCGAGCGCATCGCCCGGATCGTGGTCGACCCACGCTCTTCCGCTACCGTCTACGCGTGTGTTCCCGGGAAGTTATGGAGTGACTCCGCGGACCGCGGGCTCTACAAAACCACCGATGCCGGCAAGACGTGGCAACTCATCCTCAAGGGCCCGAATCTGTCCACGGGATGCGGCAGCGTCGCCCTGGACCCCTCGAACCCGGACCGCGTGCTGGCGGCCCTGTGGGATTTCCGTCGCCAAGGCTGGACCTTCCGCTCCGGTGGCAACGGACCCAAGGCGGTCTCCGGGAGCGGCCTCTACAGCAGTAACGATGGCGGCAAGACCTGGACGGAACAGACCCCGACAGCCAACAAGGCGTTGCCTCCGAAGCCCTATGGCCGGATCGCGCTGGCCTACGCGCCGAGCGACGCCAAGACCGTCTACGCATTCGTCGAATCGACCGATTCGGCGCTCCTGGTCTCGCACGACGGCGGCGCAACCTGGGAAAAAGGCGACAAGAGCCAGTGGATGGTCTGGCGCCCGTTCTACTTTGCGAATGTCGTCGTCGACCCGAAGAATGCGCAGCGGGTCTACAAGACCGACGGCAGCCTCATTCTGAGCGAGGACGGCGGTAAGAGCTTCAGCACGATCGGCGGTTTTACCGGGATGCACGGCGATGTCCACGACGTATTCGTCGATCCCAACAATCCGCAACACGTGTTCGCCGGCGATGACGGCGGACTGTGGATCTCGTTCGACGGCGCCAACAAGTGGTGGAAGACCGACAACCTGCCGATCTCGCAGTTCTACCACGTGAGTGTCGACAATGCGGATCCTTACCACGTCTATGGTGGTCTGCAGGACAATTCCGACTGGGTGGGGGACTCCTCCTACCCGGGTGGTATCACCAGCTCCCGTTGGGAAAACATGTTCAACGGCGACGGCTTCTGGATGTTCGCCGACCCGACCGACCCTGACTACGTGTACGCGGAGGCGCAGGGAGGCACCATCGGCCGTATCAACATGCGCACCCACGAGACCCGGGACATCCAACCCAAGCTCGGGCCCGAGGATCTCGAGAAATACACCAAGCTGCGCTTCAACTGGAATACACCCATCGCGCTCTCGCCCCACGATCCGGCGACGGCTTACATCGGGGCGCAATTCCTATTCCGGACGCGCGATCACGGCCAGACCTGGCAGCGCATCTCGCCGGACCTCACCACCAACGATCCGCAAAAGCAAAAGCAGGAGCAATCCGGCGGCGTCACGGTCGATAACTCCGTCGCGGAGATGCACACGACCCTTTATTCGATCAGCGAGTCCCCGCTCGCCGCGGGCCAGATCTGGGTTGGAACCGATGACGGCAACCTCCAGCTCACGCGTGACGGTGGCGAGCACTGGACCAACCTGGTGGCCAATATCAAGGGTCCGCCGAAGAGCTCCTGGGTCAGTTGGGTGCAGGCCAGCGCCTATGCGGCCGGGACCGCCTATGTGGCGTTCGACCGCCACACCTTCGGCGACATGGAGCCTTACCTGTATGTGACGACGGACTTCGGCAAGACCTGGGCTCCGTTGCTCACGCCGAAGGATGCCAAGGGTGTCCGCGGCTATGCGCACGTCATCCGCGAAGATACGGTCGATCCAGATCTGCTGTTTCTCGGCACCGAATTCGGATTGTGGGTCTCGGTCGACAAGGGCGTTCATTGGGCCCAATTCAAGGGCGGACACATTCCCACCGTGGCGGTCAGGGACCTCGTCATTCAGCCCCGCGACAACGACCTGGTCCTGGCGACCCACGGCCGCGGCATCTGGATCATCGACGACATCACTCCTTTGCGCCATCTGACACCACAAGTCATGGCCCAGGAGGCGACGTTTGTGGGGGCTCGCCCGGTGCAACAGCGCATCGAAGCCCAAGGCGGCTGGCCGTTGGGATCCGCCGCCTTCACGGGGGACAACCCGGCCAACGGCGCCGTCATCACGTACTACCAGGCGAAACGCCACCTGTTCGGCAAACTGAAGCTCGAGATCCTGGACGCCTCCGGCAAGGTCGTGGGAGAGCTGCCCGCCAGCACCCGGCGGGGTCTGAACCGGGTGGTCTGGACGATGCATCTGAAGCCGCCTCATGTCCCTCCCGCGGTCCAACTCGCGGAGGCTGGAACTCTGGGCGTACGCGTGCTGCCAGGCACGTACACGGTCCGCTTGGAAAAGAACGGCAAGAACTATGAGACCCGGATCACCATCGGCCTGGATGGTCGCGTCAAATGGTCACAGGCGGATCGGCAGGCGCAATACGCGGCCGCCATGCAGGTGAGCCAGCTGTTCGACGACGAGTCCATCCTGTTCGCCCGGATCGCCGGCTTACGGGAGCAGATCGAAGCCGCCGACGAGGGTCGCAAGGAAGGGGATGCGATCCACCATAGACTGGAGGGTCTGGATGGCAGGCTCGATGGGCTGCGCAAGCAGATTGTCGCGACGACCGAAGGCGGCGCCATCACGGGCGAAGAGCGGTTGCGTGAGCACACGGACCAACTCTACGGAGCCATCATCAATTGGGACGGACCGCCAACCGCGTATGCACTCGAGAACGCGCGCGCACTACGGGCGCAGCTCACGGACATCGATGCGGCATTTACCCGTATTACTTCGACAGACCTGCCTGCCGTCAACAAGGCCCTGCAAGGCAAGGGCGCACACACCCTCACTGTGCCGGAAGCCACCGCGTTCAACGATGAAGAGCCGTCCCACGGCGCCGGTGGAGTACCCACCGAACGGATGGACCCTGATGCCAAGGTCGGCGTGCAACTGCCAAGGAACCTGAGGCTTTGGAACTGAAGACATGCGTCCGCGCGCTGCCGGCCTTCGTTGCGCTGCTCTGCGATCCGAGTTGGGGACAGGCTCCTGCCGACCAGGCACAAGCCTCCGACGATGTGACACCGGCCAGCGCAGGCCATCCGCCGGGGGACGAAACGAAGAATGCATCCGCCGACAAGGTTGTCATCCGCGGGAAGCGCTGGCTGTTCAACCGGGAGACCCGCTACGCGCATTCGCTGCCGGAAGTCGACGGGCCCACGATCACGGTCACCAAAAAGACCTCGGTGGTCAAGCTCGACGACCAACCGAGTGTGATCGACAACAACCAACGGGAGATCTTCGATCGCCTGCCGGGCATCGTGCTGGCGGAACAGCAGAATCCGACCCAACTCAACCTGACCTACCGCGGGCTGGGCAATCCCCAGGAGAGCGAGTTCGTGCAGGTCTTACAGGATGGGATTCCGCTCGAGCTCGATTGGATCGGTTATCCGACGCTGTATTACCTGCCCGTGCCCCAGACCCTGGGCGCGGTGCAGATGATCCGCGCAGGTTCGGGACTACTGTATGGTCCGCAGCCGCAGCCGGTCATCAACTTCGTTTCCCGCGCACCGATCGCCGACCGGCTGGCCCATGGGTCTTCCGGGCCGTGGGGAGGTACCACAGAGCAGGTCGGCGGATCGGACCGCCTGTTCTCGAGCTTCAACACCGTTTCCGGAACCCTGGGGGCCTGGGACTACCGCGCCAATTATTCCCATCGTCAGTCGGACGGCCAGCGGCCCAACGGTGACTACACCGTCAATGCCGGTGATCTGACAGTCGGCTACCGGTTCGATGAGCGCCAGAAGCTGACAGTGGCGCTCCACGCCTATTCTGTCGACAGTGGCCTGGCCGGCTTGATGTCGGGAGACCAGTTTCACACCAATCCGAATCAGACCACGACCCCTCACGACCGACTCTGGACGGACCGCGACAGCGTGGTGCTGACGTATGAAAATCACTTCGACGACCACAACTCCCTGGTCCAGAAGTTATGGAACGGCTACTCGGACCTGATCACCCGCTCGTATAACCCTACTCTCGCCAACCCGGCAACGCTCGCCGGCCAGCGCTTCCATTACACGGGACTCGATGGCCGCTTCCTCCATACCTGGGGACGTGGCAACGCGCTGACCGTCGGGTACACGGCCTATACGTCGCACAGCCCTTACAATCAATGGGCGGGCCCGAATCCGGAAGTCGACCGGGACGACGAGTCCGGCAAGCTCGCCTACGCCGACGATCGCAAAACCCGCTATGGCGCGGTCTTCGCGGAAAACGTCTTCCGCCTGCCCTACTTCCACGTGGTGACTTCCGCAAGGTTCGATCACGAGGAACTGGTCAGCCACGAAACCACCGCCAGCCATGCGCTCCTCGTTGATCGAACCTATCGGAAGAGCGTTCCGTTGTTTGGCCTCGGCATCGGCAATGACTTCGGACGCGGCAACGAGACCTATCTCAACGTGTCGCAAGGTTTCCGCCCGCTGCGCTATCTCGATATCGCCAGCCCGTTCAGCAACTTCGACCGCGGCAACAACCCCAATCCCACCAAGTACGTCACCTACGAGCTCGGCGTGCATGGTTGGCCGAGTGCCGGCCTGTACTACGATGTCAGCCTCTTCCAGGTGAACGTCCACGACAGGATCGAAGCGCGCACGCTCAACCAGACCGCGACGATCGACGTCAATACCGGCGACACCCGCAGCCGCGGTGCCGAGCTCGAGGGGTCATACGATGTTCTGCGCCTGTGGCCCGGGGCCGCTTCGGATCAACATCTCGCCGTGTTCGCGAACGCGAGCCTGCTGAACGCCCGCTTCACGAGCAGCTCGATCCTCAATCAAACGGGTAAAACTCCCGCCTATGCCCCCGACTATGTCCTGAAGGCGGGTGTCACGTTACGCCGTGACGCCCACTACAAAGTCAGCCTGGTCGTGGACTCGGTGGACTCCCAGTTCTTCCAGGACAGCAACCAGCCACTCAACGGCACTCCCGCGCGCATACCGACCTACACCGTCACGGACCTCTCCGGCGAATACTACGTCGTCGGCGGACTACGCCTGCTGGCGGGCATTTCGAATCTCACCGATCGCCGCTACTACTCACGGGTGTTCATTTCCCGTGGCCAGTTGGAGCCGGCGCGGAGCCGTACTTTCTACGCAGGCGTGGGCTACGATTTTTAGCGTCCCATTCTTGATTAAGACGCCGGACTCGTCGAAATCCTCCAACGCTTCGATTCCGCGGGGATGCGTGCTACGGTGCGGGTCTGAAGACCCATGGCAACCGCCCCTGACAATCCCTCCCCTGAGCAGCTGCGCACCGAGCTGGGCGCGCGTTTTCAGCGTCCCCTCATGTCCTTCTTCCTACGTCGGATCAAGGACCGGTCGTTGGCGCAGGACCTGACTCAGGACGTGCTGCTGAAGGTGGTTCGCGCTTGCGAGCGGGGCCAGATCGCGCGGGCCGACAGTTACGTCTTCAAAGTCGCCATCAATCTGCTCAGGGATCACCGCCGCCGGGCCCTGCGCGCGGGGCCCTCTGTCTTCCTGCCTATCGAAGAGGACCACGACGGCCAGCTCGAAAGTCAGTTGGTGGAGGCAATTTCGCCGGAGCGCGTCTTACTCAGTGAGGAGTCTCTTGCTGATGTGCTTCGTTCCCTGGAGGAGCTGGGCGAGCTGACCCGCAACATCTTTATTCTGTTCCGGCTCGAGAATATGAAGCAGAAGGACATTGCTGCCCTGTACGGCATAGGGCAGAGCACCGTCGAGAAGCACGTCGTGAAGGCCGTGGTCCACCTGGCCAAGCGGTTTGGGCATGAGTGAGGACGACACATTCCGGCTGGCACAGGCCGCCGCCTGGCGCGTCCGGCTAGCCGATAATGACGTTGACGGCTGCCCGGAGCTGTCGGCGTGGCTTGCCGAGGACGCGCGCAACGCCACGGCCTGGAAGCGTGTACAGGAGGACTGGGCCCTTTTCGGTGAGCATGCGAATTCACCGGAGATCCTCGAGCTGCGCTCCGCCGCCCTGGCCCATGCCCACGAGGCCGGACAAGGTCGATGGGTCCGCTCCAGGCGCTTTGCCCTCTCCCATCGGCTCGGCATCGCGGCAGGAATCCTGATCGTGGCGGTTGGCGGGTTGTATGCCTGGCTGCAACGACCGGACATCTACACGACGGATGCGGGCGAACGGCGCGTCGTAACCTTGGCCGACGGATCACAGGTCGAGCTCGACTCCCGTAGTGAGGTCGCAGTCCAATACTCCGCCCACGCACGCGAGCTGACACTGACCAAAGGCCAGGCACGCTTCGACGTAACACACGACGTCGAGAGACCTTTCTCCGTCAGCGCTGACGGCCACAAAGTCATTGCGACGGGCACGTCTTTCAACGTCGACCTGTTTGGCCCCAGCCTGCTCGTGACACTGATCGAAGGACGCGTGATCGTGGCATCGACACCGTCGTTGAGTCCCCTGACTAAAGTCGATATTCCGGATACGCGGATCACTCTCGACGTCGGCGAGCAGGTCGTGTTCTCGCCCAAGGCGCCCCCGAGTGTCGCCAAGGTCAATCTCGGGCAGGCCACCGCGTGGGAAAACGGCGAAGTCGTATCGGAAAACGACTCGCTCACGACCGTGGTGGCGCGCATCAATCGCTACGCCCCACATCCTATATTTATTGGTGATTCGGCAACTGGCGAGCTGCGCATCAGCGGTGTGTTTCATACTGGCGACATCGACGGATTCGTCAGCACGATAGTTGCATACCTGCCGGTGCGCGCGGAGAAGGAGACGGACGGGACGATACGCCTGGTGCATCGCTAAAGGAGGATTTTCGACCCGGCGGCGTCTGTACTCATTGTGGGCCCGCCTAATTCGATGTCGACTTAGGACGCGGGCCACGCAATCGCCAACAGGGGGAAAGGGAATGGTGATTCGAACACGACGGATGCGCAACGCATCCGGCCTCGCGACCGTTTGTGCCGTGGGTGTGCTGAGTACAGGGGTCGCGCACAGTCAGGCTCGTAGCTTTCACTTCGACATAGCCAATCAGACTCTCTCGCAGGCCCTGCGCGACTTCGCGCATGTCTGCGGCCAGGAAGTGGTGTTCACCGAAGACATCGTCGCCGGACAGGCGCGCTCGCTCCGAGGTGACTACACGGTACAGGATGCGCTGGATCGGCTGTTGCAAGGCACGGATCTCGTCGCCGAGCGGTCCACTTCGGGAGTCATCATGATCCGGCGGCGGATGCGGGACACGGCCGCCGACGTTCGCGCGCTGATCGGTCTCGGCCGCACCGCCTCCGCAGCGGTTCTTCCCGTCAACACCGCTGCGATTGCTGCCGAGCCGCAGGCTTCGGATGCACCAGCGCCGCGAGCGGCCGCGGCCTCCGATGAGCCAGCGAGCTCCGGCGAGATCCAGGAAGTCGTCGTCACCGGCCTGCGCCACTCACTGGTGAGCGCCGAGGCCATCAAGCGCGACTCTTTGGGTATTGTCGATGCCATCGCGCCCGAGGATATCGGCAAGCTGCCGGATGCCAACCTGGCAGAGTCCTTACAACGCATTACCGGCGTGTCGATCGATCGCTCCGGCGGCGAAGGCGCGTTCGTCACGGTGCGCGGCTTCGGGCCTGAATTCAACACCGTGCTGGTCAACGGCCGGCAGATCGCCACGCCGACGGATCCCAGCCAGGCGAGCGGACGGGCCTTCTCCTTCGACACCCTCGCCTCCGAGCTCGTCTCGGGAGTCGAGGTCTTCAAATCCTCTACCGCGCGCCTGCAGTCCGGCGGCGTGGGCTCGACCATCAACATCAAGACGGCGCGGCCGTTCGACTATTCCGGCTTCAAGTTCGCCGGCTCCACCGATGTCAACTACGAGGAGAATTCCAGCAAAGCAGCCCCTGACGCCTCGTTTCTGATCAGCGACCGGTTTGCCGACGGAAACTTAGGCGTTCTGCTGTCGGGTAGCTACCAGCTCCGCAAGGACCGCCTGAACCAGGCGCAGACGGACGGTTGGATCGTCAACGGTGGCACGCCGCCCGCGATGATCAACGGCGGCGCCGGAGTTGCGCTCACCCCCTCGAACCCGCAGGGCAACCTGTTCGTCCCGCAGAACTTCGACACCAAGGTGACGTTCGAGAACCGGCAGCGCATCGGTGGCACCCTGGTGCTGCAGTACAAGGCCAATGATGACCTGGTTCTCACGGCGGACGCCCTCTTCTCCAGGTTTTCCGACACGACGGACGCGCGCTCCTTCGGCCACTGGTTCACACCATCCAACCTGAGCGACGTGGTGACCGATGCCAACGGGACGGCCATCGACCTGACTCAAGGTGTCGGCATGGCCTCGGACTTCCACGACAAGAAGTTCGACAAGCAGACCTACACCGGTGAGGGGGGGCTCAACGCCGACTGGAAGATTTCCGATCGCGTCGAGCTGAACCTCGACGGAAGTTTCTCGCGCGCCCGGGAATTGCCCAACGGCGGCGCGGAGAGTGAGCTCGCACTGCTCGGTTATAACAACCAGACGATCAGCTACCATTCCGACAGCGATATCCTGCCCTACACCACCGGATTCGTGCGTCCGACGAGCGGCCCGTACGCGGGTGTCGCCGGCGGTGGCCATCCACTGTTCGAGCACGTCATGCTCTATCGCGGCTATGGCGTTCAGGACACCATCGGCCAGTTGCGTGCCGACCTGGACATCAAGGGCGATGATCCGAACCAGGGGCTCGTCGATTTTCGCGTGGGGGGCTACTACTCACACGACAACAAGGACACGGCGCTGTACTCGAACGACGGCGGCAGCGGCTGCACGACCTGCGGCTACAACTTCGCCTCACCCCCAGGCTTCCCGATCGGCATCTTCAACGCCGGCGGCAACTTCCTGTCGGGCGTGAGCGGCGGGAATCGCCTGACGACCCAATGGCTCACCTTTGACGGCCCCTCGCTGTTCAACACGATCACCCAACAGCTCCTGGCGGCGGCAACGCCCGGCTTCACGACGTTCGCACCGCCGAAAGTGAACGACACCTTCGTGCAGGAGCGTGTCTACGGCGGTTACCTGGAAGCGGTCTTCGCTGGCAACCTGCTCGATCGACCCTTCAGTACCGTGGTCGGCGTACGCGTCGAGAATACCCAGGAGACCGTCAGCGGCCTGGCAACCCAGTTCGTGGAGTTGACCAAGCTGGCCAATGATCCGACCCAGTACGGCGTGACCACTGCGGGCACCGGCACGCAATCGAGCTCGAACAGTTATACGGACGTTCTACCCACGATGTCGTTCAAGTGGAAGTTGCAGGACAACTTCATCGGGCGCTTCGCCGCATCCCAGACGATGACGCGCCCGACACTCGAGCAGTTGTCGCCGGTCACCACCCTGGTGACCCTGCGCCCGGGCAATTTCGCGGCCTCCAGCGGTAACGCCAACCTGAAACCGTTCCGCTCCAGCAACCTCGATATGTCGTTCGAGTACTACTACGGCGATTCGAACTACGCCTCGGTCGGCGGGTTCTACAAGAACGTCAGCAACTTCATCGTCCTGAACCAGACGACCGGCACGGTGAAGAATTCTGCCGGCGGGGCCCTGCTCGATCCGGCCAGCAACTTGCCGGCCCAATTCACTATCACCGCTCCCGCGAACGGGGAAACCGCGGTCGTCACCGGAGTGGAAGCGGCGTTGCAGCACTCCTTCTGGGACACCGGCTTCGGGATCCAGATCAACGGCACGTACGCGCATAGCGACAAGCAGTTGAACCCTTCCAACCTGACCAACAAGTTCGCGCTCACCGGCCTGTCGAATTCGGCCAACGCCGTATTGTTCTACGATAAGAACGGCTTCGAGGCGCGCATGGCGGTGAACTGGCGCGACCACTTCCTGCAGTACCTCTCGCCACCGCCACTGAATGGCGCGGGCCAGGCGGTAACCCAGGTGCGGGCACGCTACCAGTTGGACGCGAGCACGTTCTATCATTTCAACAAGAACTTCGCGATCTTCGCCGAAGGCGAGAACCTGACCAACACGTATGTCCTGAAATACGCGTACTATCAGAATCAATTCCTCTATGCCGAAGACAGTGGACGGAGGGTGAAGATCGGCGTACGCGCCTCGTTCTGATGGCGCGTCCGGTTCGATCGATCTGCATCGTGGGCGGGGGGACCGCCGGGTGGCTGACTGCCGGTATCATAGCGGCACGCCACGCCGGCGAGTCCGGTCGCGGCTTGGCCGTCACGTTGGTCGAGAGTGAGTCCATCGGCATCATCGGCGTGGGTGAAGGTACCTGGCCGACGATGCGCTCGACGCTCAAGAAGATGGGCATCTCGGAAACGGAGCTCTTCCGCGAGTGCAACGCGTCCTTCAAGCAGGGAGCCAAGTTCTCACGCTGGGTGACCGGTGAGGCATCCGACTTTTACTATCATCCGCTGATGTTGCCCGAGGGCTTTCCGGGTCTGGACCTGGCGCCTTTCTGGACAAAGTACTCGGACGAGCGTGCGGATGCGCCCTCGTTCTCCGCGGCGGTCTGCTTTCAGGAAGCCGTGTGCGAGTTGGGGCTCGCGCCCAAGCTCATCACCTCCCCCGAGTATGCCGGGATCGCCAACTACGCCTACCACCTCGACGCGGGGAAATTCGCCTCCTTCGTGCGCCAACACTGCGTCAGGAATTTCGGCATACGTCACGTCGTCGATGACGTCACGGCGGTAGTCAAGAGTGACTCGGGTGATATCGACTACGTGGCGACCGCCAACTCCGGCCGGCTCGTCGCGGACCTGTTCATCGACTGCTCGGGATTGCGGTCGCTGCTGCTGGGTGAAGCGCTGGGCGTGCCTTTTGTGGATTGCAGCGACGTGTTGTTCATAGATCGGGCGCTGGCGCTGCAGGTACCGTATGACAATGAGCAAAATGACATTGTCCCGCACACCCTGTCGACGGCCCAGAAGCACGGCTGGATCTGGGATATCGGCCTCCAGAGCCGGCGGGGGGTGGGCTACGTTTTCTCGAGTGCGCATACTACTGCCGATGCGGCCCTGACTGAGTTGCGCGCCTACGTCGGCGACCGGCATGGCGACCTGCAACCTCGGGAGATCAAAATTGCCCCGGGACATCGGCAGACCTTCTGGAAGGGAAATTGTGTCGCAGTGGGGCTTTCGGCGGGATTCCTGGAGCCACTGGAGGCTTCCGCACTGGTGCTGATTGAGCTCTCGGCCGAGATGATCAGCGGCACGATACCGGCAACCCGGGAGACCATGGATATCGTGGCCCGGCGCTTCAACGAGGCGACTCATTATCGCTGGGGGCGGATCATCGACTTCCTGAAGCTCCACTACATTCTCAGTCGACGCACCGATGCGAAGTTCTGGATCGACAACCGCGATCCGGCTAGCATTCCGGACGGGCTGAAGGAGCAGATGGAGCTGTGGCGTTACCGGGCGCCGGGCGACCAGGACTTCATGAGCAACTGCGAGATGTTTCCAGCCGCCAGCTATCAGTACGTTCTGTTCGGCATGGGGTTCAGGATGGAGGTCGCCCACCTGCCGTTGCAGCGGGACTCGAGCGGCGCCCAACGGGCGTTCACCCAGAACGAGACGCTCAAGTCGAAATGGACCCGGGCATTGCCGAAGAATCGCGCGTTGATCGACAAGATCAAGGCGCACGGCCTGCAGAGGATCTAGGATGCGTCTTGTCGAGCTGTCACGCAGCGAGCACGCCGGGTTGCGCATCCGCGCGGAGCGTGTCGAGGCAAGCGCCTCCGACCAACACCTGGTCCCCATCGTGGTGAGCGAATTTCGCAAGGCCGCGATTCAATATCCGATCGTCTTTGCGAAACATCCCGAAACGGGACGCTTTGCACCTTATGTCCTGAATGGGCTCGCCGTCCAAGAGAACTTGTTCTGGACGGGCACGGAGCTGGATGTCGCTTACGTCCCGTTGAACGTGCGACGCCAACCCTTCTACGCTCCCGAGAACGCCCTGTGCATCGATCTCGACAGTCCGTGCGTGGACTCTTCGGGGCAAAAGACGCTCGTCAACCCCGATGGGAGCGACTCCTCCTATCTGCAAGGGATGTTGTCCGTCCTGGGAGAGTTGGTTGCGGGAAAAGCAGCAACCGAGCAATTCATTGCGACCCTGCTCTCCCTCGAGCTACTCGCGCCCCTGTTGCTCGACATTCTCCTGGATGACAAAACACCGCTGCAATTGCATGGGCTGTATGGCCTCGACGAGGAGCGTTTCAGACAGCTCGACGCGGGCGAGATCGCAAAATTCTGGCAGAACGGCTACCTCGACCTGGTTTATGCGGTCCTGCTCGCCAGTGGCCAGATTTTCAAGCTCATCCGGCTGAAGAATCAACGCATCGCCGCGAGCCGCGCCTGGCACAGCAACACTTAGGTGAGGTCCTGTGTTCAATGACCATGCGACGGCAAAGCTGACGCACGTGGGGCGGCGCGCTATCGCGGTGACCCGGATCCACGATGTCTTGCTGAACCCTGCAGGTGTGGCCGAGCTAGGCTACGCGCAGTCCTACACCCGGGACCACACCAATCTCTACCCGGGGCTGCGAGCGCCCGTGCCCGAGAGCTTCTCGACCGCCCTGCGCGCCTGGCTGACGCCGCTTCTGCAGCATGCCGGCATGTTGGCGGCGGGGCAGACGATCCAGCGTGACTCGAGTTTCTTCTCCGTCGTGACCACTGCCAGCGGCGAGCTGCTGCCCATCCAGTGCATTCCCCACTATGACTCGACCGATCCCAACCTGCTCGCGGCAGTGATCTACTTGTGCGACGCCCGGTTTTGCGGCACATCGTTCTACAGGCATCGCAGAACCGGTTACGAGGAGATCACCGAGGAAAACCAGACCAACTATCGACTCGCTCTCGACCACGACATGCGCACGCATGGCGCCCCGCCGCGCCAATATATGAACGGGGACAGCCTGTTGTTCGAGACCACTTTCTCGAACCCGTTGAAATTCAACAGCGCCATCGTCTATCCCGGGCGGATTCTGCATGCCGGGAATATCAGGAGCCCTTTCGTTCCGCCCCGCGACCCGAGCGAATGGCGCCTCACCATCACGACGTTGCTGCAGGTCGGTTCGCAATAGCCGCAAGCGCGGGCGGTACGGCTCATCGATGCGGGTCCGGCGTTTGCTCCCCGAGCGAGCGCTTCTCAAGGTGGAGTACCCGACATGAGCATCTTCGAAACCCTCAAGAACGCGATCTTCGGATCGCACGCACAGGCTGCTGCCGCGCCCGCAAGCAATACCGCGAGCCCGAGTGCGCCGCCACCGAGCCCGGCTCCCGCGACGCAAGCCGCCGCAGCTCCGAGCAGCTCGCCCGCCGCCTCCCGGGCACCGTCCGGGCAGGTGGACATCGCCGCCGTGCTGAGTCAAAAGGCCGCCGCCCGGGGTGAAAAGCTCAACTGGCAGACTTCCATTGTCGACCTGATGAAACTCGTCGACCTCGAGCCCAGTCTCGACAACCGCAGGGCCCTGGCGAAGGAGCTGGGCTACACCGGCAACACCCAGGACACGGCCAGCATGAACATCTGGCTGCACAAGGAAGTCATGGAACGACTCGCCGCCAGCGGTGGCAAAGTGCCGGACAGTCTGCGACATTGAGCGCTGCGAAACGAGCGTCGGTGCGGGTGCCGACGCTCTGGCCGGGAATGTGCTCATCCCATGCGCGGTCACCTTGCGCGACAAGCACCGGTTTGCCCCCCTGACGGGCGCCACCTTCACGACGGTGTTCCCCCTTTGGAACACACGATCATGTCCCTGACTGCAGACAAATACAAGCCACCACGCGGTCAGCGCCGACACAACCTGGAATGAGTCTGAGTTGTGTTTAGTGTTGGAGGTTGTGAGCGGCACGACCCCCAACGAGAGTCAAGCTACCTGACACTGTTATTTCGGTCCTTCGCGACGTCAGACCATCAGATGAACGTCGCACCGCTACACACTTCCTTACCTGTTGTTCATATGCTTGGATACTTTTTTCGTGAGCCGCCTGGAGCGGCTCGCCTGTAGAGGAGCGCCTGCGAACGTTGTGACGGTGAGACCACCAGACGGATCACCAAGACAAACTCAAAACTGTAGATCTCATCAGGGGGGGTATGCATGGATAGATCCATTCGACGGTGCATTACGGCTGGGAAGAAGTTGGCGGCGGCGGTCGCCCTTGCGTGGGCGGCTTCCGGCGCGCTGGCACAAGAGCAAACGGTAAAAGATCAAACGGTCGACCAAGGTCTCGCAGAAGTCCAGATAACGGGGTCGCGCATCACGCTGTCGCCCGGCATGTACACCCCGACGCCCGTCACGGCGGTGACCCACGACGAGCTGCTCAAGATGGCGCCCACGAACGTCATCGACAGCCTGAGCGCCCTGCCCCAGTTCTTCGGCAACACGACCTACCAACAGGCCCTGGGTGGCCAATCCCCCAGCGGTTCGGAAGTGAACCTGCGCGGGGCGAACACCAGCTCCGGCATCTCGCGCACGCTGGTCCTGCTGGACGGCAGGCGGTCCGTCCCCAACAGCCGTTTCGGCGCCGTCGACATCAGCTCGTTCCCGGACCAGTTACTCCGCGGCATCGAGGTTGTGACCGGCGGAGCCTCCGCGACCTACGGTACGGATGCGGTCGCCGGCGTGGTGAACTTCCTGCTCGACACGAAGTTCGAGGGCGTGAAATTCGAGGCCCAGGGAGGTGAGACGGCACGCCACGACGGCCCGAACTCGAAGTTCTCCCTGTCCTTCGGTCACCAGTTCGGCGACAAAGCGCATCTCATCGGCTCGGTTTCGCTGTTCAACCAGGACTCGATCAGCGACTTCTCCTCGTTGGCCTCACGCCCCTGGTACAACCAGGCCTCACGGGTTCCAGGACCGAAAGGAGGTCCGACCTGGGTCGTCGCACCTTACGTGGTTCCAACAAACTTCAGCTACAACGGCACCATTGTCGGCATCCCGGGACTCAACGGCATGCAATTCAGCCCCGACGGCAAGTCGCTGTTGCCGGCGCCAACCGGCCAGTTGGGTGCTGTGGGTGATGCCTGCAACTGCCTCTCGACGCCCAATGAGACCTACGGCGTCGACTCGATGGACGAGGTCGCGGGTGGCTACACCCGCAAGAATGCGTTCCTGTATGCGACCTACGACATCACCGACAAGGTGCAGATGTTCGCCCAGGGGATGTATTCCGACGACCGCGCGAACGTGCGTTGGCAGTCGGCCGCACTGCTCGCCTCGTGGGCTGCGCCGGTCGGACTCGACAATCCATACCTCGCGCCCGGCATCAGGTCACAGATCCAAAATGCCCTGGTCGCGGCCTACCCGAACGCAACGGGCCCGCTGGCGGCACTAGGCCCGGGATACCGCGCTGTCTACCCCGGCCGTGACGACCTCGCGCAGCAGTATTTCACCTACGGCGTCTATCTCAACAACGTGCCGGGAAATCCGCTCGGTGAGACGCGCCAGACCACTCAAAACATCACCCACCAGGGCACGCTAGGCCTCAAAGCCGAAGTCGCCGACTGGAAAATTGACGGGTATGTCCAGAGGGGCTCGACGCGCGAGAACTATATCGACAACAACGGGACGCGGGTCGACCGCCTGTTCTTCGCCATGGACGCGGTTGCCGATGCCAACGGCAACCCGATCTGCCGTGTGGCCTCCCCGACCTACGATCCGCAGTATTACAAGAGCTTCTCGAACTGCGCGCCGATCAACCTGTTCGGCGGCTGGAACAACATCTCGCCGCAGGCGGCCGCCTACGTCAGCGGCCCGCAGAAGATCGCCGAGCAGTACTACGACCTCACCAACGGTGAGCTCACTGCCAACGGGGAGCTCTTCAAAGGCATCGGCGCCGGCCCGGTCAGCGCGGCTTTCGGTGTGGCCTGGCGCAAGGAGGAGGTTCTACAGATCACGCCAAACCCGGCGAATGAGTACCCGGCGTTCCTCGACGGCACGCTGGTCGGCAATGTGATCCCCACCAACCCGACCTACTTCCGCGGCGTCATCCCGCAGGGCTTCTACATCAACCAGTACGGTTACACGCAGCCGTGGCCCACGGGGGCGCCAACCGTAACGGTGAATGGGAAACAGACCGGCGGCATCCCGGGGTTGTACTACGTCCCTACGGGATTCCTGGGTGATGCCAACTCCAGCTCGGTCATGTTCAGCTCGGAACGCACTTTCAGCGGCTCGACCACCGTGAAGGAGGCTTTCACCGAGTTCAGCATTCCCTTGTTGAAAGACAAGCCGCTGTTCGAGAGCCTCTCGACCAATCTCGCCGCCCGCTGGGCGGACTATTCCGGCTCAGGGACCGTCTGGGCGTGGAAAGTGGGCTTCGACTGGGCTCTCAACGATACCTTCAGGCTACGGGCAACGCGCTCGCGCGACGTGCGCGCGGCGTCGCTCGAGGAACGGTTCGACACGACTCGCGGCGGCATCACGGTCAACAATCCGTATGTGCTCACCAACGGCTCGCCGACAACCCAATCGGGTGCCAGCTACTCCGGCGGCAATCCCAACCTGAAACCCGAAAAAGCCGACACCTGGACTGCCGGTTTTGTGGTGACACCCGCGTTCCTGACCGGATTCTCAGCCTCGGTCGACTATTACAAGATCGACATCGCGGACGCGATCGACAAGCCGACGCCGCAGCAGATCGTCGACGCGGCGCACGGCGGTGACCCCCAGTACCAGGCGTTGGTCAAGCTGGACGCCGGGAACAACATCGTCGAGGTCGATCAATACTTCATCAACTTCGCCAAGCAGTTCATCCAGGGCGTGGATATCGAGGCCAGCTACCACCACGGGGTGCATCTCATTGGTGATGGCCCGGAGGATGTCGCAATCCGGTTGTACGCGACGGACCTGATGAAGAACGCGACCCTCACCCAGTTCGGCACCTATGACGAGTGGGCCGGGCAGGTCGGCACGATGCGCAGCCTGCCCAAGCAGAAGTACACGGCCAATTTCACCTACAACTATGGGCCTTACTCGCTGTTCGTGCAGGGCCGCTACATCGCTCACGGCATACTGGACCACACGCTGACCCAGAGCCCGGTAGCGATCCCGGGCGTGCAGACGATCAACAACAACAGCGTCGGCGGGATCTACTACATGGACCTCAACATCTCCTACACCGTGCCGGTGCCAGGTGAGTTGAACGTCTATGGCGAGGTCAACAACCTCCTCGACCGCGCCCCACCGACCGCTCCGTTGGCGTATGGTCGTGCCGGCGCGGTGGCGACCAACCCACAGCTCTACGACGTCATCGGGCGGCGTTACACGATAGGATTCCGGTACAAGTTCTGAAGGAAAATCGCGTAATCACCTTTCGCGAACTGGAAACGCCTCCTGTGATGGCATAGGGGTAGCCAAGCGTTACAGGGGGTCAAGAATGCGACGTCTGTTCGGCTTTTCCACGTTGGCGCTGTGCCTGGGAGGGACCTGCGCGACTGCGCAGGTCCCTCCGCCGGACCCCACGCCCCACCCGTTCCGCATCGAGCGCACGGACCCCGGACTCGATGCCCTCATCGCACCGGATGCGAAGCTACGGACGGTTGCCGGCGGATTCGGCTTCATCGACGGACCGGTATGGGTCAAGGGGCGGGACGGCACCCCGGGTTACCTGTTGGCGAGCAGCATCATCGACAACGTCATCTACAAGGTAACCCCGGCCGGCAAGGTGTCCGTCTTCCTGGACAAAGCCGGCTACAGTGGCGACGATTTCGCCAACACCGGAAAGTTCGCCTACATCGGGCGCGCCCACACGCTGCTGATGGGCCCCGGTTGCGCCGGCGTCGATCACGAAGGTCGCATCGTCTGGTGCGCGGGCCAGGATCGCGCCATCAAGCGCATGGAGAAGGACGGCACCCGCACCGTGCTCGCCGGCGGATTCGAAGGCAAGCACTTCAATGGCCCCAACGACGTAGCGATTGCCGCGGACGGCGCCATCTTCTTTACCGATTCGGACGTCGGACTACGCGGCGGTATTCTTCACGCCACCGATGTGCAGATGCCTGACTCCGTCTGGCGCTGGAAAGACGGCAAGGTCACCATGGCGGTGAGCCGGGAGCAACTCGGCTCCGAACCTAACGGGATCGCGCTGTCGCCGGACGACAAGTACCTGTACCTGTCCGCCGGGACGGTTACACCCGATCCACGGATCATGCGTTTCCCGGTCCATGCGGACGGCACTGTCGGACCCGGCGAGCTGTTCACTCGTGGCGCCGGCATCGGCGACGGGATGAAGACCGACCCTCGCGGCAATCTCTGGTCGACCGACGCCATGCCCGGCACGGTCCGAATCACCGCTCCCACCGGGAAGCTCCTGGGCCTCCTGCACATGCCGTCGAAAGGCGACGCAGAGCCCCGCAAGACGACCTGTGCGTCGAGCCTCGCGTTCGGCGGCGACGATGCCAAGACGTTGTACGTAACGGGTTGCGAGTATATATACGCCATTCCCCTGCGGACGGCGGGCGGCCTGGAGGGTCCCTGACAGTCACCTCGTCGTAATTTTCCCCCAACGCGCGGGCGTGGTTCCGGTGATCTTGCGGAACGCCCGCGAGAAATGACTCTGGTCCGAGAATCCCAAGCGCAGAGCAACTTCGGAGATCTCCGCGCGCCCCGTCGCGAGTTGACGTTGGGCTTCGCGTATGCGCGCCTGTAGGACGTACTGGTGGGGGGTCACCCCCAGGGCCTGTTTGAACAGCATGGAAAAATGATGCGGGCTCAAGTTGACCTGGCTTGCGAGCTCCGCCACGCCGATGTCAGCGGCAAGATGCGTGTGGATGTATTCGCACACGCGACGAACCTGCGCGATGCTTCCGGCTGCCATGAAGCATCCCTCCCTATAGAAGTGATTCCCCCGCTTGGAACCCCTGCTGCGGCTAATTTAACACCAAGCGCATGCTGACAGGGTATGTCAAAGAAGGGACACTACACGCGGCTGGGCTCATGCTCACGACGGACGAAAATGCTAGACGCTCGCACGGGGCGCATCGAAGAATCCTCACGACCCCTATCACCGGGAATTACAGAAAGCCAACATCAGGAGAGGGCAATGAGGCGGCATCAAAAATCTCTTCGCGTGCTGTTGCTCAGCTCGCTCATCGCATCCGGCGTTATATCCACGGCAGCCGTGGCCGACGACGAGGACGATGCAGCGAACCGGCACAACAATGGCCCGCTCGTCCAGACAGCCGAGGGCCCTGTCATTGGATTTGAGCAGAACGGCGTTTACGAATTTCTCGGCATTCCTTATGCCGCACCACCGGTCGGCGACCTGCGGTGGATGCCGCCGCAGCCTGTCAAGCATTGGCACCGCCCACGCGACGCGACCAGGTTCGCGAACACCTGCGCTCAGGTGACCGAGCTTGGCGTGTTCGCAGGCCCGGCCAGCGTGACGGAGGATTGTCTCTATCTGAATGTCTTTACGACCCGACTGGACCATGACAGGAATGGCAGCAAGGGGAATGCGGTGCTCGTATGGATTCACGGCGGCGGCAATGTCGACGGCGAATCCAACGACTACGACGCGACCAAGCTCGCCACCGGCGGCCCGGATGGAACGCCCACGGTGGTGGTGACGCTCAACTATCGCCTGGGCCTGTTCGGCTTCCTCGCTCACCCGGCCCTGGATGCGGAAGGGCACCTGTTCGACAACTACGGCATCCTGGACCAACAGGCTGTGCTACGTTGGGTACAACGCAATATCGCAGCCTTCGGCGGCGACCCCAGTCGGGTCGCGTTGGGTGGCCAGTCCGCCGGGGCGCAGGATACCGGCGTCAACCAGATCTCACCGCTGGCCGCCGGCCTGTTCAATCGGGCGATTTATGAAAGTGCCCCGCTGTCGGGCATTGCGGTTCGGAAAATCGGCCTGGCCAACGGTGCAGCATTTGCCGCGGCGGCCGGGTGTGGAACGGATGCCTCACCGGGCACCTCGGAGTGCCTGCGCAAATTGACGACCGCGCAGATATTGCAACTCCAGGGGACACCGAATGCCAACGGTCCGTACGTGACCGGCCCGATGTTGGACGGCACGATCATGCCGGTCACGCCAGTCACCGCGTGGACGACGGGCAAGTTCAACAAAATGCCGATCATGGGTGGCAACGTTCAGGACGAAGCGAACTTCGGCATCGGCATCACGGAATATTTCGCGACGCCGCAGGCTCCCATCACGGCCGAGCAATATGAAAAGAACGTGACGACCGCCTACAGCGGCACGGAATACTCCGGTGGCCCGAAGTACCCCCCCGGCACCCCCGGGCTGGTGCTGGCGCAGTACCCGCCCAACCTCGACAATCTCACGCCCCAGGAAGTCTATGATCTCGAGAACACGCACCCGGGCGCGTGCCGCAACGTGTTGATCGATCAACTCTGGTCGAAGTGGGTCCCGGTCTACGAGTACGAATTCAACGATCAGCAGGCGCCCTACTACTTCCCACCCCTGCCCGGCTTCACGCCGCTCGCGGCGCATACGATCGATATCCAGTTCCTGTTCGTGAACTGGCATGGCAGCGTGTTGGGAGTCAACCATCCCGCGAGTCTGACGCAGTCGGAAGAAGTGCTCTCAGACCAGCTCGTCGGCGCGTGGACCAACTTCGCGGCGACCGGTAACCCGAACCGGCACGGCAACGCGCCCTGGCCGCAGTTCACGACCGCGGCGAACGCACCGGCCGTCCTGTCGGAGAAGGCCGGCGGCCTGGGGACCTTCACCCTGCAACAGTGGTCGATGAACCATCACTGCGACTTCTGGACCGGCAACACCTTGAATGGCGGCATCCTGCGCTTCCAGCCCTGAATGTCAGGCCCGTCCCTGCCGCCCGTGGGCCGCACCGTTCTGTGCGGCTCGCGGGTCAACCGGTACCGGCTGTCTCGAGACCGAGTCGCGTGGCGATATTCACGAGCTCCGGCAACGACCTCGCACGCATTTTGCGCATCACCTGTCCGCGGTGCGCCTTGACGGTGATTTCGCTGATCCCGAGCTCGCCACCCACCTGTTTGTTCAACTGGCCGCGAACGACCAACGCCATGACCTCGCGCTCGCGACGAGTCAGTAACTCGAGCCGGGTGCGCAGCGCTTGCAGGCTCGCCTCGTCGTCGAGCGAGGCGCGGCTGCGCTCCAGCGCATCCTGGATCGCGGTCAACAGCACCTCGGGAACGAAGGGTTTGGTCAGAAACTCCATGGCCCCGGCCTTCATCGCCTGGACCGAGGTGCGGATATCCCCGCGACCGGTGATGAAAATGATGGGCATCTGGCGCTCGGCGGCAATGCGCTTCTGCAACTCCAGGCCGTTGAGGTCCGGCAAGCCGATATCCAGAAGCAGACAACTCGGGGACGCCGGTCGCGGCCGCGCCAGAAATTCCTGAGCGGAGCCAAACAGCTCAGGGCGCCAGCCGGCATCGGCGATCAGGCATTCGAGCGACTCCCGCACCGAAATATCGTCATCGACAACGAACACGATGGGGGTGACAACGGCCATGTGGCGCGATCTTACTCCAGGACGGCCGCCAGCGCCTCCCGCAGCTCCTGCTCACTGAATGGCTTGAACAAACACTCGACGGCCTGCTGCTGCAGCAGGCCGGGGGGAAGACTCTTATCCGCCAGCGCGGTAATGAAAATAGTCGGAATGCTGTGTCCCCGCAGAAGCAGCTCCCGCTGCAGCTGCGGCCCCGACATGCCCGACATGCCGATGTCCAGGATGAGGCAGTGCGTGCCACGGGGGCCACCGGAGGCAAGGAATTCTTCGGCCGATGCGTACGCCCGGGTCGAATAGCCGAGCTCCTGCAGCAGCTCGGGCAACGACTCACGCACGGATTCATCATCATCAACGACCGCGACGAGTGGACGTGAGCTCAATTTCGCTCCTCTTGGTCATGCCGGAAGGATGCGCCACTGCACTGCTGATTACCCGATACCTTGGTGTCGGTTTCCAGGTGTCCGGCAAGGTGGACCGCCGCGCGCTCACACGACGGGCGCGGCTCGCAGGGCAGCGATCCGTGCCTCGAGCGGCGGATGACTCATGAACAGGCGTCTGAAACCGCCGTCCGCCGTACCGCTGATGCCCAAAGCGGCGAGTTGGGGGACCGGAAGAGGCTCGCCGTATGAGCGTTTCAAACTCTCCAGCGCAGCAATCATATTGTGGGCACCGGCGAGGCGAGCGCCGCCGGCGTCGGCGCGGAACTCCCGGTAGCGGGAGAAGGCCATGACAATCATGCTGGCCAGGACACCCAGCAGCAGCTCGCTCACCAACACGGCAACGAAGTAACCCGCCCCCCGCTCGCCCTCGCCCCTGTTGAGCATCCGGTCCACGGCGCCGCCCACGATGCGCGCGAGCACGATCACGAAGGTGTTCAGGACGCCCTGGATCAGGGTCAGAGTCACCATGTCACCGTTGGCAACGTGACTCACCTCGTGTGCCAGCACCGCCTCCACCTCCTCGCGGCGCATCGTCTGCAGTAAGCCGCTACTGACAGCGACCAACGCGGCGTCGCGCCTGGCGCCGGTAGCGAAGGCGTTTGGCGCCGGGGAGTCGAAGATACCAACCTCGGGCATCCCGATCCCGGCAGCGAATGCCTGTGTCCGGACTGTCTCCACCAGCCAGGCCTCGGTGGCATTGGCCGGCTGCTCGATGAGCCGCAGTCCCATCGAGCGCTTGGCAATCCATTTCGACAACCACAGCGAGATGAAGGCCCCGCCGAACCCGAACAGCGCCGCGAAGGCCAGCAGCGCGCCGAAGTTCGTACCCGATGCGGCCATCCAACGATCGAGGCCGAGCAGGCGCGCGGCGACGGACAGCATGACGAGAATGGCGAGGTTGGTCGCGACCAACAGGACGATGCGTTTCATGGAGTCTCCTGAATGGACAACGCCGGTCGGCGCGTCCGGTATAACGAATAGAGCACACCCGCCGAGAGCAAGCCGACAGTCACGACGAGCGAGAGCCACGCGGGCACTTCTCCCAGCCAGTGTGCGCCGAGGATCTTCGCACCGACAAAGACCAACACCGCGGCAAGCGAGCGACTGAGGTAATGGAATCGCTCCACCAGCACCGCGAGGCAGAAATACAGGGCACGCAGTCCGAGGATGGCGAAGATGTTCGACGTATAGACGATGAACGGATCCTGCGTGACCGCGAAGATCGCCGGCACCGAGTCCACGGCGAAGATCAGGTCGAGGAGCTCGATCAGGACCAGGGCGAGCAACAACGGGGTTGCCCACAACACCGGGCGCGTACCGGGACCGGCCTCGGGAGCGGTGACCCAGAACCGGTTACCCCGGTAGTCGGAAGTAATCCGAACGTGTCGACGCATCCAACGCAGCACGCGGTGGGTCGCGCCGTGCGTTCCGGCCCCCGGCCGGATGAGCATCCGGATCCCGGTAACCACCAGGAAAGCACCGAACACATATAGAACCCAGTGAAACTGGCTCACGAGCGCCGCACCGAGCCCGATGAGGAGCGCACGCGAGACAATGACGCCCAGGATGCCCCAGAACAACACCTTGTGTTGATATTTTGGCGGCACCGCGAGCAGCGCGAAAATAGCGGAGATCAGAAAAATGTTGTCGAGCGCCAGGGTCTTTTCGATCATGTACCCCGTCAGGAACGCCATGCCGCTATCGGGGCCCAGTTGCCAGCCGAGCCCCGCGGCGAAGACGAGCGCCACACCGATGTAGCCTGCCGACAACCACAGGCTCTCTTTGACACCGATCTGGCGGTCTCGCCCGTGCAACACTCCCAGGTCGAACGCCAGGAGCGCGATCACCACCGTACCGAATACCAGCCACAACCAAAGTGGCGTCCCGAGGAGCATGACTGCGGTTCCAGGTACGTCCATCGGTGCTTATGGTCCCCCGGTATTCAGCCAGGGACTCGCGCCGCGACGGTGGAACCGGCGCGGAGCCAACACCGAGCGAGTTCCACGCTCGAGCTTTGCGAAAGCGGCCGCGATCGCGCGATACAAATCCGCGTCCACGTGACTCGCAACCACCGACTCCCGCCGCCGCAGCAGGCGCGCCTGGACGAGACACGCTTTATCGCTCCCACCGCGCGGTCCATTGGTGTCGAACAGCCGGACCCGGACCCCAGCTAGAGCGTTGGGGCAGCGGGCGGCATACTGCTGCGCCTCGTCTTCGATGGCTTGCTGCAGTGCACTGGTCAGGCTGAAGCCTCGGGATTGAACGTCGATGTGCATTTGGGCGGCCCTCGTTTCGCGTTGAACTCGCGCTCGAATCTAAGTTGCCGGAGCCACAGGAAAAAGCAGAAAATTGGCGCGGCATCCTCAGGAAAAAACTGATGAACGAAATCCGCGGCCTCAACCTGAAGCACCTGCGTTATTTCGCCGAAGTCGCGCGGCGCGGCTCGATAGCCCTGGCGGCGCGCGAATTGTTCGTGACACCGCAGACTGTGAGCGCACAGGTGCAGGAGCTGGAGGAATCAGTGGGGCAACCGCTGTTCGAGCGTGTCGGGCGCCGCTTGTTGTTGACTACGGCCGGCGAGGCCGCGCTCGATTACGCGAACAGCATTTTCGCGCTCAGCGACGAGCTGGCGCAGGTGCTGCGTGGCGGCAGAAAACCGCGCAGCGTGACACTGCGGATCGGTGCAACCGACAGTGTCCCCAAACTGCTGACCGTCATGGCGTTGCAACCGGTCGTCGAGCGTCACAGGAAAGAGCTGGAGCTCGAATGCCGCGAAGGCGAATATGCGGAGTTGCTCGGCGAGCTCGCCGTTGGCGAGCTCGACGCGGTGCTCGCGGACGCGCCCGTGCCCGCCAACCTCGCGCGGATCCTGGACGCCAGGGTTCTCAGCGAAGCGGGAATGACGTTCCTCGCCGCCCCCCAGCTCGCCAAGCGGTTGTCGAAAAAATTCCCCGCCAGCCTCCAGGGCGCGCCTTTCCTGGCCGGCTCGGCGCCATCGTCCCTGTTGGGACAGGCCATCCAGGCCTGGTTCGCTCGCCAGGGCGTGCGGCCGCACATCGCCGGCCATATCGATGACAGCGCCCTCCTCCAGGGTTTTGCCGCGCGCGGCCTGGGTGTCGCGACCGTGCCGACCTCCATCGCAAAGGAAGTCATGCGGCAGTCCGGACTGGCGGTCGTCGGCCGCACGGAGGAAGTCAGACAAACCCTCTTTCTCGTCAGGGCGCGCGGTCGGCGACCGCATCCGTTCGTGAGCGAGCTCGTTTGAGCAGACCGCCCTTACCGTTCTCGCGCCGCTGGCGAGCGTGCACCATGTTGAATGGTCGAAAAGGGGTGATGAACGGTCGGAGCACGGATAGGCGTGAAAGCCGCTTGTTTCGCGCTATGATGACCTGACATGAGTTACTGGATCTGCCAATTGACGGGTTGGGGGATATTCACCCTCCTGAAGATCATCGCGGCCATCGAGGTGGACGGGCTCCCCTGGTTGAGTACCACCTTTTACATCCTGCTCATCCACGCGGCGGGGCTAGGCCTCACGCACGCGCTGCGCGGCTACATGCGACGCCATGGTTGGAGCGAAGTGCGCACCGGAAAGTTGGTATGGCGCGGGCTGGCCGCAAGTTTCATCCTCGCGGTACCGCTGGCTGCGGGGACTTCGTTGACACCAATAGAAATGCTGCAAGCCCCGGGGTTGCCGGCGATGTTCCCTGCGAATCTCGTGCCGCTGCTCGCGTTTGCGTTGAACCTGGTGAACTGGGCCTTTGTTTTCGTGATCTGGCTCGTCATCTACTTTACGGCGATCGGGATCCGCCAACACCAGGCCGCCGCCCTGCGGCAGTCGGAGCTGGCCCGAGCCTTACAGCAGGCGGAACTGCGGTTGTTGAAATCGCAGCTCAACCCGCACTTCCTCTTCAACGCTCTCAACACCGTGCGCTCCCTCATAGCCGAGGACCCACCGAAAGCCCAGCGCGCGGTAACTCGACTCGCCAACACGCTGCGCTACACGCTCGGCGCCGGCCAACATGAGCTCGTGTCCTTCGAGCGCGAGCTCGAAATGGTCGGTGATTTCCTCGAGCTGGAAAAGCTGCGCTTCGAGGAGCGGCTCGCGGTGGTGCGGGAGGTGGCCGCCGACACCGGTACGGCGCAGATTCCGGCCATGTTGTTGCAGACGGTCGTGGAAAATGCCATCAAACATGGTATTGCGGAGCTGCCTGCGGGTGGCACGTTGCGAATCCATGCCGACCTGCGGGACGACATCCTCGAGCTGCAAGTGGAGAACCCACGCCCACTCGAGGCGCCTCGCCCGACGAGCGCGGGAACCGGCTTGCGCAATGCCGAGGAGCGCTTGCGTCTGCTGTTCGACTCCCGGGCGAGCCTGGAGCTCGACCTGTCGCAACCCGAGCGGGCGACCACCCGTATCCGGATCCCGCAATACTCATGAGAGCGCTCATTATTGACGACGAGCCCCCGGCGCGCCGCGAGTTGCGCCGGCTCCTCGCGGACTTTCCCTGGGTAGAGCTCGTAGGTGAATGCGGCAACATCGTCGCAGCCGCACAGAAGATCGAAGAGCTCACGCCCGCGCTGCTGTTTCTCGACATCCAGATGCCGGGCGGCTCGGGATTCGACCTGTTGACCCGGCTCGAGCACCTGCCCCAGGTGATCTTCACCACCGCCCACGATGAGCACGCCGTGCGTGCCTTCGAAGTGAACGCCCTCGACTACCTGTTGAAGCCGATCGACCCGGCGCGTCTCGCGGCCTCGCTCGCGAGGGTCAAAAAAGATCCGGTCGCGCCTGCCAGGACGGCGGATGCTCCACTGCAGCAACTCTTTCTGCGCGACGGATCACAATGTTGGTTCGTGCCCTTGCACGAGGTACGCCTGTTGAGCTCGGAAGGCAACTACGTGCGGCTCTCATGGGGCGCGCGGCGACCCTTACTCGGCCGCGCGCTTGCAACGCTCGAGCAGCGGCTCGACCCACAGAAATTCTTTCGCGCCAACCGGCGCCAGGTCATCAACCTCGAGTTCATCGAGAATGTGGAGATGGGGATCAACGGCAGGCTGCACGTGCAGTTGCGCGACGGTCCCGAAGTGGAAATCTCGCGCCGCCAGGCGCGGTTGTTCAGGTCACAGATGAGTATCTGAACAGCGAGGCGCGCTGCGCCGCGCTCAGCGCTTGCGCGATTTCGCCGGGCGCCCCGCCGGCTGCGCGGGCTTTGCGCTTGCGGTGCGTGCGTCCTCGCCGTGAAGGGAGAGAAGAGACTCCATCAGGCTCTCCTCGGCACTCGAGCAAACCGCCAGCACTGTGGCTTCGTCACAGCCCTCGGCCACGTAGGCGTGACCCATGGTGCTGTCCACGTAGATCGATTCGCCCACTTTGAGAATGACGGGATCGTAAAACGAGGTGTGCACGGCGATGGCGCCTTCGAGCACGTAGATGTATTCCTCGCCCGAGTGTTGGATCAACTCGCCGAACTCCGCCAGGCTCTTGGCGCGGATCCGGCCAATGACCGGAATCATGCGCTTGCGGCGCAACTCCGGGCACATGTAGTAGTAATCGTAGTTCTTGGTGTTGACCCGAACGGCATCCGCCAGGTAACCCAGGCTGCGCCGGGCCGTCACCGCGGTGTCCGCTCCCACGGCGGCGGCTGTCGGGTCGGCAAACAGCTCCGACAGCGGAATCTTCAGACCCTCACTCACCTGCAGGAGCTTGTCATAAGTCAGGGTGAGGCGGTCGTTCTCCACTTTCGACAACGTGGACACGGGAATCGCGGTCCGCTCGCTCATCTCCTTGAGCGTCCAACCGTTACGCGCGCGCAAGTCCCGCAGCAGGCGGCCCAACGTGGGACGGCCCTTCATGTCCATGAGCGCGGCGGCAATCGCGACAACATCAATCGCAAGCATACAGGGTCGGGGCCGAATGTGCCCGTCACGCCACTCTTTTTCCAATCAGAAAGTTTCTCTTGTGAGTTTTCTAAATAGGATTACACTCGCCTGTAAAGATAATATGGGCGGGGTATGGAGCCAGGGCACCAGTTTTTGACCCGACGCCGCTGCCTGACTGCCGCCTTGAGCGCGGCGGCCGCGGGTGCCAGTACGTGTCCGGGCTGCAACTTCCGCCGCCTGCTGGGGGACAGCTGGCAACCACAAACCCAGGTGGAGAACCAATCATGACGAGCACAACCCGACGGTGGGCCGCGCCAGTATCCCTGTGCACGGCAGCGATTTTCTCGATCCCCGCCGCCCTGGCGCAAGACAGGGGCGACGACAAGGGCGGGCCGATACGGCTCGAGGAAATCGTGGTCACCGCGACCAAGCGCTCCGAAACGCTACAGGATGTGCCGGTGGCCGTCACGGCGATCTCCTCCGAAGAGATCGCGGCGCGCGGCTTCACTAACTATTCCGACTACATCAACACCGTGCCCAACATGTACATGGCGGACACCGGTCCGGGCAAGGCACAGATTTACATTCGCGGCCTGGTCGCGCAGGGCGGCTCGGGGTTTCCGGTAGCCACGTACTTCGGTGAGGCCGTCACCAGCCTACTCACCAACAATGGCGGGTTCGCCAACCTGCGCCTGGTGGATATCGATCGCGTCGAAGTCCTGCGCGGCCCACAGGGCACCCTCTTCGGTGCCAACTCCCTGGCCGGCGTGCTGCGCGTGGTACCGAGCGCACCTAACCTGGAAGATTTTCAAGTCAACGCCGCGGCACGTGGCTGGTCCACGGCTCACTCGGGTGACGGCAGCGAGCATTTCGAGGGAGTCATCAACCTTCCGCTCATCAGCGGCCAGCTTGCAGCGCGACTCGTTGCGTACCAGGACCATATCGCAGGTTACCTGGACAACGTCGTGCCCGCCGCCGCGCCGTTCGACTACAGCGCAGCGCTAGAAGCCCCCGACGGTACGTTGGTGATCCCCGGCCACGCTGCCTTCACACGCAAGGACATCAACTCGGAGGACACCTGGGGCGCGCGGGCCGCCGTGAGTTGGAAGCCTATCGACCCGCTCCACGTGGATCTGAGCTTCGTGGCGCAGGAAGTGCGCTTGAATGCCGAGGCCGGCGCACAACCGGCCTACGGCGACTACGTCGTGCAGCGCGCCCTCGACCAATACGAACACGGCAAGGATCTGGAGCAGGAGCGGATCGGCCAGTTCGTAGTCGGCTACGACTGGAGTGCCGCAGCGCTGACGTCAGCGACGAGCTATACGAGACTCACGCGATATTCGAGCCAGGATATCGGTTTTCTGGCGGCCGCCGCCGGTCTGGGCACTCAACTATGGTCATTGCAGGACCGCAGCAAGGGCGAGTCATTCACCCAGGAGATCCGGCTGCAATCGCGCGGTGACCAACCGTTGCAATGGCTCGTGGGCTTCTTCTACCTGAACAGCAGTTTCGACTACGGTCAGTACGTCCCCGACTATTCCTGCCCGACTTGCCTGCCCGAAGTCGTCATGGGCCAACCCTTCGCCCTCGAGACCGTCGGCCAACTGGTCGGCGAGAAGCAAAGGCAGCAGTCGGTGTTTGCCGAGGTCAGCTATAGCTTTACGCCCCAGTGGACGCTGGGAGTAGGAGGTCGCTATCTCCGGGACTACCTGGAATCGTTCACCTCGGCCATCGATGGGTTCCTGGTCGGCGGCCCGCAACCCGCCCTCCCTCCCGTGGGTGGCCATAGCTCCATTTTCAACCCGTCCGCCTACGTCCGCTTCAAGGCGAACGATGCAATGACCTATTACCTGCAGGCCGCGCGTGGCTTCCGCAGCGGCACGACGAACCAGGCGCTCGCCTACGATCCCAACGGTCCCTGCGGCGCCACCGCCGCGGCCGACGGTGTCGGTCCTCTCACCGATCCGGACACGCTCTGGACCTACGAGCTGGGAATGAAGTCAACCTGGGCCGACAACCGCATCGCAGCGAACCTCGCTGTGTTCCACCAGAAATGGAAGGGTGTACAGCTCGAAGCGACCCAACCGTGCGGCTTCAACGGCACCGTCAACGGCGGGGACGCCTCCGGCAACGGCGCGGAATTGGAAATGACCGCACGGATTACCCAGGGACTGAGCGCGAACCTGACCGCCTCGTACGTCTACAACAAGTTCGACAGTGTGAAGCCCAACGTCGGCTACTTCGTCGGCGAGCGCGTTCCAGCCGCCCCGGAGGAAAATGCCAGTGTCGGCTTGCAATACAACTTCGCTCTCAACACCGCGTGGAACGGCTATGCGCGGGCGGACTATGCGTACGTGGGAGACGTGCACTACATATTCGGGCTGGGAGCGGCCGCTACGAACTACTTGCAAGGCGGCTACGGACAGACCAACTTCCGGCTGTCGCTGCAGCACCAGCAGCTCGGAATCGATTTTTTCGCAAAGAATCTGACCGACAAGCGCGCCGCCGAGAATACCGGCGATCCCACCCAGGGTGGCTTCATCTACATGTTGCGACCGAGGGAGATCGGCGTCGAAGTCCGCTATTCCTTCGAGCGGCTGAAATAGGATGTGGGAACTACCCGCCCCCTACCTGGTGTTCCTGGGGGACACGACCGAGCCGGCTTTTGCCAAGACGGCATTCGGGTTACGTGACTGGGCACGGGAGCGGTGTGTTGGCGAATGGTCATGCGGTGCCGCTACGGTCACCGCGGGTCTGCCGGTACTGACTCCCGCGCAAGCCCGAGATCGCGGCGCACGCGGGCTGGTCATCGGGGTTGCCAACTTCGGCGGGGTCATCCAGGAGAGCTGGATCCCTTCCCTGCTCGAAGCACTGGAGTCGGGTCTGGATCTCGTGGGCGGCCTGCATGCGAAACTCAACGACGTGGCGCGCTTGCGCGCGGCGGCGGAGAGACTCGGACGACGTTTGATCGATGTTCGCGTACCTCCGGCGAGAATACCTGTCGCAACGGGACGCAAGCGCACCGGAAAGAGGCTCTTGACCGTCGGCACCGACTGCGCGCTCGGCAAGAAATACACCGCCCTGTCCCTCACACGGGCCTTGGCTGAGCGTGGGCTCGAGGTCGACTTTCGGGCCACCGGGCAGACGGGGATTCTGATTTCCGGGCGTGGGATCCCCATGGATGCCGTCGTGTCGGACTTCGAGGCCGGGGCGGCCGAGACGCTCAGCCCGGACGCTCCCTCTCAACACTGGGACGTGATCGAGGGCCAGGGGTCGATCCTCCACCCCTCGTATGCGGCAGTCTCCCTCGGGCTCCTCCACGGGAGCCAACCCGACGTGCTCGTCGTGTGTCACGAGGCGGGGCGGACGCATCTGTTAGGGCATCCCGAATACCCTCTCGCGTCCATCGAGGAAACGATCGAGCTCAACATCCGACTCGGACGCCGTACCAACCCTGCCATCCGCTGCGCCGGTGTGAGTTTGAATACCGCGAAGCTCGATGGGACCGCCGCGCGCGAGCTGCTGGCCAGTGAGTCGCGCAGGCTCCGCCTTCCGGTGGCCGATCCGATTCGAGGCGGCCCCGAATTCCAAGCACTCGTCGACGCCTGTCTCGCGTAATCACACGGAGAGACCCATGTACGTCTTGAAGAGACTCACCGCCCTGTGCCTCGGACTCGGCACGATGGTGGCCAGCGCGCAGGAGAGCACGCCACCGCAAGCCCAACCGCAGGCAGCCGCCGCGGCCATCGAGCTGACAGCCGAGGATCTCAACTCGTGGCTCGACGGCTACTTGCCCTACGCCTTGCAAACGGGCGATATCGCGGGCGCCGTAGTCGTCGTGGTGAAGGACGGAAAGATCGTCACCGGACGCGGCTACGGTTTCTCCGATGTCGAGCACCGCACACCGGTCGACCCGAAAAAAACACTCTTCCGACCCGGCTCGGTCTCCAAGCTGTTCACCTGGACCGCGGTGATGCAACTGGTCGAGCAGGGCAAGGTCGATCTCGATGCGGACATCAATCGCTACCTCGACTACAAGA
>Ga0268266_10000891_pt1 | contig 38646 bp, 34 predicted proteins | sample KBSS13metaG_FD_190356 | JGI IMG/M metagenome (GOLD analysis project Ga0268266, IMG submission 190356) | Switchgrass rhizosphere microbial communities from Kellogg Biological Station, Michigan, USA - KBS S1-3 metaG (SPAdes) (version 2) | ecosystem: Host-associated > Plants > Roots > Rhizosphere...
TCAGCACCATTGCCCCTTCAGGGGCGAGGACCGCCCCGCGACAGCCCTCCCCCGAAGACGAAACTCCTGCGGACTCGCGCCGGCAGCGCTAGCGCATTGCCTCCTTGGGTTGCCGCTCCTCGAACAGGGGCGCGGCGCTCAGGGCATTGAGCGTGTTCGTGTTGTCGTCCGTGAAGAAGACCAGCAAGTTGCCACGGCGATCCACGGTCGCGGTCACGCCGAACAACGCGGAGTTGTTCCCCATGGCATCCACTACCAGGGGATCGACCGTCTTGGTGGCCACCACGGTCGCCTTCTCCGGATTGATCTCAACCATGTTGTTGTCGTTCAGATTGACGACGAGTATGTCGTGGTTGAACGGGTTGATCGCAATGCCGCCCGGTACATTGAGGGGCGTACCCTTGAAAATCGTCACTCCCATTCCCGTCGAGGTCTTCAGGGTGCTCGCATTCGCGATGGCGGCGATGCGGCTCTGCGCCGGATCCTGCACCACCAGCACGTCCGTCAGAAGCTGGTCGCCGACCCTCAGAAAGGGCAACCATCTCATGTCGATCTTGGTCACGCCACCATCCATGACGGTGAGCTGAGCGATCTGGGTGACCTTGACCACCGGAGCCGCCCCCGCGGCGTGCTTCTGAAAATCGACGCGCAGCACCTTCGCATCGCCCTTGTTCGCTACAAAGAAAGTACCGAAGTGTGGAAAGCCGGCCGTCAGGCCCCACGGGTTGTTGAACATCGGGTCGGTAATCGACATGAACAGCGTGCCGTTCGGGTTCAGCACCTGCACGCTGTTGCCTCCTTTCGAATTGGCCACCAGTAGACGATCACGAATGAACGCCATGTCCGCAGGGCCCTTCAGTCCCGCGGTGTCCGCATTGAACTGGACGCCAATCGAGGGGAACGGACGAAACTTGACGATCGTCGTGCCAACATCATTGCCGATGTTCGAGACCAGGATCGTTCCCCTGGCGAGCTTGCCCAGATTCTCCGGGACGATGGCAATCTTGTAGGGGTCCGGATCCACCATGATCGGCTTGCCGTTGGCATCGTTTATATTTTGCGTGCTGCCAATCTGCTGGATGTTATCCAGTCCCGCGATCGTGGTGATCCTGGCAGCATCATCACGATCGGGAGCACCAAACGCCGCCCCGGACGATGCGGCTAACGCAAATCCAACAATTGTCAAAGAAAGAGTCGCGCATTTCATAAAGGCTTTATCCCAACAGGTCAATCCCTGAGTCGCAGATGTCGGTCGACATCGACGCAGACCGTACGCGACTCTCAATTGGATTGGAATGTATGGAAAACCTGACAGGTTGTAACACCGGACCTGTCACTCATTGGCGCCAACGCGGCCCGCCTTTCAGTCTGCCGCGCTGCACCGGGCACGTCGCCTCGCCGAGGTAGCCGCACGGCGTAGTCGCCGCCTGAAGGCAACTATTGGCGGCCGCAGCCGGAATATTTTCGGCACACCATTGTCGGCCCGGCGGCACGTCGACCGTCCTGGGAAGGACTACCGAATGAACCCAATTGAGGAACCAGCACCATGCCAGCCACGAACACAATCCAACTCCACCGCGTGCTCCGCGCGCCGCCCGAACGCGTGTACCGAGCCTTTCTCGACGCGGCCGCGATCTGCAAGTGGCTGCCCCCGAACGGTTTTACCTGCACCGTGCACCACATGGAGCCGAAGGTGGATGGCACGTACAAGATGTCGTTCATGAATTTCTCCGCCGGCAAGAGCCATTCGTTCGGCGGCACTTACCTCGAGCTCACGCCTGCCAAGCGCATCTCGTACACGGGTGTCTTCGATGACCCGAATCTGCCTGGCCAGATGCGGACGACCATCACTCTCGAGGCGGTTTCCGTCGGCACCAACATGACCGTGGTGCAGGAAGGCGTTCCCGCCGTGATCCCGGCCGAGGCCTGTTACCTTGGATGGCAGGATTCGCTCGTACTTCTGACCAAGCTGGTCGAGCCCGAGATCCCCGGCTGAGCCCCCACCGAAGGTGCTGCGCGCCGCCAGCAACCCCGTACGGGGTAGTGGCGGCGCCTCGCCGGCACTCTTACGTCGCACCTTCGGCCGCGACGGCACGAACCGCATCGATGAAGGCCCGAAGGATCGGCGCCATCTGGCGCCGCTCGGGGTAGCACAAGTAGTAGCCCGGAAAGGTCGCCGACCACTGCTCCAACAGCGGCACCAGCCGCCCGGCGGCAATGTGGGGGGCAACGAAGAAATCGGTCGCGAAGGCAATGCCGATGCCAGCGAGCGCCGCCTGGAGCCCGAACTCCTTGCTGTTGGCGATGATCGGGCCTTCCACGGCGACCTCGAACCACTTGCCGTCTGCAAAGAACTCCCAGTCGTACGGTCTCTCGTGGCCGGGCCAGCGCCAACCGATACAACTGTGCGATGTCAGATCGCGCGGATGCTGTGGTGTCCCTCTGCGAGCCAGGTACTCAGGTGAAGCGACAGCGACCTGGCGCAAATCGCCACCAAGTTTGATTGCGATCATATCCCGCTCGATCACCTCACCGATGCGGATGGCGACGTCGTAACCGCCGGCCACGACATCCACGACCTCGTCATCCAAAGTGATATCGAGAACAACGTCAGGATACGTGTCATGGAAGGAGCGCAGCATCCGCCTCAAGAATCGCTCGGCGGCCAGACGGAAGCTGTGGATCCGGATGACTCCGGCGAGACGCTCGCCGTACTGACTCGTCTGCCCCAGCGCGGCGGCCAACTCCTCGACCGCCGGCCTCACCCGGCGGAACAACTGCTCGCCGGCGTCCGTCAGCGAGACGTTGCGCGTCGTCCGGTTGAGCAGGCGGACCCCGACACTCTCTTCCAGGGTACGCACCATCTGGCTCAGCGCCGAGGCGGAAACCCCCAACTTCTCCGCCGCGCGACTGAAATTGAGTGCCGAGGCTACTGCCACGAAGGCACGCAGCTGGCCGAAGTCTCCTGTCGAGATGAGCGGGTCCATGATCTTCCAGGGTGATTGCTTAGCCGGGCTTACAAGCGCTGTGAGAGGGTGAATCTTAATCGGTCCAGCGCCGCCGGCTAGAGTGCACGCCAGTCAAACAAAGGGTGCAACGCAGGCGTTGTACCGTACTGGGAAAGAGGAAACGGCGCATGAAGAACTGGCTCATTACAGGCGTTTCGCGCGGGATCGGCAAGGCTTTGGCAGAGGCTGCACTGGAGCGCGGGGACACCGTTGTTGGCACTGTACGCGAGGGTACGCCCGAGATTGCCACCGGAAAGGGAACTTTCCACTGCCTGCCCCTGGAAGTCCGCGATCCAGCTGCAATCCAAGCGACCGTCGCACGAGCCTTCCGGCTCGCGGGCCGCCTGGATGTCATTGTGAACAACGCCGGCTACGGGCTGCTGGGCGCGATCGAAACGGCGAGCGACACGGAAATGATGCGGCTGTTCGAGGTCAATATCTTCGGCCCTGTGCGGATGATCCGCGCGGCCCTGCCCCAATTGCGTGCGCAGCGCTCGGGACACATCATCAACATCACTTCGATTGCGGGTCGTGCTGCCAATGCGGGCTCTGGCCTCTATGCAGCCACCAAGTCGGCGCTGGAAGGCTTGTCGCAATCCTTGTCCCGGGAGCTTGGCCCTCTCGGCATCCGCGTGACGGCGGTCGCCCCTGGCGCATTCCGCACGGATTTTCTCGCCGATCGCTCCATCCGCAGGAGCGTCGCGGCGCCAGAGGACTACTCGGCGTCAGCCGGCCAGGTCGTTGAGAATCTCAACAGGATGGCGGGCAAGCAGATCGGCGACCCGGTGCGCGGTGCCCAGGCCATTCTCGCCGCGGTAGATTCCAGCAACCCGCCATTGCATCTGCTGCTCGGCACCGACGCGCTACGCCGGGCTCGCGAGAATCTCGACGAGGTGATCGAAGAAATCGATCGTTGGGAAGAGACGACGCGTTCGACGGATTTTCCCACGGGTACCTGAGGGTCGCTCGCCACAGGGCGCGTGACGGGCGATCGCCGCGAGCAGCGAGGCCCGTCCACTCGCCTGTGCCACTCTTACTGCGTCACGTACATCCCGCTGTTCGTTCCCATCACGATTTCCGGCACTCCATCGGCATTGAGATCCGGGAAAGTCACACTGTTGATCGCCACATCACCCATGAAACTCGGGGACTTCCAGACCAGGGTCCCGGCCACTGGATCGATGACCCACAAGCTCGACTTGTCCGCGACGGTTTGAATCCCGTTACTCCCACTCACGCTAACGACGAGATTCTTCCGCCTAAACGCTGAGCCCTCGAGCGAGAGGCTCGTGGCGTAGACATTGAGCGGAATAGTTCGCTGCAGGCGCAGCTGGTTGTCGTAGACCTGGATGGAAGCTGTCTGCAAAGTGGGCGCGGTCAGCACATAAATTTCGGCTTGACCGTCCCCATCCGTGTCGGCCACCAGCAAATCCAGGCCATTGTTGGGCCACCCAGCCGGAAACGCAGGGTCGCCAGCCAGCTGGGTCGTGAAACGCTGCGTGTACCCTGAAGGCGTACTGTCACGCGAGAAGAGCGTCACTTGCGACATCCCCAGGGCAACAATTTCGACCTTACCGTCCCCATCGACGTCCGCCACCTCGACATCGATGCCGCCGGAGGGTAGTTGCGTACTTTGCCACAACAGAGTCTGTGCGTGGACGTCATACACACTCACATACCCGTTGTTCGTGATACCAACGAGGTTGGGAGTGCCACTGCCGGTAACGTCGGCGTGAGTCAATGCAACACCCATACTCTGCGCGGGCAGCGTCGACCACTTGAGTGTGGTGGTGGCGAAGTCGTAGTCGGCATAGAAGCCACCGAGGTATGAGCTGGTCGCGACGCAGACATCATCCACCCCGTCACCATCGAAATCCGCGACGGTCAACGCACTGGGGTTGTATTGGCCCGGGCCGCCCAAGCTGGCAGAAAGATCGAGACTCCCGGTGACCGGATCGAGGCCCACGAGCACGTTGCCGCCATTGACCGAATAGCCCGGCACGTGGAACATCAGGCGCTCCCGGCCACCCCCGCTGCGGGTGAGATAGCCGCCGGCAAACACCGGGGCCAACTGCAGCGACCCCGCGGGATAGTACTTGAATCCAACAGGCGGGGTGGTTCCGCTCACCAACAGCAGATTCGCCGAGCTGTCGCCGATACCGGCTCCCCACACCACTTCCGGGCTGCCGTCGCCGTCGATGTCTCCGACGGCCATGGAACTGATGTCGTTGCCGTCCGAAATAACCGCGCGTTGCGACAGTGACCACAACTGGGTGAACGTGCCCGATCCGGCATCGTAGGAATAGGCCGAGACGCCATCCCAATTGTGGCCTCCGATCACGATTTCCGCCTTGCCGTCACGATCGAGATCCGTCGCAACGAGCGCCGCCACACTGGGCCCACTGATGGACCACTTCAACGTCTTGGTGACGGCGGAGTAGATGTTCACACCTACCGTCGTAGTGCCGATTCCGGCTGCATTGCCGATGATCGAGCCGACTCCTGAGCCGTCGAGATCGCCCACGGCTACGGGAGCGCCGAACCCACCGCCATAAGCCCATTCGTTCTGGTGCGTAGCCCCGTCATACACATAGCCGTTACTGGTCACGATCTCGAGCGCCGGATCGTGGTCCACGTTGCCGATCGCCATGCTGGTTCCCAGATCCACTCCTTTCAACTCCCATTCGAGCGAAAGGTCGGTCGCACGCAGCACGAGCAGGTGTTGACTGGAATAGGTGGCATCGGAAATCGCCAGACAGACCAGGTCGGGCGTGCCATCGTTATCGAGGTCGACCACGGCGAGGCTCGCACAGGTTTCGTTGCCGAGGTCCAACCTGTGAGCCTCCCTTCGATTGGTGCCATCGAGCATAACGAGTACGTGCGAATCCGAGAAATAGATTTCCGCGTGATGATCGCCGTCCACGTCGGCAGCCGTGACCGCCCCGAAGGTGTAGTCGCCAAGGCCGGTGGGCGCGCCCCCGAACGGATAGACCCAGGTCTGAGCGTACTTCGCACCGATGTACTGCATCTCGTACACCGCGCCGTAGCCCAGGATCAGAGCGTCAGCTACGCCATCTCCGTCGAGGTCGGTGACCACGACGCCACTGCGGGCGATAGGCATGTCCAGCCCGGTGCGCCGCAATGGATATTTGCGGTTCTGATCGGCAACCATGATGGTTCCCGAAACCAGGGAAAGAGGCTGGTTGTGAAGACGGACACCCCAGTTGAAGTCGCTGTCGCGATCGAACATCGGCCCCACGGCATGCCAGGTGACGAGTCCGCTGGAGTTGACACTCATTCCGGCAGGACCGTAAGCCAGCTCGAAGCCAGTGATGGAGTCGCCGTCGGCATCCGAACCGGTCAGTTGAAACGACACACTATCTGCGTAGTTGACACTGCGCGGCGCATTTGCCGCCGTCAGCACGGCCTGGGTGTCGAGGATGGTCGTCGTCGCGTCCTGTGAAACCTGGGTGGTACCGTCGCTCGCGGTGACGGTTACCGAGATCACGTCGCCTTTCGTAGTATCCGTCGGAGCCAGCGTTTGTGTGGTCCGTCCCGGCAAAACCACGCCGTTGCGTTTCCACGAGTACGAGAGCGCGATAGGGTCGCCGTCGTTATCGAACACAGCAGCGGTGGCGGTGATAGGGTCGTTGGTCTTCGGGGCAGTGGGTGACAACGTCAGTGATGTCATCACCGGCGGGAAGTTCTGGATTGTGATGGTCACCAGGGAGGGCGCCGAGTCCTGCACACCGTCATTGACCGTGAGGCTGAATACATAGACGGCCGGCGTGGTGGAGGCGGTGAAATAGGTGTAGTCCGAGTCGGGCTGCTGCAGTGTTACGGGGGGGCCGGACACTTCGGCCCATTTGTAGGTAATGGGCTGTCGCTCGGGATCCATTCCAGTCCCGAGCAAACCCACAAAGCTGCCTTTTGGCAGGGTTTGATTGGCGCCTGCATTGGCCACCGGAGGCGCGTTGCTGGCATGCGCATCGACCGTGATGGTGACTGTTTGGGTTGCGGACGACTCGCCGTCACTGACTTGCAGCTGAAATCCCAGGGTGGCATTCGTGCCAGGCGCGGTGAAGCTCGCCCGGCTGGTGTTGGCCGCGGTGATTTGTACGGTGGGTCCCGATACCTGCGTCCAGGAGTACGTCAATGGATCGCTATCGGGATCGGAACTCCCGGTGCCAACGAGCATGACAGTGGCTCCGACCCCAACGGTCATAGCGGTGCCGGCGTTCGCCACAGGCGGGCGATCCTGCACGGAAACGGTCACGGTCATTGCCGCCGAATCGACCTTGCCATCGTTCACGACGAGGCTGAAAACGAGCGCGCCGGATTGAGACGGGGCTGTGAAGGTCGGATGAGCGCTGCTCGGGCTGGTCAACGTAACCGCGGGGCCTGAGACCTGCTGCCATTTGTAGGCGAGGCTGTCGCCGTCCGGGTCGGAACTCCCGCTCGCATCGAGAGTTACCGTGCTCCCCTTGTTGACCGTCTGCGCCGGCCCGGCACTGGCCGTTGGAGCATGATTTTGCGCACCGCCACCCCCGCCGCACCCGGATACAATACCCGCTACCAGGAGCACCAGGGCCCACCGGTGAGTTGTCATAAGATCGAGCTCCCTGGCGATCGTTGCCGTAGTAGTTATTCGCCGTGGCGCGAACGAACTATACCTCTGCGGTTGCGGGGCCGATCAAAAAATCGTCGGTGCGACCGAAGCTCGCGCCTCGGTCCTGTCCGGGTTGCCCATTGGGGCAACATGACATGCGGGATCCGGCAGTCGCCAGGGCGGCGAGCGCTCGCGCAGCGCTCCGCTGTTAGTGCTGCTGCCTCGCGTCGGGATTCATACTGAGGCTCGCGGCCCCCGCATTCCCGGCAGCGTACTCATCGGGCGTGACGCAAATTTCGGTCTTGAGCGTATGCGAGCCGGTGACTCCCTGCAGGCGGCAGAAGTATTCCTTGTGACCTTTTGTCTTCCTGAAATAACCCTTCGGGACGCCACTCGTCCCTGCAGCCGGGACGGCGGCCGTCGCTGCCGAATTCACCGGGGCGTGCGATGCGCATGCGGCGAGCACCGCCGTGGCGGCGACGAGCAAAAATCCTGTGCTGAGCCTTGTCATCCTGTCCTCACTCGCTCGATGGCGTACTTACGATTCTATAGCGCGCCCCACAGCGGCACTCGTGACGCCCATCGCAGACCGGCCGCATCAGAGCCTCAATATCGATAAAATGCCAGGGCGCCTGTACCAGGAGGGGCCTGACCATGTCGACCGAGTCAAACCCGGCGTCAAAACCCATCTCATCGCTCGACATCGCCTGGGAGGGGTGGAATGTCGCACCTCGCTTCTGCGCGCGCTGGAAACACTTGAGTCTCGCCGGCATAGGCGAGAACTATCGGGTGGGAATCGCCATCGAGGAACTACCCCCAGCGACACAAAGTGCGCCGGTGCACTACCACATTTTCGAAGAGGAGCACATCTATCTCCTCGAAGGCACGCTGACGGTGCGTCTCGGCGCCGAGACGTTTGCAATGAAGCCGGGAGACTATGTGTGCTTCCCCGCCGGGCAGCAAGCCGGACATTGCCTGCTCAACCAAACCGAAGCGACTTGCCGGTATGTCATCGTCGGAGAGCACAACGCTAACGAAGTGGTCGTTTATCCCGACACCCACAAACTGCTGACGCGCTCTCTGGGTCGACGCGCGCTCTTCGATCTCAGGGCCCGGCGCAACTACTGGGACGGAGAAGACACAGGGCTCCCGGCCGGCGAGTTGCCCAACGACGGCATCGTCTCGGCGCCCGAACCTCCCATCGAACCCCACCCGCCGATTTCGCCGCAAAACGTGGCCTGGGAAGAAACCCATGAGGGCAAGCGCTTTGGAGGTCGAGCCAAGCATCTCACCTATGCAGCCGTGGGGGAGAACTATCACGTCGGCATGCTGATCGAGTCGCCCGCACCCGGGAGGCGACTCGCGCCGAAGCACTATCACATGCTCGAAGAGGAGCATGCGTTGATCCTGGAGGGACAGGTCACGTTGTTGCTCGGCGACGAGCGCTACGAAATGAAACCTGGCGACTACGTTGGCTTTCCTGCCGGTCGCAAGATCGCCCATTCGTTCATGAACAGCGGCGACGGCCCGTGCAGCTACCTGATGATCGGCGAGCACAATCCCAACGACGTTTGCATCTACCCGGACTCGAACAAAATGTCGGTCGGCGCTTTTGGCACCGTCTTCGACATGTCCGGCGTCAGGAAATATTGGGACGGCGAGGACGGCGAGTAACCCACCGGGCCACTCCAAATGAAAACCGAGCTCGAGACATCCATCAGCCAACTCTGTCTCGCCTTCCCGGCAACCGAGGAGTTCACCTCGCACGGCATGCCGAACTACCGGGTTCAGAAGGGCAAGGTGTTTGCCATGTACGCGGTCAATCACCACGGTGACGGACGCGTCGCCTTGTGGCTGAACACACCCGACGGCATGCAAGACGCATATGTACGGGAGGAACCGGAGCACTTCTTCGTGCCACCCTACGTCGGACCGAGTGGTTGGCTCGGAGTGCGGCTCGACAAGGGCCTCGCCTGGAAGAGGGTCGCGCCAATTGTGAGATCAGCCTACGAACACACCGCACCCGCCAGGCTGAGCGAGCAGCTGAAGAAGACACCCTCTGTGCCCGCACCGAAGCAACGGATCACCGCGGCGGACGTGGACCCGAAGAACACGCCGCGGGGCCAGCAGATCTTGCAGAGCATGAGGAAGATCTGTCTCGCTCTGCCCGACACGTCAGAAGGTTTGCAGTTCGGGCAGCCGGTCTGGCGCGCCGGCAAGAAAGTCTTCGCCCAGGCGTATTGTTACAAGGAAGGCTGGCGGGCGTCGTTCTGGGTGGGCGTCCATGCGCAGCTACTGATGACAGACGACCCGCGTTATACCATCCCACCTTACATGGGCAACAAGGGTTGGATTGCGCTCGATGTCTCCAGGAAGCACGCCGAGCGGGAGCTCGCTCAGCTCGCCCTGGAGAGCTATCGCCACTTCGCGGGGAAGAAAATGTTGGCCAAGCTACCCGCCGCCTAGCGACCCGCCGGCGAAACAGAGAGCACACGTGCACATGAACTTGAACTTGCGACTCCACACTGTGGCCTGGCTCAGCACACTGGCCGCAATCGCGACGCTGGGCCCCAGCATTGACGCAATCGCGCAAACCGCAGCGCCGACATCGGAACAACCGCTCGGGCAGCCGCCCGCATCGGCCGGGCACTACGAGCGCATCACAGTGCACGGCGCCTCCCTGGTCGGCAATCTCGAAGGCGACTCCCCGGATCGTAAGGTGTCGGTTTACCTGCCGCCGAGTTACGCCAAGTCGGGCTCCCGACGTTACCCGGTGATCTATTTCCTCCACGGCTTCACCGACTCCGACAGCTACTGGTTCGGGCTGCGGGGCAAACATTTCGTGAGCGCACAGGCCGCGATCGACGGGGCATTCGCCGCCGGCGCGCACGAGATGATCGTCGTCATGCCGGACGCCTACACCAGGTTCCGCGGCAGCATGTATTCCAACTCGGTGGTCACGGGGAACTGGGAGGCGTTTGCCACCGAGGACCTGGTGACCTACATCGACAAGCACTATCGCACGATCCCCAAGCGCGCGAGCCGCGGCCTCGCGGGCCATTCGATGGGCGGCTACGGCACCCTTCGCCTCGGCATGAAATATCCGCAAGTGTTCTCGAGCCTCTACGCGATGAGCCCCTGCTGCCTGGGCGCAAACCTCGAGCCCGACGCGGCGACAGTCACCAAGGCCGCGCAGCCGGGTATCGAGGAACAAACCTCACGCGAGTATTTCGGCGCGCAAGCCATGTTGGCTTCCGCGGCGGCCTGGTCCCCCAACCCAGACAACCCGCCGCGGTATCTGGACCTGCCGATAGCCGACGGCAAAGTCGTTCCTGAAGTCGTCACGCGCTGGATCGCCAATGCGCCCCTGGCGATGGCGACTCAGTACATTCCGAACCTCGAGTCCTATACCGCCATCGCATTCGATGCCGGCGACAAAGACGTGCAGATCGCAGGGACCGTCAGAACGCTCGACGGGATCATGAAACGCTTCGGCGTCGCCCACGTCAGCGAGATTTACGAGGGCGATCATGTGAATCACATCGAGGAACGGCTACGATCAAAGGTAGTACCGTTCTTCAGTGAGCACCTCCAGGAGAAGTAGTCCATGGACGAGAAAAGCAGCCCCAAGCGCGTTGTACCCGCGCCAGCACCCAGCAATCCGCGCCTCTATTCCACGGTGCTCAGCGTAGAGTGCGCCGAGGACGAGGCCGTCGAGTGGCAATGGACGGAGACGCTCGAAGGACGTTTCGTCTCCGGCTACAACATCGTGCCTCGATCGCCTCACTCCGCAGGCTGACAGGCCGCACTGCCGAACCCGCCCGATCCTTAGAGCTGCGCCGCTCATCAGGGCAATCCGCCGTTCAACCGGCGCAGGAGACCGCCCATCACGTCGGCGCGGCAGGCTCCAGGAAGTCTGCAATGCTGTGGCCGACAAAGCAGCCGAAAAGTCGGGTTGGCCAGACAGGAACGACGCGCAGCCGACTATGCGCGCTGCAGCAGCTGACGGCTGCTCTCGGCCGGTCGCCTCCAGCCATCCTTTTAGCGCTTTGGTGCGGCATTTGATTACTGGATGTTTAAACTTTTAGAACACCGACGCTTCTAAGTCGGCGCGGTAGAGTCAAAAACGTCTCTCTTGCACGTAGACGACAAGGAATCTTCAGGTGGGAGCCAATCCGGAGCATAAAAACGAGCATTCTGGTCTCCATAAGGAGCCAATTGCCTGGATTGGTCGCGATCATGCTGCTATCGAGCGCATTCCGGCCGAAGCGCGTACCCCTGCCCCGCAGGAGACGGCCGGTGAAGTCGAAGCTGCGACCATCCTGCAGCATCCCGCAACCACTGATGTCGGAGGAGCCCGGGGGCGACTGAAATGGACGCTGAGCATTCTCGCGATTCTCGTCGCCCTGGGTGTGGCTACCGCAACTTGGATGGACCGCGCTTCACGCACAGGAGGCGCCCCGACCACTCTGGCCGGTGACCAGTCCATTCCCCTGGTGAGCGTCATGTCGCCGGGAGTGACTGCGGTCACCTCCAGCGTCACCTTCACAGGCGCGATCTCCGCTCGTTACGACATGCCAATTGGCATCGATGGAGACGCTGGCCGGATTGTCGCCATCTATGTCGAGGCCGGTGATCACGTGAAGCGTGGACAACTGTTGGCGAAGCTCGACGAGTCCATCCTCGTTCCGCAGGTCAACCGCCTCGCCGCCGCTTTGGAGCAGGCGCGCGCTCAAGCCGCGTTGTCCGCCGCCGAGTATCGCCGAGCCCAGGCGGTCGCGCCGGCCGGCGCCCTCTCGGCGGAGGATGTTGAAAAGCGTCACGCGACAGCCGTGACAGACGAAGCCAACGTCAAAGTGGCTGCCGCGCAGCTTGCCGAGTATCAGGCTCGTTTGAACCGCACGCATGTCGTGGCGCCCGTTGACGGCGAGATCCTCGTCCGCAACGCCGAGGTGGGTCAGATCGCGAGCGCCGGAGGCACTGCCCTCTTCCGTCTCGCGAGCGGCGGCGAAGTCGAGATGCGTGGACAGGTTGCCGAACAGGACCTGGCCACTCTGAAGGTCGGACAGGCCGCCTCGATTTACATTACGGGACTGTCGCGGTCCTTCGAGGGACGCGTGCGCCTGCTCGGTGCCATCATCGACCCCAACACGCGGCTGGGTGAGATCCGCATTGCCCTCAAACCCGATCCGCTGCTGCGACCCGGTGCGTTCGCACGCGGCTCGGTGACGGTGGACAAGGCAGAGCGCCCCGTGCTCCCACAAACGGCTGTCATGTCGGACAGCCAGGGCGCCTTCGTTTACGTAGTCAACAGCAAGGATCATGTTGAGAGACGCCCGGTGCGTGTTAGCGGGACCAACGAAAGTGGCGTCATCATTGCGGAAGGACTTACCGGGGCTGAGCGCATAGTCACTACGGCCGGTGGCTTCCTGCGCGACGGCGAAGCGGTGACGATTGCTCCCGCCTCCGCTGGCTCCTCAGCCGCGCCGGATTCGCACACGTGAAGAACATCTCCGCGTGGGCGATTCGGCATCCGATATCGCCCATCGTGCTGTTCGTCGTGTTGTTGTTCATGGGAATGGTGGCGTTCGTGCGCATGCCCATCACCCTGAACCCCGACGTTGCCTATCCGCTCGTGCTGGTGCAGGTGTCCCAGCCGGGCGCGGCGCCCACGGAAGTCGAAACCCAGATCCTGCAAAAGGTCGAGGGGTCCGTTGCGGGCATTGGCAACATACACAACATCACTTCCCTGGCCCTGGAAGGCACGGCACGGATTTTCATCGAGTTCAACATCGGCACTCCCATAGATCGGGCGGTGGCCGACGTTCGGGACGCCGTGGCGAAGGTACGGGTGCAGTTGCCAGAAGGCATTCAGGAGCCCATCGTCTCACGGCAGGACGTCGACGGCGGCGCCATTGCCTATTTCGCGGTCGCCACGACTACCTTGTCCGAGCAGGAGCTGTCCTGGTTCGTCGATAACACGGTGACCAAGCGTCTGCTCGGCGTGCCGGGTGTTGCGCAGGTTTCACGCGGCGGCGGCGTAAACCGTGAGATCCGTATCGAGCTCGACCCGGCGCGGATGCAAGCCCTGGGCATCACGGCCGTCCAGGTCAACCAGCAGGTCCGCCAGCTCAATCTCGACTCCCCGGGTGGGCGAGTGCAGGTCGGCGGTGGGGAGCAAGCGGTACGCGTACTCGGCGGCGCACGCACGGCATTGCAGCTTGCCAACACCCAGATCATGTTGCCCGGCGGACGCTTCGCGCGCCTGGGCGATATTGCCAATGTCCGCGACAGCGTCGGGGAAATCCGCTCGATCTCCAGACTCAACGGCCGGCAGGCCACCACCTTCGGTGTCTACAAGGCGAAAGGCTTTTCTGACGTCACCGTCCTGAACGCCGTCCACGCGGAGCTCGGCAAAATCTCCAAGGAGACCCCGCAGGTCAAGCTGACCCAGGTCTTCACGACGGTCGACTACACGAAGAAGACGTATGAGTCGGCGATGAGCGCGTTCCTGGAGGGCTCCGTCCTCGCCGTGCTCGTCGTGTGGTTCTTCCTGCGCGACACTCGCGCCACACTCATCTCCGCCCTGGCCATTCCGTTGTCGGCGATTCCCACCTTCGCGTTCATGGAGTGGATGAATTTCTCACTCAACTCCATCAGCCTGCTGGCCCTGTCACTGGTCGCCGGCGTGCTGGTGGACGATGCGATCGTCGAAATCGAGAACATCGTGCGACATATGCGCATGGGCAAGACCGGCTACCAGGCTTCCCTGGACGCCGCTGACCAGATCGGCCTGGCCGTGGTGGCCACCTCGGCCACTATTGTTGCGGTGTTCACGCCGGTGAGCTTCATGGGTGGCATCACCGGGCAGTATTTCAAACAGTTCGGCCTGACAGTGGCCGCAGCCGTGTTCTTTTCCCTGTTGGTTGCGCGCCTCATCACTCCAGTGATTGCTGCTTACACCCTCAAGTCGGATGACGTTGCGGTGCATACCGACGGGCCCATCATGTCAGGTTACCTGCGGGCGCTGCGCTGGTCGGTGGAGCACCGCTGGAAGACGATGATTGCCGGCGCGGTGTTTTTCGGACTGTCGGTGTTGGGCTTGGTCCTGATTCCGAAGTCATTCGTGCCGAACGCCGATTTCAGCAGCTCGGACCTGATGCTCGAGCTCCCGCCGGGCGTGCGTCTCGAGGACACCGCGGCAGCCTCCGCTGCCGTCTATCGCGTCCTCTCGCGGCTCCCCGAAGTCACAGACGTCGTCGAATCGATCGGCGCGGACGAGTTCGGCGAGGTGCGCACCGCCAATCTTTTCATCACCCTGGTGCCACCGAACAAACGCGACGTCACCCAGGATGAATGGGAGAAGCGCACGATCAAACTGCTCAAGGCCATCCCCGACGCGCGCGTCAACTTCATGAAGAATTCGGGGTCCAACGGCCGCGACATCACCATTTATATCACCGGTGATGACTCCGACCTCGTGCAAGGTACCGCCCAGAAAGTCGTGGCGGAGATGCGCGAGCTGCCGGTCTTGCGCGATGCACGCATCAACGGTGACATGCAGCGGCCCGAGATCGTCGTCCGACCGCACCTGGATCTGGCAGCGCAGTTGGGTGTTACGGTCTCCAGCATCAGCCAGACGATCCGGATCGCGACATTGGGCGATCTCGACGAGAACAGCGCAAAGTTCTCTCTCTCCGACCGCCAGGTTCCGATCCGCGTGAGCCTGATCGAGGATACCCGCCGCGACCTGACGACCTTGGAGAACCTGCCGGTCCCGACAGCGACCGGGGGTACCGTGCCCCTCAAATCGGTGGCGGATATCACCTTCGGAGAAGGCCCCACGCGAGTTCGGCGCTACAACCAGATGCGCCGCGTGGCCATCGACGCCGACCTCAACGGGGTGGCGCTCGGCACGGCCATGGACCAGGTCTATGCGCTGCCGACGCTCAAACACCTCCCGCAGGGCGTGCACCTGGTCGAGACGGGCGATACCGAGCTCATGAAGGAGCTCTACACGAACTTCAGCATAGCCATGACCACCGGAATCCTGATGGTGTTCGCGGTTCTGGTGCTGCTGTTTGCAAGGGTGCTGCAACCCATTACCATTCTGTCCTCGCTCCCGCTGTCGATCGGCGGGGCCGTTCTCGCGCTCGCGCTGACGCGCCACGCGGTTTCACTAGGGGTCATGATCGGTTTTCTCATGCTGATGGGCATCGTCGCCAAAAACTCGATTCTTCTCGTCGATTTCGCTATCGAGGAGATGCGCGCCGGGAAAGACCGGCTCACGGCGGTGCTCGAAGCGGGCCACAAGCGCGCCCGCCCCATCGTCATGACGACCGTGGCAATGGTCGCCGGCATGATGCCGGTGGCACTCGGATTCGGGGGAGATGAGGCATTCCGCGGCCCCATGGCGATCGCCGTCATTGGCGGGCTCATTACCTCTACCGGACTTACGCTTGTGATCGTGCCGGCCGCCTTCACGCTCATCGATGACATCGAGCGCTGGCTCGCTCCCAAGTTTGGTCGGGTTGTGATTGCGCCGCCCAAGTCGGCCGCGCCCTCGCAGCCTCACCCCGCCGCGTAGGCAGTGTTGGGAGCGATATCGTCGGATACGGGTCCGGAAGCTGCCGAGACCCCCAAGCCCGGTCGCCCGGCCTGGTGGGTGCGGCTGATCTCGCATGTCCCCATGGTGTTGCTGGACCGGCTGGCCGACCTGCTCGGCTGGCTGGCTTTCCGCGTGTTTCCCTACCGGGAGCACGTGGTCCGCGAGAACCTGACGAAGGCCTTTCCGGAAGTCGACGAGGCCGGGATCCGCAAGATCATGCGCGCCTACTACAACGGGTTCGCGCAGATGCTGGTGGAGCTGCTGAAGGGCGCGACCTTGTCGGCTGCGCAGATCACCCGGCGGGTCCAGATCCACAATCTCGACAAGGTCCAGGAGTACCTCGCCAAGGGGCAGTCGGTGCTGCTCGTCGCCGCGCACCAGTGCAACTGGGAGTGGATGCTGCTGGGCTTGTCGATCGAGCTCGGCTACCCGCTGGATGCCGCGTACAAGCCGCTGGTGGACAGTTGGGCGGAGCGCGAAATGAAGAAACTGCGCTCCCGGTTCGGGTGTCGCCTCATCCCCGCGAAGGAACTGCTGGCGGACATCATCAAGCGCAGCAAGGTCGTCAGGGCCGTGGCCATGGTGGCGGACCAGGAGCCGACGACCAGCGAGCACAAGCATTGGACGCGCTTTCTGAATCGCGACACGGCGTTCTACATGGGGCCCGAGGAGATCTCGCGGGTCACGAAATTTCCCGTGTTTTTCATTGAGATGCGGCGCGTGCGGCGCGGCTTTTACGAGATGTCGTTCCAGCCCCTGGCGACGCCCGAAGAGCGCCTCAAGCCGGGCGAGCTCACCGAGCGCTATGCCCGGCTCGTGGAGACCCAGATTCGCGCCGCACCGCCGGACTGGCCCTGGTCGCACAAGCGCTGGAAGCTGAAGAAGTCGGTCTACAAGCGCTAGCCTAGGGCCACCACCCGCCCAGCGCATCGCCGCCGCCCCGGCGCCTTCACTGCGCCCTCGCGCCCGCGCCCGCTCCGGAGCCCCTTCCCTCTGCCTCGCCACCTCCATCTCAGCGCTTATCCTTGCCCAAATACTCTACTTCGGATATACATACTCGTATATCCTGATTGGAGGAGCTCTTCTCATGCCCGCCACCCCAGACACCCGCACTCCCGTTCTCATCGTAGGTAGCGGCCTCGCAGGCCTCACCACCGCCGTCATGCTCGCCTGGCGAGGTGTCCGCCCCCTGCTGGTCGAGCGCCACGCTGATACGTCCAAGAACCCGCGAGCCCGCGGCCTGAACTTCAGAACGATGGAGCTCCTGCGCGTCGCCGGGCTCGAGGCCGACCTGATGGCCGAAGGCGGCGATCTGAAAGACTTCAGCATCGTGGTCGCGGAGACCGTCACCGGCCGGGAATTGCGCACGATCCTCCCGCGCGGCGCGTGGGATACGACCCACCTGTCCCCGGCTCAGATGACTCGCGCGGGTCAGGACCGGGTTGAGCCGATCCTCAGAAGGCACGCCGAAGCCCTCGGCGCCGACATCCGCTACTCCACCGAGCTCAAAGGGTTTGAGCTCGACGAACTGGGTGTCACGACTACCCTGCTCGACCGCCGCACCGGAGTCGAATCCACTGTGCGCGCCGACTATCTCGTCGCCGCCGACGGCAACCGCAGCCCGATACGCGAACGCCTGGGTATTGGCCGGCATGGCGTGGGCAGCCTGTCCCACAACATGGCCATGGTGTTCGAAGCAGACCTGGAGGAGGTCCTGCAGGGTCGCAGCCTGGCGCTCTACTACCTGCAGAATCCCAACTTCACGGGCGCCTTCATCAACACAACAGAGCCCAACCGCGCCCTGATCTCGGTCGAGTACGACCCTGAGAGAGAAAAGCCGTCGGATTTCGATACGCAGCGCTGCATCGACCTGATCCGCGCGGCCGTCGGAATAGCGGACCTCGAGGTCAGCGTCCTCGAAGTGATGCCGTGGGAAATGGCATCACGTTCCGCCGACCGGTTCGTGCAGGGTCGTGTCTTCCTCGCTGGCGATGCCGCGCACACGATGCCTCCGACAGGCGGACTGGGTGGACAAACAGCCATACAGGATGGGTACGATCTCGCGTGGAAGCTCGCCATGGTCCTGCACGGCCAGGCCGGAGCGGATCTGCTCGCAACCTACGAACCCGAGCGCAAACCCGTGTGCGAAATGACCGTTTCCCTGCAGACGGCCAACTACATCGAACGCATGCGCCCGGATCGCAAGGATCTGCAGATCCAGGCGGCAGAAACCGACTACCTCGGTGTGGCCTTCGGCTATCGGTACCGCTCGGAAGCGATTCTCCAGGATGTTCCGGACGACGGCAGCCGCGTCGAAAATCCCGAGAAGCCCAGCGGCCGCCCGGGGACCCGTGGCGCGCACGTCGCGTTTGAATACAAGGGGAAAGAGGTATCGTCCGTTGACCTCATCGGCCGGGACTTCGTGTTGTTGACGGGACCGGAGGGCGCTGCGTGGGCGCGCGCCGGGACTACACTCGCCTATCGATGCGGCGTACCGTTGTCGATCTATCGCATCGGCGCGGACCTGCTGGATATCAACGGCAAGTGGGCCGAGCGCTATGGTGTGACCGCCGCGGGTGCGGTGCTTCTGCGCCCGGATGGGTTCATTGCGTGGCGCGCTCGCACCGCCGCCAGTTCGGCACTGAGCACGTTGCGGGAAGCCCTGGCACGCATCCTGTTCCGATCGGTAGAAGCGCGGCAACTGGAGGCAACGGGCTGATGAGTCGACGCAAGGTCTCCAATCCACTGGCACTCGCGGTGCTGGCGTGTCTGTACGAAAAGCCGATGCACCCGTACGAGATCGCAAGCACCCTGCGCGAGCGCCACAAGGACGACAGCATCAAGCTCAACTACGGCTCGTTGTATTCGGTCGTCGAGTCACTGAAAGGGCACGGACTGATTGTCGACCAACAGACGGCGCGGCAGGGCAACCGTCCGGAGCGCACGGTTTACGAGGTGACGGACGCCGGGCGGCTCGAGCTCATCGACTGGTTGAGCGAGCTGTTGTGCCGGCCGGTGAAGGAATTCACCCGCTTCGAGGCGGGATTGTCCCTGGTGGCGGTTCTGCCTCCGCAGGATGTGACAGGCCTGTTGGAGGAGCGCTGCCGCCGGCTGCAGGTGGAGATCGAGCAATATCGGGCGCTCAAGAAGCTCATGGCCACGCAACAGATTCCGCGGCTGTTCCTGATCGAGTCGGAGTACCGGGCCACGCTGCGGGAGGCGGAGTTGAGTTGGACGCGCGGGCTGATCGCCGATATCGCCAGCGGGACGCTGGAAGGGATGGAGCGCTGGACAGCGTTCCACGAGAAGCTCGGGAAAGGCTGAGTCGCGGACGCGGCATGGGTGGATGGCCGCGCAGGTGCTCGGGCCGGCGCGACGCAGGGGTTCGGGCCCGCCCCGGCGTGGCGCGAGTTTCAGCCCCGCGCGCGCCGCCGCAAGCGACCGTTATTTCTCGCCGCCGACCACCGCCGGCCGACGCAGCTCGCGTGGCAACGCGAAGTACACGTTTTCTTCCCGGCCAACCACTTCACTGGGCGACTGGCCGCCCCAGCTCCGCAGCCGGTCAACAACCTGCTGCACGAGCAACTCGGGCGCAGAAGCGCCGGCGGTAACCCCGACTGCCTGCTTGCCATCGAACCACTCGCGCTTGAGATCTTCCGGTCCGTCAACGAGATACCCCGGAACCTTGGCGCGGTCAGCCATCTCGCGCAGACGGTTGGAGTTGGAGCTCGTACGCGACCCGACCACGAGCAACACGTCGCATTTCTCGAGAAGCTTCTTCACCGCATCCTGGCGGTTCTGGGTCGCGTAGCAGATGTCCTCCTTGCGCGGCGTTGCCAGCGAGGGGAATCGGTTACGGAGTGCGTTGACAATCTCAGTGGTGTCGTCTACCGAGAGCGTCGTTTGGGTCACGAATGCGAGCCGCTCCGGATCGTGCACGGTCAACGCCTGCACATCCGCAACGCCCTCCACGAGATGCATCTTGCCGCCGAAGGAGGTGTCGAAACGCCCCATCGTGCCCTCGACCTCGGGATGTCCCGCATGACCGATCAGGATCACATCGCGTCCATCGCGAGCATAACGCTGCACCTCCATGTGGACCTTCGTGACCAGCGGACACGTCGCATCAAACACCGTGAGGCCGCGTGTCCGCGCCTCGTTCTCCAGAGCGCTCGATACGCCGTGCGCCGAGAAGATAACCGTTCCATTGGCCGGGACTTCGCTCAGCTCCTCGACGAAAATCGCTCCGAGCGCGCGCAGACGGTCCACGACATGCCGGTTGTGGACGATCTCGTGGCGCACGTAGATTGGTGCCCCGAAAAGCTCGATCGCGCGCTCGACTATGTCGATAGCACGGTCTACACCTGCGCAAAAGCCACGGGGATTGGCTAGAAAGACTTCCATCAGACACCCACCTTTTTCGCGTTTCGGCTCTCTCGCCATGCGTCCAGGAGCAACAGGATCGCCCCGATGGTGATAGCCGAATCCGCTACGTTAAATGCCGGAAAATAATACGTCCGCCCCCAATGGGCCGAAACGAAGTCGACGACGTGGCCGATGCGCAGCCGGTCGATGACGTTGCCGAGCGCTCCGCCCAGGATGAGCGTGAGGCTGCAGCACAGCAACGCCTGCGAGCGGGCTCTCAGTCGGCGCAACCAGCCGAGAATCGCCACGCCCACGATCAAAGCCAACCCGACGAACAGCCACTTCTGCCAGCCCGACGCGTCCGAGAGGAAGCTGAAGGCCGCGCCGGTGTTGAACATCAGCGTGATGTCGAGAACCGGCAATACGTGAACGCTTTCGTAGAGACGAAAGTGCTGCACCATCCACGCCTTGCTGGCCTGGTCGAGCAGGATGACACCCAACGTGAGAGGCAGCCAACGCCAACCGTTTGCTTGGTCGTTCATACGTACTTGCGCTGCTCGCCAGGTCCGTCGACGTTGGTCACGCAGCGGCCGCACAGCTCCGGATGCTCCGGATAGCGGCCCACATCGGGACGCCGGTGCCAGCAACGAGCGCACTTGGCGTCGGTCGATGGCTTGACCGCAACCCAGACTCCGGCCCTACCCGTGTTGGTCGCGAGAACGGCGTTGTCAGGAGGGGTCGATGCCTCGTGCACCCGCGCCTCCGAGGTGATGAACAGAAAGCGCAGCTCATCGCCCAGCGCATTGAAGCGCGCATACTCATCGGGAGCGCAGTAGATGTCGACTGCCGCGTCGAGCGGCGCACCGATCGAGCCGGCGTCGCGCAGCTTCTCCAACTCCCTGACGACGTCACTGCGTAACTGGATGAGAGCCGGCCAGTCAACGGAGTCAGCCGGTGTCTCGGGCACGGCGTGCCAGGTCTCGAAGAACACAGACTCACCGCGCTTCCCGGGCAACACGCGCCAGATTTCCTCGGCCGTGAAGGACAGGATCGGCGCCAGCCAGCGCACCATGCTTTCAGCAATGTGGAACATTGCGGTTTGCGCGGAACGACGGGCACGGCTGTCGGGACGGGTCGTGTAGAGCCGGTCCTTGAGAACATCGAGGTAGAAACCACCGAGGTCGACGATGCAGAAGTTGTGCACCTTCTGATAGATCAGGTGGAAGGCGTACTTGCGATACGCCTCCGTGATCTCATCCTGCAACGCGCGCGTGCGCGCCAGCGCCCAACGGTCCAGCGCCAGCATTTCCCGCACCGGGACAGCATTTTCGCTTGGATCGAAACCGTGCATGTTTCCCAACAGGAAACGCACGGTGTTGCGCATGCGGCGATACGAGTCGGACATGCGCTTCAAGATCTCGTCCGACACGCTCATCTCGTTCGCGTAGTCGGTCGAGGACACCCACAGGCGCAGCACATCGGCGCCCAGGCTGTTCATCACTTTCTGCGGAGCGACCACATTGCCGAGCGACTTCGACTGCTTGCGTCCCTTCTCATCGACGGCGAAGCCGTGAGTGAGAACGCCGCGGTAGGGTGCGCGCTCATACAGCGCCTCGGACATGAGTAGCGAGCTGTGGAACCAACCACGGTGCTGATCGGAGCCTTCGAGGTACAGGTCTACCGGCGCCTCGATCTCGGGCCGCTGGACCCCCACACACTCGAACGACAGGCCCGAGTCTGCCCAGACATCCATCACGTCCGTGACTTTGTCGTAGTACTGCGCGTCCGCACCCAACAACTCGCCGGGTTGCAGCGAGAACCAGGCTTCGATACCGCCCTGCTCCACACGCTCGGCCGCGGCCTCGATCAACTCCTGCGTCCGCGGATGCAACTCTCCCGTCTCTTTCTTCACGAACAACGGGATCGGCACGCCCCAGGTCCGCTGGCGCGAGATACACCAGTCCGGGCGACTCTCGATCATCCCGGCGATGCGCTGCTCGCCCCACTCCGGCGTCCACTGCGTCCGCTTGATGTCGCGCAGCGCGTGCTCGCGCAGGCCGTTCTGGTCCATGCTGATGAACCACTGCGGCGTGGCTCGGAAGATCACCGGCGATTTGTGCCGCCAACAATGCGGATAGCTGTGTCGGAGGGGCTCGTGGTGAACCAGGCGCCCACGCTCCTTCAATGCCGCGATGATGACCGGATTCGCCTCGTCGACCTTCAGGCCGGCGACCAGCGGTGTGCTCGCATAGAAGCGGCCATCGTTGCCGACCGGGTTCGCGACTGGAAGGTTGTAACGCCGTCCAACGGCGAAGTCCTCCTGACCGTGACCGGGGGCGGTATGTACGGCACCGGTACCGGCATCGAGGGTAACGTGCTCGCCGAGGATGACCGGCACTTTCCGATCCTCGAACGGATGCTGCAACATCAAACCTTCGAGAGCCGCGCCGCTGACCTCCGCCAGAACCTGCGTCTTCGTCATGCCGTAGCGTTGCAAGCAGGCATCCAGCAATTCAGCCGCCAGGATGAGCCGGCTCCGCTCGCCTTCCTTGTCAACTTCGACGAGCGCGTACATGAAGTCGCCGCGCAGGGCGACCGCCTGGTTCGCAGGCAGCGTCCACGGTGTCGTCGTCCAGATGACGAGGTCGAAAGGAGCCCGATCCAAGCGCCCGGGCGCAAGCTCCGCGCGGTCGGCGAGAGCCTGACTGTCAACCACACGGAAGGCCACGTCGATCGCGGGCGACGTGCGCTCTTCGTACTCCACCTCGGCCTCCGCCAGGGCGGAGCGGCAATCCAGACACCAATGGACGGGCTTCACACCTTTATAGAGGTGGCCATTGCGGATGACTTTTCCAAAAGCGCGCAACTGCTGCGCCTCGAACGAGGGGTCCATGGTGCGATAGGGCCGATCCCAATCACCCAACACGCCCAGACGTTTGAAGTCAGTACGCTGCAGGTCGATCTGCTCCTGCGCGTAGGCGCGACACGCCGCGCGGAAGGCCGCGGCGTCGAGCTTCTGGCCCGGACGACCGTGCTTCTTCTCTACCTGCAGCTCGATGGGCAACCCGTGACAGTCCCAGCCCGGGATGTACGGCGAGTCAAAACCGTCCAGGGAGCGCGACTTGACGACGATGTCCTTGAGAATCTTGTTGATCGCATGGCCGATGTGAATGGTGCCGTTGGCATACGGCGGACCATCGTGCAACACGAAACGTGGGCGGCCGCGCGCAGCCGCGCGGATTTTCGCGTAGGTCTGCCGCTCCTCCCACTCCTTCACCATTGTGGGCTCGCGCTGCGCCAGGTCCGCCTTCATGGGGAAGTCGGTCTGCGGCAGGTTGAGCGTGTGTTTGTATGTCTCAGCCATGTACTTCGTTCAAACGTTCAAAATGCGCCGCGCCTCCGCGGCGTCCCGGTGAATCTGCTCGACGAGGGCCTCGAGCGTTGCGAAGCGCTCCTCATCCCGCAGCTTCGCCACGAATTCCACCTCGATCTCGCGGCCGTAAATGTCGGCCTTGAAATCGAACAAGTGCACCTCGAGCAGCGTGTGCACTCCTCCAACTGTGGGGCGTGTACCCAGACTTGCAACGCCCGGCAACGGCGTCACCGCGATCCCGTGCACGCGGACCGCAAGGATGCCCTGCAGCGGCGCCCGGCGCCGCTCGATGCGCAGATTCGCTGTCGGGAAACCTATGTCCCGTCCTAGCCGCTGCCCGGGGATGACGCGCCCGCGCATCGTGTAGGGCCGGCCGAGCCGGCGCTTCGCAATCTCGAACTCGCCCCGCCGCAGCGCCTCGCGTACGCCGCTGCTGCTCACCCGTTCACCGTCCAACAGGACGGGCGACACGACATCCACGGAAAAACCGAGGCGTCGGCCCGCGTCAGCCAGCATGGGCGCGGTGGCTTCACCATTGCACCCGAAGCGGAAATCGTGACCCACAATAACCGCACGGGCAGCGAGATCTCCCGCCAAAACGGCGGCAAACGCCTCCCCCGTGAGGTTACGCAACGCCTCACCGAAGCGCAGCACCAACACGTTATCGAGACCCAGCCCTTCCAGAACCCGCCAACGCTCGCGTAACGAGGTCAGCCGGGCCGGCGGCGCCGCGGGACTCAAGTACTCCCGCGGCATCGGCTCGAAGGTCAATACTACCGTCGGTACTGACAGTTGCGCGCCGCGCTCTTTCAGGCGGTCCAACAGTGCCCGGTGGCCGAGGTGGATGCCATCGAAAGTACCGATCGTTACAACACAGCCCCGCTGACGCTCGCGCAGATTCAGAAGGCCGCGGATGAGCTCCATGGGCGGCTTAAGCCACTGATTGGCAAAAGGTAAAGTATACGGGTTTTGTCCGCTGAAGCCTGCTCGAGTTCATGCTCTCCAGTTTATGTGAAGTGCGGGAAAAGTACCTTCCGGCGAGCCCCCGGCCACGATAACGCTTGGCGTTGACAAGGGCATGCTCGATGAGCAGACTACCGGCCCCCGCGACCGGGGGTCGTGAACTGACGGAGATCTCGTGGCCAATACCAAGTCCGCCGAAAAAGCTGCTCGCCAAGCCCAAAAGCATCGTGTGCGCAACGTAGCACTGCGCTCCCGGATGCGTACGGCGGTTCGCAGTGTGACGGCGGCGATCGCAGGCAAGAACAAAGAAGCTGCGGTAGCCACGTACAAGGAGGCCGTCCCGGTCATCGACGCATTGGTGAACAAGCAGATCATCCACCGCAATAAGGCTGCGCGTCACAAGAGTCGGCTGGCAGCTCAAATCCGCGCAATGCAGTGAGGCTGAGATGGAAGCTAATGAGAAGGCACGCTGGGCGACTACTTCCCCAGCCACCGCACCGGTGAGTCTGAAGCTGAAACCTGCCGCTAGGCGGCAGTATCTCCTGCAGGTGATTCGGGGCCGCGTGCCTCGTGAGCCTGCTGCTCCTCCAAAAACACCATAATTTTCTGAGTGAGCTCTTTCGTCCCGCGGCCGGTTGCCGCGGAGACGAGAAAATGCGGTCCGCGGAAACGCAGGCGCCGCACGATGTCTCTTGCGCGCTTTTCCGCCTCGTCGTCGGGCATTAGATCCCGCTTCGTCAGTACCAGCCAGCGCGGTTTCTGCGCCAGGCTCTTATCGAATTTCTTGAGCTCCGCGACGATTGCGCGGGCATCTTTTACCGGATCGGCATCGGGATCGGGTGGCGCGATATCCACCAGGTGCAGCAGCACCCGCGTGCGCTGAAGGTGCTTCAAGAAGCGGATTCCGAGGCCGGCGCCGTCGGCTGCCCCTTCGATGAGACCCGGAATGTCGGCCATGACGAAGCTGCGGTGCTCGCCCACATCGACCACTCCGAGGTTCGGATAGAGGGTGGTGAAGGGGTAGTCCGCCACTTTCGGCCTGGCGTGGGAAACAGCCCGGATCAGCGTCGATTTGCCGGCATTGGGGAGCCCCAGGAGGCCAACGTCGGCGATCACCTTGAGCTCGAAGAACAGCGAGCGTTTCTCGCCAGGGAGCCCGGGGCCGAACTGGCGCGGCGAGCGATTGGTGCTGGACTTGAAGCGCTGGTTGCCCCAGCCGCCCTTGCCCCCCTTCGCCACCAGCAGAACCTGGCCTTCGTGGGTCAGGTCGCTGAGCTCCTCACCGGTCTCTTCATCCCGCACCGTCGTACCGACGGGCACCGGGATATACAAGTCGGTGCCGCCTCGACCGGTGCAATCGTTGGAGCCGCCGGACTCGCCGTGCCCCGCCTTATAAGTGCGCTCGATCCGGAAATCGGCCAGCGTGTTGATGCCTTCCTGGGCGCGCAGGTAGACGCTTCCGCCATCACCGCCATCGCCACCGTCCGGTCCGCCGAAGGGCACGAATTTCTCGCGACGGAAACTGGTGCTGCCGCGGCCTCCGTTGCCGGCCTGCACTTTGCACTTGGCTTCGTCGACGAATTTCATAGTAGGTGATGGGAGCTTACAGGGGACGCGGCGGCATAGGCCTATGTAGAGGCACTCAACGCTTGAGACCAGATGCGAAAACCCCGGCGCGTGGCCGGGGTCTCACGGGAAAACCAGGCGAATGGCAACTGTCAGTTGACGGTGGTCGTCGCCGCGGCTTCCGGGACGACGCTCACGTACATACGCTGCTCGACGCCCTTCTTCTGGAACACGACCTTGCCGTCCACCTTCGCGAACAGCGTGTGGTCGGTGCCCGTGCCGACGTTCAGGCCCGCGCGCACCGGCGTGCCGCGCTGGCGGATGATGATGTTTCCAGCCAGGACGCGCTCGCCACCGAAGCGCTTCACGCCCAGTCGCTTGGAGTGGGAATCGCGGCCGTTCTTGGTACTGCCGCCTGCCTTTTTGTGTGCCATGAGTGCTGTTTCCTACTTCAATGAGGCCGCAGTCTACGCCGCGGAGAACCAAGACGCCGACCGCAATCTCAAAACTGTAACGACCTTAGCCCGCGCTGATGTCCGTGATCTTCACTTCGGTGAAGAACTGGCGGTGCGTCTTCTGGCGCAGATAGTGCGCGCGCCGCTTGAACTTGATGACCGAGACCTTGGCACCTTTACCTTGGCGTACGATAGTGCCCGTGACCTTACCGCCCTTCAAAAGGGGCGCGCCTAGCTTGACGTTGGCGCCCTCACCGACGAGGAGCACTTCGCCGAACTCAACCGTCGCGCCGGTTTCGCCCTCGAGCTTCTCGACGCGCAGCACGCCGTCCTTGGTCACACGATATTGTTTGCCGCCGGTGGCGATGACTGCATACATAAATAAGAATGCCCTGGGATCAAAGGGGGTGGGGGCCGAAGAAAGGTCGCGCATTCTACTGTCGGACCGCACCGGGGTCAAACGCGCATTTTCTTCAGGCCATACGGGGACTTAGATGGCCATGGAACGTTTCAATCCATTCTCGGCGGCGCCCGCGTCGGCTAGGATGTGGGGTTGCCACCGAGGACCCATTTCCCGATGACCCTGGAAGAGATCCGCGCGCTAGTAAAAGACGACCTTGCGTCCGTCAACGACGTCATTCGCGCGCGCCTGAAAAGCGTCGTTCCCTTGGTGGATCAGATCGCAGAGCACATCATTTCAGGCGGAGGGAAACGCCTGCGACCGATGCTCGTCGTGCTCGCCGGCCGCGCCTGCGACCACGAAGGCAGCGCACATATAGAGGCCGCGGCGTTCATCGAGTTCATTCACACGGCCACCCTTCTCCATGATGACGTCGTCGACGGCTCCTCGCTGCGCCGCGGCCGCACCACTGCGAATGAAGTGTTCGGCAACCAGGCGAGCGTTCTCGTGGGGGATTTCGTGTATTCCCGCGCATTCCAGATGATGGCGGCACTGCGCTCGCAGCCGGTTATGGAAATCATGGCGGACGCGACGAACGTCATCGCCGAGGGCGAAGTGCTGCAACTCATGAACGCGCACGATGCTGACACCACCGAGCAGCGTTATCTCGAGGTTATTTACCGTAAGACGGCCAAGCTCTTCGAGGCGGGCGCGGAAGTCGCCGCGGTGCTCTCCGGAAGCCCCGAGACGATTCGCAAGGCGCTGGCGACCTACGGCCGTCACCTCGGCACCGCCTACCAGCTCGTCGATGACGTGCTCGACTACCGCTCGAATCCCACCGAGCGGGGCAAGAATCTCGGGGACGACCTCGCCGAGGGCAAACCGACGTTGCCCTTGATCCATGCGCTGAAGCACGGAAATGAGGGACAACGCGCGGCGATCCGGCTGGCGATCGAAAAAGGTGGGCTGGCGCAGTTGGAGCCGATTGTGGCGGCTATTGAGGCCACCGGGGGCCTGGAATACACCGCCCAGCTGGCTCGGTCTGAGGCCGAACGGGCGCTCACGGCGCTCGAAACGCTGCCGGGGTCGCGTTACAAGGAGGGGCTGGTGGCTTTGGCTCGGTTCTCGGTGGAGCACACCACTTAAGAGGGCGCGGACGAGACGCGCGCTTGCGCCGCGATTGGCCGACGCGACCCATCGCGCCGATCGGCAGATCGGCAGCACCAGCCCCGACGCGATGGCGCTTGCGCAGCGCTTGGGCGCTGCGACGAAGCGCAAGCGATTGCCATTGCTGCGACCGGGTGGCTTCAGTACACTTCGCGCCCCGCCGTTCTTGTCGCCCGGGCCATTGAAAGGACGCGGGCTTCCTATCTCGGGGTGTAGCTCAGCCTGGTAGAGCACTACGTTCGGGACGTAGGTGTCGCAGGTTCAAATCCTGTCACCCCGACCATTGATTTCCCTGCAAATTTCCCCACAGCAAGAACGCCCCAGCCGGTTTGGTGCCACCTTTGTCAGCTCTTGGTGCCAACTTTGGGGTCACATTGGACACCGGACGCGGAACTGTTTTGGGGTGTCCACGACGAATGTGCGGTCTGCTATCAGGGAATTTCAGGTGAGGACCAACACCACAGTGTCCTGCCGACCCCTCCGACGCGTAACCCGAACGTCCGGCGCCGTTGTCCTTGAACTGCACCCGGCAGCATCCTATAGCGGCCGCGATCCGAAAAATGTTGAGTCGTTGGGAATTGCACTCGAGCGTCAGCGAGGCGTCCACGCGATCGGCTCCGATGAACCAGAGGCGTGCCGCCAGCATCTCGCGCGACGGCAGATCCATGTGGCAGTGCGTGGCAGCGCGGTGCGTGTTTCGCCCCATGTCTAAAACGACGAGCGCGACTTGGAGTACCTGGCGGAGGCGCATGCGGAGTTGGTGTCCGTTCGCTGCTGACGGGAGGTCATCAGTTGGCTTTTCAGCCAGTCACTCCGCGTCGGAGAGTTCCGCTCTGTCGGCGGAAGGCATCGACGACAGCCGAAGTTACAACTCGAATCCGGGCTGACCGCCGTAGATCCTGATGGACAACTAACCACACGGTGCGAAGCGCGGGCGGCTCATCAGGCCAGATGCGCACGAGATCGGCGCACTCGTCACCGAGAAAACAAGCCAGCTCGACGATTCCGACGTCCCGGGCGGCGGCTTGCAGCTGAATGAGGGGGCTGTCGCATCGCACCGCTATTCGTGCACCTTCGAGCGTCTCGCCCATAAAAAACGGGCTCGTCGCCGCCGGCGCTCCAGTGAAGGTGATGAGGTCGTATCCGGCAAGACCCCCGCCTCGCTTCGGCGCTCCGCTCCGGGCGAGATAGCGGCGTGAGGCATAGAGCGAATAACCCAGTTCTCCCAATTTTCGACAGACCAGTTCGGGCGCTGTAGGTCGCGCGAACCGCACAGCCAAATCGGCGTCCCGGCGAGCGATATCCAGCGTACGTACTCCGACCATTAAATCGACTTGCAGGGCCGGGTGTGACTTGCGAAGCGTCGCAATCGCCGGCGCAACGACGCGATGCGCGAGCGCCTCCGTCGTGGTGAGCCGCACAGTTCCGGCGGCAAGCGAATCGCGCCCGGCCGTGATTCGCTCGACATCCGACGCGGCAGTTTCCATGGCGGCGCACTGACCGAGGATCGCCTGACCGGCCGAGGTAATCGAGAAGCCCTCGGGCGTTCGATTCAGCAGCTTCACGCCCAGGCGCCTCTCGAGTAGGCCAACGCGCCGTCCAACGGTCACATGACCGACGCCGAGCACGCGCGCGGCGCCGGAGAGACTACCCGCACGCGCTACCGCAAGAAAGAAGCGGATATCGTCCCACTGCCATCCGGCCGAGACCCTGTTCATTCATGAACACCCCATGTGAACGGATGATCGTTTTCGAGAACGCATCGGGACGCTACGATCTCAGTCGATGGGTCGTCAAGGGCATAACAATGACTAGTGCAATGAAACTATTATTTCCTTTCGTTATGTTTCTACTTTCAACGGCGACGATGGCGCAATCGACGTCGCCCTCACCGCAGCCGCCTTCCGGTGCGTCTTCACCTAAGACCACGGCAGTCATGGTCATCCTGACTGCCAAACAGGGAGTGGACCGCCAGCAGATCATGAAGGTCATGCCGGCCGAGATCCGGGCTACCGTCAAACTCTATCTCGACGGCGAGATTCGCCAGTGGTACTCGAGGGGCGACGGGCGAGGCGTGATTCTTGTTCTTGACGTGAAGACCGTTGACGAAGCCCACGCCATCATGGACACGCTGCCGTTGTCGAAAGTGAACCTGATGGACCACGAGTACATTCCCGTTGGTCCCCTCCTGCCGCTGGCTAGCCTGATTGTCGATGGCCCGGCCCGGCAATAACCGCAATGCAGCTCGAGGCTCGATCATGCCATCTCCAGTTTTGTTCGGAATCAGTGTAGCGTTGGGCTTGGCTGCTTGGGGAGTAGTGGCGTACCACTACATTTGGCCGGCGTTAACAGAACGCTCCAGCCCGGAAAATCTGCGGCCAATCCTACTGCTGCATGCATTCAGGTTCCTCGGATTGGCATTCATGGTGCCGGGTGTTGTGTCTTCAGAGTTACCTGCCGCATTTGCTCAACCGGTAGCTTACGGTGATCTCATGACCGCCATTCTGGCTTTGCTCGCCCTGGCTACGCTGCGAGCTCGTAGTGGGACAGTGACGATCTGGGGTTTCAACATCTTCGGAACGGCGGACCTGCTCTTCGCCTTTTACCAGGGAAGCCGCATATCACTCTCGGCTACCCCAGGCTTGCTAGGCGCCGGTTATTTTATCCTGGCCGCCTACGTACCTCTTCTTCTCATAACGCATGGCTTCGTGTTTCGAATACTGCTGCGAACGAAGGTTGTCGTGCCGTCCCGCAACAAACTAAGTGCCGCTTGATATTGCGGATTCAGCCGCCGAATTGAGCCGCAGAAAATCGGCGGCAGCGCTGCGCGCACGACGCTCGATCTGCGCTGGCCCAGGTATTTCCCGGACTCGCAGCAGTACACTCACCATCAAGTCACCCAACAGCAAGGAGAGAAATTGGTTGCTCATGCCGACCGCATCCCCTGGGCCAAGGAGTCCTGCCGACTGCCCCTGCGCGACGACCTTTTCAGCAGCACTGCGTACCGTCTGACGTGCGATCTCGAGTGTTTGAGCCACTTCGGGTGCCCGCTGCGCCTCCGCGATAGCAAGCCGAAAGACGGCCATTACATGCGGATGCAAAACCTCGCGTAATACCGCGGCACCAACTTCGACCAGTATCGTCTCGAGCACTTCACGAGTGCGCGCCTGCGGCAGCTCCGGGATCAATTGCATGTGCTGGACGCGATCAGAGATGGCGGCGGCCAGCATGGCCTGCTTGTTGCCAAATTGTGTATAGAGCTCCCGCTTCGACACGCGAGCTCGTGTCGCAATTTCCAGCGTGCTCGTCGCGACATAGCCGAGTTCCATGAAGGCTTGCATCGCCGCCTGGAGGATGCGCTCCCTCGAGGGCGTCTGGGTTGATTTGCTGGTCTTTTTCAACTTCACACGAGAACCTCTTGCGTTGGTACCGCTCGGTACCATATTATCAGCTCGCCGGTACCGAATGGTACCAAACATCGGGCACCCGTGGCGGACCCGAGTAAGAGGTTTTGATGGTCAAGGCATTGGCAGGCGCAATCGCGCCGAATCCCGCTTCCCCGGTGGTTCGTTTGAATCAGGTCGCCAGGACTTACCAGCTTGGGGCAATCCCCGTCCCTGCGCTCAACGAGGTGAGTCTGGAGATTCCTTGTCACCGCTTCTCAATGCTCATCGGTGCATCGGGGAGCGGCAAGACGACGCTGTTGAATCTGATTGGCTGCATCGACGCACCGACCCGCGGCACGGTGGAAGTCTGCGGTCAGACCATCGCCGAGCTCGACGACAACGAGACTTCCGCGTTCCGTGCCCGCAACATCGGCTTCATCTTTCAGAACTTCAGTCTCGTACCGGTTCTGTCCGCATACGAGAACGTGGAGTACCCGCTGCTTCTGATCGGTACACCCGCCGCCGAACGGCGCGAGCGCACGCTCTCAATGCTGCAGGCGGTAGGACTCACCGACCAGGCGAAGCAGCGCCCCAACGAGCTGTCTGGCGGGCAGAAGCAGCGAGTCGCGATTGCCCGTGCACTCGTCAAAGCCCCGCAGGTCGTACTCGCCGATGAGCCGACGGCGAATCTCGACACTGCTACCGGCGCTTCCATCATCGAGCTCATGCGCCGCGTGCAGGCGGAATCGCGCACAACTTTCATCTTTGCTACTCATGACCCGCAACTCATCTCCCACGCGGACGAGCTGTTTCTCATCCGGGACGGAAAGATCGTCGAGCACAAAACGGAGACGTCACGATGAAACAGCTTCTGAAAATCGCCCTGCGGAACACATTGCGCAACCGCAGGCGCTCAGTAATGACCGGCTCGGCGGTCGCGGCCGGTGCCCTTGCAACACTGCTCTTCGGTGGCTTCGCGGCCTATATCTTCGCCGGCCTCGAAACCAACAACGTGCAGCGGATTGGCCATCTCACCGTATTCCGCTCCGGCTATTTCCTGTTCGGGGCCGGTAACCCAGGCCAATACGGCATTGACCATTATCGCGATGTCATGGCTCTCATCGGCAACGATCCCGTGCTGCGGCCGATGATCAATGTCATGACGCCCACTCAATCCCTGCTGGGAATAGCCGGCAACTTCTCCGGTGAAAACGATGCCTCCAAAACCTTCATCGGCGCCGGACTCATTCCTTCCGAGCGCGACCGCATGCGTCGCTGGGACGAGTTTGGTACAGGAGTCACCTATCCTCCAGATGCACGGCTCTCCGACCATGACGAGACACGGGGATTGATCGGATTCGGCCTGGCACGGATCCTCGGCTTGTGCGGACCGCTCGGGCTACAGAACTGTCCATCGATACCGACACCTGCGGCTCCTTCCGACAAAGCCGCCTCGCTGGTGAACGAGGATCTCGGGGAGCTTGCGCGTCGCGATGCAAGCAGCGCCGACCATTCCTCGACTGCCCCCCACATTGAGCTCCTCGCAGCCACTGCGGGTGGTGCACCCAACGTCGTGAGTCTCACTGTAGGTGGCGCCGAACCTCAGGGCGTCAAGGAACTGGATGACAACTACATCGCGATGCCTCTCGCTCTGGCGCAGCAACTCGTGTACGGGCGCGGCGAGCACAAGGTCACTGGCATCGTGCTCCAACTTCATCGCAGCGAGGACATGCGCGCCGCCCGCGCGCGGCTCATGACGCTCATCCGCAGCAATCATCTGGACCTCGATGTCCGCGATTTCGGGGAGCTGACTCCTTTTTACGGACAGGCGGTGGGGCTCTTCAGCGCCATATTCCTCTTTATCGCCCTCGTCATGGGCATGATTGTGCTGTTCGCCGTGGTCAACACCATGACCATGAGCGTGATGGAGCGGACCAACGAGATTGGCACGGTCCGCGCGATGGGCGTGCGTCGAGCAGGCATCCGTTCGCAATTCATTGCGGAGGGTTTCCTCATTGGAGCGATCGGCGCGACGGTCGGCGCCGCCCTTGCATTCCTCATTGCCGCGCTCGTCAACCATGGCGGCGTGACGTGGGTTCCCCCCGGAAACGCCAACCCGGTTCCGTTGCAAGTCGCGGTAGCCGGCAGCCCCGGACTGGTCATTGGAGCTTGGGTCGGTCTCGTTCTCATCGCAACGATTGCGGCGTTGATGCCGGCCAACAGGGCGGCGCGCCTCTCCGTGGTCGATGCCTTACGACATGTGTGAGGGGACCATGACGGCAACCTTGCGATTTTCCGCGCTTGCCGCGCTGCTCATTGTCGCCGCGACAGCCCACGGTCAGACGGCGACAGAGATCGTCGCCGCCGCGGACAATGTGAGAAATCCAAACGCGGCCTTTCGCTCGACTATCCGGCTCACGGAGTACATACAGGGGCGCGAGCGCGACCACGACACGCTCGTGGTGTTTTCCAAGGAGGACCCGGCGACACGGCAGTTCCGCAACCTGGTTCAGTATGCCGAGCCAGCGCGCGATGCCGGTAAGCGAGTGCTGCTTGACGGTCGCTCGCTCTGGTTCTTCGACCCAGCCTCGAAGCAAAGCGTGCGAATCTCACCGCAACAGAGACTGATTGGCCAGGCAGCGGTCGGCGACGTGCTGACCGTGAACCTGGCGGCCGACTACGCACCCACTCTCCTCGGCACGGAAAAGATGGCGGATGCAACCCGAGTGGAGCGCCAGTGTTGGCATCTCGACCTCAAGGCAGCGAACGACAGGGCGGTCTATAACCACGTTGAGTATTGGGTCGAGCAGGGGACGTTCAATCCCGTCAAAATGAAGTTATATTCCGACAGCGGACGGTTGCTCAAGATCGCCTATTTCCGCAATTTCGCACAGCGCCTCGGCGCCATGCGCCCGATCGAGCAGATAATCATCGATGCCGTGGACACCTCGCTCGCGACCACGGCGACTCTCAGCGACGATGCGTTTCAGGACGTTCCTGATGTCTGGTTTCAACGCGACTACCTCCCGCGCCTCGACATCAAATGATGCGGCTAGGAGCGGCAGTTTTGCTTCTGGGCGGTGCCCTGTGGAATGCAGGTGCCGTCGCTCAGACACAGGCCGATCAGGACAAGGATCTCGATCTGATTCCGAAGGCGGTCCAACAGGAGACTACAAACACTCGAGTCGCGGCTCCCAAAGCGATCGACACCGCGAGCCGCCTCTATCTGGAGAACGCTTTCAGCGTCACCTCCCTTCGGGATCAGCCCGTCGTCCCTGCTCCAGGGCCGCGACCCTTCAATTGGCAGGAGCGCTTGTTCCTCGATGTTCGCAAGCAATGGAGGCTTGCCAGCCCACTCACCTTCACTTATAGCGGCCGTGTGAACTTTCGCGCGGAGGACGATTTGAGCTTTCCCACGCACGAGAACGTGATCAACGATCTGCGCGAGGCTTATCTGGGTTGGCAAGCTTGGGATCGCACTTATTTCGATCTCGGTCGGATCAACCTCAAGAGCGGGGTCGCGCTTGGGTATAACCCAACAGACTTCTTCCGCACGAGAGCTGTTGTAGAACCGCTGTCAGCGGACCCCACCGTGTTGCGCGAGGATCGCTTGGGTACGTTGATGCTGCAGGCTCAACAGCTCCTGGAGGGCGGGTCCCTCACCGTGGCGTTTGCTCCTAAGCTCTACGACCCGAGCCCGATCTACACCAACATCGACCTGCCCAGCGTGGACCCGATGCTCGATCGGACGAACGCGCAAAACCGCTTCCTGGCGAAAGGTAGCTTGAACATCGGCGAGCGGTTCAGCCCGGAGCTTCTTGTATACCGCGAGGGTAGCCAGACGCGCTTTGGGACGAATCTAGCCGAGAGCTTTGGCCAGAAGTGGGTTGCCTATCTGGAGTGGTCTGGAGGCCGTCGCGCAAGCCTGGTCGATGATGCCCTTCGTTACGGCCGGGACACGGGCACGCTGCCAGCCCACGCTCCCGGTGTCATACCCGAGAGCTCGCACGAGAGTTTTCAGAACGAATTGGCGATTGGTGCCTCTTACACGACGGAGTCGCGGATCACCTTCAATCTCGAATATCATCTCAATCAGGCCGGATTCACCCAGGCGGATTGGAGGAACTGGTTCGCGGCGGGACATGATGGGCGCCCGGTTGCATCGCCGATCGTGGGTGAGCTCTGGTACCTGCGCAACTACGCGCTCGATCAACAGCAGCCGACAGGCAAGCATTCCGCTTTCCTGCGTGCCGATTGGGTTGACGCGTTCATCCCTAAGCTGGAGCTTACAGGGTTCGTTAACGTGGACCTCTATGACGGATCCGGATTGCTGCAGATCTCTGCCGACTACTATCTGTCAGATCACTGGACCGTGGGCGGCCTCGTCGCGACCAACTTCGGGCGGGCGCGCTCGGATTTCGGCAGCCTCGCGCAGGCGGCCAATTTCATGTTCAAGGTCGCACGCTACTTCTGAGCACAGATGAGCCAGTCGCTCCGGAACGACCCAACAGAATTCTGCGTGAAACATTCTCGGCTCGAGCCGGAGGATGGTACAGCCGGCGCCCGTGGGAAACCTGGCTGCGAAAGCACCACGAAAGTTCCGACGGTGTCTGGCTCCTAGTCGCGAAGCGCGGCGCCCAGCGCCCGACCGTTAGCTACGCCGAAGCACTTGAAACCGCTTTGTGCTTTGGCTGGATCGACGGTCAAAAGCAGGGTCTGGACGCGCAACACTGGCTGCAGCGGTTCACTCCGCGGCGTGCGCGAAGCATCTGGTCGAAGATCAATCGCGCGAAGGCAATTGCGCTTATCGAGCAAGGCCGCATGCAGGGTGCAGGACTGAGGGAGGTCGAGCGCGCTCGAGCGGACGGCCGCTGGGCCGACGCTTATGACTCCCCCAGCAACGCCGCCGTACCGCGCCAGACCTTCAGGCAGCCCTGGAAATCAACATAAGGGCCAAGGCTTTCTTCGAAACCTTGCGATGGCGCCAATCGTTATGCCGTTCTGTGGCGAGTGCAAACGGCGAAGAGGGTTGAGACACGTGCGAAACGGATTGCGCGGTTAGTGCCGTTGCTGGCACGCCGCGAGAAGCTGCATCCCTGAACGAATACGGGTACAGCTGAGGTCGACTGACCGATTTAGAGCGCTGTCGCCGACCGTCGGCTCGTGGGCCGGTCGGTGAACGATCGGGAGAAGGACACATCGAGCGGTCGTGGCTGGGATGGAGAACTTTCCGTCAGCGAAAAAATTTAGGGTTTTGTAGCCTCATTAATACCCTTATGTAAGGGGTAGTACCCTTATGCCGGCGAAGCCGGGCCTAGCCGCCAAACCGGCCATCTCCGCATGCAGGAGAGCCGCTATTCCTTCGGGACGTAGGTGTCGCAGGTTCAAATCCTGTCACCCCGACCACCGTTTAGCTTACGATCTCGCTCGTTGCCGGCGATCGCCTGACGGCATTTACGAGGGCAAGGAGGCCGCCAGTGAGCAGCGAGAAAGTAGTCCCCCACATGCGCATGGCCGCGCCCTTCGTAACACTCGTATGGGGGTGTATGAATGTTGCCGCCTGTTCGGTAATGAAGCAGCCCCAGCCTTCCTGCGTCGACTCATCTCAACGTCTTATCGAAATCGCTTGGCGCGATCAGCGTGCCGATTGCCCGAGCCTCAACGCCTGCGAGTTCCATGTCGACGAGGGCCGGAAGGGTCGCTGCTATGTCCAGGTATTCTACCCTGGAGGGCTGATCGGAAATTGGGTCGGGCTGGTCATCTCTCGAGACGGGCACATTGTCGAGCGAGACCCGGGGATCTAGCGGGCGAGTCAGCATGAAACGAATCATGTATGTCGAGCGAAAGGATGGCGGGCTCGAAGGGCCCGGTCGGATTGGCTGGGTGGAGCTTTCCCGCACCGGCCGGTCCTACGTCTACAATGGACGTCGCTTCAACAAGACGAAGTCCGGATACAAATACAACTGCGTCGAGGAAGGTACCGGCGTCACTTACTGGATATCGGGCCCGAAAAAAAAGGGCGGGGACCGACTGTACGGCGGTGTCATCGAAATCGACGAAGACGCCCGGGTTGAGTATTGGACCAAGATCCGTTGTCAGCCAGGATCAGTCGGACTGAACCAAACGCGCTAAGCTTCATTTCACCCGGATCCGGATGGGCCTCGCAGGGACCCCGCAAATCGCTTCACCCGACCAGTTGCCTAGCCGACAAAGAAAAGTGGCATAAGCAAACACGTTGTGATCTTCGGGAAGCGAATCCCGACTATCATGCCAACACCTGAAAATCCCGAGCCCCACAGCCCCAGAGTGGAGAACGGAACAGGGCGAGCGCCAATCATGGCACGGGCAATGGCGCCAATGAAAAAGAACGCGACAACACCGACGAACGCGCCGCCAAACCTGACCCCGACTGTAACGGGAGCCCGCCACCATCGCCGAACAATTTGCAACCTGTTCGAAATGAATCGGCCTATCACCGGCAGCGACCTCCCTGCCTTACTCCAAAGGGGCGGAAATTCTATCCTAGGACCGCAGGGGCTGCGATCATCCCGATACGAGTCGAATTCGCGCGCGATATTTACAAAATCTCAAACACCTCATACACGACGCTGTCGGCGCGCCTTTCACCGATGCCAACCGAAACGATCCTGTTGATCCAGGAATACCTGGGAGACGAAGTCTCAAAGAACGGAGCGGTCCGCAAGTAGTACTCGGTGCCGCTTACTGCTGCGCCGCGCGCAATGCGG
>Ga0268266_10000893_pt1 | contig 38548 bp, 27 predicted proteins | sample KBSS13metaG_FD_190356 | JGI IMG/M metagenome (GOLD analysis project Ga0268266, IMG submission 190356) | Switchgrass rhizosphere microbial communities from Kellogg Biological Station, Michigan, USA - KBS S1-3 metaG (SPAdes) (version 2) | ecosystem: Host-associated > Plants > Roots > Rhizosphere...
TTCGCGCTTGCTCGGCCGGACGTGCTTATCTGCATGTCGAGCTGGCGATTCTCGACGATGATGACCAGCCTGTCCCCACCGGCGAGCGCGGCGAGATCTGCCTGCGCGGCCCTAGCGTGATGCATGGCTACCATAATCGCCCTGCCGAGACGGAGCAGATCCTGCGGAACGGCTGGCTCCACACCGGCGACGTCGGTCAGTTGGACGAGGAAGGCTTTTTGTACGTCGTCGATCGCAAGAAGGACATGATCATTCGGGGCGGCGAGAATATTTACCCGGCCGAGCTTGAAGCAGTGCTTCACGAACACGCCGGCGTGGTCGAAGCCGCGGTGGTCGGCGTGCCAGACGCGATCTATGGCGAAAATGTCGTAGCGTTTGTCGTGCCGCGCCCTGGCGCCGCCGTGGGCGAGCCTGAACTGGTGGCGCACGTCTGCACGCGCGTCGCCCGCTTCAAGGCGCCGTCGCGCGTCCACTTTCTGCCGGCGCTACCGAAAAGTGGCTTAGGAAAAATCCTCCGCCGCGTGCTGCGAGACCAGGCCGTCGCCCAAGCGGCGCCGCAGGCAGCGCCGGAAGTGTCGTCGAGTTAGCGGCGATGACGACGAGACGAAGAGTTTTTTGCCAAAGAGGGGCGCCGAGGACACAGAGAGGGAGAAAGAGAGGGACGAAGATCATCTTTCTTAAAATCTGCGGTCATCTGCGCAATCTGCGGTTAGACATTCTTCGTTCCTATTGGTTCCGACGAACTGGCGACGCGGCGGCTTAAGATGTTCTCGGTGTCCTCTGTGCCCTCTGTGGCAATATGCATTTTTTGTGTTTGAACATTCCAAGGAGACATTCGGTTGACAGCGTTTGAAACGATCTTGCTCGATGTCGACTCGCGGGGCGTTGCGCGGCTGACGCTCAATCGGCCCGAGGCTCGTAATGCCATGTCGCAACAGATGATCAGCGAGCTGCGCGCCGCCGGCCGCCAACTGGCCGCGGACGAGCGCGTCCGCGCCGTTGTGCTCACAGGTTCGGGCGAGCACTTTTGCTCCGGCGGCGATTTGAAAGGAATGCAACAGCAAGCCACGCGCGATCGCGCCGCGCGAATTGCCGACGCCACGGAGTTGGCCGAGACGCTGGCCGAATTAAATCGCCTGCCGCGCCCGGTCATTGGCCGAATCAACGGCCCGGCCTTCGGTGGCGGCGTGGGGTTGATTTCGATCTGCGATATCGCAATCGGCGTCAGCACTGCCAAGTTCTGTCTCACCGAAGTCCGACTGGGTTTGATCCCGGCCACGATCTCCCCCTATGTGGTGGCGCGGTTGGGCGCAAAAAACGCCAGACGCGTGATGCTCAACGCCACCGACATCGACGCCGCGGCGGCGGCGCGGCTGGGACTGCTTGACGAAGTGGTGGCGCAAGCAGATTTGGATGCGTCTGTGGAACGCGAGATCCAGGCCGTGCTGCGCTGCGCGCCGGGGGCCGTGGCCGATTGCAAGCGGCTGATCGAGTTCGTCAGCAGTCACGCGGAGGCGGAAAACATCACTTATACCGCTAGCGGTCTGGCCGATCGTTGGGAAACCGCGGAAATTGCGGAAGGTATAGCGGCGTTTCTCGGCAAAAGGGCGCCCAACTGGCATGTGGTCAAATAGCAACACACGCGGGAATAAAAACCGTCGTTTTGGAATCTATAGTTTCTAGGCGGCCGGGCCTCGACCCTGGTTTTATCCGGCGCCGCCCGAATTCGTGTTTGGGCGCATTTCGCCGCAATGTGTCACCTGCTTGAAAGGACCCGTGGACTATGAAGAACGTTATTGCGATTTTGGCGCTGTTGGCAGTCGTTGGTTTCGTCGGTTGCAAGGAAGACGCCACGAAGGCGAAGGACAAGGCCAAGGAAGCCGTGAAGGAAGGCGCCGACAAGGTCAAGGAAGGCGCTGACAAGATGAAGGAAGGCGCCGCGGATCTGAAGAACGAAGCCGTCAAGGCAGGCGAAGAAGGCAAGGCCGCCGTGAAGGACGCTCTCGACAAGGGCGCCGAGAAGGCTAAGGAAGGCGCAGACGCCGCCGCCGAAGGCGCCAAGAAGGCCGTCGACGAAGTGAAGGGCGCTCTCCCTAAATAGTCTGTCGACGTAGTTGAGTTAAAAACACAAGCAGGCCGCCCGGCGAGCAATCACCGGGCGGCCTGTTTTTTCTGCGCAAGCGCTGCGAGCGTCCCCTCTCCCGCCGGGGCGTCTTCGTAGGGTACGCACCCCGTGAGTACCAATTGAACCCGCGCAAGTTGGTACGCACAGAGTGCGTACCCTACGATCACTAGGCCAAGCGCGCCGCTCTGCCCTCATCCGGTTCGCTAACGCGAACCACCTTCTCCCCAGGGGAGAAGGGATTTGGCGTCTCCCTCTCCCGGTGGGAGAGGGTTGGGGTGAGGGCAAGAAGCGTTGGGGCGTTCACACCAAAGCAATGCCGAGCGCGCTGCCCAGCCCTCACCCGGTGAGCTAACGCTCACCACCTTCTCCCGGCGGGAGAAGGGTTTTGATGGCTCCCGGTGCGACGAGCACTTCAATACGGCGCGTCGACTAATAGCGCTTCCGGGATATCGACAAGCCGTGAGCGGAGGTACTCGCCGAGGCTCTTGGCCTGGGCGTCGGGGCGCGTCGACGATGACACGCCTTCGCCCAGTAGCCCTACAACAACGAAATTGAGCGACCACAATTTCGGAAACTCAAAGCGGCGGATTGCCAGGCCACGGGCCTCGGGCACGAGTTCCAAGAACTTCTCCGTGCTCAATAGCGACGCCAGCCACGCATAGCCCGCTTCGCTGCGAGCCCAGACGCCGACGTTGGCGTTGCCTCCTTTGTCGCCGCTGCGAGCGCCGATGATCTTGCCGAGTGGCAGGCGTTTCGTCGCGCCCGCCGGTTTTGCAACGCCGATCTTTGACGTGTCCGTCGCCAACTCGCCTACGGCTGGCTGCTTCTCGCCTGCTGTCGGCGCGATGGCAATCCGCGTCCCGTCGGCCAGCACCACCTGTTGATCGACCAGTTCGCTGGGGATCAACGTCGGCCAATAGACGCCGTACGGCGTGGCCTCGGCTGGTGGCGAAGTGCAATAGAAACCGGGGAAGCTCGACAGGACCATTTCGACCACGGCGTTCGAGAACGCGCGGCCGACCTTGGCCGGATCCTGCCCTTTGGCGGTCACACGCAATTGCGCGCTGGCCTCGGCGTTTGTTGGCGCGTCGGACTTGTCGCTGCGGATCAGATCGAAGTCGAGCGAATCGAACTGCTCAGCGCCTCCGAGCATCTTCAGCAACGTCCGCTTCGAGAGGTCGGCCTTGGCTTCGATATCGAGCCCCGTCAGGATGAACGTCATCGAGTTCCGCAGCCCGCCCATGTAGTTGATGCAAACCTTCACCTGGTCCGGGGCCGGTTCGCCGCGCACGCCGGAGATCCGCACGCGGTCTGGCCCGTCGTCGGTGAGCTCGATCGTGTCGAACCGTGAGACGACGTCGGGATTGATATAGCGCGGGCCATCGATCTCGTAGAGTAACTGTGCCGTAACCGTGCCGCGCGACACGAGGCCGCCCGTGCCGGGGTGCTTGGTGATGACGCTGCTGCCATCGGCGTGCATTTCGGCCAGCGGAAAGCCGGGATGCTCGAGGCCTGGCGCTTCGCGGAAGAACGCGTAGTTGCCGCCGGTCGCCTGCGCGCCGCATTCCAGGACGTGCCCCGTGACCACGGCGCCGGCCAGGCGATCCCAATCGGTCCGCGACCAGCCGAAGTGATACGCCGCCGGGCCGACCACGACGCTGGCGTCTGTCACTCGCGGGCAGATGACCATCTGTGCGCCGCGCGATAGCGCCTCGACAATGCCCCACGCGCCCAGGTAAGCGTTCGCCGTCAGCGGCGCGGCTTTCAATTCGGCGAGGGGCCGGCCGGTGTCGAGATGCCGCAACTCATGTCCGGCCGCTTTCAACTCGGGCAACCGCGGCAGGATGTCGTCCCCTTCGATGTGGGCGATGTTCAGTTTGATTCCCAGCTTGTCCGCCAGGCGGCTCATCTCCGCGGCCAGCCCGGCCGGGCTCAATCCGCCAGCGTCGGTCACGATCTTCACGCCCCGATCGACGGCCAGGCCCAGTACTTGCTCCATCTGCTTCAAGAACGTGACGGCGTAACCCTTCGTTGGGTCTTTCATCCGCGACTTGAAGAGGATCAACATCGTCAGCTCGGCCAGATAGTCGCCGGTGAGATAGTCGAGCGGACCTCCTTCTAGCATCTCGCGCGCGGCCGCCAGCCGATCGCCATAAAAGCCAGAGCAATTGCCGATCCGCAGTGGCTTGCTCTTGTCGATGGATGATTTCGAAGACTCTGGCATGATCGGTTCTCTCCGCAGGCGTGGGGCGAAGCGACTATTCTACAAACTGGAGCCGGGCTCTGTGAGCCCCGTGGGGCAGCCGAGGTGAACGCGAACACACCAGCCCGAAGCGCAAGCGAGGGTTCTTCGTAGTGCCGTGACACAGAAGAACCCTCGCTGGCGCTTCGGGCTAGTTTTAAGAACACTCGTCTTCCGGGGCTTGGTACGCACGGGGTGCGTACCCTACGGATTGCGCGCGGGGCGATTATTCGGCCGCTTCGTCGATCACGGCCAGGACCGTGCGGGCTTCGACGTGCCCTTTCTTTTCCACGCGCAGTTCCGCCACGCGGCCAGCCACGGGCGCCGTGACTGGGTAGAGCATCTTCATGCTCTCGATCACCAGCAGCACGTCGCCGATGGCCACGAGATCTCCCACGGCGACGCGGATGTCGTCCACAACGCCCGGCAACGGCGCCACTAGTGAGCCAGCTTGCGTTTCTTCTTCGGCGCTAGGGAAGCGCGAAATCTCGCGCAGCTCGGACGAGCCAAGCGGACTATCGACGAAGATCGTCTCGCCCACGCGATGAATGTCATACCAACGCGCGACGCCATCGGCTTCGATCCGGACTCGGCCGGGCGTGCAATCGGCCGGCGCCACGCGCAGGTTCGCCACCGCCAGGCCGTTGATCGCCAGTTGCAGCCCCGCGCGCTCCCAGGCGTAGCCGACTTCGATCTCGCCGCTGTCGCCGCGGAACTTCGCGATCTGCAATTGAGACGGGACATTGCGCCAGCCGGATGGCGCTGTGCGCAACACCGTGGCTTCGTTGCGGCGTTCTGCCTGCAAGGCCAGCGCGGCGGCCGCGGCGTGTAAACGCTCGGCAGACTGATCGGCCAGCGGGGCAGCCAACTCGGCCGGCGAGTGTCGTTGCAAAAAATGGGTATCGGTCTTACCGGCCAGAAATTCTTCATGCCGCAATACACGCACTAGCAATTCTCGGTTCGTGCGCAGCCCGTGGATCTGCGCCGCGGCGAGGACGGCGGCCAGCTTTCGCGCCGCCTCGGCCCGCGTGGGGGCGTGCACGATCACCTTGGCGATCATGGGGTCGTAATACGAGCTGATCTGCGAGCCGTCGGCGACGCCGGTTTCGACTCGCACGCCGGCCCCGCCGGGAACCGCAAACCGATGCAGCACGCCGATCGACGGGACATAGTCATGCCGCGGATCTTCGGCGCAGAGCCGGGCTTCGATCGCGTGGCCGCGGACCGAACTTTGCCAGACTTCTTCGGGCAGCGCTTCGCCTTGCGCGACGATGATTTGCAACCGCACCAGGTCTAGCCCGGTAATGCACTCGGTGACTGGATGCTCGACTTGCAGGCGCGTATTGACTTCGAGGAAGTAAAACTTGCCCCCGGGCGCCAGCAAAAACTCGACCGTGCCGGCGCCGACGTAGCCGATTGCCTCGCCGGCCCGCACCGCCGCCGAGCAAATCTCGGCCCGCAGACGATCGTCGAGCGCGGCCGACGGCGCTTCTTCGATAATCTTTTGATGGCGGCGCTGGATGGAGCATTCGCGCTCGTGCAGATGGACGATATTGCCGTGGGTGTCGCCGAAGATCTGCACTTCGATATGCCGCGGATCGTCGACATACGGTTCGAGAAAGACCGTCTCATCGCCGAAAGCCGATAGCGCCTCGCGCTGCGCCGCTTGCACGGCGACGGGCAGTTCCGCCGCGTCGCGCACGATCCGCATTCCGCGGCCGCCACCGCCGGCCGAGGCCTTGACCAAGAGTGGCAACCCCAACCGCTTGGCTTCTTCTGTTAGCGCGGCTGGCGTTTGCTGCGTGATGGGGATGCTTTCGAGCACCGCCACGCCGCTGTTACGCATGCGCTGCTTGGCTTCGATCTTCGAGCCCATGGCGGCGATCGCGTCGGGCGTGGGCCCGATGAACGTCACGCCGTGCTGGCCACACAGGCGGGCGAACTCGGCGTTTTCGGACAAGAAGCCATAGCCGGGATGAATGGCGTCGGCGCCGGTGAGCTTCGCCGCGGCGATGATGGCGTCGGCGCGGAGGTAAGACTCGCTGCTCGTTGAACCGCCCAGCGGCACGGCCTCGTCGGCCTCGGCGACAAATAGCGCGTCGCGGTCAGGCTCGGAGAAGACAGCGACCGTGGCAATGCCCATCTCGCGGCAAGTGCGCATCACGCGCCGCGCGATCTCACCGCGGTTGGCAATCAGAATCTTGGTTATCGTGTGATGGGCCATCAAGTGAGTCGTGCCTTTTGGGTGCCACTGCTAGCTTGCCTAGCAGTGTCTTCCAGCCGATCGCACTGCTGGACAAGCCAGCAGTGGCACCCACAATTTATTATCTATGCGAATGAAAAACTCTTACGGTCGGAAAACACCGAAATTCTTTGTTCCTTGCACCGGGCCGGAGTGGCAGGCCGAGAGGGCCATGCCGAGCACGGTTCGCGTGTCGCGCGGGTCGATGATCCCATCGTCGTAAAGCCGGGCGCTGGTGTAGCTGGCCAGCGATTCGCTTTCGATCTGATGTTCGACGAACGCCCGCTGCATTTTGTCGGCCTCTTCGTCGAACGGCTTGCCGGCGGCCGCGGCCGTAGCCCGTTGCACCAAGGACATCACGCCGGCCAACTGCTGTGGGCCCATCACGGCCGTTTTGCTGTTCGGCCAGAGGAACACAAACCGTGGCTGATACGCGCGACCACACATGCCGTAGTTACCGGCCCCGTACGAAGCGCCAATCTGCAATGTGATATGCGGCACGCGGCTGTTCGACACGGCGTTGATCATCATCGCGCCATGCTTGATGATGCCGCGCTGCTCGTACTCTTTGCCGACCATGTAACCGGTCACGTTCTGAATAAAGATTAGCGGCACGTCGTTGCGATTGGCCAACTGAATGAACTGCGTCGCCTTCTGGGCTTCTTCCGAAAAGAGCACGCCGCGCGAGTTCGCCAGAATGCCGACCGGAAACCCGTGCAAAGATCCCCAGCCCGTCACCAGGCTATTACCGTACAGCGGCTTGTACTCGTCGAACCGCGAACCATCGAGCACGCGGGCCAGCACCTCGTAAATGTCGGCCGGCACTTTCAGATCGGCGGGCGCTATGCCCAGCAGGTCTTCGGCGTCAAAGCGCGGCGCTTCGACCTTGCAGCTTGGAGCCGGGCCCAGCTTGCGCCAATTCAGGTTGGCGACGATCTGCCGGCCGAGCCTTAGCGCGTCGGCCTCGTCGTTCGCCAGGTAATCGCACAGGCCAGAGACGCGGGCGTGCATCTCGGCGCCGCCCAACTCTTCGTCGGTCGATTCCTCGCCGGTCGCCATCTTCACCAGCGGCGGGCCGCCCAGGAAGACTTTCGCCCGGTCTTTGACGAAGACCGAGTAATCGCACATCGCGGGGTTATACGCTCCGCCGGCCGTCGAGTTGCCAAAGACCAGCGCGATGGTGGGGATGCCGGCGGCCGAGAGCTCGGTCAGTTCGCGAAAGACGGCGCCGCCTGGCACAAAGATCTCGGCCTGCCGCGGTAGATCTGCCCCGCCACTTTCGACCAGGAACACCAGCGGCAGACGGTTCTGCCGAGCAATCGCCAGTGACCGCAGACTTTTGGTCAACGAATAGGGGTTGATGCTGCCGCCACGGACCGTGGGGTCGTTGCCGGTGATGACGCACTCGACTCCTTCGATCACGCCGATACCGCAGACGCTACTGGCGCCAACGTGATACTCAGTGCCGGCGGCGGCCAGCGTCGAAAGTTCGAGAAAGGGCGAATCGCGGTCGACGAGCAGCTCGATCCGCTCGCGCGCCAGCAGCTTGCCGCGCTTGTGATGGCGCTCAACATACTTGGGACCGCCCCCACCGCGGGCTTCGGCAACGAGCTTATCCAGCTCAGCCAATTGCGCAAGGAGCGCCGTCCGATTCGCCTGAAACAGCGCGGCGCCCTGATCGATTTGCGAGCGTAAAACCTGACGTGTCACGCGACGATGATCCCCCATCCCCCAGACACATTACGAAACACGTAGTCACTAACCCGAAGCGCCAGCGAGGGGTCTTTGTCTTCTACTAGCCCGAAGCGCCAGCGAGGGTTCTTCACGCGAAATTACGAAGAACCCTCGCTTGCGCTTCGGGCTGGTAGCGCAAAGAAGACATGGCCCGACAGCGCAAGTAGCTTGGCACGTTACCGGCGCGGCGAGCGGGCGTCAACTAGCCGGCGGCTATAGATGAACGGACGTGGATTAGCGAACCGATTCCTAGCCAATCACCGAAGGCGCTTTTTTCTGTTTCGCGGCAAGTTCGGCTACAATACGCCAATGGCCGCCAACCTGCCTCGCCGCCGCTGGTTTCCGTTCGGGCTGGGAATGAATGTTCCGGCCACTTCTGGCGTTCGCACTCCGGCTGATGTCGCCGGGCGCAGTGGCGAGCGACTTGCCGCGGACCAAACCGCCAGCGATCAACGCGGCGTTGTCCATGCGCTCGAAGATATCTTGCTGGCTGTGGCCATCGCGGCCATTGCGTCGAACGATGAGATCCCGGGATCGCTTGCGCGCAGCGTTGTCGATCTGCTCCTCGATGCGCATCAAGATGGTCGCGTAAGAGATGTTGTCAGCGCGGCCCGATCAGAAGTTCTCGAAGTTCCGGACTGGGAATGCCGTGGATGCTTGGAACCGAATCCGAGCACGTTCGAGATTTGCTGGAATTGTGGTGGCGACCAGCCAGACAGTAGCCCAAGGCCTGGCTCTCAGTCGACGTTGATCCTGGAACTCGAAGATCGAACGGACTTACAAGTAGCAATTATCCCACGCGGACCAAGTCCTCAGGATTCCGATCGCGGTCCTTCGCCTGTTGGCTTGGCCAGCGAGACGGTGGATGTGCGCTAAAAGAGTGCGATTTCCATCGATGCTCCTGCGACGCTAGGTGTGAGCATGTCCAACGCCCAATTTCAACAGACGGTCTCTCGCCCCGGATTTTTGTCGACCCTGCTTCAGCAACGATGGTTTTTCTATGTAAGCCTTGGGCTTGTCATGTTCGGCATGCTTGTCGTGGCCTCGGGCGCCTGGTGGGTTTACGCGCAGGTAAAACGCGTCGGTGAGATGAAAATCGATTGTTATTGCATGGACATGGCAACCTTTATGGTGATCGAACACATGCGGGCAAATCATGGCGAGTGGCCGCGAGGGTGGGAAGCACTCGACGATGACTTTGCCACTGTGTCGACGAAAATCTCTGGTTGGACACCACAGGACATAAAGAGCCGAGTCGAAATTGACTGGAACGCCAGTCCGCAAGAGTTAACGAGGGCCAAAACCAAGTATGGCAAGCCGCCGTTTACGGTCATCTGGCTGCGAAACGGGCAGATCTATCATTTTGATGAACCGAATCAAGCGATCTTGGATTATTTGCAGACTGGCAAGTCGAAACTTGATTCCTCGCCTGCATGTCCGATCACCCAATGAGAAACGTGCGATCTAATCCTGAGTCACCATGACGGAAGCCTCGCCCACGACACCCCGCCGCTGGTTTCGGTTCTCGCTCAGCGCGTTGTTGATCGTTCTAGCCGTCGTCGCGGCGCTTTCGGCATGGATCGCGAAAGAGCGTCAGCAGTCGGCGTACGAGCAGCATCTGGCCGAAGAACTTGAAGCAAAGGGGTACAATGTAAGTCTGGATGGTCCCTATGCGTCGTGGGAAACCTACGTGGACCAAAAACCACAAGGATGGTGGCGGGACTTGGCTCGGAGCGTTTTGGGACAAAGAATCATATCGGTTCAACTGTTTCTTGTGGAAGGCGGCGATCTTAGCCCATTGGTCGGTCTTTCCAATCTGCAGAGTCTCGACGTTATGCAAGTTGATGTCAGCGATATCACGCCGCTCGCCGGGCTTACTACCTTGCAGTACCTGGAACTCGTAGCCACAAAGGTCACCGACATCACACCTCTCGCCAATCTGCACAACCTGAAAGAGTTAGACCTGATGAGGACGCCTGTCAGTGATCTCACGGCGCTTACCGGGCTCTTAAATCTGGAGAGTCTCAATGTTGAAGGGACAGAATCCACCAAAGAGCAAGTTGAGGCGGTGCAAAAGGCGCTGCCGAACTGCCAGATTAAGCATCGGCCGTTTCGCTAACGAAATTCGTCAGTTTGGCAGCAACAAAGTCCAACGAAACTACTGCCAAATCGTTTGACGTTGCGCAACCGAGAAGGCACTCTGAAGAGATCCTTTTACCTTTTCTCACTCGCGCGATGTGCGGTCCTCCATGATCAATGATCCGACAAACAAGGCGCTCCCACGCCGAGACTTTCTAACCATCGCCTGCGCCGCCGCGGCCGCCACGCAGTTGGGCGCCGCCGCTCGCCGGCAGCCGCGCATTTTGTTGCGGTCGAGTTGGCAGACGGTCAACATTGGCGACATCGCCCACACGCCGGGCGTGCTGGCGCTACTGGAAAAGCACCTACCAGACGCCGAGGTCCGGCTTTGGCCGAGCAAAGTCGACAACGGCGTTAAGGAGCTCTTGCAGGCGAGGTTTCCGAAGGTCGCAATCGTCGAGGGCGCGGCGGCGCTTCAAACCGCGTTTGCCGAGTGCGACTTTCTGCTGCATGGCTCCGGGCCGTTCTTGGTCGCCGAGCGCGATGTGACGCGGTGGAGCAAGGAGACCGGCAAGCCGTACGGCGTGTTCGGCATCACGCTCTCGGATCGGAACTACTCGACCAAGGCGCTGCCGGCCGACGCGTTTCGCCAGACGATCAACTTCTTGAGCGGCGCCCGCTTTGTCTTCTTTCGCGATACACCATCACTGCGGTTCGCCAAAGAGCAAGGCTGTACTTCGCCCATCATGGAGTTCGGCCCCGACGGCGCCTTTGCCACGGATCTAAAAGATGACGACCGCGCCGACGCGTTCTTGAAGAAGCACGAGTTGACGCTAGGCAAGTTTCTCTGCTGCATCCCGCGGCTGCGGTACACGCCTTACTGGACGATCCCCGAGCGGAAGACTCCGTTCGACAAGGAAAAAGACGACTATAACGAAGCGCACAAAGTCGCCGATCACGCGCCGCTGCTCGAGGCGGTGACCGAAGTCATTCGGCAGACAGACCTGAAGATTTTGCTCTGCCCGGAAGATCAAACGCAGATGAAGATCGGCAAGGAGCTATTGCTCGACAAGCTGCCGGACGACGTCCGCAAGCGAGTGGCGTGGCGGCCCGACTACTGGCTGACCGGCGAGGCGCGGAGTGTCTACCTCCGCAGCGCGGGCCTGTTCGGCCATGAGATGCACAGCCCTATTATGTGCATCGGCGCCGGCGTGCCGGCCATCGTCTGCCGCTGGCAGGAACAAACCAGCAAGGGCCTGATGTGGCGAGACATCGGGCTGGACGATTGGCTGTTCGATATGGACAAGCCCGGCGAAGTGGCGAAGATCGTCCCCACGGTGGTGGCGCTGGCGAAGGACCCGGAAGCGGCGAAAAAGAAGGCGCTAAAGGCTAAGGCGATTGTTGACGAGCGGCAAGCCCACATGGTGGCCGTGCTGGCCAAGGCGTTGCGGTAGCGGTGAGGGGCAATATTCGGCGACTATTCTGTTGCCCCATGCTCGCGCAGGAGTTGATCAGAACGATAGCACCAATTGCCGAGAACGCTCTTGCCCGCGTGATCTCGCGCTTTGGCGTCTCCCCCGGCCTGTAAGATTAGCTTGACGCTATCCAGCGAATGCAGGGCGGCGTGATGGAGTGGCGTCCGCGCCACGCTATCGCGGCTATTCGGATCGGCATTGTGGTCAAGTAGTAGTCGAACGAGCTTGGGCCACCGATAGATGGCAGCGGCCATCAGGAGCGTGTGTCCATGCTCGTTGCGCGCGTCGACATCGCCCCCGTGCGCCAAGTATTGCTCAATGGCGGAAAGCGCTCCGCGCTGAACGCTTTGAAATAGTGGTAACGTTTCGCGCTCCTCCTCGTACGCGCATATGTCATGGACCAGCATTCCCAGAAACTCGTTGAACGAATTGGCGACCCAATGAACAAGTGGCTCGCCATCTTCGACACACGCCGAGCTGTCCCAGAACCAGACGCCTTCGAATCGGGAATCTGGGCCGACGAGTTTTAGCAGTACTTGATCGTTGAAATTACAGTTGGCGATGCCCAGGTATTCGGTCGGAAGCCACTCGCTAAGCCACTCGGCGTTCTTGACGAGGCTGCTGTGTTCGTAGCCGAGGCTGGGTTCACCAAAGAACACCTTGATTAAACCACCGGACACAAACGGTCTAGGATTTGGAAGCTCGAATAAGACTGACCTTACGAAGTAACCACCATTGAACTGCAATAGAAAGTCCGCGTAGTCCTGCGGAAAGCGGCGTCCGAGTTTGGCTTGAAGTAGGTCTAACGTTTCTGCAGTGAGCGGCAAATCGCAGCCGTCCTGCAGTAGATCAAGGATGGGGAGTTTGAGAGCCATGTGCGAACTTGAGGCTGGATTTTCGTCAGGCAGGGACGTTGCGGTAGCTGCACGTCGAATCGCGGCCACTCTAACTCGATGAATAGACGCAATCAATCGAATCTTCCCGGCCTTCGGCTCTACGCGAAACGAAAAGTAGAAGTAGACTTCTCCAGCCGTTCTTTCGTTGGGCGCTGGTTGGTAGAAACGCGGACGGCGGCGCAGACGGACTCGCTTCGGACTTACTGGAGAGTAGGGACTCTTGAACGCTCACAATTTAACCTTGTCAATCATGATCATGGCGGCGATGGTCCCAGGCTGCGCGCCGCGGGGGCCGCTTCCGGCGCCGGCTACGCCGCCGGCAGAAAAGCCGGTCGTGACGAACGAGGTTACTGCCCGCGACGCGCTCGTGCAGTTCAGTTTGATTGCCGCCCTGGCCGCTGGTGATTACGAGGCTGGAACTCCGCTGGCCGACGTCGTGCGGAGTGGTGATTTTGGCGTTGGCACGTTCAGCGGGCTCGATGGCGAGATGATTGTGCTCGATGGCAAGATCTATCAGGCGCTCGCCGATGGAACAGTTCGCGCAGCCGACATGGCTGGCGCGACGCCATTCGCCTGCGTGACGTTCGTTGCCGAGGATGGGCGCGTCGAGCATTTTGCGGCCAGCTCGCTCGAAGATCTCGACGAGCACCTTGACCAAAAGCTGCCGCATCGCAACACGCCCTATGCGATCCGGGTTGATGGCGAGTTCGCTGAGCTGACGTTACGCAGCGTGCCGGCGCAGTCGCCGCCGTTTGAGCCGCTGGTGGATGTGGTCAAGCAACAGGTCACCTGGGAGAATCGCAACGTGCGCGGGTCGCTGGTCGGGCTGCGCTGCCCCGGCTGGTTCGGCACGCTCAACGTGGCCGGCTACCACTGGCATTTTTTGAGCGATGACCGCAAAGTCGGCGGCCACGTGCTGGCGTGCAAGTTTGCAGACGGGCTGCTCCGCTTTGACGAATGCACCTCGGTGGTGATTCATCTGCCGCGGACGCGCGAGTTCGATGAGTTCGACATTCGAGAGATTCAGACGCACGACATCGACAAGATCGAGCGCCAACGAGCGCCGGCGGAAAAGCCGTGAGGCGCGAGCTTGCTCCTGAGCCCCGGAGTAGCGGCCCATAATCGCCTGGGGTCAGCCGGCCAACGGCTGGCGCTGCCCCAGGATCGGTAGGAAAAAAACGACGTCATGAGTCCCAGCGGGACGACCTAACACGCGGTGCGATCGATGATGAGTCGCAAAGGTTGCAATGATTCTGTCGCCCCTGCCGGGGCTTACGACGATTTGCGTGCGGGACGGTACCCAGGGCTGCGCCGGCAAAGCGCCGGCTGACCCTGGGCTACCTTAGCTCGTCCCTTCGGGACTTATTTCATGCGCTGCCACAACTTCTGCGCTGCGGCAGTCCAACTACGTCAGTTTCACATTCGTCGGCGTTCGTCCTACGCCGGATGCCTGGAAGCCGAATGATGTGCTCGCGCCTGGGGCGAGGACGCCGTTGTAGCTCATGCTTTTGATCACGTAGTGATTGCCGACACGGCTGACGATCGTGGCGTTCCAGATGTTCGTGATGTCGGCCGCCAGGTCGAACTCGAGCGTCCAGCCGTTGGTGGCCGTCGCGCCCGTGTTCTTCACGGTGGCGTTCATCGTGAAGCCGGCCCCCCAATCGCTGTTGACGGCGAACGTGGCCGCGCCGCTGCTGGCGGGTTGATCATTGTCGGTGATCGTGCCCGTGCCCGTTGCGGTGGCGATCGTTGCGCCGGATGGCGTGTTCAAAACCAGCCGCAAAGTCTCGGCGCCTTCGACCAAGGTGTCGCCGCGGACGGCCACGGTGATGGTTTGGCTGGTCACGCCTGGGGCGAAGGTGAGCGTGCCGCTGGTGGCGTTGTAATCGCTGCCGGCCGTGGCGGTTCCGTCGGCCGTGGCGTATTTCACCGTCACGGTGCTCGTCTGCGGTTGCGATAGCGTGACAGTGAACGTCATGTTGACCGTGCCGGAGTTGCCTTCCGTGACGCTGGCGTTACTGATCGAGAGCGTCGGTAGCGGCGGCGCTTGATCGTCGTTGCGGATCGTGCCGGTGGCCTGCGGCGTGGCGATCGTAGCGCCGGTGGCCGAGACCAGCTTCACGAGCAGCGTTTCGTCCGTTTCGACCTGCGTGTCGCCCGTGATCAAAACGTCGATCGTTTTCGAAATCTGACCCACGGCAAAGCTGAGGACGCCGCTGGTGGCCGTGTAGTCGCTGCCGGCCGTGGCCGTGCCGTTGGCCGTGGCGTAGTTGACCGTCACGGGCGCCGTGGCCGCGGCGCTGAGCGTGACGGTGAAGCGCATGGTCGTCGCGCCGCTGTTTCCTTCGTTGACAGCAACGGCGGCGATCGACGCGCTGGGGGTTGGCGGAGGCGGCGTTCCGCTGTCGTCGTCCTGGATCGTGGCCGTGGCGCTCGATTTCGTGAGCGTCGCGCCGGCGACGTTACTCAGTTGCAGCGTGAAGGATTCTGTCCCTTCAGCAACCAGATCGCGCGTGACGGGCACGCTGACCGTCGCCGAGGTTTGCCCCGGCGCAAAAGTAACCGTGCCGCTGGCGGCCGTGAAATCGCTGCCGGCCGTCGCCGTTCCGTTGACCGTGGCGTACTGCACCGTGATCGGCTGCGAGCTGGCCTGCGACAGACCGATCGTGAAGACGGCGTTCGTCGTGGCGGCGCCATTGCCGAACGAGAACTCGATCGGCGCGAGCTTGGCCACTTTGGTCTGATTGGCAGTCGTCCAATCGTCGTTCAGGATGCCGCCGGTGTCGCTGCTGTTGGGGTTCCACGACCAGTAGGTCCAACTGATGCCTTGCTGGCCGGCGGCCAGGTCCTTCGTGCCGTTGCCATCGAGATCGCCACCGAGGTAAGCGGTCATCTTGTCGAACCACTGCTGGTCGCTGGCCGTGGCCAGTTTGCTGCCGAACTCGCCGAGGATCACAGGCGCTGTCCCTTGGCGGAACAGGTAACCCCAGTTCTTGTCCCAAACGGCCGGCAGGTTGTTGGGATAGTTGGGATCGCTGAACCAGGTTTGGTTGTAGACGCTCTGCGGATAATCGTGCGCCGAATAGACCAATCGGCCTGGCTGGTTCAGCCGCACCGGGCTGGCCCCGGCGTTGGAAAGATTTCCGCCCCACCAGTAACTGCCCGACGAGGCTTGCTCCACTCCTTCGACAACGATCAACCAGTTGGGATTCACCGCGCCAATGGCGTTGCCGGCGCGCTCGGCCGCCAGCCGCCAGTCGTTGGCGCTGCCATCGCCCCACGTCGCAGGGCCATGCGGTTCGTTATGCAGATCCGCGCCGATAATCGTCGGGTTGTTGGCGTAACGCGCGGCGAGCATGGTCCAGTTGCTGATCCAACGGCTCTCGGGATAGGCCGCGGTATACCACAGACCATTTTCGTTGGCGCTGTTGCCGGCGTTCGAGCGATGATGATCGAGCATGATCCGCAGGCCGATCTGGCCGGCGTAGCCGACGATCTTGTCCATGATCTGCAAGCCGGTCAGGCCTTGCAGGTCGGGGTTTTTACCGAAGTCGATACCGTTGGGCGTGCTGCCGGCGTCGAACAATTGATCCGAGAAGGGGAGCCGGATCGTGTTGAAGCCAAGCTGCTTCATCTGATCCATCATCGATTGGTAGCTGCGCGTCCACAGGCCGTGCGGGGCAAAGTTCGAAGTCTCAAACCCGAACCAGTTCACTCCGGCGATCTTTACGACCTGGTTATTGGCGTCGAGGATCTGATTGCCCGAGGTATGGAAGAACCCGGTGACTGCGGTCGTGCTGGGGTTGCCTTCGGTGACACTGACGTCGCCGATCGTCATGCCTGGTGGCGTGGGCGGAGTGCTCCCCGCGCCGTTGAGCGTGATATTCTTCGGGGCGTCAGTCCCGGCGCCGGCGGTGAAGCCGAACGTAATGGTCTGCCCTGGCGCAATCGTGGCGTTGTACGGGGCGTTTTGTATCACGTAGTGCGTGCCCGTGTGGCTGACGATCGTGCCGTCCCACAGGTTGCCGATCGAGCGGCCGTAGTCGAATTCGACTTTCCAGTTTTGGATCGTCGCGCCCTGATCGTTGACGATGGCGATCTGTCCTTGGAGGCCGCTCCCCCAGTCGTTGACCGTGGCGTAGGTGGCCGATAGGGCCAGCCGCTCTTCGAGAGCCTCGAGCCGCAGCACCGAACGCCCGAGGGCGTTGCGCAAGGCTCGGCGTGATGATTTACGGGCAGGTTGACGAGATAATTTCTTCCACCAGGAAAACGAGGAGCTCATGGGTGCAATCTCCAAGCGCAGAGCGATCAATAGGGAATTGAATTCGTCAGGCAATGCGCAGACATCGCGCGCTGACGAAACGAAGCGTTAGAACACAGAGCAGAAGTGAAGGCCCTGCAAGCTTCGGATATCCCACACCCCCCGGTGCGCGAGAAGTCCTCGTGACTTGTTCCAAGGATAATTAGCCGTTTACGCGCCACAAGCGTCAAAACGGGAAAATCTTGGAGAAGTTTTTCTCGGCCGGAAATGGAGAGCTCGCCAGGGAAAGCCTAGCACACGAACTGGGGCGAACACGCCGGGTAGCAAGCCAGGGCATCAATGATCTAGTAGGATGCGCAATTCGCCGAGATTACACTGGCAAGCAAATGATGGATGATCGGCTGCCTCTAGCTGCTTTACGGAACAGCGCCTTCGGCGGCTGACCGCATGGATAGAGAACACGAAGATTCCCGTGCGCCACCGATTTCAATTCGAACTCTGGCGATTACTCGCCTTTCCCGCGCTGCTGGCGATTGCGCTGGTCACGGCCAAGGTTCCGTACGCAGTTGCTACCAGTCGAGGGACGCCTTACGCGCTGGCCACTGTGTCGCTGGCGATCCTCAGTGGCGGTTTCGGCGGCGGGGCGCTCGGTATCTTGTTCAAGCGTGGCGGCGTTGCCGCCATGATCGGAATGATCTTCGGAGCCGTGGTGGGCGTTATCTATGCGCCACGCGTTTAGACGATCATCATTGCCCCACGCTTCACGCTGCCGAATGTTCGGTAGCGACGGTGTTACTATCCAGCAACTGCTGGGACGCGACCAACTGCGACAAATGCTGGGTGGCGGCGCCGAGCGTGGTGACAACCTGGTTAATGCCGGTCTCGACGAGCTTGGCCTGCGCTTTCTTGGCAGTTCCTAACGTCTCCCACAAGCCAACGACGATCTTGATCTCCGGAAATTTCGGACGCAGCCGTTTGCAGAGATAGCGGGCGTGGGTCGCGGCGAGCGGCGGCAAAGCCGAAACGACGATCACGCTCGGCGCTTCTTCCGCCACGTGGATCAGCATTTCGCCGGAAAGCGTCTGGGCCGACATGAGCACGACTTGCAGCCCCTTCGCTTCGAGTAGTTGGCACAACATCGCGCCGGCGATTTCGTCGGCCTCGTCGCGGGCCGGCAGGCAAAGGACTGGGACGGCCGCCTTGAGGGCCGGCGCCGGGACCTCTACTCCGTCCTCTATTTGCGGACCAGCCAGGCTAAGGCTCGCGATCGCCTTCAGCCCCAGGTCGTCGACCAGCTCCCGCATCGTCGTGAAAATAAACCGCTGCCGGGTTTCATCCAGATTGCCGTGATGTCGGTCATGTTCGGCCATGCTGAGCGCGGGCAAAAGGACCTTGTCATAGAGTGACTCCAGCGAATTGCTCGCCAGGTATTCGTCGGCGATATCCGACGCCTCTTCGGAGTCGAGCGCCAGCAGTCGTTGATAGAAGCGCGCGTCTGGCGAAAGCACTTCTTCGTCACTTAAAAGCGTATGCAAGAACGAAAATTGCGGCACATAGCGACCAATGACGGTCAAGCAGACCGTCAGCGGCGTCGACATGATCAAGCCGACGGGGCCCCATAACCAGGTCCAGAATACGGCCGACACCAGAATGCCCATCGTCGAGACGCCGGTCGTCGAACTGTAGAGCCACGGCTCAATCACGTTATTGCTGATGAGCTCATTGGCGACGAACAGGCCAACCACCAGCAGCGGTCGCGTCCAACCTTCGAACACCGCCGCGGCCAGTAAGATCGGGAGCGAAGCCGCGATCCACGGGCCGATGTAAGGGATAAATCTCAATAACGTAGCCATCGCGCCCCATAAGAAAGCGTTCGGCAATCCAATCAAGTACAGCCCGAGCGCCACGACCAGACCGTAGCCCACGTTCACAATCAATTGCATCAGCAGGTAGCGGCTGACGCGAGACGCGGCGTCGTCAAAGGCTTGTGTGGCTACGTTGAGTTGACGAGGGGCGATCAAATGAATCACCCGGTTTCTTAGATTCTCACGCTCGATCAGCATGAAAATCACAAACACGATCACCATTGCCGCGGTGCCGAGTGGGGCCACGATTGGTCCTAGCACGCTTTGCGCAATCTGAGTGGCCGAAAGGGGCGTGACGACCTCGACCGGCACCGGTTTAACGGCGACTTCTTCTTCAGACGGTTCCGCGGATTCGCCGGTGTCTGCCGTGAGTGGGTTTTCACCCGACGCTTTGCCGGCGGCTTCGCCCGGCGTAAGACCATCGCTTTTCGACTCCTCCGTTGCATCATGCAACCGGGCAGGCGGATCCTTGTGCGCAATCTTTTTGCGCATGTCTTCGATTGCGCTGGAGACGCTTTTGACAATGCCATCGTCGCTCCCTTGCAACGAATCGACCTTGGCGACGATGTTCTCCTTGAATGTCGGAAGCTGATACGCCAGGTCATACACCTGCAGCGCCAGCACGTAGCTCAGCGAACCGATGGCGCCGAAGGCGATCGCCACCACCAGAAGCACTGCCGGAATGCGTCGAAAATGCCACTTCTCCAGGCGTTTGGTCAGCGGCGCCAGCAGAAAGCTGAACAGGATCGCTAGCGCCAGCGGCAGCAGGACGTCTTTCGCGAAATAGAGCGCGGCCACAACGGTTATTGCGCTGAGGAGCGCAAAGGTTCGGTTCAGCGCGATCGCGGAGTCGGAGCGGGTGAGCATACAATCCTTCGGTTCTTCGACACGAAATGTGGTTCAGCAGGAACCACTCTGCGCGCTACGGCGCCAGGGAGATCCGCCTATTTTCACCAGGAAGCAATCGTCCTGCCAGACAATTTGGTCGACGCACGGCGTTGCGTAGGACAAATCCAGGTATCTGAACCGCAATGCACTTGCCGTACCGCGGGTAATCGCGGCGAAACACCGTCGCCGCATGCAAAGGCAGCAACAGCTAGATAGCCAATTACCAGGAGAACTGCAAAGTCCGGGGTCTGGCTCATTTTTCGGCGAGAGGATTTTCGATTGCCGAGAAATCGTTGGCCGAAAACATGTGCCTGACCCCTTTCTTCAAGACTTTGCAATCCTCGTGAGCCAATTACCCCCCGATTGCCAAGTCGCCGCACTGGCGAGCATAATAGGGGCCACCATTCGGTTTCGCTGGGCGAGTTCGGGCCACACTTCATCCGAGGCGTTATCTCATGCTGATCCTGCGCAAGGCGTTACGGTTGTCGATCTTGCTGGCGCTTCTGGCGGTTCCGGCTCTGGCCAAAGATCCCGCGCCAGCCGCTGCCCCAAACGCCGCCGCCAACGCCGATGGCGTCCTCAAGGTCACCAAAACGCCGGTGAAGATCGAGACTGGCCTGGTCCGTGGGCTAGTCGTCGGCGACACGAATGACATTCAGCTCTACCGCGGCGTCCCATTCGCCGCGCCGCCAGTGGGCGAGCTGCGCTGGAAGGCGCCGCAGCCGGCCAAGGGCTGGGACGGCATCCGCGAATGCTACACGTTCGGCGCCGCGTCGCCGCAGAAGGCGGTCCCGTTCATTTCGGCGTTTGCCGGAATGGGGCTCGATGCGCCGATGAACGAGGATTGCCTCTACCTGAATGTGTGGGCGCCAGTCGAGCGCGAACATGGGCCGCTCCCTGTAATGGTCTGGATCCACGGCGGCGGCTACACAATGGGCGCCGGCTCGCAGCGATTGTACGAAGCAACCGATCTGGCCCGCCGCGGCGCCGTGGTCGTAAGCATCAACTATCGCCTCGGACCGCTCGGCTTCTTCGCCCATCCGCAACTGAGCGCCGAAGACGAGCACGGCGTGAGCGGCAACTACGGACTCTTGGACCAGATCGAAGCCTTGCGCTGGGTGCAGCGCAACATCGCGGTCTTTGGGGGCGATCCGAACCGCGTGACGATCTTTGGCGAATCAGCCGGTGGCGGCAGTGTCTTCTCGCTGCTGGTTTCGCCGCTGACCAAAGGGCTGTTCCATCGCGCGATTGCCCAGAGTGGCCCGGCGCTCAACTTCGCCCACCTCAAGAAAACGCATTACGGCTTTCAATCAGCCGAAGACGCCGGCGTCGAGTTCGCCAAGAGCTGCGGCGCGCCGGAAGGCGACGGCCAGCTTGCCGCGCTCCGCGCGATGAGCCCCGAGAAACTTCTGAAGACGGCGCCAACCCTCGAAGGGGGCCCGCGCACGTTCACGATGCGCGCCAACATGCTGAAGCTGGCGCCGGTCGTCGATGGCTACGTGCTGCCGGACGACGTGATGACGATTCTCTCCGAAGGGCGTCAACATCCGGTGCCGCTGATCGTGGGCGCGAACAAAGACGAAGCGACGATCTTCGCCCTGATGGGCGTCATGCCCAAGGGAGTCGAAGACTTGAAGGCGTCGCTTGAGCAAAACTTGGGCGTGCAACTGGCGACGAACATGCTCGAGCTTTATCCGACCAAAACCGCGGCCGATGTGCGGCGGACTGTGACGGAGCTGATGGGCGATTTTCTGTTCGTGGCGCCAGCCCGCTATGTGGCCAGCAGCATGCGACACGCCAAGGCGCCGGCCTACATGTACCACTTCGCGCACCCGCCGGCTGGCGTGACGGGCCGCAGCTTTGGCGCGCATCACGGGGCCGAGGTGCCGTACATTCTCGGCAATCTTGAACTGGCCGGAAGTGACGTCACGCCAAACGATGAAGAGATCGCCAGCGCCCTGGCCAATTATTGGGTTCAATTCGCCGCCACCGGCAACCCCAACCGAGAAGGGCAGCCGAACTGGCCGCAATACGATCCGGCGACCGACGAATGTTTGTTGGTCAATGACAAGATCTGCGTCGAGCAAGGCCTGCGCAAGGCACGGCTCGACATCATGGACGCCTTTATGGAAGCCTGGCGCAAAGAGACCGGCGTGTCGAGTGGCAAATAGCGGCGCGGACAGAGAATAGGTCTTTTGAATTGCACATTCTCGTTGACGTCGAAAGAAAGTACGCGCTGAGAGACGGTCGGCGTATGCGGTGGTTTTACAAGCCCCATCGGGGCGTTCTACGGTAGCCTAGGGCAAAGTCGGCGCAGCCGGCGTCGCCCTAGGATCGATCGTTCAGGAAGACGGAAAGCCCTGACAGGGCGCACTAAACGGCCCAATGTAGATGGTTGCGCTTCGGCCGCCCCTTCAGGGCTTGGCAGTCATTTGGCGTCTGCGAACCCAGGGCGGCGCCGGCCCGAGGCCGGCATGGCCCTGGGCTGTGGTTGGATCGCCCCGATGGGGCTTGACCTTCGCTGCGCCCGGGTTTGACGCGCCGCCCGCGAACATTTATCGCAATACGGAACGCTCCGCGCCTCCGCGTGAGATATTCTTTCTTCGATGCAGCTCCAGAATCGAGCCCAGCAAAACTTCGCCGAACGATTCGACTAACTCTCGGTCGATGTCGTGACGGCCATGTTGTCGCGGTGGATGACTTCTTGATAAGGGCAATGCCCGAGCGTGACGGCGATCGCCTCGGTCTTCAGTCCTTTGATGCGGCGGACTTCGTCGGCGGTGTAGTTGACCAGCCCACGGGCGAATTCCTGCCCGGCCGCGTCGCGCAGTCCGATGATGTCGCCCTTCTTGAACGCGCCGACGGCGTCGACCACGCCGATGGCCAGCAGGCTGCGCCCCTGTTTTTCGATGGCGCGCCGCGCGCCTTCGTCCAGGACCAGATGCCCACGGGTTTGCGCCGTGAAGCCGATCCAGCGCTTGCGCGAGGCAATTGTTTGCCCTTGCGCTACGAACAGGGTGCCGACCGTTTCGCCGGCCATGATCCGCGTGAGCGTGCCGGTCTGCTTGCCGCTGGCGATGATCACGTTTTCGCCAGACATGGTGGCCATCCGCGCCGCGGCCAACTTGCTGGCCATGCCCCCTTTGCTCAGCCCGGTCTTCACGTCGCGCACCAGCGCCATGATCGAATCATCGAGCCGGGTGACCGTGGGCACCAGCTTGGCGCCGGGGGCGCGGGGGTCGCCGTCGTACAGTCCTTCGACGTCGGAGAGCAGAATCAACAGCGGCGCGCGGATCAGGTTGGTCACCATGGCGGCCAGGCGGTCGTTGTCGCCGAACGTGGTTTTTAGCTCCTCAACGCTGACCGTGTCGTTCTCGTTGATGATCGGCACGGCGCCCAGCTCAAAGAGCGTGACGATCGTATTGCGAACGTTGAGGTAGCGGGTTCGCTCGTCGAGGTCACTGGCCGTAAGCAAGATCTGCGCTGCGTGATGACCGTGCGCGCGGAGTGATCGCTCGTAGACTTCGACCAGATAACTCTGCCCGACCGAGGCCACGGCTTGCAGCGTAGCCAGATCCTTGGGGCGTTGCTTGAGTCCGATCCGGCCCATCCCGGCGCCCACAGCGCCGGAGCTGACGACGGCCACGTTGCGGCCGCCGGCGCGAAGCTTGTGAATTTCTTCGGAAAGACTGGCGATCCGCGCTTCGTCGAGCGCGCCATCCGTCCCTGTAAGGACGCGCGTGCCAACTTTGACCACAATCGTGTCGGCCGTGGTGGTAATTTCTTGACGCAGCAGATCGGTCATCGCAAGCAGTCGCTCAAATAGACGCGGCCACCGCGTTGTGCGAGGCCAAGCACTTAAGATAGCGATGATCGCCCGCGGCCAGAAGGCGAAAGGGGTAGTTCGAATGGCGAACAATATTGAGGAAACTGTATAGCGTTCTCTCGCCCGTGGCCTTGATCCCGAAGGGATCACAGCGCATAGCCGGGGGTTGAGCGCAGCGATACCCCCGGAAAAAGAACGCAACCAATGTCGTCGACCCCGGCAGGGGTCGCACACAGAAATGAGGCTTGATTTGCGAATTGGGTCGTCGATGTCAGTAAGCAGTGTGGGGCTACGGCGCGAGACATACCGTGCGACCCCTGCTGGGGTCGAACTACGACGGATCGTAACGTTTGCAGAACCGGGGGTGTCGCTGCGCTCGACCCCCGGCTATGCGCTGCGACCCCTCTCGGGGTCGTCACGAAGCGACGTTTCTTGCTTGGTTTCGTCTGCTCGCCCCCCGGCTGCCAACGTCTCACGCGGCTGGTTACAATCTGAAGGAACTTAAGCACCAGGAACTACAACGATGAAACTGACGACGCTGCGCCGCGCGATGGCCGGCTTGATGATTTTTGGCCTGACGCTGGGCCTGACCATTGCTGCCACAGCCGCCGATGACGTGAAGACCGAACGGGTTGTTGGCCCCGAGATTCCTGGCAAGTACAAACACCCGGCGTCGATCGAGCAACTCAAGAATGGCGACCTGTACATCGCCTACTACGGTGGCGATGGCGAGTACGCCGAGCAGACGGCCGTGTACGGTATGCGGCAGAAGAAGGGGGAGACTAAATGGTCAACTCCCAAGGTCATCGCGGACACGCCGTTTTTTTCCGACGGCAATGCGGTCATTTGGCAGGCGCCTGATGGCGTGGCGTGGCTGTTCTATGTCTGCCGCTTTGGCGACACCTGGAGCACGTCGCGCATCAAGGCCAAGCTGTCGACCGATGGCGCCGAGACCTGGAGCGACTCGTTCTTCGTCGCGCTCGAAGAAGGAATGATGGTCCGTGGCCGGCCGATTGTTGCGCCCGACGGCGACTACCTGCTGCCCGTTTATCGCGAGACCGGCTTCGATCCGGAGAAAGTCGGCGAGGACAGCGTGTCGCTCTTCTTGCGTTTCAATCCCAAGACCAAGAAGTGGAGTGAGAGCACGCGGATCAAATCGCGGATCGGCAACATCCAACCGGCCATCGCGCAAGTCGATGGCGACTATCTGGTGGCCTATTGCCGTCGCGGCGGCAGCTACGAGCCAATCAAAGACGGCTATGTCGTGCGCAGTGAGTCGCGCGATGGTGGCAAAACTTGGAGCGAAGGAAAGGACTCTCCCTTTCCGAACCCGAACGCGGCGGTCGATTTTCTGCGATTGAAGAACGGCCACCTGTTGCTGGTCTTCAATGACAACATGAACGACCGCAATCCGCTGACGGTGGCCATCTCGACCGACGGCGACAAGACCTACCCGGCCCGCCGCGACGTGGCCACGGGCAAGGACTCGTTCGCCTATCCGTACGTCATCCAGGCGGCGGACGGCAAGATCCACTTGGTCTACACATCGCACGCGCGAACGGTGATCAACCACGCGATCTTCGACGAGTCGGCGATCCTGAACTCGAAGAAGCCGTAGCGTTGACTTTTGAACTTGCGCGATGCTGCTGGCGCCGAAGATCTGTTCGTCCTTCTTGCCGCGGCAATCGCGTAACAGCAGTTTTCGACCATGATTCCTCTGTGTGTGCCTCTGTGTTTCAGCTGGAATTCGAAATACGGAAACACAGAGGCACGGAGGACACAGAGAATGGCCCTGCGCTTGCGTGGGGCTGGTCAGCGCGGCGTCGATTCGTGCGGCCAACGTGTAGGCTGCCGCGTCAATCGCCCGGCCGGTCGGCTCATTGGTAGCAGGAACGAGCAAGGTCAAAGGCCTTGCACCAGGGCTCGGTAAACCCTTCACTCTTCGTCCGCGTCGCAAATTTGGCGGCGCCTGCGCTAGCAATGCCGTCACGGCGCCTGGACTTTTTGCAACCATTTGGTCTGCAAAGAGTGCAGAAGCCTTGTCGATTGTGTCGATATGGTGAGCGGCGCTAGGCGGCATCTCGACGCATCAGTCTCGACGGCTCCGGCGACCGATACAGCACGTGGTGGCTACACAGGACGTAGCCCCCACTGCGCGGGCGGCGAACTTTTTCGCAGGCCCGTTGACGATCGCCAACGGAGGAAGCAGGTCGTGGCGCAAGATATCAATGTGCTGGCGCTGGTGAAGGGTGAGGAACGCTATGTGTTCCTCTATGACGATTCCAGCCGAGCCGCCACCCTCCGCACTCTGGGCCGCTTTGCCTCGAACCCGGAACTGAGCTTCTCCTGGTACGACGCCGCCGTGCTGAGCCAGAAGATCCGCCAAGAAAATCAAAAGCCAAGCGCGCCCCATCGCCGTTTCGAAATGCCACTCCCGGCCGACGGCGACGAGCTGCTTTAAGCAACCGTTGCAGCGAAGGGAATGAGGGTGCCACTGGCTCCGCCAGTGCTAGCTGCTGCATGAGCGAAGATTCCAAGTCCGACCGTAAGCTTGGCCCTCCAATCTTTTGGCTCGGCGAACGTACCAGCTAGCTATCGGCAACCACATCGCCCGACGCGTCAGCGTTGCACAAAAAAGCGTCGCACAAAAACATGGCCACGGTTGCTGACAACTCTTTGGCTGGCGCCGTGACGCGGTTTTTGCGTTACTTGCGTGTCGAGCGGAACGCTTCGCCGCTGACGATCAAGAGCTATCGCGAAGACCTGACGACGCTCGGCGAGTACCTCCGCGATCGGCAGGGCGGCCAGGATCCGCTCCCTGAGGAACTGACCACGCTCGATCTGCGCGGTTATGCCTCGGCAATGCACACGGCCGGCTACGCCAAGACTACGATCGCGCGGCGGCTGGCCTCGATGCGCAGCTTTTTCAAGTTCGGCCAGCGCGAAGGCTGGACGAAATCGAACCCGGCCAAGCCGCTGCGCAACCCACGCAAGGGCCGGTCGCTGCCGCACTTTTTGTCGAGCGACGAGCTGGGCAAACTGCTCGAAGCGCCCCCGGCGACCGATCCGATGGGGCTGCGCGATCGGGCGATTCTCGAAACGCTCTACTCGGCCGGCTTGCGCGTCAGCGAGCTGGTCGGCCTTTCCGACACCGATCTCGACCTGCCGGCCTCGGTGCTGCGCGTCCGCGGCAAAGGACGTCGTGAGCGGATGGCGCCTGTTGGGTCGTTCGCCTCGACGGCGCTCAAGGAGTGGCTGGCCGTGCGCAAGTTAGCGCCCGTCGGCGGGGGCAAGCCGGTCGTGGCGCCGGTCTTCGTCAACCGCTTTGGCAAGCGGCTCACAACACGCAGTGTCGGCCGACTGTTGGAAAAGTATCTGAAGATCACCGGGCTCGACAGCCGCACCACGCCTCACACGCTCCGACACAGCTTCGCCACGCACCTGCTCGACCGGGGCGCCGACATTCGCAGCGTGCAGGAATTGCTCGGACACAAAAGCCTGGTCACGACGCAAATCTACACGCACGTCAGCACGGCGGCGCTCCGCACCGCCTACGAAAAAGCGCATCCGCGCGCGAAGTGATTCAAGGGGTAGCAGGCCGTGCGGCGGGAGTGCGAGGCTCCCGCCGAGCAACGAAGCGAGTTTGACTTGGCGTCAAAGAGATCTCACGCGGAGGCGCGGAGCACGCGGAGAAGAATCTCTCTCGGTATTTCTCCGCGTACTCCGCGCCTCCGCGTGCGCGTTGAATTGGGGCATGGCTTTGCCGGCGCCGACGAAGAACCCGCGGCTAGCGCCTGGCGGCTCATTGCATGGCGTGTCGAAAGCGGCGCGCGGCTCGGCGGGAGCCTCGCCCTCCCGGTATGTCTTTGTGCGCCTCAGAGACCGCTTTCGCGGTGTAGAATGATTTATATCGGCCGCGGCGGTTGGGCCGCTGATTCTTTCGTGGAGGCGTGCGATGCAGGTTTGGGTAATCGACGACGAAGAGTACATGCGGACGCTTGTCGTGCCGCCGATGGTGCTCGCGCGCTGGCCCGACGCCCAAATCACAACGTTCGACGCCCTGGCGACGGCGATCTACAAAGAGCGCGCCGTCGACCTGATCATTATCGACATCACCTCGGTCGTGCCGGTGCAACGCGCCAAGCTGGCCTACGGACCGATGTGCCAGTTGCTGGAGAAGCATCCGGGCGCGACATTGATCATCAACTCGGCGCTGCCACGTTATGTCACGGACGTCGTGCGCGAGTGCATCCTGGAATACATCCCGGAAGCGAAAGTGCTCATCTCGCCATTCCCGTTTCAGACCAACCTGCCGCGCGTGCTCAGCGAAGTGATCTGAAGAAGGCGTGGGCCAAAGTAGTCATCACGGGCCCCGTGATGACAAAATGACGTGTGAGGGTCCACCTGCTGGTTCTGGCAGCAGGGTGAGAGCGCGCAGCCATGTGGACTCGCTCAGCAAAACCAATACGAGCTGCGAATGTCGTCACCGGGCCCGTGACGACTACATTACGCAATTCCTTTGCGCACGGCCCACACCGCCGCTTGAGTACGGTCGTTGACGCCGACTTTGCGGAGCACGTGCTGCACGTGTTCCTTGACGGTTTCGACGCTGATCGACAGCGACTTGGCGATCTCTTTATTACTTAGCCCCAGGGCCAGGTGCCGTAGGACCTGCGTCTCGCGCTGCGTCAGCGACGCTTCGTCGTCCGCCGTCTTTTGGCGAGTGGCCATCGCGCCGGCGACCTTTTGCAGTTGACCATGCTCGGTTGGGCCAGGCGTTTGCGCCACGGCGTGAATCGTGTCGAGCAGTTGCTCGCGCGTGCAGCCCTTCAGCAGATAGTCACTGGCGCCGAGCGCGTGGGCGCGGGCGACGTAGGTGGGATTGTCGAACGCTGAGAGCATGACGACGCGCGTGTCGGGCAGTTCTTTGTGCAGCTTTTCGAGCACCTGCAGTCCGTCGCCACCTTCGCCCATGCGGATGTCGAGTAGCAGGACGTCTGGGCGATGTTTGCGCGCAAGCTTCGCGGCCTCGGCCGGGCTTTTGGCCTGGGCGACAATTTCAATGTCCGTGCCGACCAATAGGCCGACCAGGCCCTCGCGGACTACTTCGTGATCGTCAGCGATCAGGATTCGAATGGACATGTCAAGAACTCTCCAGGGGGGCGAAGCGTACAGGAGACGTGTCAGGGGCGGCGACAAGACCCACTAGTATCTTAGCCTAACGCTGGATGTCAGGCCGAACAACCGGCACAATCCGCGTCCTGGCAGGCCGGCTGGTGTTTCGGACACGCCACCTGGCTGCGGTAACGTTGACCCACCGCCTCGTGTGACGTAGATATTTTGCGACGGTTTCGGTCCCATCTCCCGCCGGTCTCCGGCGCCGAAAACGTCAGACATAGCGCGGCGAACGCCGTCGCGCAAACGATTGTGCGGAACAGAACCACTAGTGCGGGCTGAAGACGGCGCTCTTCCCAGAGGGGGGCCGAACTGTCAGACCCCACCCGGCCGGCTATCGGAAAGCGGCCGCATCCGTTGAGAAACACTACCGGCTGATTGCCCGGCAGCGCGAGGGATTCCCGCGCCTGCACGGTCGACGACGCCGGCGTTTGAGGCATGAACATGAAACGCGGTTCACTGCTACTAGTCGACGACGACCGTCAAATCCTGCAATCGATGGCTTCGTGGTTGCGCGAGCTCGGCTTTCACGTCGACGCAATCGGCGGCTATCACGAAGCCCTGGCCGCCATTGATCGCCGCGCCTATGACCTGGCCCTGGTCGATATCCGTCTGGCGGGCACCGATGGCGACGGCTTTGACATCCTCGCCCATTGCCGCGAACACCGACCGAATACCGCTGTGATTTTGATGACCGGCTTCGGCTCGGTCGAAACTGCGATCGAGGCGATTCGCGCCGGCGCTTTCGACCTGGTGACCAAGCCACTGGTCGACGACGAGTTGGAGCTATCGATCGATCGGGCGCTGAATCATCGCCGCGTCGTCGAAGAAAACAATAATCTCAAGGCGCAACTCGATCTCCGCTTCGGCCTGGAGAGCATCGTTGGGCATGACTACCGGATGCGGCACGTGTTCGACATGGTCAACAGCGTGGCCGACACCAAAGCCACGGTACTGATTACCGGCGAGAGCGGCACGGGCAAATCAATGATCGCCCGCGCCATGCATCGCCGCAGCGCCCGCCGCGACAAACCGTTCGTTGAAGTTGCCTGCGGCGCCATGCCAGAGACATTGCTGGAAAGCGAGCTCTTCGGTCACGCGGCTGGTTCATTCACCGGCGCAACCGGTGAGAAGATCGGCAAGTTTGCATTGGCCGGCGGGGGCACGATTTTCCTCGATGAGATTGGCACCGCCAGCCCGGCCATGCAGGTCAAGCTGCTCCGCGTGCTGCAAGATTTTGAGTTTGAGCAAGTGGGCGGCGTGAAGACGTTCCGCTGCGAAGCCCGCGTGGTCTTGGCGACGAACGAAAGGCTGGAAGAGCTGGTCCGCGACGGCAAGTTCCGCCAGGACCTGTACTATCGCGTCAACGTAATCAATATCGAGCTGCCGCCACTACGAGACCGGCCAAGCGACGTGCCGGCCCTGGCGGCGCACTTCCTGAAAGAAGTCTGCGAAGAGTGCGGCCGGCAGCCGCGTGGATTCACCGACGAGGCCCTTTCGGCGCTGGAGCGTTATCGCTGGCCGGGCAATGTCCGCGAGTTGGAGAACGTGGTCGAGCGCGCCGTTCTGTTGGGCAAGGGCGACCTGATCGGCCTGGAAGATCTGCCGACCAGTCTGACCAATGGTCTCAGCCACGCGATCGAGCCGGTCGCCGGGCGAACGCTGAAGCAGGCGCTCGAAGAGCCAGAACGCCGGATCATCCTGGAAGTGTTGGAATCATTCCACTGGAACCGCCACGCCACGGCCGACGCCCTGGGGATCAACCGCACCACGCTTTACAAAAAGATGAAGCGACTGGGACTGGAAGACCGGCCATTTGTGCCAGCGAATTGATCCGTCGGAAGAGATGCCCCTTGGGTGCCACTGGCTCTGCCAGTGACGGCCGCAGGATTTGAGATTATTCGAAGCACTGGCGGAGCCAGTGGCACCCAGACCAACACACTCTTAGCGTTCTGGGGCGCGCGCGTGTGGGATGTGAATCCGGAAGACGCTGCCGACGCCGGGTGTGCTTTCGACGGTGATCTGACCGCGATGGGCTTGCACGATGTGCTTGACGATCGCCAGGCCCAGCCCGGTGCCGCCGAGTTTGCGGCTGCGAGCCTTGTCGACGCGATAAAACCGCTCGAATAGCCGGGGCAAGTGTTCCGCGTCGATCCCGCACCCTCGATCGCTGACCGCGATCACCGTCTCCACATCATTGCGGGCGGCCGCCAGCGTTACTTCGCGCCCTGGCTCGCTGTATTTGATGGCGTTGTCCAACAGGTTGGTCACTGCCTGCTCAGTTAGCGGCGAATTGATTTGGGCCCAGATCGATTCGTCGCAGTCGATGCGGACGCCGATCTGGCGTTGTTCGGCCTTTGACTGGCAATCATGCGCCACGGCCTCGAGCAATTCTCGGACACTGGCGTGCTCGACGACCAGATCGGCGGCGCGCTCGCTCTGTTCGATCTTCGATAGGCTGAGCAGGTCTTCAATAATCGAATTCAGCCGGTCCGCCTGCGTCGAGACGATCCGCAAAAATCGCTCGGCGTCGACCGGGTTAGCCAGCGCGCCATCGAGCAGCGTTTCGACAAAACCTTTGATCGAGGTGATCGGCGTCTTCAACTCATGCGAGACGTTGGCGACAAAATCGCGGCGGATCATTTCCAAGCGGCGGAGATGCGTCACATCGCTCAGCACGATCACGGCGCCGCTACCGCTGCCACGGTGTGGATCGCGGAGCGCGGTGCCGCGGACCTGCAGCACCCGATCCGATTCGCCATGCAGCGTGACGTCGTCCTCGATCGGTTCGCTCGACGCCAGCACCCGGTCGGCAAAGCGGCGGAGATCGGTGTTCCGCACGACTTCGTTCAGGCGGCGCGAGAGGGGATTGGGGAGCGGATTGCCCATCAGTTCGGCCGCGGCCTTGTTGAGCGTGATCACGCGCTGGTCCGCGTCGATCGCCAGCACCCCTTCGACCATGCTGGCCAGCACGGCCTGCTGCTCGTTGGTCTGACAGACGATCGTCCGCAGGCGCTCTTCGAGCTGGGCCGCCATCTGGTTGAGCGCGCCGGCCAGCCCGGTCATTTCTTCCGAGTCGCCCGCAACTAGTTTGTACGCCAGGTCGCCGCTGGCAAAACGCTCGGCGACGTCGCGCATCTCTTCGAACGGCCGACTCATGCGGCGCGAGACCACCAGGCAAAGCCCAGACCCGGCCACGCCGATCGCCAGCGCCGCGCCCCACAGGCCAAACTGCATCCGGCGCAGTGATTGCCGCACGGCGGACGCGGGAACCGAGCTTTTCACGATCGCCACGGTTTGGCCGTCGCGCTCGACCGGTAATAGCAGCGAACCGTTATGAGCGTCGGTCGTCGTTGAAGCGAGCGAGGCAACCGTGGGGCGATTTTCGGCGGCTGTCGATGATGGGGCCGCCTCGCGTGATCGGTCGGCGCCAAGCGAATCGCAAAACAACTGACCGCTCGGCAACAGGACGGCCAGGTCAGAATCGGCGGATTGCGCCAGATTCGCGCAGAGGGCGCGGAGCCGGTCGGCGTCGTCTTCGGTCAGCTTCGCGCCGATTTCACGCTCGACCAGTCGCGCGGTGAACTGCAGGCGCTGATCAAGCGAAGTGAGGTACTGCTCTTCGGCCCAGTGAGTGGCGAACCAGGCGAACGCCACCAGCGACACAACGCAGACCAGCAAATACGACGGGTAGAGTTGCCAGAGCAATCGCTTCCGCGCCATAGATCATCCTTTGAAGCGGTAGCCGATGCCGCGGACGGTTTCGATGTAGTCGCCGCGCGTGCCCAATTTTTTGCGCAGGCCAGCCACTTGCACGTCGACCGATCGCTCGGTGACCGGATAGTCTTCGCCTTTCACGGCGTCGACAATCTGACTGCGCGTGAAGGCCCAACCAGGTTTGCGCGCCAGAAATTGCAACAAGCGAAACTCCGTAAAGGTCAGATCGAGCGCTTGGCCAGCCAGGCGAACTTCGTGCAGGCCGGGATGGATCACAACGTCATGCACGGTGATGGCGCCATCGTCCGATTCGTCCTGCGAGCGGCGGCGCAAGACCGACTTGACGCGGGCCACCAACACGCGCGGGCTGAACGGCTTGGTGACGTAATCGTCGGCGCCCATCTCCAAGCCGGTCACCACGTCGGCCTCTTCACTTTTGGCAGTGAGCATCAAGATGGGAATGTGTTGAGTCCGCGAATCTGTCTTCAGGGTCCGGCAGACCTCCAGACCATCGACGGCCGGAAGGAGCAGGTCCAAGACGATTAAGTCTGGCAATTCCTTTTTGGCAAAGGAGATCGCTTCCTCGCCCGTGGCTACGCACGAGACGCGAAAGCCCTCCTTGTTGAGATTATAACTGACGAGCTCCAGCAGTTCCTGCTCGTCATCCACAACGAGCACTCGCTCCCTTGGCATTGGAAAACCTGTTGTTGACGTGATCGTGGCCCGGTTACGTTTGGCGCCATGCGTAACAGATGGCTGTTAGGCGTCAGTTAGACCCGTGTGTGAATCAGGTGTTTGCCGGCCGATCATCAAGTTACTCCCCCATCCTGGAGGATCTCATACTGATTCTACAGCCAGGGGCGGGGGCCGCAAATTACCCCAACTGACTAAACAGTGCCCGCGATTCCGAGCGCGGATGCAGATCTCTTGTCGCGATCATCAACTCGGCAAAGTAATCACTTTGCTTGCTTTGCACGGCGGCAAACACCGGCGCCAAGGCCCAGCAGCCCCAGGCCAGCCAGCACAATGCTCGATGGCTCCGGCACAGCGCCCGGCGAGCCAACTTCACGTACTGAAAGCGTTCCGCCGGCGGCAAACGATGAAAAGGCGCCGTTCACGCCCACGACGCTATTGATGGAAATTAGAGGTAGGGGTAGCGTCGTGCTGCCGACGCCGGCTGAATTATCGCGTGTAATTCCGTCGACGACCGCGCCGAAAGAAACGCCAGTCACGCGGCTTCCGCCCGCGTCGAAAATATTGACCGCGTCGCCACCAGAACCAAGGCCAACGCCCGATCCGCCATAGGCGCCAATCAGGAACCCGGCCGGGGCATTCGCGCCGAACCAATACGAAATAAAGGCCGCCGAGATCGTCGCGTCGTTCGAGCCCGAGGTGTTGCCTTCGAAGAACACGGCCGATTTGCCAGCCGGAATGGAAGTTAACCCGCGGAAGGCGACCGCGTTGGCAAGCGCGTTGGAACTGTCGTCCAGTTTCCAACCGGTGATGTCGACTGCTGAGGCGCCGGTGTTGGTCAGCTCAATCCAGTCAGCGTTGTACGAATTCGAGGTCGACGAAGATCCGCTCGCATGGACCTCGGAAATAATGATGGCCGCTTGGGCCGTGGTCGGAAGCTGCCCGACCGGGACGACAAAGGCCAGAGCGGCCAGTCCCAGAAAAACCTTACGTGAAAAACGAACCTGCCCCACGAACTTCGAAATCAAACTCATCTGCTTTCTCCTTGCGTACCAGGTGTGAATTAACCAATTCCATGACTGCCGAACTTGTTGAATCAAGATGCGGGGTCACTGGCGTTCCTCGGACAGCGGGAAATGGTTAACTCACAAACCTGGTCCGCAAGGCGAACGGAGGGGAATGTAGGGAGTGATTGTTAGGCCACTGTTAGCCATCGACGAGAATTCGGTCAAATTCCACGCAAACAGCTAATGCCCCGCTAACGCACAAGAAAGTGAGCAAAGAATTCTGCGAAAAAACGCGCGAGGCCGATTGACGCTGACAAGAATCGCGGCGCCTCGCTCGCGCCGCGTGACGGCGATTCATCGAATGGCGAACAGACTCGATGCAACCCCTGGTATTGCGCCGCTCAAGTTGCGCAGCGAACCTCGTTGTACTTTGCGATTTAACGTGGCGGAGCCATACCGCGAAATCACCCGCAGGCCGCGCATCTCTTCCGATTCGTTAAATAGAGAATTCTTGCTTCTCTTCTCTCTGCGTCTCGGTGCCTCTGCGGTTCAACCCTTCACGCCTCTTAAAAAAAGTGAGGAATGAACCGTCGAGGCGCGGAGGCGCAGAGGAGAGTCGAAGCAGACGAAGGCGTCGCGTGAGGGGCTCCCGTCGGCGGGCCTCTACCATTTGCTTGCGGCTAGCAGCCGCGCTACACCGCTCAATGTGCACAGCTCAACATGCACTGCGCAATGTTGCGTTCGCATTTTCTTGAACGCACTAACGTCGAGCGCGCAGTGGCGCAGACATTCATCGTCACGCAACGACGACACTGACGACCCTCGACGACAACGATTCGCTTCCGCATTCTCGCTTTGCAATTGCTTGCGCAATTCTGTTGTGAAAATCATCACGCTGTAATCGGATGCGAACAATCGATCGCTACAGTTCCGCCATCGCTTGCGCACACCACAAACTTTTTTGCACCCCACGAAGGATCAGAACAGCATGAAATTTCGGTTGCCGATTGCCTGGGCGCTCTTTGCACTGTTGCCGAGCGCCGCAGCGCAGGCCGCTGCGCCAGGCACGCTACTTCTCAACGAAGCCAACACCGTGAGCGGAAGCGTCTATCTGGAGAAAGGCAAGTCCGATCCCGCGCTTGGTCGCCTGCAAGGAAATGGGCAGAACTGGATCAACTTCATCGTCGCCGGCAACGACCCCAGCAAGCACACCGTCGACCTGCGCGGTTGGGAAATGGAATGGTCGTATCACAAGAGTGATAACACCAGCTTTGGTAGCGGCGTCATGAAGTTCAGCCAAGACGCAACCTGGTCCGCCGTGCCACAGGGAACCATGATCACGGTCAATGAATTTCAAAAGGCCTGGTATCTGATCAACACTCCGCCGGCCCCGGGCAACCCCGACGGCGATCCATACACCGATCCAGGCACCGGCCTGCCCGGCGGCGGCATGCAACGTGACGGTGGCATCAACGGCTTCAATCAGCAAACTGGCTCGGCCTTCAATCCGGCCATCGACACGATGCGCGATTGGAGCACCAACACCATTTGGAATCCCGCGGCCACCGGAGGCCCCGACTGGAACATCAACGTCTGGGCTGGCCAGGGACTCAACAGCAACACCGGCGCCGGTCAGCTGTTCAGCTTTAGTGGCACGGTGACCAAAAACGCCGACAACAATGGCGAAGGTGGCGTCACGTCGCAGGTCGGCCACGACCCGGCCGCTGGTTTGTTCGTCGCTAATAACGACAACTGGCAGTTCACTCTCAAAGACAACCTCGGGAACGTGATTCAAGGTCCGATCGGCGAAGCGGTCTCCGGTTGGGGGCTTACGAACGGTCAACCCAACGGCGCCGGCGGCGTCGGCTCCGGCGAGATCCTGAAGCTGCAATCCTTCGCGCCGAGCGATCACGCCACTGCGGCCAACTACCAGGGCGTAACCATCTCGAACTACGCCGATGGCTCGACCAGCAGCTACGGGGCGCCCAACCAATGGACGGTCAACAACGTGCTGGTCACGCAAGACCTCAGCCCATTGCGTAATTGGTTCAGCAGCATCTTGCCGGGCGACTCCGATCTGAACGGCACGGTCAACTTTGCCGACTTCCAGTCGCTGCAAAACAACTTTGGCCAGACGGGCAAGGGATGGCAGCAAGGAGACTTCAACGGCGACACCACAGTCAACTTCGCCGACTTCCAAATGCTGCAGAACAACTTCGGCCAATCGGGCGGCGGTGGCGGCTCGCTAACGGCCGTGCCAGAGCCTTCGACCGTGGCGCTACTGAGCGTAGGGCTGCTGGCCCTGGTTGGCGTTCGTCGTCGTTTGGCTCATCGCTAAGAGGATGTTTCAAAACGTCAATGCAGGGGACAGTCCCCGACGTTTTGAAACAGCAATGAAATGCTCCGTTGCCCAGCGCGAGCGATCGCGCCGGGTAACGATTTGAACTTTCGCTTTTCCATTTTTTGCATCGGGAGAAATTTCATGGTTCGACGCACGCTTCTGTTCTTGCTTACGCTAACCGCGATCACGACGACGGCTCACGCAGCCACGGTGACGCTGGACGTGGCGCTCAACAAGGTCGCGCACACCTACCAGATCTTTGCGACGATCAACGGCGCCTCGGATGGTCTGGCCAGCTTCAGTATCGACATCATCGGCGCCGGCGGGGCCGCGGTCACCACGAGTGTCAACAACGCGCCGCGAGTGATTGATTTCAATGGCAATGGCGACAACAGCGGCTTCGCCTTGTTTCGCACCAACGGAACAACGAGCAGCACCAGCAAGCTCGATCTTCGCGCCAGCCAGGACACCACCCAGAGCGATCCCGGCTTCTTCATCTTCGGCGTCGGCACAACGGCGCCCTACTTGCCGGTGCTGCTGGCCAGTGGCGCCTACACCGGCACGATCGGGACGTTGACTGCGCAGTTGCACCCGGGCAACAGCTTCAATCTGTTTCCGGCTGATTTTGAGCCGGGCGGATCGACCGTGGCTGCGACCAGCGTCATTCCAGCAACGGCAAACGTCGCCGTGCCAGAGCCGGCCAGTGTAGCGCTCTTGGGGCTGGGACTGGTGACGTTCGGCGCCGCGGCTTACCGCCGTCGCGCAGCGAAGTAATCGCGTAGTTTCGAGATGGTCCGAGTCGTCTGGATCTGAAGTTGCAACCTGAACGACCGCTATCCACGGCAACCACCGGTCGCGAGGGAGCATGCGGCCCCGCTCGCTCCCTCGTGACGGTGGCCTTTGGCGAAAGTGGCACTAAGGAGCAGTGGCCTAAGCAGGCCCTAAGCAAAAGTGGCCCTAAGTAACTGTGGCCCTAAGTAATAGCGGTGTTTAGGTAAACGAGGCAACTCGAGGCGCCGCGCTGCGCTCGCTTCTCGCGCACTTCTCACACGGCCTTAACATTCTGCTAGCAATCGATCGTTAGATTGCCGCCAACCTGAAGGAAGAAGGCCCTGGCTCAACGAGCGCGCGAACGCGGTCGGAGTCAGGCGCCAAGCGTTCGTCGTATCGCGCGCCGCACGCTGGCAGGTCGGAAAAGGCTGGAAGAATGGACAAGAAGATTCGCTGCTCGTTGCTATTTGCGTTCACCTGTTCGTTAGGATTGTTCCTCGATCTCTCGGCAGACGCGCAGGCTGCGTCGCCTGGCTCATTGCTGCTCAATGCCGCCAACACAATCAGCGGCGGCCAATACCTCGAAAAAGGGAAGTCCGACGCCACGCTCGGCCGCGTTCAGGGCAACGGTCAGAACTGGCTGACATTCATCGTCGCCGGCAATGACACCGGCAGCCGCACGCTCGATCTGCGTGGCTGGGAAATGGATTGGTCGTACCACAAGAGCGACAACACCAGCTTCGGCAGCGGCGTCATGCAGTTCAGCGAGGACCCGATCTGGTCCGCCGTTCCGCAAGGGACGTTGATCACGATCAACGAGTACCAAAAGGCGTGGTACCTGGTGAACACGCCGCCAGCGCCGGGCAACCCCAACGGTGACCCGTACACAGATCCCGGCACCGGTTTGCCAGGGGGCGGTATGCAGCGCGACGGTGGCATCAACGGATTCAACCAGCAAACCGGCTCAGCGTTTAACCCCGCCATCGACACGATGCGCGATTTCAGCACCAACACCATCATGAATCCCTTGGCGCTGGGTGGGGCCGACTGGAACATCAATGTTTGGGCCGGCGAGGGGTTGAACAGCGCGACCGGCGCTGGCCAGTTCTTCAACTTCAGCGGTTCCGTTACGAAGAACGCCGACAACTCTGGCGAAGGTGGAACCACATCGGCTATCGGACTCGACCCCGCCGCCGGACTCTTTGTCTCCA
>Ga0268266_10000895_pt1 | contig 38492 bp, 39 predicted proteins | sample KBSS13metaG_FD_190356 | JGI IMG/M metagenome (GOLD analysis project Ga0268266, IMG submission 190356) | Switchgrass rhizosphere microbial communities from Kellogg Biological Station, Michigan, USA - KBS S1-3 metaG (SPAdes) (version 2) | ecosystem: Host-associated > Plants > Roots > Rhizosphere...
GTGGAAGCCTTCTACCCTCGTCCAAAGAACTCCAAAGGGCCGCGCGGTTAAACTCAATCCGAGGTGCGTCGATGGCCATAGAACTACGCGGTGTCGTTCCGTTGGTTCAGGTCTATGACATGCCCACCTCGGTCCGCTTCTATCGGGACACGCTGGGTTTCACAATCGTCACAACCTCCCCGCCGCTCGGCGGAGCCGATCGCTTTCACTGGTGTCTGCTTCGTTTCGAAGAAGGCGAGCTCATGCTCAACACCGCGTACGAATTCGACAATGAGCGTCCTGTACCAGCCGATCCAGCCCGCGTATCAGCCCACGACGACACCAGCCTTTACTTCGGCTGCCCCAACGTAGACTCGGTGTACGAGGCTCTACGCAGCAAAGGCATAGCCGTGAAGCAACCTCAGGTGGCCCATGGCATGAAGCAGATGTATCTTTGCGATCCCGACGGCTACAACCTCTGCTTTCAATGGAAGGCGTAGCCGAATCGCTGAAGAAAGAATCCTTGTGGACCCCGCAAGATTCACTTGAATTTCGCACCCTTCGGCGAGAGACTACCGGAGCACTCTATTCAGCCTGCTTCTCCATGTCCTGCTCACAGGAGATTTACGTTGACTCCAACGCTCCGGCTTCTCGTCGTCTTCCTTCTCATCCTTGGCTCTGATGCTGCCATGTCCCAGGTATATCCCGGTGTTCAAAATCTCCCTTACACCGTGACGAAAAAGAGCACATCGTTGCAGAAGCTAGCCGATGGAACCTCTCTCACCCGCTCTTCCACCACTACCGAAGCGCGCGATTCGCAGGGGCGCACTCTGATTGAAAACGTCAGCGACCAGCCAAATAATCCTCACCACATCACCTCTTACATTCTCGATGATCCCGCTGCCCGTACCCACTGTATGTGGATGAGCCCTGGAAAAGAGGCCACCTGTATGCACATCCCAGGGGCTCGAGGAGGCACGTCTGCTCCTCTTCGCCCTGCGCAGCCCTCCGGTGCTTCAAACTCCAACAGGCCAGCCATCGTCTCCAGCATGGGCTCAGGTTCCGGAGTTGTTATTGGAAGCACAGGTAGCTTCGTCACCGCCGAGGTATCCGGTGGCCCTGCTACTGGCGCTGATCCTGAGCGTCGTCCATCGATGCAGCGCGAAAATCTGCCACCCAAGACCGTCAACGGAATTTATGCCGAGGGCGTCCGCATAACCCAGACCTATCCCATTGGCTACTTCGGCAACGATCGCCCCATCGTCGTCGTTAATGAGACCTGGACATCGACCGACCTGAAGATCGTTGTCCTCACTACCTCTGACGATCCGCGTACCGGCATCCGCACCACCGAGGTCACGAACGTCGACCGTTCCGAACCCGATCCCGCACTCTTTCAGGTCCCCGAGGGGTACACCATCAGAGATCGTTCCCCTAACGCGCCCAACTGAGACCGGTACGGACTGTCTATCTCGGCTCGCTGGCGTTTGAATGGGCTTGCTGGTGCGCTGGATTCCCGCAGGTCTGATCCAGCAATTCCTCAGCCGCTCCGCCCCCCAAATATTTGTAAACCGTCGTCAGCACGTAATACCGTCCCGGCTCCTTCGCCTTCACCACCGCCACGCTCTTGTCGGCCATGTCTTCCCCGGTTCCCGCGGCCTTCTTCGCCACCCAGAACGGGCTCTCCCCATCCGTAAGATCGTTCACCGTTGTCACGTCATAACTGTGATTCGCCGGAGGAAGGTCGATCGTGTACGGCCTGCCTTGGTTCTCCTTGGCCTTGTCATCCAGAATCTGCGCCACCTTTTGATCCACGCACGAGATGTGCACATGCAGCTGATCCTGCGTCCGCGCATGCGCCGAGTTGATCGCCATTCCAATCCTTCGTCCGGCCCATCCCGGATACCTCTCCGACTGATCCCATGCATTCGCCCACAGGTTCACATACGGAGCCACAAAGACCTGCTCATCGTCGATCCCCGTAACCTTCATCGTCGGAATCAGCAGATAAGCCTCGGGCTTCGTCGGTGCATTGTCCTTGATGATCACGTATCGATTGACCGCGTCGTACTCCCTGCAATCCCGTTCGCTCTTCAAATCGCGTGTGCAGCACTGCATCAGCTTCAGCAAGGCATCACGGCCCTTTGGAACCACACAGGAGGCAGCGGGCTGTGATGAGTTCGCCGCGGTGGTCGCGGTTTTCTGAGCCACTGAAGGAGCAAAAGAAATCGCTAGCCCAGCGACGCACAAGCAGAGGCGACAGCCTAAAGACTTCGTCACATTCATCGTTCAACCTAATTGTGAATTTGCCTTAAGGAAAACTCTTTCAGAAAACAGGCGCGCTGTCATCTTTGCCAAGAGCCCGCTTGTTCCGTGAAGTTCCGGGCAATCTATTCGCTGAAGGGCATGCCGAAGATCAGAAGAGCCGATTTTGGCGGACGATGGACCTCGCCCACCACCTCCGCGGCCTTTCCCATCGCGCTCCATATTCCAAGGGCGACCGCATTCATGTATAGAATTCGCGCACGCTCCCGCGTGTCTCCGCTTTGTGTATAGATGCTGATCTGCGGAACTAGCCCTGTTTGATCGCACTGCAACAGGTAGGGCCACATGCTCACCGACGGGGAGTTCTCCGTTTTGCCGATCTCCTCCGTTGTCTGTACAAGAATGCTGTAATTCAAAGGCATCGGTTACGCCCTCTCATCCTCGCCAGTCATGGAGCTTTGCATGCGCCTCGAAGCCCCGCTCATTCTTCAGCCAGTAGAAGTGCCTCCAGCAGTTGGTGCACTGCAGAGGAATCAGATTGGCCAGCCGAAATATCGAGGTCATCGAATGCTGCTGTGGCCTACGGAACTCAATCGAGGTGCACGCAGGGCACTCCGCTTTCCGCCACATCACACGAAATATCTTTCCCATCCGGTTTTGGTGAAGCGATTTCTGGGCCATTCCGATCCTCTCGTTATCTGCAATGAAACAACGCACACGGCCCTCGCTATGTCGGAACCCAATCCTTCGCCATACCCGGGAGTTCCTCCCGATGGCACCCCGATGCAGGTTCCGTCATTTTGCGAAGACAGGTTGACGTATCGATTAGACCGTCTTGGAATTCGTCGAACTGTCTTTTGTCTCGTGTTGCCGAACATTCTCTTCGTTCGGCTGTATCGAAGGCCTCGCCGTCGCTTCATTGTTTGGTTTTGCAGGATTGGGAACCAAACGCGGCTTAGCGCGTCCGAGATGTTTTTTCACGTCGTTGTTTCTTAAAAAACTCATTAGATATCTTCAGATTTGGGTTGTCTGCTTGGAAGACGCTCGTCTGGAGCTGTGCCTTGAGGGCTGAAGGCGAGAAGGGAACTACTGACGCAACTATACTCCTCCGCATCCTTTTCTGCCTGCGCTGCTGCGGGTGCCCGTAACCTCTTCTAATGTCTATGCTCGGAAGTTGCTGGCGCTACCGGGGACGACATCGTTCCGCGCCGCCTGTGACACACATTCTGTCACCGATACCGATCTTCTAGGAATAGCGATAAGAGCGTAAAAAGAGTTCCGCTCACTTCTCAGAAAACGATCGCACCAGCACAACCATGTTCCACACATCGTCGGCTTTGGCGCGCGCCTCCTCTTCCGCGGGCATCTGTCCCTTGCCGGTTCTGATGATGTAGAACAACTCGCCGTCGGTCATATCTTTCAAAGTCGCCGGATTCGTGTAGTCCTTCATCGTGAGCTTCAGGTCTCTAACTATCTCGCCTTTGCCGTCGCCGTTTACACCATGACAGATAGCGCAATCGTATCCATAAATCTTCTTGGCGCGTGCCAAAGATTCCGGCGTCGGTTTCACCGGATTCACCATGCGCGCCGCATCTGCGGGAATGGGTTTCGCTGGCGCGGGGACATTTGCAGGTTGCTGGAACGAAGACAGAAACAGAAATAACGTACAGCAGAAAAAAGGCTTCACCATACGAGCCTCCTCCATTGCCGCGCAAATCCTATGCCTCCGGGCCTCAAATAGGAAGCTTTTATTTTGTGTCGCGTTTCCCCAATGTCACCACAGGCGCGATTTGTGTCTCGAAAGCATGACATCGAGGGATCCGGGATCAGCCCTGCATCCACGTAAGAGTTTTTCTTTCCGAAAAACATGAATCCGTTTTATTGCCTGTCACGTTCTTCTATGAGGGGGCAGGTCCTCCGCTCGGCCTTGTATGCAACAGGGGATGATCGCCTGGTTTCTCTCTTTAGCATCCGGGGCCTACAGCTCTCCACTACGAAATAACGCTTTCGCCACCCGGGGTGGTGAAAGCGTCTTGCGCGAGAGGCCGTTCTCCTTCGGTCTCTCGCTTTTTTTCGTCGCGCACACTCCGGCAATGCGCCGCCGTAAACTGTTCCAATGTCGCCTGCTTCGCAAAGCCTTAAAGTCGCCATCGTTACCGGAGCCGCGCAGGGCATCGGTCGCTGCACCTCCGAACTTCTCGCTGAAGCCGGTTATGCCCTGGCTCTCCTCGATCGCCAGTCCTGCGCTCACGTTGCTCCCGCCGCTGATCGCGAAGAACTCCTCGGCGATATCACCGACGAAGCCTTCGTCAACCGCTGCATCGAGACAGTCCGCGGCCGCTGGGGGCGCGCCGACGTCCTCGTCAATAACGCGGGCATCAGCTTCATCTCGCCCGCCGAAACTGTCTCCGCCTCAGACTTCCGCCGCGTGCTGGAGGTCAACCTCGTCGCGCCCTTCCTGCTCGCGCGCAATTTCGGTGCTCTCATGCTCCAGCAGCAGCAAGGAAGCATCGTCAACATCGCCTCCATCGCCGGGCTCACCGGCATAGGAGACCGCAGTGCCTACAACGCCTCCAAGCACGGCCTCATCGGTCTTACCCGCACCCTCGCCGCCGAGTGGGGCGGTCGAGGCGTCCGTGTGAACGCTGTTTGCCCCGGCTGGGTCAAAACCGAAATGGACTATGTGGATCAAGCCAGCGCCGCCTACAGCGACGACGACATCATCGACCGCGTTCCCATGGCTCGATTTGCCACGCCCGAGGACATCGCGCGCGCTGTCCTCTTCCTCGCCGACCCCGCACAGAGCGGCTTCATCAACGGCCACACTCTCACCGTCGACGGCGGCTGGACCGCAGACGGCTCCTGGCAATCTCTCCGCCTCAGTCACCGGTAGAACTTTGATACGTAACAGCTGCTGAGTCCATACTTATGCGCAAAACGAGAAATTCCTCCATTGCCGCACACATTTCTATGCGGCAATGGAGGAATTAGTTTGGACGTAATTCTTTCGAGCGAGGAGTTATGCTGCTGTCTTCGACATACGCCGACGAACCATGCCCGCCAGACCCAGGACTCCGCTTCCCAACAACAGAAGACTCGAAGGCTCAGGAACAGGTGAAGCAGCGGAGATCGCCGAAGCAGAGAAGGTAGTCGTGGTCTGTCCATTCACCAGTTGCGAGGTGAATGTGAAGTTGCCAGGACTATTGTCATAGTTCACGACACCCGATCCGGTGAAGAACCCGTTGCCTGTAACTGCCAGACACTGCCCAACCGTGCATCCGCTCGACGTATCTGAGTATAAGGCGTTGTAGCTTTCCATCATGAACGTAAACGTCTCACCGGCCTCTGTCGTGGTGAACAGTTGGACTGGGGAGATCGCAGGCGGAACCATGTTCAGTCCCTGGTTGTAGGGAAGAACACCTGAGATGAAAGTAATTGGATTTCCGTCAGTCAGATACAGGGCAAAAGTCCCTGTATTGGCTCCTGGTCCTCCGGAGATGGATCCACTGAAGAATTGAATTGTCGAAGACGTAAACGTATCAACGCCCGCGGCAGAGATTGTACCTACAATGGGATCAGCTTTTGCGAATGGAGCCGCGAGAACGGCGGCCAACGCAAAGAGAGATAGCCGTTTGAACATGTATATACCTCCTTGAGCGCGAGATGCGGCATCGTAAGACCGCCTGCCCTTACTAGTGCAACTCCGTAACCAATCCACACCATGTCGCACTTTCGTTACGCCATGCTCATAGTTTGGGAGTTAGCTGCGCTCAAGCAGCGATATTCCACATTAACTTGTTTCTATCTATGCAATCAGTTGCAAGTTTATATTTCCTTTTTGAGAAAAGTTTTTACCCTTTCACCATTGCAACAGCAAAAGCTCCGAGCAGAACGCCGGACCCATCGCACCGAGCATGCTGTAGCAACCAGGACTGCCCGGCCTATTGAGAAGGTAATCCTGCATCACGGTAAGCACCGAAGCCGACGAGAGGTTTCCTCGTTGCCGCAGACTGTTCCATGAAGCCGCCAGAGCTCCCGGCGGAAGATTCAGACTGCTCTCCATCGCCTTCAGCACCTTCGGTCCACCCGAGTGCATGATGAAGCTGCAGATCTGGCTGATATCCATATCGTTCTCTTCAAGAAAGGACTCAACGGTCCCGCGCAGCTCCGACGTCACCAGCTCAGGCACCTCGGCTGAAAGAACAATATTGAATCCGCTGTGGTTGATATTCCAACCCATCAGGTGCTCGGTGTTGGGGTAGAACGTCGACTTCGTCGCAACCACGCGAGGGCATGGCTCAGAGACACTTGTCGGCCTCATCCCATGAGGAGTCTCTTCTCCCGCCAGCACTACAGCCGCCGCACCATCGCCAAACAGTCCGCAAGCGACCAGAGCAGCCATTGAGCTGTCGTTTTCCTGCCACGTCAGTGAGCAAAGCTCCACCGAAAGCAGCAGAGCATACTGCTTCGGATACGCCCGCACATAATCCGCCGCACGCGAGATTCCCGCTGCTCCCGCCACACAGCCCAGCCCAAAAATGGGCGTACGCTTCACGTTGTGCGGGAAGTTCATCCGGTTTACTAGACGAGCGTCAATGCTCGGGCATGCAATCCCGGTCACAGATGTAAAGAAGATGGCAGAGATATCCGACGGATCGAGCCCCGCCTGATCGAGCGCTTTCCATATGGCACATTCCCCGAGTTGCATCGCGCCCTTAATCCACATGTCGTTCATCGGCCCAAAGCCCGAGACGGTTCCCAACGTATCCAGTGGGAACATGATGTGCCGATAGTCCACTCCACAGTTATTGTGTAACCGGTCGATGACATCGGGCATTTGTAGATTATGTTGTATGCGCTCCTTGATCGCCTCGGTAATGACGGCTTGAGGATAGCGGTGGGGGGGAAATGCTGTGCCTACAGATGCAATACGCATAGGTTCATTGACCTCTTTAGATCGAGATGAAGGGGCCGATCAATCAATCAGCGGTGTTATCAGTTTTGGCAGGATTACAACCTGTGCTCATCGGCTGGCGGGCGGTTACAACATTCCAGCACACAGGGGGGAGGCCTTATCGGCGATATCACAAGTATAAAACATGAAAAGGTTGCTTTTATAGATACATATTTCAGTCAACCTGTAACTAGCTCATATAACAACGAATATGCGACATTAAAAGTTGGAAACAAAACTGCATGTCCAGCAAACAATCAATAGTTTTTCGTGTTGATTCGAAGTTAGCTTCATCCCGTACGTGGAACCATACCACTTGTGCATAATCCATGCACCACCTATGGGGCATTAGCGACCTTTTAGTGTTACTTATTTTCCATTCAGAGTCAGCGCATAGAGAGAATCGCCAACACCCACGATGACGTTCTGCTTCCCATCCAGCGTCCATGTCGAAGGTCCATTGCTCACATGAGCGCCCAGCTTCTCCGACCACAGAATCTTTCCGCTCGCAGGATCGAACGCTGCCAGCCGGTCCGAGTCGCCGGTGAATAGAAGGTTACCCGCAGTCGTCAGAATTCCTCCTGACATTCCGCCACCCTCTTCGCCTTCGCCCTTGGCAACATGTTTCCACTTCACCTCGCCGCTGGTCACATCCAACGCAATCAGCGACGATGCAGCGTCGAAGTGTCCAGAGCTTCCGCCGCCATATCCCTGTGGATCCGGCGACGTGTCGTACAGATAAGCCACACTGTATCCCTCACCCGCATTCACATAGAACAGCTTCGTCAAAGGACTGTAACTTGGTGGCGGCCAGTTGGTCGCGCCGTTCGGGGCCACATCCACCATCGAGCCATCCACCTTCGGCTCCTTGTCAGGATCAGGGATCGGCTGTCCTCGCTCATCCACTCCCTTCGCCCAATTGCCCGTCTTCGTAAACGGCTTCGACACCAGATTCTTTCCCGTCACTCGATCCAGCACAAAGAAGTATCCGCATCGCGCCGCCTGCTCGAGCAGCTTCCTCGGCTTGCCGTCGATCTCCAGATCGAACAGCACCGGCGTCTCCACGTTGTCCCAATCGTGCGTGTCGTGCGGCGACGCCTGGAAGTACCACGCCATCTTCCCGTTGTCAGGATTCAGCGCCACAATCGAATCTGTATAAAGATTCGCGCCCTTGCGTCCCTGTCCCGCGAATACGGGATTCGTATTGCCTGTTCCCCAATAGATCAGATTCAGTTCCGGATCGTACGTACCCGGCAGCCAGGTCATTCCGCCGCCATGACGCATCGACTGTTCGTTCGGCCACGTCTCCGATCCCGGATCGCCCATCTTCTGCGGCTCGCTCCACCACCGCCACTGCATCTCGCCCGTCTCCGGATCGCGCGCCTCAAGGTATCCCGGCACGTCCATCGCATCGCCGCCAATGCCGATGATCACGTGGTTCTTCACAATCACCGCAGCCATCGTCGTGAAGTATTGAAGCTTCTCATCGGCGACCTTCTTTCGCCACCGCTCCTTGCCCGTCTCCGCGTCCAGCGAGATAAACCAGCCATCTGGAGTAAGGAAGTACACCCACTTGCCATACATCCCCACGCCTCGTTGACCCAGCACATGCCCGCCGTGGTCTTCGAAGTCGAACCTCCACTTCTCCTTTCCCGTGCGCGCATCCACTGCGAACACATGATCCGGAATCGTGAAGTAGAGAACGCCATTCACCATCAGCGGCGTCGACTTAATAATCAGAGGTCCGCTCCCACGCAGCGGTGGAATCCCCGTGATCTTGTACTTCCACTTCGTCTTCAGCTCGCCGATATTCTTCTGGTTGATCTCGGCGATCTCGCTGAATCTGCGTCCGGAGTAGTCACCGTTGTACGTCGGCCACACGTCGGCTGGCTGCTTGAAGAGTGTCAGCGCCTTCGGGTCCAGACCCTCCGGCTTCGCTGTCTCTTGTGCATGAAGGGCAGTGCCGTTTGGCGTCAGCGACGCGCCCAAGACCAGGGCAATTTGGAGCAGGCCGAGTTGGAGCAGGGAAGAACGCTTCATTTCAATTCCAGAAGGTAACGCGTAAGGTCGTGCAGATCGTCGTCCGTATACTTCGGCAGCAGGGCGCGGTGTCCGGCCAGCTTGTCGGGAATATCGACCTTGATGGAATCCGTCGGCCACGTCCCGGTCTTGCCGTCGACAGTCTTCACAATCGTCTCGAAGTCGTCGTAGTGCACCAGCGTTCCCTTGATCGTTTTACCTTCGGCTGTCGTTACCGTAGCCTGCCTAGGCTCATGTCCTGCGGGCCACGCAATTCGAGCCAGCATCACCGCCGGCTGCGAGTACTTCGTTCCTACCTTCGCCAGATCGCCTGTCACCGAGTGGCAGGTGGCGCAGTTCGCCGCAAAGAATGCCTTGCCGCGAGAGACATCGCCCGTAGTCATCTTGCTCGCATTCGTATAGAGGCCGCGGTTGGCCGCAAGCTCAACCTCCTGGTGCAGATATTCGGCAATGTCATGCCGCTCGGCATCGGTCAGGTTGGTAAACGCAGGCATTCCCCCTCGTCCGTTTTTAATAATCTGTGGAATCTCTACGTCGTCGTCATCATGCAACACCAGAACCGAACGCACCAGGCTGGGAGCCTGTCCTCCACGCGCCTGCGCGCCATGGCATGCCTGGCAGTTGGCCTGAAACAACGGCTCGCCGCGCTTCGCCGCAGCCGCATCCGGAACCCGTCCCAGGCCCAGCGAAACATGGGCATCCCGCTTCGGCCTCTTACTTGTAGACGGAACCTCTTTATCTTTATCGGAGGGCTGCTGACGTAGATCCGGCTCCTGCGCAGCCAGCACCGACCGCGTCCGCACCCCGGCCATGGCCAGGGAAAGACACAACAAACCCCCTATCGCCAGCAAAGTTCCCGGTGTCTTCTGATTCAACGGCCCGTCGATCCCTTCTCAGTCTTTGCCACAGTATATCCATGCCAGCAGACTCCTGGCTGAGCCATCGGAACCTGGCCGCGCCGCCACCAAACTCAGCGCTGTCCGTTCCGGTATCCGGTGAGGTGTCACTCCGCGCGGAGGTCGAAAGGCCGCAGTAGAGGAACCCCCGCATTTGCCTGTCACGCCAGATAAGGCTGCTATCACGCGGAAGCTGTGTGCTTTGGCTTGAACAGAGCCGCAAGCTGGACGGCAACCGCTGGGAGGAAAAAAGCGGCTCCGAGAGTGTCTACAGGGTTCCAGGGTTCAGCTGAGGATTCGGACCGATAGTGAAGGCTCGTAAGATCCATAACCCGACGAACAGTGTCCAGAGCGATGCGGCAGACCAATGTATAGAACGCACGCTCAACAGGAAACATGGGAACGGCAAAATGAAGCACATTGAGAGGAAAAGTTCCGCTGGTTTCCGGTAGTCCAAACCCAATGAAGCTAAGCAACCCCATGCAGATATCAAGAATGACGTGAGACCGCCAACGGAAAGCAACGCGTAATAGAGCTTAGTATTCCGTACTTCATTCATATTGGTTTGTCGGTTTTACCTGCTGCGAAAGAAGTTTAGCAATGCCAGCAGGAGGGCGCCGGGTGCCCCCGAGCTCGTTTCTGAGATGTGGATCATTCGAGCGAAGCTCGAACCGCCTCGCTTAAGGGCACGGCTTCAGCCGTGCCGCAACTGGCTAAGAAGAAAAGCGGCTTCAGCCGCTGAGGTACCTTAAATCAGGCAGAAAGCACATAAGCCCGGCTCATAGCGGGGCTTTCCTTTTAGTCCCGAAACCGGCGGAACGGGTTTGTGCGCAGCAAACCTTTCAGCGATAGGCTTCGGATGGTCTCCCTTACGCATTGCGCTGTTCCACGCTACCATCGTTCCATGGGGCTAAAAATCGCCCCGAACGTAAATCCTTGATGTGCTTTCTTTTGGTGTCCTATGACCTGCCCCGTATGCAGTGGCCCGTCCATCCGACGCTCGAAACGACGCGGCTGGGAACTCCTTCTAAAACCCTTCAACATCTGCGCCTTTCGCTGTGGCGATTGCAACAAGAGGTTTTTTCGGCGCGACGAGAAATCGGCGCGAGTGCAAGTTTGAGCACAAACTGCGGTTGTTTGCGATCGGGCGTTACACGTGTCCCATAAATCGAGAATCGTCCCATATCATCCAGTTCTTGTCGAGTATCTGCGCACCGCAGCTTGAGTAGAGTCGACGGGCCAATATATTTCTAAAATCGACGTTCACACAGATGCGTTTTGCCTCTTGCTCGACAAACCAGGCTCCAATTCGGGTGATAAGCGCGCGGGCAACACCAGATCCTCGATGATCAACAGCGATGTTGATCCATTGCAGTTCTCCTTGGCAGCCGAACCTCTCCGTCAGATGCCCCGCAACGAAACCCACAATCTCCTCGTCAAGAGCTACAAAGATTGCGCGCGACTGTAGCGCATGCTGGGGTGAATGTTCCCCGGTCAGATATCGGGCGATTCTGTCACTCCAGAAAAAATCATCTTCGGTCTCGGAAGCACGGAGCGACGCCATCCCGGCAATATCGCTCTCTTCAGCACTTCTGAAAACTACGGGCACGTGTATTATCCCTGTCGATTTTTTCCTAACTACACGCTGGTCGCTGCTTCGCGCTTATGCGAAATCTTACACCCGCCGCCCATGGCTTAAGCCGTGTGGAGAATAGCCGGGTGCCGGGTGCTCCATACATGGCGAGGCTCTTCGCGACATGTGCGGGCATCGCACCGTGCGATCCGTCTTGCTTCGCCGAGCGCGATTCGTCTTGCTTCGCCAAGCGCGATCCGCCTCGCTTAAGGACACGGCTTAAGCCGTGTCGAGAAAGAGCTACAGGGAAAAGCGGCTTTTCATCTCGCGAGCCACCTCCGGGCCCGCCGTAGCCTTCGATCGACAAGAAATCCACAGAAATCCTTGACACCGCTGATAACCTTGAATCAAGGAAGAAAGCGCAGAAGCCCGGCTAACCGCCGGGCTTTTTCTTTTAACCCGAAGACTGGGGAATGAGAAAGCAGGTCCACGCTCATGTCTCCTGTTTTGAATACTTTGCACGAAGAAATATTGGGGGTAGGAACATGGAGAACGCAGTGGAGATGATCGAGCGGATCAAGAATTCCAGCGAAGTAAAGAACGACTTCTGCCGGCACACCCGGCCCGACGGGCATCGTTGCGGCAGTCCTGCTCTACGGGGAGAAAAATTTTGCTACTACCATCACGACACCCGCAGACCCATCGCCGATCCTCAGCAAAGGCAGGCCCGACGCAACCGGTTCCAGCTTCCCGTACCCGGCAGTCGAGACAGCATCCAGGACGCACTCGGCCAGGTTCTCACTCGCGTCGCCTCTAACGACATCGACCCCCGCCGTGCCGGTCTCCTCCTCTACGCCCTCCAGATCGCCTGTACCAATCTCACCCACAACACGCAGGAAAAGCAGAGTAGCTGCAACCCGAACCAGCAGGTAGAGCAATCGACCGCTCCATCGTCCGAAGACCCGATCTCCGTACCGCCTGCGTCCCAGGCAGAGCCAACATCCGATCAGCCTGAGACGCAGGATGTGGTTATCCTCCGACGCCCCGTCTTCAAGGCGATCCTCGAAGGCCTCGCAAGACATCGCGGAGATATCCCCTCCAGTGATGAGCCACAACCGGAAGACTTGAATCCCGAAGAAGGCACGGCAGAATCCACGATTCTCGAAACCCTGAAGGCAGAAGCATCCGAAAGTCGGGTGCCCCATCTTCGGCGCGAAGCGACTAAGGTGGGCCATTCGAGCGCAGCTCGAACCTCTTCTAGGTACGCCAAGCCTTCAGGCTTGGCCTCTCACTCCATCGAACACAAAGACAGGGCTTTAGCCCCTGGGGTATGCCGTCGATGCTATCCTTCCACCGATGCCCTCGGCGACCAAACCCTCCTCAACCGGCACTGTCGTTGGAGCCACCACCGCTCTGGTCCTCCTCACCGCGCTCAACTTCGTCAACTACATCGATCGCTACATCCTTCCCGGTGTGCAGGAGCAGATCAAGGGCGAGTTCCATCTCACCGACGAGCACATCGGAACCCTCACCTTCTGGTTCATGATCGCCTACATGTGCACCTCGCCGATCACAGGCTGGCTCGGCGACCGCTTCCCGCGCAAACCGATGATCGTCATCGCGGCGCTGTTCTGGAGCGGCATCAACTTCTTCACCGCATCCGTCAACTCCTACGACTCTCTCAATCTCCGTCACGCTGCACTGGGCGTCGGTGAGGCGAGCTTCGGAATCTTCGCTCCCGCTCTGCTCTCGGACTTCTATCCACCCGAGCAGCGCAACCGCGTGCTCACCATCTTCAACGTCGCTATTCCTGTAGGAGCCGCGCTCGGCTACCTCGTCGGCGGAGTCGTCGGTGAGCACTACGGCTGGCGACATGCCTTTATCGTCTCCGCCATCCCCGGAGCCATCATCGCTCTGCTCATCCTCTTCTTCATGAAGGAGCCCAGGCGAGGAGCCAGCCAGCACGAGAAGGCGAAGGTGGAGAAGGGAACTGTCCTCACCCTGATCAAGAACAAGGCGTATCTCGCCTCCATCCTAGGTTACGCCGCCGTCACCTTCTCGCTCGGTGGAATCTCCTGGTGGATGCCATCGTTCCTTCAGCGCGTCGACGGACGAACACAATCGAACGCAGCCTTCCTGATGGGAGCCGTCACCGTAGTCACGGGACTGCTCGGAACCATCGTCGGAGGCGTGATCGCACAGCGCTGGTCGAAGAAGACGTCGAAGGCTCTCTACCTCGTCCCGGCGATCAGCGCCGCACTCGCAGTTCCACCTGCGCTGGTCTGCTTCTTCGGACCGCACAACCTCACCATCCCCGCTCTGGCAACTGCAATCTTCCTGATCTTCCTGGGAACCGGTCCGGTGAACGCAGCGACGATGAACGCTGTAAGACCAGAGGTGCGAGCCACTGCGATGGCGGGCCAGCTCCTGGTCATCCACGCCCTCGGCGACGCCATCTCGCCGCGGATTATTGGAGCCGTCAGCGACCGCTCCAACCTGAGTTTTGGTTTAGGCTCGACCTTGATCACCCTCGTTCTCGCCGCCATCATCTTCTTCATCGGAGCTCGTTACGCTCCGCCGCTCAACGAAGACGAGCCCGTGGCAGCGTGAGGCAATTCGCAGCATCTGATAGAAAGAGCTGTTCCGACCGAGGCCACACAGTGGCGGAGTGGAGGAATCTGCTTCTCTAACGATGCTGATCGACAAATTGATACTCGGACTTGCATGGCTGCTGGCACTCGCATGGCTCTGGAAAGCTGTGACTGCAGCGCTCGGCCTGCCGGGCATTCCCAATCTGTGGGAAGAGAAGTACAACGCTTCCCCAGCAGGAAGCCCATCCGTCGCTGTCATTGTGCCTGCGCGCGAGGAAGCCGCGGCGCTGCCAGCGTCCCTGACATCGCTGCTCAACCAGGACTACGAGAATCTGACGATCTTCGCGGTCGACGATCGCTCGGCTGATCGGACCGGCGCGATCATGGACGAGCTTCGAGCGAAGCATCCCGATCGCGTGCAGGTCCTGCACGTCACGGAGCTTCCCGCTGGCTGGCTCGGCAAGCCGCATGCGATGGCGCTGGCGGCGAGTCATGCGATGGCGACGCAGCGGCCGCAGTATCTGCTCTTTACGGATGCAGATGTCATCTTCGATCCGCAGGCGATTCGACGATCGCTCGCCGAGGCCGTAGTCACGAACGCCGACCACTTTGTCACCTTTCCAACTCCTCTCATAAAGACCTTTGGTGAGGGTGTGTTGCTGGGATATCTGGGAGTGATGGGAGTCTGGGTGACGCGACCGTGGAAGGCTGCCGATCCGAAGGCAAAGCGCGATTCGATCGGTATAGGAGCTTTCAACCTTCTGCGAACGGAGGCTTACGAGAAGTTAGGAGGATTTGAGTCTCTGCGAATGGAGATTCTCGAGGACCTGATGCTCGCCCGTAACGTGAAGCTCGCCGGCCTGCGCCAGCGCGTAGCGATCGCACCGGGCATGGTTAGTCTGCACTGGGCTGCTGGAGCACTGGGCGTGGTGAACGTGATGACGAAGAATCTCTTCGCCGTATTTCGCTTCCGCATCGAGCATGTGATATTCGCCTGCGCAGGGCTGGGGACTCTCTGCCTGGGGCCTGTCGTATTTCTATTTTTTCCGCAGACGATGGTTCCGGCGATCATCGCGCTGACAGCTCTATGGGTTTTGTATGTTCTGTCAGCGCGCCACTCAAGGATCTCGCCCTGGTATGCGCTGTTGTTCCCCGCAGGAGCGGCGCTGTTCCTGTACTCACTGCTGCGATCAGTCTGGATTACGCTGCAAGCAGGCGGCGTCACCTGGCGGGGGACGTTCTATCCTCTGTCGGAGCTTCGCCGGGGGCTCACCAGAACGTAATCTGCTGCTTATGCCTCGACCAGGACCTTGCCGTAGCGCTTTTCGACGTACTCGTCGAGAATTTGCTGGAACTCCTCGACGATGCGATCGCCTTTGAGGGTGGTGAAGAGTTTGCCGTCGACGTAGACCGGGGCCTTCGGTTCCTCAAACGTACCGGGCAGAGAGATGCCGATGTTTGCGTGTTTGGACTCTCCAGGACCGTTGACGATGCAGCCCATCACGGCGAGCTTGAGTTCTTCGACTCCGGCGTATTGCTTCTTCCACTCCGGCATCTGCTCGACCAAGTACCCTTGGATGCGTTCAGCAAGCTCCTGGAAGTAGGTGGAGGTAGTGCGTCCGCAGCCAGGGCAGCTGGTGACCTGCGGCATGAAGCTGCGAATTCCGAGCGACTGGAGAATCTGCTGGCCGCAGCGGACCTCTTCGGAGCGATCGCCGCCGGGCGTGGGAGTAAGCGAGACGCGGATGGTGTCGCCGATACCGGAGAGGAGGAGAGGAGCGAGGCCCGCGGCCGACGCCACGATGCCTTTCATTCCCATGCCGGCCTCGGTCAGGCCGAGGTGAAGAGCGTAATCGCAGCGACGAGCGAGCTCTCCATAGACGTCAATGAGGTCGCGCACACCTGAAACCTTAGCCGAGAGGACGATCTGATCGCGTCGAAGACCATAGCGCTCGGCGGCGGCTGCATTGTCGAGCGCAGAGACGACCATGGCTTCCATCATGACGTCGCGGGCAGGCTTCGGGTCGGACGAGTTCGAGTTTTCGTCCATCATCTTCGTCAGCAACGCTTGATCGAGCGAGCCCCAGTTCACGCCGATGCGCACAGGCTTCTGATGCTTGACCGCGACCTCGACCATGGTGCGGAAGTTGTCGTCGTCCTTGCGGCCGATCGAGACGTTACCAGGGTTGATGCGGTACTTGGAGAGCGCCTTTGCGGCATCGGGATACTTCGTGAGCAGCAGATGCCCGTTGTAGTGGAAGTCGCCGATGATCGGAGTGTTCCATCCCTTTTTCTGGATGCCCTCGATAATGTGAGGTACGGCCTTTGCGGCGTCGTCGTTATTGACGGTGATACGTACCATCTCTGAGCCGGCGCGCGCCAGGGCGGCGATCTGCTGAACCGTGCTCTCGACGTCTGCCGTGTCGGTGTTGGTCATGGACTGCACAACGACGGGTGCGGTCGACCCGACATGAACCCCACCTATGTTAACCGTTACCGCAGGACGACGCTGTATCTCGGGCATAAACTCTCCACCCTCAAGTTTATCATCCAGGGCCGAGATAATGCCGCGATACACTGGACCCGAGGCCCGGTAGCTCAGTTGCATAGAGCAGCGCACTCCTAACGCGAAGGTCGCAGGTTGGACTCCTGCCCGGGCCACCAAAAACCCTTGAAAATGTTGGTTATTTTTTATTGGACCATTAGCGCCAGGCTGGCCAATCCCCCTTTGGGGATACTTTGGTGATACTTTTATCATCTTCACGGTGCATTGCGATGCCACACCTTGCGCCTCAGGCCCTCCCGTCTCATCAGTGGCGAGCCATAAAGACGGATGATATCTATAGTTATTGACGGATCTTCCGTGAACACCTAGGGCGTGACCTCCTGTTCGTCTTGGGAACGTCGCGTTTAGATGGATGTTGATCATTCCCGCCATCCTAAATTGGCCGCTTCCTCGGAGCTTAGGTAGAGGAGATAGATGAAGCCATCCGGGCTTTCTATATGACTGAGAACATCACGTACATCGGAGCCGTCAGGTAGTAGAGCGTTCATCGTTTCGATGAATTCGTATTCGTCTACGAAGGTGTATGTTTGAGTCTTTGTGCGGCCAGAATTTCGGATAGTCCAGAGCTGAACGTTCGCTACATAGTGGCAGGTGAGACTGCCCTGCTCGTTGGTGCAGCACAGATGGACCAGGTAGCGTCGCTTCCGAGGCTCTGATTTGAGTTTCACTTTCGATCGGCTCATGGACAGACCGAAGTGCTGCATTCGGGGCGGTGGGCTATGCGGTGAAGCAGGAAGCGGTTATAGCGTTGTGCCAATATGCAAGGCAGATTTGCAGCGAGGGCATAGGTGGCCATGACCCCGCAGGCCCATGGTGGATTCCAGAAAAAGAAAACGGGAAGACAGGCGAACGTGCACCAATGCGCGATTTCCGCGCGGCGGGTCTCGACAAGAAATTGTGAAATGCGTGCGGGATTGCGGTTGAGGAGCCGCTTCTTAGCAGGTCCACCGAGCCAGGGCGCTCCATCCGGCAGAAGAGACTTCCACTTGCGAATGGCGAGCCAGTCGCGATACATATTCCCGCCCCGTTCCCAGGTGCGTGGCGCGGTCAGCCATGTGTCGCGTGCGAATGCCTGCGGCGGGATGCGAAGAACGGCGAACCCGATGGTCATGTGGATGACGGGCCAGCCGAGGACGTTCGCCGCCCAAACCAGGGCTGTCATACCTCACGCCCGCGCCAGACTGTTTTGCGATGCAGAGAGCGGCGCGCAGCGGAACGAGCAAAGACTGCACAGTAGTATGCTAGCGGCACCGGATACAGCAGGAAAGCGAGAAGGCGATAACTGCCGAGTTGACGCGCAATCCAGAATAGCTGCACAGTGAAAAGGAGATAGACGACGGCCAGGCTGAGGCGGCCGTAGTCATGGGGAGCAACCAAGAGCAGCAGTGTGGACCAGAGGGCCGAGATCCATACGATTGCGGACGCAAGAACCAGGCCGTCGGAAAGTGCTGCTCCGTGTATAAAAGCTTTTGTCCAGCTATTGGACATCTGGCTGAGGCCCTGGGGAAACATCCTCATATGAAGACTGCCGTATCCCCCGACACAGAGGATGCGGCCCCCCGCGGAGCGGATGACCTGTGCAAGATTGAGGTTCTCAAGGACGAAACCGCGGACTGCAGCGTGGCCGCCAGCAGCGACGTACGTTTCTTTGGCGATGAGAAGAGACTGGCCGAAGAGTCTCGGCTCCGAGACGAAGCCAAACCCTCCGGCGCCGGCAGCCATTAAGATATTGAAGAAGACAGACAACTGCTCGTAAACGTCGTTCATGGCATGGTAGGGCAGCAGTGAGAGCGCCAATTTCCGGTCATGCTCGTGCAGCCACCGCGCAACGATACGGTCCAGCCCCCGGTCGACAAAGAAAGTATCCGCATCGAGAAACAGCAGAGTATCGCCAACTGCACGCTGGGCACCCTGATGGCATGCCCAGGCTTTACCAGTCCACCCAGTCTCCAGCGGGAAGGAGGTAGCAACGGTTGCGCCGAGACTCTTTGCAACCAGCGCGGTGTTATCGGTGGAGCCGTCGTCGATGACCAGGATCTCTGCGGGCTGTAGTACGGATGCAGAGATCGATCGCAAAAGTCGAGGCAGATTATCCTCTTCGTTGCGCGCGGGGATGATGATGGAGAGCCGAATGGCTCCGTGCGTTTTGGGTGGCTTGCAGACGGGAATTCTCCGAATTAGAAGGAAGCCGACAGGGAGACCAACGGCACAGAGAAGCGCCGGCAAGATCATGGCCTTCCTTCGCCACCCTGCTCGACAATCATTCGAGCGACGTGTTGGCCGCTAAGCGTGACCATGGGCATACCCGCTCCTGGATTGACGCTGCCACCTGCGAAGAACAGGTTGCGAAAACGGGAACTCTGCTTTGGTGCTTTGAACGCGAAGTTACTGCGACGATCACAGACGACACCGTAGATCGAGCCTCGATTGGAGGCATAGCATGCTTCGATATCGAATGGCGTCCAAAAATCTTCGACGATGATGTGTTTCCGAAGATCAGTCAGACCCATACGCTCGAGTTTGTCCAGGCATATTTCCTTGAGAGCTATATAGTCTTCCCGGCTGTAGGGATTCTCAGGATCGATGGGTGGAATGTGAGGCAGAATCTTGATGTTGTCGCAGCCGGACGGCGCCTGCGATGGATCGGTGCGAGTGGGAGCAACGAGGTAGATCGTAGGATCGTCCGGCAACTTCTTGTCATGAAAGACGCGGCGGAAGTGCTCGTGCAGGTTAGCCGAGTAGAAGAAGTTGTGATGCGCGAGTTGCGGATAGATGCGATCCAGGCCTAGATGCAGAACGATGCCGGAGCATGATGGCTTGAAGCGACGCAGCTTTTTCATAACCGAACTGGATGAGCGCAGGAGCCGCTGCATGGCTGGAATGACTTCCATGTTGGACACGACGTAATCGGCCGGTAAGGCGCGAAGATCACCGCTACTATCGCGGACCTGCACGCCGGTGACGGTATTACCGGAGTGATCGATTTGCAGCACCTCGTGTTCGAGACAAAGTGTGACGCCAGTCTCTTCGAGACGCCTGCGAAATGCGTGTCCGAGCTGATACAGACCGCCAGCGACATACCATAGCCCGAATTCCATCTGGATTGTCGGCATAAGGTTCATGAAGGCGGGTGAATCGAGAGCGCTTGATCCGACGTATTTGATGAAGTACTCGAAGATATCGCGAAGGTAGCGATTGCTCAGACGCTTGTAGATGCTGCCTGACATGGAACGCAGGTAGTCGAGATCGCGCGCGTCCTTCCAACCATAAAAGCGAAAGAACTGGCCGAAAGTATCCAGGCCCTGGCGAAGATACCCGGCATCAACGATGTCGTATTGGCGACGAGAGTATGCGAGGAAGGCCTTGTACTCACCGAAGACCTGAGGGCCGAAGCGGTCAAGCTCTGCGCGCATGCGTTCGTGCTTTTCCCAAAGATCGACGACGACCCCGTCTTCGAAGAAGTTGCGCCACTGCGGATCGACACGTTGGAGATTGATGTAGTCTTCGAGCTTCTTGCCGTCACCTTCGAAGATGGGACGGAAGATCTCAGGCAGCGTGAAGATGGACGGTCCAAGATCGAAGCTGAATCCTTTGGTTTGCAGCTGATTGAGCTTACCTCCGACCTGAGCATTCTTCTCAAGGATTGTCACCTTGAAACCGCGACTCGCGAGCATGATGGCGGCGGACATGCCGCCGAGTCCAGCGCCGATGACGATGACGCGTTTGTTCTTTTCCGAATCGCTCATAAAGTGTGTACCAGGTTGATAGTGATGGTTTGAGCGGTGTCTCCAAGGGGGAACGAGCACTCCTCGAAGTGCGGGGGGCCGAAACGAGCTGCCGGATTATTGGAGGCACCGACAGGCTCCCGTGGGATTCCGATCAGATTGTGATCGAGCTTGTGATTGCTGTTTAGGTCTTCATAAACGCTGACCGCATAGGATGCGGGCGGCAGTTCGGCTTCAATGTGAAGCTCCTTGGATCCAGAGGGGATGGGAACAAAGCCATGACGGAGTGCTTTATTCCGGTCGCCGGGGAAGCCGGAGGGTGAGGCGAAGATGAGATAACCCAGTTCGCCGTGGGCCTTTTGCGTGAGTCGAACGTTGATAGAGAGGTGCGTTTGCGGTGTGGATTGCGCGGCGAAGGTGCCTGGGAGAATAGTGCTGAGCAGGAGAGGCAGAAGCATCCGGCTGAGACGCCCCAGGCGACCGGTAGCAGTGTGCCGGAGTCGGATCATGCCGGCTAGTTGACGTCTGGTACGGCTGGTGAATGGGAACCAGTTGATCTCGCGAGCGCGTCGATGGCTGGCGATCAGAAGAGTCCTTACACGCGAGAAAGCGCGTAAACCTTCCGGGCCGTGATAGCGCCCGTGTCCGCTATTGCGATTTCCGCCAAATGCGGCATAGGGATTCCCAGCAACCCGGATGACGTCGTTGACGCTGCAGCTTCCAGCAGAAAGCTGCGAAGCTATGCGTCGGGCGCGCTTATGGTTGGCGGTCCAGACGCTGCTGCTGAGGGCAAAGGGGCTTGCATTCGCGAGTGAAATCGCTTCTGCCTCATCCTGAAAACGGCCTACACACAGCACGGGGCCGAAGGACTCTTCTGTAAGAATACGGGCGCTGGAGGGAACGTCACTTAGAAGCGTCGGCTCATGCGCGATCGCGCCGCGATCTGACGGCCAGTGGAGTGTGGCTCCGCGGGCCAGTGCGTCTTCAACCTGCTCGCGAAGATCTGATTGGGTGTTTTCCGATAATGGACAGAGGTCCGCATCTCCATTCGTGCTGACGCGAAGGTTTGCGATGCGCTGCTTCAGGCGAGAAAGGAGTTTGTCATAGATGGAAGCATCGATGTAAGCCCGTTTCACGGCGACGCAGGCGCGTCCGCTGTTGGAGAAAGCGCCATAGACGATGCCTTCCACCGTCCGATCCATATTGCAGTCCGCGAAGACGAGGCTGGCATCTTTGCCGCCCAACTCAAGGACGGTAGGAATGAGGAACTTTGCAGCCTGTTGTGAGATCAGCTGCCCGTGACGACTGCTGCCGGTGAAGAAGACGAAGTCGGGGCGGGCATCGATGAAGGCGGTCGATTGTTCCGGATCGTCACACAACACCTGCACGATATCGACTGGAAGATTCGCCTTAGCGCAGAGCCGCTCTATAAGAGCAGCGGTTCCTGGTGTTCGCTCGGAACACTTGAGCACGACTGCGTTGCCTGCGACGAGAGCCGTGATGAGCGGAACTACCGATAGTTGGAAGGGATAATTTGATGGGCCGAAGATCAGAGCTACGCCGTGTGGCTCGAAGTAGCTTTCGAAGCGCGCACCGCGGAACAAGAAGAACGGCTTTTTGACTCGATGTGGACGCAAGATATGCGCGGCATAGGATTCGCAGTAGCGCAGATGTTCGAGGGTAACCAGCACGTCTCCCGAAAGAGCATCCAGCAGCGGCTTCGAGGTCTCACGCGCGATCGTATCGGCGATGAGCTCGCACTGAACGGCAATCTCACGGCGCAAGTCGCTCAAAATTGCAGACCGGCGAGAGACGCGGAGCGCTGCCCATGCGGTCTGTGCGGCGCGCGCTCGGGCAAGGATTTGGACTGGGGTAGTTTCCGTCATACGAGAGCCGGCTCCAGCGGTTTGACTGCGGGATGCGGGACCGCATATTGCTGGCAGATAAGGTTGGCGGAGATACGTGCCGACTCGAAAATGGTCGGCAGTCCACTTCCGGGATGGGTGCCGCCGCCTACGAGATAGCAATGGGAAAACTCTTCAAACCTATTGTGAGGACGCAGGTACAGCATCTGGTCCCAGCTGTGCGACATGTTGAAGGTGGCCCCCAAAAAGACGGAGTGCTGTTTCTCCCAGTCCTCGGGCGTAATGATCAGTTCACGTTGGATATGCGGTGTGACATCACCATAAGGAGTACGCTCACGAAGAATCCGTAGTACGTAGTCACGACACTGGTGCTTGTATTCCTGCCAATTGACGCCACTTGTGTTGTTAGATACGGGAGCCAAGATGTATAGCGCAGAGTGGCCGGCGGGTGCACTGGAAGGATCTGTCCTGCCAGCGTTCCGGACGTAGAGCGACATGTCTTCCGAGGTTGCGCGACCCTGCGTGATGTCTTCGATGTTCTTTTTGTAATTGCTGGCGAAGTAAATCGCATGGTGCTCAACGTCGTATTCGCGATCGAGCCCGAGGTACATCATGAAGGTTGAACACGAGAATTTTCGTTTGCGAAGGTTGGTTGGATTATGACGGCGAAGGTCCTTCTCATCGAAGAGCATGCTCATGGCGTGACCGAAATCCGCGTTGATAACGACATCATCACAGAAGATCTTTTCGCCGCTCGCAAGCTGGACCCCGCAGGCGCGGCGACCCTCGTGAAGGATGCGAGCAACAGGCGTTGAGGTGTGGATCTCAGCACCTTCTTCACGTGCCACTTGGGCAAAGGCGTGGCTGATTTGGCATAGCCCACCCATCACGTGATAGACCCCGTGAGCATGCTCTGTGTAGGGAATCATCGTAAAAAGACCAGGGCAGTCCCATGGTGACATCCCGAGATACTTTGATTGGAAAGTGAATGCCAGTCGGAGTTCTTCCGAGCGGAAATAATTGGCGAGCACGTCGTGCAGCGAGTGTCCTGCTGCAATATGGGGCGCGGCTGCGAACAGCGTGGGACTGATAAGACTGCCGAGCGTTCCATAGGGTCGCTGCAGACAGGGGTACAGCTTTTCAAAACGAAGACTCTCGCGTTTGCGGAAGCGGTCGAAGCCAGCGCTCTCCCCGGGGAAATGCTTTTCGATCTCTGCCTTCATCGCATCGGGATCAGAGCGCGCGACCATTGTCTTATCCGGGAAATTCAGCGAATACATAGGATCGAGGCGGTGAAATTTGAGATAGTCGCTCGATCGGCGCCCTCCTTCAATGAAGAGTTCATCGAGTAGAAACTTCATCATCAGGAAGGTAGGCCCGAGATCGAAGCTGTATCCGCCCAGACGGAGCTCTGCATTTCGGCCTCCGATCACATCCTGCTTTTCGAATACCTGAACGTGGAAGCCTCGTTGTGCGAGAAGCATTGCAGTGGCCAGTCCGCCGGGTCCGGCCCCTACGATCGCGATGTGTTTTGTTCTACCGTTAGGATTGAAACCCATACCTCAACCTTAGAAGCATTCGGAGAGGTGAAGACGAGGATCGAAGCTTCAGAGTGCAATCAATTGCTTCACACGCAAAGAATTGATCCGTTTTTGCAGAGATGTAAAGGGTGCGATTCAGTGTGTGGAGCACGCAATCCTTGACGGTGCGATGATGCTGTTCTACGTCGCCGACGCCGTTGTAATTACAATCGCGGTGCAACGCTTTTTCACCAGGCTGCGATAGGTATGTTTCTGTAATGAATCGAAGTAGATGGAATCTCCAGCAGAGAGCTGGAATGTGTCGACCCCGATCGTTATCTCCAATTTCCCTTCGATGAGGTACAACAACTCCACACCAGGATGAAAATGTGACGTAAGTTTCTGTTCGAGCACTGAATGGAAGTGCGCCAGGAAACCATTCAGCTTCCGCTCAGTAGCGCGGAAGTCCAGACTTTCGAAGGACCATGAGACAGAAGTTGCTTTCGGATCGGATGGAAAGATCTTTCGTTCATCACACCGTGAGATAGCTACGACGTGACGCTTTCTAGGGTCACTAAAAAAATAGTCAAGACCGACCCCAAAGACTAGTGCAATGCGCGTGAGAGTCGGCAAAGTTGGTATCAACCGGCCATTCTCAAGCCGCGACAGCATAGCTGGTGAAAATCCCGTATGCTCGGCGAGTTGCGCAAGGCCCATGCTCCGGCGCAAACGTAAGGTGCGCAGTTTGTCGGCAATCGCATAGGGCCGAATCGATTCGGCCACCACGGCAGAGTCCGTAGCCTTCGAAGTGCGTTCATTCCTTTTCAGCGGGCGAGGTGCCTGTTTCATATCTCACTAAGTGGTCGAAATTGTGATGGAACCATTTACTGACGATCAAATTTGTTTGCATTATAGTCAAAAAAATGGTGACTGAGTATTTGCAGCAGTAACGTACAGTGAGAATCGCACGACCGCCAATTCGATATATCTGCTGTTCTTCCGCTCCTGCCGGTCAGCAGTAGCCAAATCTTCAATCTCAGCTGGGATTATTCTGCATAGGCACCTTGAAACATAGGGCTCAAAGGCGAACTGTTTCCAGTTGCTCTTGACCCCAAGCACAGCATCCAAAAAAAGAGGGAGAACGTGAACATAATTCGGCAGAGTCGAAAGTTCTAACTGAAAGAATCCTCTAGACGTATACTCGGGCGATGACCAGCGTCATATCGTCATGCTGTTTAGCTCCATCGTGAACTTGTCGGCACAAGAGATGATGCGATCCGGCACGAAGTGTGATCTACACATAAAGCGAGAAGTTCCACCAGACTGACCGAAGAATCGATTCCTTCAGAATAAGGATCTTAAGATCATCGGCCTACGGCCGATTGAGATGAACGCACCGGCGTTCGTACAACAAAGATAACCCACAGGGCTATGACAACAGTCCATCAACTATAGGGTTGTGAAGCATACCAGTTCAAATTGGGAGGGGGCCGAGGATACTAATGTTGTTCTCTTCGCAAAGTGAGGCGAGTCTCTTGAGATCCGGCGCCGTGGCTTCAGGCAATTTGTGCCGATCAGCAATAGGCGTTGCCATCGCAAGCATCATCCCCACGAAACCGACCTTGCCGCCAGGAACTACATGTATCAGTACTTTGGAATCTTTGCCACTACTGGCTCGAAAACCGTGAGGCACTCCGCGCGGCAGAAAAATGTAACTTCCTGGTCCCGCCACAATTGTTTTTCCGTCGCGGATTACTGTGAGTACGCCCTCCAGTAGGTAAAACGCTTCATCCTCCTCGTGATGAAGGTGGTAGGGAGTCTCGAGCCCCGCGGGCGCGGTGAGATGAACCAGAGAATATACGCCTTCCCTCGACTCGTTATACGTGAGGAGAACATGCAGGGCGTTAAGAAACCAAAAGGCCGGCGCGTTGCTAAGGTTGACGTCTGAGATCATAAATCCGAGTTCCTCATGTCTAAGGCAGCATTCCCGTCCGTCACGTTCGAGATTTCTGTGAGGATATTTTACGGGATTAATCGAGGTCGTTCCGCTAAGCAGTTTTCGGTTTGTTGGCGTGGCTTTGCAAAAGGCTGACGAAAAGAAGAGCTAGGACACAGACTCCTGCACCTACAAAGACAGGAAGCTTATAGTCGTGGAAATGGTCGATGAGAATTCCTGCGGCGGGTGGGCCGCAGAGGGCTGCAACTCCGAAGCCGGTGAATAGGACGCCGAGAAGCTCGCACAATCCTTCGATGCCAAAGGTAGAAGCGGCCACCGCTGGCGCCATTGCTGCGATACCGCCATAGCCAACTCCCATGAGCAGGGGCGAAGATCACAAACGCGGCGTAGGATCCAGCCTTCGACCATACCCCGAAGCTGATAAGCAGGATGAGGTAGGAACCCTGGTACATGCGCATCAGACCGAATCGCGACGCCAAGGCTCCGAGGCCAAGGCGGCCAACGACGCTGGCCGCGCCGATATAGCCCACAAGTCCGGCCGCTGCAACGCGGCTGTAACCGATGTCTCCGGCAAAGACAGGGAGAAAGACGAACGAGATACGACTATACGAGACTTTATTCGCGCTCCTTCCTTCCCCACAGTTTCTGAGATACCGTGATGGAGTGCATGACTCTGATTCTGGAGGAGCTAGATCGTGCGTATAAGGGCAATCAAAACGTTCATCGTTCCACCGCGTTGGCTCTTTTTAAAAGTCGAGACGGACAACGATCTGTGCGGATGGGGTGAGCCCCTCCTAGAGGGCCGCGCCGGCACGGTCGCAGCGGCCGTTGAGGAGCTCTCGGAATACTTGATAGGAAAAGATCCCCTCCCCGTCGAAGATCACTGGAGTGTGATGTACCGCGGAGGGTTCTACCGTGGAGGGGGAATCCACATGAGTGCTCTTGCTGGTATCGATCAGGCGCTTTGGGATCTTCGTGGTCGCTACTTCGATCGGCCCATTCATCAGCTGCTCGGTGGCCCAGTACGTAAAGCTATTCGCACTTATTCGTGGGTTGGCGGCGATCGTCCTCAAGAGATCGCACGCGGAGCAACCGAGGCATTCGAAAGGGGTTTCACCGCGATCAAGATTAATGGAACGGAGGAGATGCAGTACCTCGATTCTCACGCGAAGATCGACGCATTAGTAGAGAACGTAGCTGCAATACGGAGCGCACTAGGAAAAGACTTTGGTATCGCTGTTGATTTTCACGGCCGTGTACATCGGCCGATGGTGAAGCCCCTCTTCCGAGCACTCGAGCCCTGTCGGCTGATGTTCATCGAAGAGCCGGTCCTCAGTGAACATCTCGAGGCCCTCCGAGACGTCGCTGCTCAATCCAGCATTCCGATAGCACTGGGAGAACGACTCTACTCTCGTTGGGATTACAAGCGCGTATTAGAACAGGCTCATGTGGACATCATCCAGCCTGATCCTTCGCATGCGGGTGGGATCACAGAAACTCGCAAAATTGCGGCAATGGCGGAGTGCTATGACGTCGCTGTGGCGCTTCATTGCCCACTTGGACCCATTGCCCTAGCGGCCTGTCTTCAGTTGGATGCTGTATGCCACAACGCTACGATCCAGGAACAGTCGCTCGGCATACATTACAACGAGTCGAACGACCTCCTGGACTACATAACGGACCCGTCGGTATTTGACTACAAAGAAGGATATGTTCAGATACCCCAAGGTTCGGGTCTTGGTATCGAGGTCAATGAAGAGTACGTGATCGAGCGATCCAGGGTGGGCCATCGATGGCGCAATCCCTTGTGGCGTCACCCCGACGGGAGCGTCGCGGAGTGGTAACTGTAAGCGAATCAGAAAAGTTGAAGCGGCAGAGGCTCTGTATAGCGGTGCTGTTGTTCGTCACCGTGATAATCAATTACCTAGATCGGAGTAATCTCTCTATCGTCGCGGACAGTCTCTCACGTGAGTTGCAGCTGACGCCAAGATCTCTGGGTTTGGCGCTGTCGGCATTCGGATGGACGTATGCGCTCTTTCAGATTCCCATGAGCCGTCTTGTCGACAAAATCCTGCCCCGCTATCTGATGGCCGCGGTACTCGGGCTTTGGTCCATAGGCACATTTCTGAACGGGTTCGTTCAACATTTCGCCGCATTGATTCTCATTCGCATGTCTGTCGGAGCCTTGGAAGCTCCGTCGTATCCGATCAACAACCGCGTCGCGACTACTTGGTTTCCTGAATCGGAGCGAGCGTCTGTCATCGGCTTTTACACTTCGGGCCAGTTCGTCGGATTGGCGTTTCTAACGCCTGCGCTAATGTGGCTGCAGATCCGCTTCGGTTGGCGAGCTGTGTTTCATTTCACCGGCGCGATTGGACTTGTTTGGTCAGTCGTATGGTGGCTCATTTATCGAAATCCTCCGCAGATGCAGATGGTTGATGATGCAGAGCTAGAACTCATTCATAAGGGCGGAGACCTACCCAAGAGTGTGCCTCTCGCGCATTCGCTTTCCGAGGCATCCTTCTGGCGGGACCTGCGTGCGGTGCTTGGGAGACGACAACTTTGGGGCATTTATATCGGGCAGTTCGGTCTAAATTCGACGTTGTGGTTCTTTCTGACATGGTTTCCCTCCTACCTGACGCAGTATCGCCATGTCCAGTTTGCTAGCGCAGGAATGTTGGCCTCTATTCCTTTTATTGCTGCATTTTTCGGAGTCATCTTGGGAGGGATTATCTCGGACTGGCTTCTGCGGTTTGGTTATACCCTTTCGCTCTCACGCAAGCTTCCCATTGTCACAGGACTGATCCTTGCCAGTTGCATCGGGTTCGCAACTCGATTCTCCGATATTCATGTGATCATCGCATGCATGGCGATATCGTTCTTTGGCTGCGGGTTCGCTTCGATAACGTGGTCGCTGGTTTCTGTACTCGCTCCGCCCGGTTTGATTGGCTTGACTAGCGGGGTGTTCAACTTCGTCTCCAACTGCTCAGCGATCGCAGTCCCCATCGTCGTCGGTTTGCTTATTAGGGGCGAGAACTTTCGACGACCGCTGCTGTTCATCTCGAGCATGGCGCTAATGGCGATTCTCGCCTACATCTTCTTGGTAGGTGAGATTCAGGAACCATCCTGGGAGACTTGAAGTGACTGCTGCCAATTGCGATAGACTGCCTTCGCAGTCTATCGCGTGAAGGACTGATGGCGAACTTGCTGGTCCTCGTCGAAGGGGCGACTTCTGTTTCAACTGGCCAACGAGTCTCGGATATGAGGTCGCAATGCGTCTTTGGTCAATTCGAAGGACTCATTGACGTTATCTTCGGACGCCTTCAACAAGTCATTTTTAACGCATTGGTTCGGTCATAAGAGAGTTGCGATATTACCACTTGGAAAGTAAGGAGCGAAGGAATGAAGCATCGTACATGGGTAGTGGAAGAGCCGGATGGAGCGTTTATTGAAGTCGAAGTCCCCACGCCTGAGCCGAATCAGGGCGAAGCACTCGTCAAGATTGTTGCGAGCGGAGTCTCACTTCTGGATACGAAGATCCGGGCCGGTAAGGCTACCCATGCAAAACAGTCTCTTCCAGCAGTACTCGGCCTCGATATGGCGGGGACCGTGGTTCGGGTTGGACCCGGCGTGACGAAATTTGCAATCGGTGACGAAGTCTTCGGCATGGTCGGCGGTGTTGGGGGACTCCAAGGGTACGCTTGCACAATTACGCTTGCACAATTTGTATGCGCCGACGTCGATCTGATCGCACACAAGCCCAAAAACCTCGCGATGCGAGAGGCTGCCGCACTTCCGCTCAACACCATCACGGCGTGGGAAGGCCTCATCGACAGAGCCGATGTCTCGAAGGGAAAGACAGTGCTTGTACATGCTGGTGCAGGAGGCGTCGGACACCTTGTGGTGCAGATCGCAAAAGCGTATGGCGCTGAGGTGTTTGCCACAGTCTCTGCGCAAAAGTCATCCATCGTCGAGGCCTACGGTGCAACACCCATCAACTATCGAGAGCTTTCTGTGGAGGAATACCTCGCGACATATACTCATGGGGAAGGTTTCGATATTGTTTATGACACACTCGGTGGTGCCACACTAGATGCATCTTTCAACTCGCAAAAATCTATACCGGTCATGTTGTAAGTTGCCTTGGATGGGGGACTCATGCGCTGGCACCGCTTTCGTTTCGAGGCGCGACGTATTCAGGAGTATTCACACTCTTGCCACTTCAGACGGGGAGATATCGCTCACATCACGGAGAGATTTTGGCTTCGGCAGCGGATCTGGCTTCTGCGGGTAAGCTCAGGCCACTCGTCAATGAGACACGATTCACATCGAAGGACATCGCAGCCGCATACGCCCGCGTTGAATCCAATGTCGTCGGCAAAATAGTTGTTGACATTGAGTAAAAGTGCAGCACCGATAACGTATCCCTTCAATGCGGACGACTCATTTGAACGAGGTAATCTTCACCTCGAATTCCAACGCCCGTATTACAGAGCCGTAAAGTCTTTCGTTTTTTTGTGACCCTTTGAGCGACCGTTCCTTTGTTATAGTCACTCCCGTGTCAAATAGATCTGAATACGGAAAATTTTCTGGACAACCTGTCCTGGATTGGCTCGAAGACAGGCGAAGAATGAGCTGATTAAAGATTTCAGCTTCCCTGACAATCTCTAGAGTATGGCTTCCACCAATTGAAATCCGCACCGAGCGCGCTCCTTTGTTCGAATGTGATATGACGGCCATTGGCGTTATGCATGCGGCGTTTGATGCGAGCCCTTGCGCAACTGGCCAGTTCTCGGTGTATGTTTTTGGGCGGTGCTCTTCCCTTGGCGAGCAGCAGGCTGGGTTCATCCATTTTGCATGTACGAAAATGCACGGGCCGTGTTTTTCGGCCAATCCGGTAACACCAGTATCGATAACGTCCTATCCGGCTTCTACCGCCGCACTGTGCAGGTATTGGCTTCATCTCTCGATATGAATATTCATTAGATAATTAGCGTTTGCCCCCAAAAAAAGCGATGACCGCGACCTCAAGTGTTGATTGATTCTTGACCGAAGCTTTGTCGACGCCTTTGTTGAAGTAGGGGATATCGGAGCCGTCGCGTCGATATTCGAGACGGGCAAGTATGCCTTCGTGCAGCTTGTACTCTCCAGTGAGAGTGAACTCGTTCAGATTCTGACGGCTTGCAGTGGCAAGAGAACCACCAGCATCTGATTTGTCGGCAACGTATTCATAGCGACCTGCGAAGGCAACCTTCGACGCCGCCTGAAACCGGGCTGCCGTTGCGATACCTTGAATGTGGTCAAGGCTTGTTGCCACATACGTTGTCGGCGATGTCTGCATGGCATTCCGGTTTTGCCAGTAGTCATACTCAATGTAGGCGCTGAGCTTCGAAGACGGTGTAAGCGTCAACACGGAGTCAAAATAGTTGCGATAACCCACATTGGTGTTCGCGTTCTCGGGGCCGCCGTAGTAGGTGCCGGCGAAGCCGAACTTAGGCTTTGTGAGCAGTGTGGTGACACCAATGGTCTTGCCGCTGTTGTTATCGATGTAGTTGTTCCAGCCATTGACCACCTGTACGCCGGCTGTGAAAGACTTACCAATAGGCATGGAGGTGCGGAGGCCAACGTGATAGAAAGGCCCCAACGCATAGAGGAATGAGCGAGAGTAGTTCCAGTTATCCTTCGCCTCAGTAACTTCGGCGCCAGACGACGTGACGAATGAGCCGAAGTCGGCCTCAAAGCCATGAGCACTCCTCGGCTTCACCGCGACATATGCTTGTTCCAAATGGCTAAAGCTGGTGGAGTCGGCGCCCAGAAATGCCTCATAGCCTTTGCCAAAACCCAAATCCAGGTGAAAGCCAATGGGTTCGGCATCGTGCGATAGGGTGAGGCGGGCCATGCTTACGGCAAAGGTATCTGCGTCAAGATCAAAATAATGGAGCTGGTTGCCATATGACTTTGTCTCGGGATGGTTGGCGTTGAAGTTGTAATAGGTGTCAACGAAACCACTGAAGTCGATGGGTCCGATGCTCCAGGTGCGTGCAAGATCTGCTGGAGAAACAGTTGCTGTCGCGGGGGGCGGTGGATTTGTCTCCTGAGCAAAAGCGTCCAGCGGTACCATGGTTAGCATACTCATCATGCCCAGCAGGAATTTTGTGGTGTTCAATCTTCTTTCCTCCGTACAATATCGGTTCAGCTAGAAGCAGGCCCACCAAATCTGTGACCGGTTGCAACATGAAATTCAGTGGTTGATAGATATAAGGAACGCCGATCGCCATAAAGAACCCATTAAGAGTCAAAAAGAAAGATCACTAACATGTTTCACTAGATGGACACCGTGACCTTGCTATTCGAAAAGACAGATCACAAGCATGTTGCGATGGATGCAGCCCTTCACGCGTTTATTCGCAGCGTTAGCTACGTAGACATGCATCTCGAGCCCGGGCCTCAACTTGTAGGGCTAGTGCAGGCAAGTTTTCCGGTCGAAGGCGCGGCCATTTTCGATGCTGATGTTAAAAGGACATATCAGGCAGGCGAGTGGAACTATGATCCCGAGCACTTTGTTCGAAATGTCTACACCTTTGAGACGGTAAGCGACGATGTTGAACATGGCCTCGCTCGGCGTGTTCTGCGCGTTGGAACGTTTCCTGTAGGCGCCCTGCTGATGCGGGGAGCAGTTAGGGAGGCTACTGCTGATTCCATCGCTACCCTATGTGCTCTGACGTTTGACCGTTATCACTCCTACGCAAATGTCGGCCGTACAGAGACCGAACGACGGACGGAGCAGCTACGTACGACGGTTCTTAACAGTCTTGCGCATGCATACAAGACCCCGCTCACGGCGATCCAGGTTGCTAGCGATGGTTTGACCGAGATGGACGGTCTTTCATCGGGACAATGCGATCTTGTGGACTTGATCCGCGAGCAGGCATCTCTATTGAATGGGCTCACCACGCGGCTGCTGAAAACCGCAAGGCTGGAGGCGCAGGATGTACTACTCCGCCCCGAGCAAGTCTCTGCGTCGCAGATCATCGACGATGCGCTAGCATTCTGTCGCGAACAGCTATCTAGTTTCACGGTAAGAATCAATGTTGCGCCAGAAGAGTTATCGCTTGAGTGCGATCGCGAACTTTTGACCTCCCTGTTGACCCAGTATGTCGATAATGCTGCGAAATACGGCGACGTGGGAACCGTAATTTCAGTAGCTGCATATGAGAAGGAACAAAGTATCGTGTTCTCTGTCCAAAACACGGGACCCGTGATCGCTGTGGCAGACTATGAACGCATCTTCGACCTCTACTTTCGATGCGTAGAAACAGCTAACAGCACATCCGGAACAGGAATCGGTCTTTCTATCGCAAGGCGCGTCGCTCAGCTGCATGGAGGAGATGCCTGGGCGACCAGTGACCCTGATGGCTCCACAACATTTTTGGCTTCGCTACCCATCACAGACAACAGAACAAACCAATGAAACCCACCAGCCAATATGCTTACTCGGCTCTCACCGCCCCTAATAGCGGTCACGGGGACAATAGATCCCGGCGGAAGGGCCTTAAAAATCTAAATATAGGACTTGCCAAACGATAGCGTTCCCCTGTTAGATGGAAAACCAGCCGCTGCGGAGTCAATTGCTAAAGGTGCACTCGCATGCAATGTCGGTGCACGGAGACAGCACACAGACGTAGGCAGTTGCGTACGACTATCTTCAAATTCATCCTACTCGGGCATGCAAAAGATTGCTTACTGCAATCGACTGTTTGGAGCTGGTTGACGGAGATGGAGATGGCATTTCTGCAGGGCAGCGCGATCTTATGGAATGGTGGAAAGCAAGCTGATACGCATATTAGTTGTCGATGACGAAGCTGCGATTCGGCGCGCGCTGAGTGCATCACTGAATGCGCTGGGCTTTCGGGTTGCAGAGGCGACTCGCGGGGAAGAAGCACTGCATCTTGTGCGCAACGAATCGTTCGACGCTGTTCTGCTCGACGTGCAGATGCCGGGCATTGGAGGCATGAATACGCTGGTGCGTCTTCGTGAGATGGCGCCTCGTTTGCCAATCCTCATGCTGACCGTGTGCGATGAGGAAAAGGACAAAGTAGAGGCGCTCGAACTGGGTGCGGATGATTACATCACTAAGCCATTCAGCATGCGCGAATGCGTGGCACGCATTCGTTCGGCGGTGCGGCGTGCCAAGGCGCCTGAGCGCCCTGAAGATGCTCCGTTACAGATCGGCGATCTGCAGGTGTATCCCAAGAGACGTGCGGTCAGCAAGGGTGGGCAGAAAATCCATCTCACGCGAAAAGAGTATGACATCCTCTACTACCTGATGACGAATGCGGGGCGTGCAGTTACGCACGGCAAGCTTCTCACCTCCGTATGGGGCGTGGAGTATCGAGACGAGATCAACTATCTCCGCACCTTTATGCGTGCGTTGCGTAAAAAAGTGGAAGATGACCCATCTAACCCAAAATACCTACTGACTGACCCGTATGTTGGTTACCGTTTTGATGACACACACATGCTGGATCGCGGAAACGGATCGATTTCACCGTTTTCAGCGATTTTTTTACTAATCCTTACGGATCTTTATGGGTTCTTGATGCCCAATCTGAGTATCTAGATACATCCAAACGCAATCCCGATTTGTTAGACAACACTACTGTCTTCAATGCGCAGAATCCTAGCTATCGAGGTTTAGGTGAATAGATACGTGTCTCGCTTTCTTCGTCTCCCACTTCTCTTGATCGCCTGTACAGCCGCAATTCCGGCTGTGGCGCAATCTACCGCCGATCGCCTGACCGCCGTAGAAGCCAAGGTGGCTGCAGCACAATCGGCAGGTGACAACTCCTGGGTCCTCGTTTCATCAGCTCTCGTGCTGATGATGAGTGGTCCTGGACTCGCTCTTTTCTATGGCGGCCTGGTTCGCAAAAAGAACATTCTTGGCACCATGATGCAGACCTTCGCGATGATGGGCATCATCTCTATCCTATGGGCCATAGTCGGATACTCTCTGGCCTTCGGTGACAACACTGGCCCACTCGGTGCTTTCATCGGCAACTTATCCAACTCCTTTCTAAACGGTGTAGGCGTGGTGCCAGATGGAAAGTACACCATGACCATTCCTACGCAGACGTTTATGATCTTTCAGCTGATGTTCGCGATCATTACACCGGCGCTCATCACTGGTGCGTTTGCTGAACGTATGAAATTCTCGGCCATGGCCGTTTTCCTTACACTATGGGCCATCTTTGTTTACAGCCCGATGGCGCACATGGTTTGGGGTTTGCATGGCCTGTTGAACGCGGCAGGCGGTAAGTTTCCTTGCCTCGATTTTGCGGGGGGAACGGTAGTACATATCACCAGCGGCGTTTCGGCTTTGGTGACGTGTCTCTATCTTGGGAAGCGCGTTGGCTATCCCAAGGAGCCGATGCCGCCACATTCGCTCGTGCTCTCCTTTGTCGGTGCATGCTTACTGTGGGTTGGATGGTTTGGCTTCAACGCAGGTTCCGCTCTTGCCGCTTCCTCACTTGCGACCTCGGCTTTCGTCTCGACTCACTTCGCCGCTGCTGCAGCAGCGATTGGTTGGAGCATCGCTGAGTGGATCAAGAACGGCAAGCCCACGGCGCTCGGCGCTATCTCCGGTGCAGTCGCCGGCCTGGTTGGAATCACACCAGCCGCCGGCTTCGTCACTCCGATGGCAGGCATCGCGATCGGCTTCATCACGGGTCTCTGCTGCTTCAGCATGATCTTCTTCGTCAAAGCGAAGCTTGGCTACGACGACTCTCTGGACGCCTTCGGCGTGCATGGTGCTGGCGGAACAATCGGCGCCGTACTGACCGGTATCTTCGCCCGTAGCGTCATCAACCCCATCTTTGGAGAAGGCAAGGCAACGGGTCTCCTCGAGGGCAACGGACATCAGCTTCTCAACCAACTTGTAGGTGTCGCCGTTGCGTGGACACTCTCAATCGTGGGTACCTTAATCCTGCTCTTCATCGTGGACAAGGTAATCGGTCTTCGCGTATCCGCAGCGGACGAGGCAGATGGCCTCGACCTCTCGCAACACGGTGAAGAAGGTTACCACGCAGAACTGTCTGCTTTCTAAGCACTACAACTCCGCGGTATGAAGATGCTCGCCGCAGGCACACCGTTCAGGTTACAAGGAGAACAATGCGAAAGATTGAAGCCATTATTCAGCCGGCAAAACTAGATGCAGTAAAAGATGCGCTCGTCGAGATCGGCATCGACGGCCTGACGATTCTGGAGGCGAGGGGGCACGGCCGTCAGAAAGGTCACACGGAGTTCTACCGGGGGCGCGAGTATTCAGTGGATCTGCTGCCGAAGATCAAGCTTGAACTGGTGGTGAGCGACGAGATGTTGGAGAAGACTGTTGCAGCGGTCATCGCCGGCGCTCGCACGGGAATCATTGGCGATGGCAAAATCTTCATCACCAACGTCGACGAAGCCATACGTATTCGCAATGAAGAACGTGGCGAGACCGCCCTCTAGCTTCGTGGGTCCAGAATGGGGATGGTTGATGCGATATACCATCTCCATTTTGTTCGCACCGGATCCGTTGACGATTTTTCGGCATTTTCGGAGTATGGGCGCCACAGTTAGCTGCACAAGGTGTCTTTGCTGTCAGCTAGTTGTAAGTGAGAAAATCTGATGCGTGCACCGCTGCTGTGCCCGAACATCTCCTCTATCAACGCGACGCGAAGGAAGAAAGACCTCGGCACTTAACGATTTTTTTAGAGCTTTTGAGTGAAATCTGAGTACCGACTCAGTTGCAGCGAGGCTCGGCACGTTTCGTCGAACGAATCCCACTCTCTAGGAATCCCTTCAGTTTTTTTCCTAAAGCCCTTCCAGGGTAGAGTTCACGGTCTCGCCGCCAGAAAGTCGTGTACGCGGAGCCAGTTTTTCAGCAACAAAGGAAAAACCTCAAGTTCCGGGTAGTTGGCCTGGTCGGTTCCCATATGTGTGCCATGCGGTCCACGCTCGAAGATGTGGAGCTCCGCGAGAACGTTAGCACGGCGGAGCGCGTTGAAAAATGCCGTGGCGTTCATGCTATTTACTTTCTCATCGAACTCCGTGGCGTAAATAAAGCTCGGACTGGTGTCCTTGCTGACGTGGTCGAACGGCGAAATGACGCGATTGAGTTCGTCGCTGGGATCGGAGCCGGTGAGTGCGGGGATCGACCAAGAGTTTGGGATCTCACGCGTAACCGCCAAGCGAGCGTAGCTTAAAATAGCGAAGTTAGGACGGGCAGAAACCTTGTCGATCGCGTCATTCGTAGGAGTGTTCTTCGCGACTGCGCCCACTGGCAGTTCAGGAGAACCGTGCGGGCTAGCGGTTGCCAGAAAGCCTGCGAGATGGCCCCCGGCAGAGAAGCCCCAGACGCCAATAGCCTCCGGATTCAAAAGCCAGTCTTTTGCATGCTCACGAACGTAGCGCACAGCTCTCTGGCCATCTATCTGGGGGATTGGGTACAAATAGCGAGGGCCTAGGCGGTATTGCAGGATGTATGCGGAGATCCCGAGCGTATTGAGCCAGCGGGCTTCCAAAGCTCCTTCCTGTTCCGTGACAAGATGGTTATATCCTCCACCGGGTATAACGACCACGGCGGTATGAGGGCCAGGGCCGGAAGCGGGATAGCACCATAGTTTGGGCTGATCGTCGAAGGTGTCGCCGATCGCTTCAGGAGCTCCATTAGGCCATAGAAGGATCGTTTCTTTAGCGTCTCCAGGAATCGCGGTGCCTACCGCAGATGGAGATCTCTTCGCCTGAGGATAGGCGAGAACACTGAGAGCGATAAGTAGAGCGGCGAATTTCATAATGAAAAGAAGTGTATTCCCGTTTGAATGAGCGAATGCCTAGACAATTAGTAGAACGCAGTTATCGAAAGGGCGAGGTACGCAAAGCCGCTAGAAAACCTGCAATGTATGCTGCTTGTTGTATTCTCGTACTTTCGTCCCAATGCACATGGTCGATATAGTGGTCTGGGCCAAGTTGCTTCGTGAAGGTGTAGAGATCGATGATGGGGGCGTTGGCGCGAGTGAAGACACCCTTCGCGATATCGTTATATTTCACAACGTCACGGTTGTAACGATAGAACTCTTTCGATAGTTCATTGTGTCTTTTGTCATCGACGGGCGTGGTGCTGATCCAAACGATCTTTCCATGGTGCTTACGGATGAGCGCGGTCATCTTTTCGAGATTTGCGCGGTACTCGGCGGGATCAATGGCGATGGCATCCGTCTTGGGAATTCTCTTGATGTCATGCAGGCCACAGTTGATTAGAACAATGTCGGGCGCAAAGTTAGTCTCCGTGTAGCGCTTTTCGAGGTAATCCAACACCATTCGCGAGTTGCCGCCTTGCACGTTGGGATCACTGAGTTGATCCTTGATACTTTCAACAGCCGGTGAGGTCTTGCGACTAAAGCTGTAATTGCCGGATAAGTCAGTTTCAAGGTACGGCGTGTAATAGATAGAGATACTATCTCCCACAAGAAACAGCTTTGGCAGACTCTCCGCGCGAAGATTGAGAGATAAAGCTAGACAGAT